>Ga0307442_1000950_pt1 | contig 14307 bp, 12 predicted proteins | sample SalMarWE160430MG_FD_202143 | JGI IMG/M metagenome (GOLD analysis project Ga0307442, IMG submission 202143) | Salt marsh sediment microbial communities from the Plum Island Ecosystem LTER, Massachusetts, United States - WE1604-30 | ecosystem: Environmental > Aquatic > Marine > Intertidal zone >...
CGGCGACGGCTGTGCTCAATAGCATAGGCACCACGTGCACCGAGAAGAGGTGGTCGACCAGGAAGAATGTGCCGATCAGGTTGTATAGGAACGAAACGAGCAGCACTCCCCCCGTCGAGAGGACAAAGATATGGACGGGCGCATTGAACGCGATTCGGCGCGCGTCCCGCGCGATCTCTTGTGCTGGCGCGGACCCAATCTCCAGCGCATAGCTCAGGTCAGAGATGGGCCGCAGGTAGAGGCGCAGCAGCACGATCCCTGCCACCAGCGCAATCGCGCCGAACGCGGCTGTACTGGTGCGCGTGTGGCGCGCTGCCAGCGGAGACAGATCCGACACGATGGGAAGGACAAAGATCAGGAAAAGAGTGGCGATTACGGCAGCGGTGCCAAACAGCAATGCCATCCGGTTCTGAATGCGAGAAATCTTGTTTACCATATCACGATCTAGGACCCCCAGGGCCTACCGGACGAGATCGTGCCAGGACGTGTGTGGTATACCCGTTGGGGAACGCTGCATGCGCGGACAGTGCGCACGCTGGGTGGGCTACTGACGTCGAGCTATCTCAATTATACCATGTCTTGGCGCGTACTGCATATACTGCTCTACGCACGACTTGCCACAGCCTGTGAATGTGATAGAATGCACCCGTCAGCAAGGAGGCGCTCATGTATGGCATCGATCGGGTCATCCTCATTGTATTGGATAGTGTCGGTATCGGCGCGCTGCCCGATGCTGCCGAATATGGCGAGCAGGATCCACTGTCCAACACGCTCGCTCATACTGCGCAGGCGGTCGGCGGCCTCGATCTCCCTCATTTTGCCAGGCTGGGCCTGGGCAACATCCTGCCCATCGCTGGTGTCCCTCCTTTTCCACAGCCCAGTGGTGCCTTTGGTCGTATGGCCGAGGGATCCAAGGGCAAGGATACCATGACGGGGCACTGGGAGATCGCTGGCCTGTGTTCATCCACACCTTTTCCCACTTATCCACAGGGTTTTCCACAGGAAATCATCGACGAGTTTGAGGCTCGGATCGGGCGCAAGGTCCTGGGCAACTATGCCGCGTCGGGCACCGTCATCATCCAGGATCTGGGGGATGAGCACGTGCGTACCGGGTACCCGATCGTCTATACCTCAGCCGACAGCGTCTTTCAGATCGCAGCCCACGAGGAAGTGATCCCTCCCCCAGAGCTATACGAGATGTGCAGGATAGCGCGCCATATCCTGACCGGGGAGCACAACGTGGGCCGGGTGATCGCCCGTCCCTTTGTCGGTCCGATCGATGGCAAATACGTGCGCACTGAGGAGAGGCGCGATTTCGCAGCCGAGCCGCCGCATCCCACGATCCTCGACCGCCTGGTGGACGCCGGGCGGCGCGTCATGGCCGTCGGCAAGATCGAGGATATCTTTGCCCACCACGGCATCACGGACGTGATCCACAGTACGAACAACATGGCGGGGGTCGATGCGGTGCTCGAGTTCATGGGCCGGAGCGAGGGTGGGCTCATCTTTGCCAACCTCGTAGATTTCGACATGCTCTATGGGCACCGCAACAACCCACGAGGCTATGCCGACGCGCTGCATCAGGTCGACGTGCGGCTGCCAGAGGTGCTGTCCGCGATGCGGGCAGGCGATCTGCTGTTCTTTACCGCCGACCATGGGAACGACCCCACGACCTCTAGCACGGACCACTCGCGCGAGTACGTTCCCCTCCTGGCGGCCGGCGCTCGTGTACGTGCCGGCACCGATCTCGGTACGCGGGATACGTTCGCCGACCTGGGGGCCACGATCGCGGACGTGCTCGGGATCGGCGAGATCCCATTGGGTACCAGTTTCGCCGCTCTATTGCTGAAGACGGACTCTCCTTAATCCCCTATCTATGTGCTGTTCAGATGACTGCTTCTCGGTTCAACTTGCAATTTCGCGTGTGTTATTGTACACTATGAGGTGAGATAAACAGCGGGCGGGCTTGCGTTCACCTGATCCCTTCTGTCATAGAGGCCGCGAGAGGCGATATGCCGCAAAGGCCTTGAGCACGACAACGCACGTGTCCGGGAAAGGAGGCCGGGCACAATCGATCGGGTGAGGATATGGCTGCCGATTGAGAACTGAGCTTTTCTCCGCGCATTTGGCGGGCCACAGCAATGATGTATCTTGGGTATAGTCATCCGTGACCGGGATGTAGCTGGGGCAGTTGGCAAGGACAGCCCGGCGGATCGGCTTGAGCTTGGCGAACTGCCAGGCTTGAACATAGGGCGGTGTGGTGGTACGAGACAGATAGACACGACCTCGAGGTCGTGAGAGTCGCTCGGTGAGCAAGAGGAGTTTTCTATCCGCAGTAGCCAGTAGGTTGAACCGCTTGATATGCGATCCTCGTCTACTCACCGGTGAGTGGACACCCCTCGACCGAAACAGAGGCTAGGAGATAGGTCCAGGGGCGCACGCTCCTCCTTGGGTCTCAACCGGGCACGGGCTATGTGTAACTCACCAAGCATTCACCGCGCACCCGTCAAGTCTAGCGGCTGTGGCAATGGTCTTGCCACGGCCTTTTTGTTTTCTGACGACCAGTTAGAGGATCTTTCATGGCAGGGCGGATCACGTCCCTCAGCGTGCAAGTACATAACCCGGATCGGGCGAACGTCCATATAGACGGCGAATTCGCCTTTGGGCTAGCCATGATCGAGGCGGCCAAGTTATCCACCGGGCAGTTCCTCACCGACGCCGACATCGAGGCACTGAAGCAGTTCGACGAAGTTGAACGTGCCTACGAGTCGGCGCTGAACTTGTTGTCCTATCGGCCGCGAAGCGAGCGAGAGGTGCGGCGCCGGTTGGGGCGCAAGGGGTTCTCTGAACCAGCAATAGAGCAAGCCGTACAGCGCTTGCTGCGGGCCAGGCTGCTGGACGATGAAGCGTTTGCCCGCTATTGGATCAGCAACCGTGAACAGTTTCGGCCGCGAGGTGCGTTCGCACTGCGCCAGGAACTGCGGCGCAAGGGCGTTTCCCACCGCATCATCGATGGCCTGTTGGAGGACGTCGACGAGGCCGAGAACGCATATCAGGCTGCCACAAAACGGCTCACACGGTGGCAGCGAATGGACCCCAGCGAACGACAGCGCAAGCTATTTGGATACCTGCAGCGTAGGGGGTTCAGCTACGACGTGATGCGCGATGTGTGGGAGCGCCTGCTGGCCGAAGAGTTAATAGACCAACCTGAGAACGACTAAAGAGAGGATATAGCGATATGGGACCTGGAAGTGCGGTGTGGATCATCGTTGCCGGGATCGCGGGTATCGTGCTCGGCAGCGCGGGCGTGATCGTCGCGCAGCGTTCTGTGGGCAAGTCCCGGCTGGAGCGGGCCGAGTTGGAGCGGGACCGGATCGTCGAAGAAGCGCAAGCGAGTGCCAAAGAGACCGAGTTGGCTGCCGAGAAAGAGGCGATCGAGCTGCGGAACGCGGCTGAGGCCGATGCACAAAAGAGACAGCAAGAGCTACGCGAAGAGGACGAGCGGCTGCACAGGCGGCGCGAGTCGCTGGACAAGCGGATCGATCGTCTCGAAGATCGCGAGCGGCGCCTGAACCAGCGGCAGAGTCGCTTGGACAGGATGAAGAGCCAGATCGAAGAGCTCTACGAGAAACAGACCACCGAGCTGGAGCGGATCGCCAGCCTCACCCAGGATGAGGCCAAAGGGCTCCTGCTTGAGCAGGTGGAGGGACAGACCCGGGACGAGATGGCGCGCGTCGTCCGCGAGGTCGAAAACCAGGTGCGGCTGGAGGCCGACCAGAAGGCGCGCAAGATCATCACCCTGGCCATCGAGCGTTGTGCGGCGGAGCAAGTCGCCGAGAGCACAGTCTCGATGGTCTCTCTACCGAACGACGATATGAAGGGCCGCATCATCGGCCGCAACGGGCGCAATATCCGCGCCATCGAGCAGGCCACCGGTGTGGACGTGATCGTGGACGACACCCCCGAGGCGGTCATCCTCTCCAGCTTTGACCCCGTGCGGCGCGAGATTGCGCGCGTCGCTATGAGCAAGCTGGTGCTGGATGGGCGCATTCATCCGGGGCGCATCGAAAAGACGATCGAGAAGGCGACCGAAGAGGTCAACGCCTTGATCGTTGAGGAAGGCGAGCGGGCCGTGCTCGACGTCGGCGTGCCCGGCATCCATCCCGAGCTGGTCCGCCTGCTCGGCCGCCTCAAGTATCGCACCAGCTATGGCCAGAACGTCCTTCTCCACTCGATCCAGACGGCGCACCTGGCGGGCATGATGGCCGCGGAGTTGGGGGCAGACGTCGGAATCGCCAAGGAAGGAGGCTTGCTGCACGACATCGGCAAGGCAGTGGACCACGAGGTGGAGGGGCCACACGCTTCCATTGGCGCCGACCTGGTCAAGCGTTATGGGCGGTCTGCGCGCGTGATCAACGCGGTGGCTGCACACCACAGCGAAGCAGAGCCACAGTGCATCGAGGCGATCTTGGTCGAAGCGGCGGATGCCATTTCTGGCGCGCGTCCTGGTGCGCGCCGCGAAAGCTTGGAGAACTATCTCAAGCGCGTCAAGGGATTGGAAGACATTGCCAATTCGTTTGGCGGCGTTTCCCAGTCCTATGCCATTCAGGCCGGACGTGAGATCCGGATCATCGTCAAGCCTGACGACATCGACGATCTGGCGGCCATCCAGTTGTCCAAGAACGTTGCACGGCAGGTGGAAGACACGCTGCAGTATCCCGGCCAGATCAAGGTGACCGTGATCCGCGAGACGCGCGCGGTCGACTTCGCCAAGTAACAGAGTGCGGGCAAGGAGCAGAGTGTGCCGCTTGACATAGACGCGCTCTACCGGCAGGCACAGGACATGATCCGCGACCTGCCGGAAGCAGGGGTAGACCCCCAGCTAGACGAAGCACAGCGCTATCTGTGTCGTGCCGACCCGCAGCTCTTGCAGCAAAAGCTACTCGCTCGCGAGCGAGCGATGGCCAAGATTCCCTGGTTAGTGGCGGCGCCGGTAGACACCCTCGCTGGTGTCTACCCGGCGCCGCCGCCATTCGACAGCTACACGGTCGTCGCTGCCGATGGCTCGCCGATCCCGCCCGACCGCCACAGCCCGGTGCGCTATTTCGTAGTCAATTTCGGCCACGTCGAGATCACCTACGGTGCCAGGCCACACGCAGAGATCGCGAGCGAGCTCCAACTGAGCTACACGGAAGAGGACCTCTATTTCGATCCGCAGGACAAGCGCATCCCGATCGAGGGCACGCGGCTCGGGATTCACATGAGCGTCGAGGAGATGGTGGCGCTGCGAGGCGCCGCCCGTGACGCCCAACCCCCGGCTGTGGCCTTGCGTGATGGCTCGCTGATCCTTTGGCAACTGCAGAGCCGGGACGAAGATCGGGATCTGTGCGCCGCTTACCTGGAGCGGTTCTTGTCGGCGCTGGAGGCCCTGCGCCAGCAGGCCATCCCCGTCGCGAGCTATGTGAGCTATCCCGGCAGCCACGACGTGGCCAACAGCCTGCGCCTGATGCTGTGTGACTATCCCGATGGCTGCCGACGCTGTCCCCAGGCGACCGATGGGCAGCGTCTGTGTCGCTTTATCGGTACGTTAGTTGACCGGCAGCTTTTTCAGGGCCTGCTCTCACCGGGGGAGCGTTCGGACGTCTTTGAGAGCCAATCCGCCATCCTCAGCCAGTACGGAGCGCATCGCGTACAGTTCTTTTACCTCGATGTCGGCGGCGAGATCGCCCGCGTCGAGGCGCCGCTGTGGGTGATGGAGGATCCCGAGATGCGCGACGCGGTGCACGGCGTCGTCTATGACCAATGCCAGCGCAGCGCGCAGTATCCACCCTATCCTGCCGTGTTGATCGAGGCGCACGAGGCGGCCGTTATCTCGACCGGCGACCGCCAGGTGGTGGAGGAGATGATGGCGCGGCTGTTGGCCAGCAAGGGCTATCCCTATCTACGCTCGGCCAAGGATCACAGTAAGCGCAGTAGGGGCGTGTGAGGGAGCGAGAGAGACGATGGCAGAACCAGGTCAGGCCCGCATCGGCGAGATCGTCGAGACAGAGAGCGCCCGCTTTGTGGCCGAGAGTTTCGAGCTGCACCGTCCCCCTGCCTTGGGCCAGTTGGTGTACGCCCCAGGAGACGGCAGCACGTGCCTCTATGCTGTTGTCTGCTATGGCACCACTGCGAGCCCTGATCCCGGGCGCCGTGCCGTGCGGCGCAGCACCGATGAGGTTTTCGACCAGGCCGTGTACGACGAGCATCCGCAGCTCGAACTGATGCTCCGTACCGAGTTTACGGCCCGCTTGGTCGGCTACGTCGATGCGACACGGGTGTATCACTACCTGCCTCCGCAGCCGCCTGCACTGCACTATTCCGTCTACGCATGTGAGGCCGATCAGGTGGCACGCTTTACCGAGCGGCTGACCTACTTGCGCTCGCTGCTCGATCTGCCCGAGATCGCGCCGGAGCAACTCCTGGCCGCCCACATCCGCGAGGTTTATCGTTTGCGCGGCCAAGATCGCGATTGGCTGTCCAGGGCCGCGCGTGAGGTGGCGGGCCTGCTCAAGAGCGATTACGAGCGCCTCATGACCGTGCTCTATGGCATCGAGCCCTAGTGCCAGCGCCGCAGAGCGAGCTGCGTCGCCCGCGTTGCGGATCCTGGGCGTACGGATCGACGACGTGGACATGGACGAAATGCTCGCTGCACTGGCACGGTTCGTCGACCAGGGCGGGCCGCACCAGATCTCGACCGTCAACACCGAGTTCCTGATCGCGGCCCGGCGCGATCCCGGGTTCGCAGCCGTCTTGAGCCGGACCTCTCTGAACGTGCCGGATAGCGCTGGCGTCCTGTGGGCCGCGCGCTGGCTGGGCCATCCACTGCGCCAGCGTGTGACCGGGTCCGACGGCATCTATCGTGTTGCGCAGCTCTGTGCAACGCGCGGCTTTCGTCTCTACCTTCTCGGCGCGGCTCCGGGCGTCGCCGAGAAGGTAGCGCAAGCGATTATCGCGCGCTATCCGGGGCTCTCGGTCTGTGGGGCAGAGAGCGGGTCTTATGCTGCAGTGTTCGAGGACGAGATCGCGGCTCGTATCCGTGCTTCGCGTGCTGACGTACTGCTCGTTGCCTATCCGTCCGTGCCCCAGGAAAAGTGGATCGCGCGTAACATGTGTAAGACGGGCGCCGCCGTGGGCATGGGCGTAGGCGCGGCGTTCGACTTTGTGGCTGGCGTGCAGCGGCGCGCGCCAACCTGGATGCAGTGCCTGGGCCTGGAATGGCTGTACAGGCTGCTCGGCGAACCGAGGCGTTGGCGCCGCATGCTGGCACTGCCGCAGGCGGCGTGGCTGGTCTTTATACAGGGGCTCCGACGGTGAGCCTGGATCGAACCCAGGAGGGAACCTACATGGCCGTCCAGATCGATGTCGACTATTTGGTCGATCTGCTGGTGCGTTTGTTGCGTACGCCGAGCCCGACCGGGAACACGGGCGCAGCGATCGCGCTGGTCGAGTCAGCGTTTGGCCAGATCGGCCTGCACACGCAGCGCACGAACAAGGGGGCACTGCTGGCGACGCTCGCCGGGCGATCCAGCGAACGCCCTCGCGCGCTCTCGGGGCATGTGGACACGCTGGGAGCGATGGTCAAAGAGATCAAGGCGGATGGACGCTTGCGCCTGACCCAGTTGGGCGGCTATGTGTGGCAGACGGTGGAAGGCGAGTACTGCCAGGTGGAAGCGGCCGACGGCCGCACCTACACGGGCACCGTCCTCGCTCACAAGACCGCGGTTCACGCCTATGGACGCAAAGAGGTCGAGGGAGCGCACACTGACAAAGAGATCGAGGTGCGCCTGGACGAGCGCACGACCTCTGCCGACGATACGCGCGCCCTCGGCATTGGGGTCGGTGATTTCGTCTCTTTCGATCCGCGCACCACGGTGACAGGCAGTGCGTACGTCAAGTCGCGTCACCTCGACGACAAGGCAGGCGTGGCGATCATGGTGGCTGTGGCCAAGGCCCTGGTCGATGCCGGGCTGCAGCCTGCGCAAACGACCTATTTCTACGTCAGCCCTTACGAAGAGGTCGGGCACGGCGCAGCGTCGGGCATTCCGGCTGCGGTCAAGGAACTGCTGGTGGTCGACATGGGCGTCCTGGGTGACGGGCAAAACAGCGACGAGTATACGGTGAGCATCTGTGCCAAGGATAGCAGCGGGCCCTACGACCTCGCCTTCCGTCGCAAGCTGGTCGACCTGTGCCAGGAAAACGACATCCCGTACAAGGTCGACGTGTACCCGTACTATGGATCGGACGGCAGCGCGGCCCTGCGCGCCGGGGCGGACCTGGTCGTCGGCCTCATTGGACCCGGCGTCGATGCTTCGCACGCCTACGAGCGCACGCATCGCGATTCGCTGCTGCACACGGCGCGGCTGGCGGCTACCTACCTGGTCTTCGCCTAAGCCGCCGTACCATGGGAGCCAACGTGTGCGTGCGCCTGTTGTTCCTCGACCGTGATGGGACGCTCAACCGTTCGCTCGGCCACCGCCCCCCCAACACAGTGGAGGAGGTCGATCTCTTTCCCGATCTGGCCGCCACGCTGTTCTCCTATGTCGATCAGGGCTGGAAGCTGGTGATCGTGACCAACCAGGGCGGAGTGGCATCCGGTTACATCAGCGACGAGCAGGCCCATGCCGTGCAGCAGCGGGTCATCGAGCTGCTTCCCGTGCCCGTCGCTGCCGCCTATCTGTGCCCGCACATGCCTGGCGCTGCTGTGCCGCGCTACGATCTCGACTGCCCCAATCGCAAGCCGCGCCCTGGTTTCATCCTCCAGGCCCTGCAGCGCTTTGGGGCGCGGCCGCACGACTGCCGCTTGGTCGGGGACTCGATCACCGATCGAGGTGCGGCGCACGCGGCGCACGTTCCCTTTCGCTGGGCAGACCAATTCTTCCGGCGGCCGATCCATCGTGGGATGCAAACGGGGGACGGGGACTGGTTCGACGTCCGGCAGGTGTCTGCGGGGCAGGGTCAGCTCGCGCTGCAGGCGCTGGAGCGTGGCGAACTGATCGGCTCCCTGGCCCTCTCCCGGCTCGATGGGCCCGAAGCCCCGCCGGATCGCGCGATCGAGTTTTCTGTGCAGGTCGAGCCGCACCGCGTCGGGGTGGGCCTGACGCTAGTCGAGACTGCGCTTGAGTGGCTGCAGGAGCATCGCACCTAGGGACGTTGTGCCAGCAGCGTCTCGGCAATCTCGCGCGTTCCCTCGCTCTCGCCGCCCAGCATCTGGGCCAGCTCCCGGATCCGTTCGGCCTGATTCAGCAGGTCGACCACGGTGCGCGTACGCCCTTCGGCGACGGTCTTGCGCACGTGCAGGTGGCTGTCCGCATAGCCTGCCAGTTGGGGCAGGTGCGTCACGCAGAAAACCTGCCGCCGCTGCTCGCTGTGTGCCTGCGACAGCCCCCACAGCTTTTGCCCGACCACGCCGCCGATGCGCCCACCGATCCCCTGGTCGATCTCGTCGAAAATCAGCGTCGGGATCTGGTCGGCCTGGGCCAGCGCCGTCTTCAGCGCCAGCATCAACCGCGACGTCTCGCCTCCTGAGGCAACCTTGACCATCGGCTTGAGCTCTTCACCCACGTTCGCCGAAAGCAGGAATGCAACCTGGTCCAGTCCCTTCTCGTCAAAGTCATAGCGCCCGGCCGGGACCTCTGCACCCTCTGCCGGCGCTTGCACGACCGCGCCATCGGCCGCCTCCCGCCAGCAAATCTGTACCTCAAAGCGGGCGCCTTCCATGCGCAGCTCGGCCAGTTCTGCCTCAACCGCCTCAGAGAGGCGCGCTGCCGCGACACGGCGCAGCGCCGAGAGCGCACTGCCCTGCCGGCCGATTTCGCGCAGGTAGGCTTGCTCCTGCTGGTGCAGCTCGGCGATCCGCTCTTCACTGTGCTCGATGCGGTCCAGTTCTTCGGCTGCCCCTTCCTCGAAAGCCAGGACCTCCTCGATGCTGTCGCCGTACTTGTGCTGCAAGCGGCGAATCAGCGAGATGCGTTCCTCCACCCGGTTGAGGCGGGCCGGATTGAACTCGATCTCTCCCTGGTAATCGCGCAGCGAGCCGATCACGTCGTTCAGCTCGTATTCGATCTGCTCCATGCGCTGCCGGTAGCCCTCTGTTGCCGGATCGACCCGTGCCAGGCTCGCCAGCACGCGTACCGCCTGCCCGAGCAGGTCGATCGCCGTGCTTTGCTCGCCTCCCTCGTCGGCGAGCAGCGCCACCACCTCACCGCTCAGTTCGGCCAGGCGCTCCGCATTGGCTAGCCGGTTGCGCTCCTGGGTCAGTGCCTCCTCTTCGTCCGGATCGAGATGCGCTGCCGCAATCTCGTCGATCTGGTAGCGCAGCAAGTCGACACGTTGGTTCAACTCGCGCTCGTTGCGCAGCAGGTCGTCTAGTTCGCGCCGCACCGCGCGCAGCGCCCGTACCTCTTTTGCGTACGCTGCGCGTGCTGTGCCCAGGTCGGCATAGCGGTCCAGGAAATCGAGGTGCGTTCTCTCTTGCAGCAGGGATAAGTGTTCGCTCTGCCCGTGGATGTCGATCAGGTGCTCGCCGATTGCCTCCAGGTCGCCCAGGCGTACGGCGCGCCCATTGATGCGACACACATTGTGCCCGCTGCGCCGGATCTCACGCGCCAGGATCAGCACGTTCGGGTCCTCGTTTTGCAGCGCGTCTGGCTCCAGGAGCGGGTCGATGCTGGCCCGTCCTTGCGGCGACAGGACAAAGATCCCTTCGATCGTGCACAGCTCTGTCTCTGCGCGTACGATGCTCGTATCCGCCCGCCCGCCCAGCAAAAAGCTGACGGCATCGATCAGGATCGACTTGCCTGCTCCGGTCTCTCCAGTCAAGACGTTAAAGCCCGGAGCAAAGCGAATGTGGACCCGCTCGATGATCGCGAAATTGGTGATCGTCAGTTCAGCTAGCATCTCGGTCCTTCGTGCATCGCCACGATCGGGCGCTAGCCACGCCGCTTGCCCAGCCTCAGGACGCTCGTAGCTGCTCCTGTAGCCATGAAGACATAGATCCCCAGTGAGATCAGGCTGGGCGATCGCAGGATGGCGGTCACGCCCATAGCCGCCAATGCGCCGAGGACCAGGCCGACCGCGACGATCAGCCACGTCCATCGGCCACGGCGACGCCCGATGGCCCAATGCACGATCCCGCCGATCAGCCCGCCCGCCACGGGGCTGACGATGATTGCGAAAAACCAGCCGGCGACGCTGGCGATCGCCGCTGCCGGGATTGAGAGAAGCAGAGCCACGATCCCGGCGATGGGATAATCATACCACTGTGCGTTGAAAAAGGTGGCTTGTTGTGCCTTTACGCACTCGGCGCAGCGGTAGCCGACCGGCGTGCGGACCACGCAGCTCGTGCAGACCGGGGCACCACAACGGTTGCAGCGCAAGGCGGTCTCGCGATGCGGGTGGTTGATGCAGTGCAGTGGCTCTCCCGCTGCCACGGTCGCATCCCACTGGCGGAGCATCTCGACGGTCACGTCCGGGCGTGCGTCCACCAGGAACGGGGCCGGCATCGATGCACTGCTTCGGCCGTCGTCGCCCGGCGCCGTGGTCGCTGCTATCGCTTGCCCTGTAGTCGAGGGGCTCTCCTCTGGCCCGGCCTCACTTTCCTCTTTCTCGGCACGCAGCGCTGCAAGCGCTGCCCTCGCTGCTGTGTCGTCGGGATCAAGCTCGACGATCTGCTCCAGGCAGCGCTCGCGGTCCGCCGGGCGCTCACTCACCTCGAGCAGCGCTTCCCAGATGTCCTTGCGCTCCGGGGCAAGGCCCGCGGCGCGCCGCAGGTAGCCCCTCGCGACCAGCCGGTTGTCTGTCTCCAGGGCGCTGTGTGCCGCGTCCAGCAGTTCCCTAACGTCCGTCATCGGGCTTCTCGATCCTCCTCGGCTGGAGCCGTTCCATAAGCGTCTCGTACACCTGGCGCCGATCGTACATGCGTACGAACCGCGTGACGTGGGGGCTCTTGGTGACCTCGACACGGTCTCCAGGCTCGACATCTATCTTGCGCGTACCATCTACGACCAGCGCGCCCTTGTTGACTGAGGTAACCTCGATATCGACCGTTGCTCCCGAAGCGAGGACGATCGTTCGGTTCATGCTCAGGTGCGGACAGATCGGGACCAGGAGCAGGTTGGGCAGCTCGGGCGGCAGGATCGGCCCGCCGGTCGAGAGTGCATAGGCAGTCGAGCCCGTCGCCGTTGCGACCAACACGCCGTCGGCGACGTAGGTTGTCAGGTAGCCTGAATCGACGTATGTCGCCAGCTCGATCATGTGGCCGCTGCCCGAGCGTTCGATGACCGCTTCGTTCAGCGCTTCCCACGGGCCGTGTGCGATCTCGTCCCGGTACAGGCTGCAGCGAATCATCGTTCGCTCTTCGAGCCAATAGTCGCCCGCGCAGAGCCGGTCGAGGCTTGCTTCCCAGTCGCCGTGCCGCACCTCGGCCAGAAAGCCGAGCCGGCCCATGTGAATACCGAGGATCGGCGTTCCCTCTGCTGCACGCAAATGGGCAGCGCGCAGCATGGTTCCATCGCCGCCCAGCGTGATGATCGTGTCCAGACCGGGGGGAAGACGTGGCTCGCGCTCCTCCACCTCCGGCGTGCTCAAATAGATCTCGTCGCAGCGTCCCTTCAGGAAAGCCGTGATCTGGTGTGACAGGGGTGCTGTCTGCGGGTGCTGGGGGTTACTGAGGATGCCGATTTTCACTCTGACAGCCTCATTTTGAGCCAGTCCACGATCTCACCCATCGGGACGGTGTACTGGTCGCGCGTCGACATGTCACGGATCGTGACTTGATGGTCACGGAGTTCGTCCTCGCCGATCATCACCACGTAGCGCACCTGCTGCTTGTCTGCCTCGCGCAGTTGCGAGCGCAGCGAACGGTCGCCGAACGCGATCACGGCGCCCAAGTCAGCCGAGCGCATGTCCGCGAGCAGCCTGACTCCCTGCCGCTTGGCCTCCTCGCTCAGCGCAGCGATCGAGATGCGCGGCTGGGGAAGGGCAGGTACCTCGATTTCCTGTGCCTTCATCGCCAGGATCAGGCGCTCGATCCCCGATCCAAAGCCGATGCCCGGCGTGGGGGGGCCACCGAGCAGCTCGGCCAACCCGTCGTAGCGGCCCCCGCCAAAGACGGCTGACTGGGCGCCAATATCCTGTGACCAGACTTCGAACACCGTCTTCTGATAATAGTCCAGCCCTCTCACCAGGCGATGGTTGACCGTGTAGCTGCGGTCCAGCACGCGCAGGTACTGCTGCAGCGCCTGAAAGTGTGCCGCGCATTCTTCGCACAGGTAATCCACGATGTGCGGGGCGCCGGCAATGATCGGCTGGCAGCTCTCGATCTTGCAGTCGAGCACGCGCAGCGGGTTACGCTCCAAGCGCCGCCTGCAGTCCTCGCAGATCTCTTTTTCGTGGTCGCGGTAATAGTCAACCAGGAGAGAGACATAGTGCGGCCGGCACTTGGGGCACCCGGTCGAGTTCACCTGGAAGCTCAAGCCGCCAAAGCCCAGATCGGCACAGAGGTGCCTTGCGACCTCCATGATCTCTGCGTCCAGCGCTGGATCGATCTCGCCAAAAGCCTCGATGTTGAACTGTGTGTGCTGCCGAAAGCGCCCTGCCTGGGGACGCTCGTAGCGAAAAATCGGCCCAATGGCATACAGCTTGACCGGCTGAGAAAGGGTGTGCATGCCGTGTTCGATGTACGCCCGTACCAGTCCTGCCGTGAACTCGGGCCGCAGCGTGAGCTCGGAGCCGCCCTTGTCCTCAAAGCTGTACATTTCCTTGTCGACGATGTCCGTGCCTTCGCCCACGCCGCGTACGAACAGGCTGGTTTCCTCGAACATGGGAACGTCGATCTGCTGATAGCCGTACAGCGCCGCAATATGATGCGCGCGTTGTTTGACGTACCGCCAGTACGGCTGATCTTCCGGCAGAACATCCTGCGTGCCACGTGGAGCGGTGTACTTGGGCATTCCTTATCCTCACTATCTATATCAGAGAGCGTGTTATGCAGGCGTATTATAGATCAAACTGATCGAGATGTCTACCCTGCCCCCGGGGATCCCCACGGCGCCGATGTGATGTCAACCGAAAAGTGGCCCGCGTGACACGCCCCCACATGTCCTGTTGGGAGGCAGATCATTGCAAAACTGTAACGATTTGTTAATTCTTTACCCAGGCATCTTGTGCTATTATAGTAAGCGCCGTACCTTAACGGTCGGCGTAAAAGACCGATGGTTCCCCCCCCACCATCGGTCTTTTTCTTTTTCCTTCTCGCGCGGCGACTGC
>Ga0307442_1000953_pt1 | contig 14294 bp, 13 predicted proteins | sample SalMarWE160430MG_FD_202143 | JGI IMG/M metagenome (GOLD analysis project Ga0307442, IMG submission 202143) | Salt marsh sediment microbial communities from the Plum Island Ecosystem LTER, Massachusetts, United States - WE1604-30 | ecosystem: Environmental > Aquatic > Marine > Intertidal zone >...
GCGCTGGGGGTGAAGCTATGAGCAAAATCGCTTCTGCCTTCAGCCCGCCGGGGCATAAAGCCCTCATCGCCTATGTTACCGTCGGCTACCCCTCCATTGAGGCCACCCTTAAGGTAGTCCCTCTCCTGGCCGATAGCGGCTGCGACATTATAGAGCTGGGGATACCCTTCTCCGACCCCCTGGCCGACGGGGTAACCATACAGAAGTCCAGCTTTCACGCCCTGCAGAACGGCGTAACCCCCCGGCTCTGCCTTGAGCTGGCCGGGCAGCTAAGTCAGAAGGTTGATATACCGCTGGTGTTCATGACCTATTATAATCCCGTCTTCAGCTACGGACTAGATAAATTCTGTTCCGCCTGCTCCGGCGCCGGCGTTTCCGGATTAATCATCCCCGACCTGCCCCCCGATGAAGGCTCAGAGCTTGAAACCGTCAGCCAGAAGCAGGGGCTTGACCTCATCTACCTCCTGGCTCCAACCAGCACCGGCGAGCGCATCAGGCTGGCCGCTCAGAGGTCGCGAGGATTTATCTACCTGGTTTCAGTAACCGGGGTTACCGGGGCCAGGGACAGAGTGCCAGCGGATTTGGAGGCATTTGTGACCAGAGTAAGGAATGCAACTGCCCAGCCCCTATGCGTCGGCTTTGGCATATCCACCCCGGAGCAGGCAGGGCAGATAGCCCGGATTGCCGATGGGGTAATTGTGGGCAGCCGCATAGTTCAGCTTATGGAGAAGGAGAACGATTTCGCTTCGCTGACTGAACTGGTAAGGGGTTTAAGGGGCTCTATCGATAAGATATCCGGGCAGTAGCTTTAAGTATAAAGCCCCGGAGGGCGGTTACATCTTGCCCCCATCATAGCCAACCCCTCTTGAGAACCGGTTAAGCATTAAGTCCACAATCTGGTCAATGGGTGTCTTATTCTGGGCGATAATCTCGGCCCGCGTCTGTAACAGAATGATACTTTCCGGGAACGGCTTGCCCTCTTCTACAGCCCATTCCACATCTTGAGCTTCGCTAAAATGCTTCTCCAGCACCTTGCCCAACTTCCCTATTTCCCTGGCCTCCTCGTCGCTCAAACAGAACTGGCCGCTTTTATCTGGCGGAGCTTTCTTTTCTATCACCCCACCCTTTTTAAAGGTCACATATCTGGACTTCGGCCCCAGTTTCTTTTCCAGTATTTTCAGACTCTTTTTATCCAGGATATAAATGTCCGGTGTCGACTCACCGCCGACCACGCTTTCACCCAATCCCCAGTTACCCTCGATTATCATCCTGGAGCTATCGCCAGTGTTGGGCTCAGCCGTGAAGATAACCCCGGCAGCACGAGCCTTCACCATCTCCTGCACGGCCACCCCGATAGGGTCGCTCTCCAGCGGCATCTTCTTTCGACTTCTAAAAGCCAGGGAGCGGGGGTTAAAGGTGCTGGCCCACACCAGCCTGATTTTATCCACCAGAGCTGGCCCCCCAACCACATTAAGATAGGTCTCATACTGCCCGGGGTGGCTTAATAGACCAGCCGAACGTGTTGACACAGCAACTTCATCGGTATGGCACCGGCGGCTCAGCTCATTATAGTGTGAGAATATTGCCTTCTCTATCTTCTCGGGCACAGTCTTCGACTGAATAATCCGGCGTATATCGACACTCGCTTGTTTACACTGCTTCAGGTCTTTAGGCTTAGACTTAGCCAGGTATTTACGTATCTCATCGAAAGCGCCGGTCATACTCATAAAATCTTTGTAGGCTTCGACCGAAAGGGCAAATCCAGGGGGAACCCTCAACCCAATCCTGGCCATCTCGCCCAGGTTAGCGCACTTTCTGCCCACCAGCTCTCCGTCATCTTTGCCCACTTCCTCAAACCAGAGCACCAACTTCTCAGACACCATGCTCTCCTAAAGACCCAGAAACGCTTATTACGTGAGGTTAATTCTAAAATTACCGCAAAATATAGACCACGCCAAGGTCGCCGTCAACCTTCACCCTATCGCCAGTCTTAATCTTCTTGGTTGCGTCAAGGCAGCCGATAACAGCCGGAATACCATACTCCCGGGCCAGAATGACAGCGTGAGACAGAGCGCCGCCGCCATCGGTGACGACACCCTTGATTATCTCGAAAGCCGGAGTCCACGGCGCACTCGTTCCCGGTGCCACCAGAATCTCTCCGGATTTAAGCTCAGCTAACTTGTTCTCAGTCACTATTACGCGGGCAATTCCCTCCACCACCCCGGGGGATGAGGCAGCACCATAGAGGTCAGCCTTTACATCTTTCCTGACGATAGGAACCGAAGTGGCGACACTTATTACCGGGTCTTTTCTCAATATTTCCTGTACCATCTCCACATTTCCATAGTAGGACTTGGGAGCAACCTTAAGATAGCCTTGCCATTCCTTCTTCCGCACGTCTACCTGGTGGTGCAGTTTGTTCTTCCCCATTGGTATTAACGCCTTCTCTACCTCATCGGCAACCAGGAAATAGACATCCTCGGGGTCATCGATAACACCGGCCTCAGCAAAACGCCGCCCGATTTCCCTGGTTATCCACCGCCCCACCCCATTACAGTAAAGGTCGAGGTAGTAGTTATGGTCCTCACTCCAGTACCCAGCCTTCTGGGCAGCCTTCATCAAGGCCTCAAACCACCCCCTCTGCTCTGCCGACACCCTGCCCAATACCTCCTTTTCCACCTCCCTCCTCTCCCTGACAGCCTTTTCCCTTCTCTCTTCTATGGTATAAGTGCCACCGCTAGTTATAGCTACTTTTATCAGCGGTATGCCAAGGCTCGGCTTTTCAATCCAGCTCGGAGTCGCCCAGTCAAGCATACGCTCAGTGCGCCAGCCATGAACCTCAAGGAACTCATAGTATCCCTTAAGCCACTTCTTCCCAGCCTCGCTTTCCTCTAACTTAGTAAGCAACACCTCATCATCCTTGGTAGTGCGGAACAGCTTATCAAACCCAAGTTCCACCGCCCAGTTGCCCAGTCGCCAGATTTCTTTATTGAACCGGAACACCATGCTATCAAAACCAGCCATTAATCGGGCGAATATAGGGTCGGTATAACCGAATCCAAGCAGTTCATTGCACATCTGCTCAAACAACCCGAAGAGATAATAGGCCGGAACCATCATCTCCATATGTATATCCCACTGCTTCCGGTTTACCTGCATATAATCGTCAAAGAGATCCAGGAGCTCAATATTACTCAGCTTCTTGATATCATCATACTTTTTCAGCCCATATCTTTGCTTAAGCTCCTTATAGGTATTCATCATGTCAGCCTTGCGCTCATCCCAGATGGCATTGAAGTCCTCGATATAGGGCCTTATCCTCTTCCGGAACAGCGGCTCACGCTTCTTCACCTCCTGCTCCGTGGTCTCAATCACAGCCAGGTAAGGGTAGCCCTTAATGTATCTCGCATCCCAACCCTTGGTTGTCGGCAGCGAGAGTTGCTCCGCCGCCCGCTGTACCGCGCGATAAACCCACCTTCCCCAACTATCTATAAAGAAAAGGGGGCGCAATGGTGGCCTGCCGTGGACAACATCGGCCAGAAACACGGCATAGTTTTCAAGGTCCTTCTCTTCATCAAACTCAAACCGTGTTACCCCGTATACAGCCGCCATTTAGCCCTCCTTGTGTTCGATGCTGAAAACCTTAAACCTCGACGATATTCTGGCTACTGGCCAACACTCTCAACCCGAAATAAAGAGGTATTTTAATGACCATTTAAACTAAGGCCCCCCACTATTATTCCACTCCGCTCCTGTTAGTGCAACCCCGCTTATAGCCGTAACGATTATAGCTGGGCCCTTCCAAAGGTCTATGCCATTCAATAGTGAGGAATAGGCGGGATTTGCCAAAATAGCGGGTGGTAGCGCATACCGGATTCGAACCGGTGATCTCCTCCTTGAGAGGGAGGTGTCCTAAACCCCTAGACGAATGCGCCACCTAAAAGGTTGGCTGGGGAAGAAGGATTCGAACCTTCCCTTACGGATTCAGAGTCCGCTGTCCTACCACTAGACGATTCCCCAGCACAGGTAGATTATAGCACAGGGTTAGATTCGGGACAATAACAAGGCTGGTTGACACCGAAGACCTGACCCCTTATGCTAAAACTATTAGAAGGACCCAGCCATGACTGATTTAGCCGCACTACAAAATATCCTGGGCGTCTCGTTTAAAGACCCCTCCCTCCTGGAACAGGCCCTTGTTCACAGCTCCTACGTCAATGAGAACATGGGCATCGCCACCTCCAACGAAAGGCTGGAGTTCCTGGGCGATGCCGTCCTGGGTTTTATAATCGCCAGAGAGCTGTACCAGCGCCTTCCCCAGTCCACTGAAGGGGAGATGACCGAACTCCGCTCCTCGCTGGTGCGCGGGGATACCCTTTCCCACATAGCAGAGACTATCAGCCTAGGCGACTATCTATATCTGGGCAAGGGGGAGGAGGCGAGCGGGGGACGGCTTAAGCCGGCTAACCTGGCCGGAGCTATGGAAGCAGTAATAGCCGCTATTTTCCTCGACCAGGGCTCGAATACCACCAGAGATTTCATCCTCAAGCTGATGGATAAAGAGCTAAGTAAAATATTGAGCCAGGGGATAGAGCCCGATTATAAATCACAATTGCAGGAGCTTATCCAGTCCAGGTATCAGCAAACGCCTACCTACCAGGTTTTAGAAGCGATAGGGCCAGACCACGACCGAAGGTTCACCGTTGAAGTAAGGGTGGGCAATACCGTTCTGGGGAGGGGGTCGGGCAAAAGCAAAAAATCAGCCGAGGCGGAATCTGCCCGCTCCGCTTTAGACCAGCTTCCACCCGACTTTACACCATAACGTCTCTTTGCTAAACTTTAGCTAGCCGTGCCACCGGTTATCATGCTCAAATGAGGTGCTACTATGGGAAGGCGAGATTACCGACACAGAGAAACGAAGAAATCCAAAAAGGATGTAAAAAAAATCGTCACTACTACTATCCTGTCGCCTCCGGTAACGGTGGAAATAGTTAAAAAGAGGAAAAAGCGGAAAGAGGAAGAGGAAGAGGAATAGCGGCTTACCCGCTAAAGGTCTATCTCAAGGTAAGGCGATGGGCGGTAGTGATTTAGCCTCGGTTCAGGCAACAGTACACGGCCATGTCCAGGGCGTCTTCTTCCGCGCCTTTGTCTCTCAACAAGCTGAAGACCTGGAACTGGTCGGCTACGTTAGAAATCTGCCCGGTGGGGGTGCGGTGGAAGTCCATGCTGAAGGGGAAAGAAAACAGCTGGAAAAGCTGGTCAGTCGCCTTAAAGCGGGGCCCCCGGCCGCCAGGGTGGAAAGGGTAGTCACCAACTGGGCAGAATATAGCGGGAGTTACACCATGTTCAGCACAAGGTATTAGGGAACCAGTCTATACCTAGCCTTCCAGCCCCACTCTGGCCTCTTTAATCAAATCAAGGTAACCGGACTTAAGCCCCAGCTCCCTCGAAACCTCGCTATCCACTTCATAAGGCTCACCAACAAAAACCTTACCGTACTCTTCGGCCTCTCCCCTGGTAGAGTCATCCGGCGCTATGAATTTCTGGCTGGCCTCGATAATTCCAAGATCAAAGGGCAGAGTAAAATAGAGGTCAGCTATAGCCTTATCAATCCCAAGACTATATAAAGACTTCCAGCCCCGTGGCGCCCCTATCCCGTACTTACTGGTGGGTAATACGGAAAGGAGGTTCATTATGCTCAAACTAACCTTACCCTTAATCGCCTTTAAGGGAGCCACTGTTATAAGGTAATCGCAGGACAGGATAACATTAGGCACCCAGAAGGTGGGCACAACCAGCGGCTTAGGTAACGGATTATCCACCTCCACCCAGACACAATCATTCACATCCAGCGTCAGCACGCGGGGAAAATCGTAACCCAAGGCCTGGTATACGGGTAAGATAGGCTCTCCCCCCGGTGTGCCCGCCAGGAGCAGAATATCAGCATCGCTAATCCGCCTGATACCCTCTATTATCGTAGAAAGCATGCTCTGGCTGGTAGTCACCGGATATGGTACCGGGTAGGCAGCGCTGGGTTTAATCAAAACCCGCCGCGCCCGGGATATCACCGCCGGCGGTTCAAAAACGAACCCCGAAGCATCATATATCAAGCCTGCCTCCTCTAGTGATTACTAGACCTCTGCACTCCAATTCAGCATCATTACCTCAACCACATCCCCCGGCTTCACGCCGGGCTTATCCTCGGGAACGATAGCCAAACCGTTAGCCAGAGTCATTGAGGTCAGAATCCCGGAACCCTGGGGACCGGTAAGCCGGGCAAAGTATCCATCACCGCGCTTTTCCACAAAGACTCTGGTAAAGACACGGCGCCCGTCGGTATTTTCAATGGCATCCTCCACCACCGCCCGCACCGTGGGTTTGGCCAGCTTCTTCCGGCCCATCATCTTAAGAATCGCCGGGCGGGCAAAAAGCTCAAAGTTAACCATAGCGCTAACCGGGTTACCGGCCAGGCCGAAGAAGGGTATATTTTTAGCCTCGCCCGTTTTACTCCGCCCCTTAAGCAAACCAAAGACCAGGGGTTTCCCCGGCTTTTCCCGGACCCGCCAGAAGACAATCTCACCCTCTTTCTCCACAACCTCCCTGACAACGTCATAATCGCCCAGCGAGACGCCACCGGAGGTTATCACCATGTCAGCATCCCGCCCGGGGCCAAGCTTGTCCATCAGCGAATCCTCATTATCCAAGGCTATGCCCAACACCTTGGCAACAGCACCGTAATGCTGGACCAGAGCCGTCAGGCTATAGCTATTACTATTATATATCTTACCATCGGGCAACGGTTGAGCGATGTCCACTATCTCATCGCCGGTGGCTAAAACAGCCACCACCGGACGGCGGATAACCTTTACTTTTCTACAACCCAGTGACGCCAGCACACCGACCTCCGCCGCCCTGAGCACTGTCCCCTGCTTAAGCACCGATGACCCGGTGGCGATATCTTCTCCAGCCCGCCGGATTTCAGCACCGGGCGTCACCTCAATCAGTACGCCTATCTCGGCTGGAACCCCCCGGCGCTCTAACTCATCGGTATCCTCAAATTTGACCACTCCATCGGCACCCTCAGGTATCGGTGCCCCGGTCATAATTCGGACAGCCGTGCCCGGCTCTACCTCCAACCTGGAAATAGCCCCCGCGGCAACGGTACCAATAACGCGCAGAGTACGGGGTGACTTAAGGCTGGCACCGCGGGTATCCGCTGCCCTGACGGCATAGCCATCCATGGCCGAATTATCCAGCGGAGGGATGTTAATGGTAGAAAATACATCCTCGGCTAAAACCTGCCCCAGACAGCTTAAAATCGGGCTTTCTTCCGCCTCAAGAATGGCCACATGCTCCAGAACCTTCTCCAGGGCCTGGTCAACAGTTATCACAGCTTAACACCCCTCATTACCATTTGACGCGCTTTCTCCAGATCAGCCTCAGTATTCACATTGAAAAAGCTCAGGTGCTGCGGGTCGAAGCGGTCAATCTCGTCAGATTCCACATACCTCACACTGACCAGCTCAAACAGCCCCCTGACCTCCAGATTGTCTCGTTTTAACATCCTTTCCATAGGAACCAGGCAGCTTTTGGAGTAAACGGCGTGAAGTGGCTCCACCAAATCACCCAGGCGGGGAACCACCAGGCCAAAGCCAGCCGAAAGTCCAATCATGTAACGCAGCAGGGCTTTGTTCAGGAAGGGCATATCACAGGCAACAACAAGGCTATACGGCGAGTTTGACACAGCCAGTCCCGTATAGATACCACCCAGGGCACCCCCACCGGGGTATATATCAGCTACTACCCTAGACCTCTGATAGCCATTAAACGGGGGGAGAGACTTATCACCAGCCGTAACTATAATAATATCGCCGCCAAATGAAGCAAGCTGGGATAACACCCGCTGGAGCAAATTATCGGCGCCAACAGTCTCTTGAACCTTGTCCCGCCCCAAACGCAAGCCCTTGCCGCCAGCAAGAACAATACAGGTTATATCCAAAGTATGATTTTCAATCCCCTCTAGCCTCACCCCCATATATTATTATACCACTATAGTCAACAACTTTGAAGCTATAAAGCCGGTTTCAGCACTATGATTTGAGCGGTGGCGGGCAGTTCCCCCGGCTTAAATTCCGCCTGGCTGGAATCCGGCCGGCTGACATTAGCTTTGCCGCTCAGGAACCCCTCCACCCCCGAAATGCCAAGCAGGCCCTTCTCCGTCTTATAGTGCATGGGCATAATTACCATCGGCTTTAACTGGTTACAGACCTCGGTAGCGACTTTGGCATCAATGGTATAAACACCGCCCACCGGTATGAGCAATATATCGACACGGCCTATCTCTTTTAGTTGCCTGTCATCAAGCCGGTGGCCCAGGTCACCGAGGTGACAGACCGATACCCCATCTACCTCAAAGCAGAATATAATGTTATCGCCCCGAAGCTTTCCCCCAGCCTCGTCGTGAGAGCTGGCAATGCCCCTAAATTCTATCCCTCCAGCCTCAGACCGGCCCGCTCGGTTAACCACCTCAGGACTACCCTTCACCGCGGCCACATTGTTATGGTCATGATGGCCGTGACTGACGGTAACGACATCAGCCGACTCGTTTATCTCCCCGTAGGTCAAATCAGGACCGGGCGTATAGGGGTCGGTGATTATCTTAACTCCCTTGTTTGAGGTAATAACAAAGGCGGAATGACCTAAATATTTAATCTTCATGATTAAGCCCCCTAGAAGTAACCACCCACCGATTTAATAGCCTCCACCACCAGGTCGGTGGTCTTTACCAGGTCTTTCAAGCTCAATACTTCAACCGGCGTGTGGATATACCTCGAGGCTACGCTAATCACCCCCGAGGGAATGCCTTCACGGGTCAGACTGATGGCAGTGGCATCGGTGGTGCCCCTCTCGGTTACATCCATCTGATAGGGAATACCCTTGGCTTTGGCCGTTTCCCGCAGCCATTCCAGCACCTTCTGGTGGGTAATCACCCCCCTGCCGCCGGCATCCATTACCGTAATCGCCGGCCCCTGGCCAACCTTAACCGGGGAGTCGGTCATTTTTATGCCGGGGTGGTCCCCCGGTATGCAGGTATCAATGGCAACGGCAACGTCAGGGTTTAAGCCGAAAGCAGATGTCTTAGCCCCTTTTAAGCCCACCTCCTCCTGAACGGTGAAGACAGCCATTACCGTGGGCTTTAAGCTCATACCGGCGATTCTCTGCAGGGCGGCAATCAGCACCACACCGCCGGCGCGGTCATCAAAAGCCTTACCGGCAACCTTATCATTGGCCAGCGCCACCAGTTTCCGGTCCATGGATACCGGTACGCCGGGCTCAATGCCCATCGCCATAGCATCGTCCTTTGACGAAGCGCCAACATCAATAAACATATCCTTGGTCTCTATCGTCTTCTTCTTTTCTTCCTCCTCCATCACGTGCACCGGCTTGGAGCCGATAACTCCGGCCACTGTCCCCTTTTTGGTATGCAATAACACCCGCTGGTTAACCAGCGTCTGGGCAAACCAGCCGCCCACCGTGGCAAACCGGATAAAGCCCTCGTCATCGATGTATTTGGTCATCAGACCTATCTCATCCATATGGGCGGCTATCATAACCGAGGGCGACTTCCCTTTCTTGATAGCGATTAAATTGCCGAATGTATCGACTTTAACCTCGTCCACATACGGCTTAACCTCTTTCTTGATAATCTCCCTTACATCTCCTTCGTACCCGGAAATCCCGTGAGCATTAGATAACTTTTCCAATAGACCCTTCAATTTCTTAGTCTCTTCATTCATGTTTCCATAACCCCCTGTCTCGTTTTATAAAATTAGTGCCCCGCCGCCCGAACCACCCTGTCCAGCACCGGAGTAATATCTCTGGAGTTATCCACCGCATAGGGGTTGCGGTACATCTGCTGGGCCGTGGCTTTCATTCGCTGGTAGACAGCCCAGCCAGCCGCTACGCATCAGAAAGAAGCTTGCTGTCCTCCACAACCCCCATTATAGAATGTTTACCGCCGTTTGACTAGACAGCTTACTGTTTTTTACCTTTACGCCCGCGGTCAAAGACAAAACCCTTCACACTCCGCGTCCTGGCCACGGCCGCTATAGCGGTGGGGGTAAATTTCGCCAGTATTATCAGACCGAGGACAACACTGTAGATGATAAACTCGGTTTGCTCAGGTATAGACTGCATGCCCAGCCAGGCGATAAAGGGCAGCGCTAACAGCCCCGCCCCCATAGACAGGGCGACATTGCGGGTGGTGATAAAGAGGACCAATACTACAGCGGAGAAGAAGGCTAACCCCAGTGGATAGCCGTAGATGGGCAGCAAAACAAACAGGCCGCCTATAGCCGCGCCCATCCCTTTGCCCCCGCTGAACTTGAGCCAGACCATCCAGTTATGCCCGACCACAGCCGCCAGCGCCGCCGCCAGGACAAAGGGCACAGACAAATCCAAAAGCCAGTAGGCCATGGCTACGGCGGCGGCTCCCTTACCCAGGTCAACGACGGCTACCACCACCGCCGGCAGCAGGCCTACCTCCCGGTAGACATTCAAGCCGCCCACATTACCCCCACCCAGCCGGCGGACATCCTCACCCTTAGCCAGGCGGGTGACGATATAAGCCGTGGGAATAGAACCAAGCAGATAGCCCAGAACCACAGCGATAATGCCATAAACCATTTAATCCTCCTTGTAAAAAGCCAGCCCCAGAGTTCCGGTGCCGGTGGCGTAGCCCATTACCGGGCTGAACTCGGTAAGCCAGAGCTCGGCGCAGTTAAATTCAGACGACACCCGCTCTTTCAGCTTCTCGGCTTCGTCCGGAGCATAGGCATGCATCACCGCCACGTGGGCCGAATTCTGACCCACCCTGTCCCTCATTATCCCAAGCATCTTATCTATGCCACGCTCCCGGCTTCTCACCGCGCTGATAAAATGAACCACCCCCGAGGTCTTAGGGGATACAGCCAGTATCGGCTTAATGTTAAGCATAGACCCGGCTACGGCGGCTATCTTTGGTATACGCCCGGTACGGTAAACATGACGGATGGTATCTACCAGGGCGAGGAAGATAACCCTATCCCTCATCTCCTCGGCGGCTTTAACCACCTCAGCCAGGCTTTTGCCCGCCTCCGCCGCCCGCGCGCCGGCCAGGGCAATAAACCCTTCAGCGGCGGTAACCGTCTTGGAATCGAATACCTCTACCGATAGCTGAGGCAGCTCTTTCCTTGCCTCCTCTATGGCCTGCTGAGCCGCATCATATGCCCCGCTAAGCTTAACCGAGAGAGTAACACAAAGGATATTTTTGGCTCGCTTACTCGCCTGGCGGTAGGCTTCGAGGAAAATGCCAGGCGAGGCGCCGGCGGTCTTAAACGACCCCGGGTCCTTCAGAAAGAGCTGGTAGGCCTCGGTCGGGCTTATATCTACCCAGTCCCGGTATATCTTTCCCTGGAAGGAAATGGGAATGGGGGCAATGGTAATTCCATAATGCTCTACCATATCCCTGGGGATACAGCATGTGCTATCGGCAACAATAGCTACCTTCTGCAATTATGGCCCCCTGTCCAGATAGCAGCCTAAACCCTTGCTTAATTGTTAGCCGGAATGCCTCAGGGTTCTTTCTACCAAGGCCGGGCTGAGCAGGACCAGCAGCATTACCACCATGAGAATCAGAAAGGCGGGCATACTGAGCCTACCCTCAGCATAATAGGCGACCATGGTTAAAGTTATCATTCCCGATACTACCAGCACCGAAACCCGCAACCAGCGCTTTCTCACCCGAATGAATGTAGCCACAGTTACACCCAGGGCGAGGAAGGTCAACCCAATCCAGGGCGCAAAATCATGCATGCGCTGGAGCCAGTCCTCGGGGAGTTGATTCACCGGCTCAACCGCCAGGAACCAACCGGCGATGGTGGGTAACGGCAGCAGCATCAGTGAGGTATATAACCAGTCCCTCTTTATAGTCCGAACCGTGATGGCGTACAGCAGCCACAGCGCCAGGGGGAGATATAATAAGATGGCCACCCAGGACCAGCTTTTAGGCAGATAAAGTAGCAGCAGAGCCGCTGCCACCACCGGCAGGAGAGAGTAACCCAGCCAGGGGAAAAGCCAGGCCGGTTTGCCCCGCCACCAGCCGTAGACGGCCATAATCAGTATCAGTACCAGCATCCCCAAAAGCCAGCCAATACCCCGCCACCAGTTAAGCGCAAATAACAGACCGAAAAGTATATGGGGCGTAGCCGCCAGCAAAGCCTGAGTCCAGCTACCCTGGCTATGAACCTCGTATATCTGGCGGGCTACCATTTTAGCCGAGCCCAGAAAAGTCAAACAGGTGTCAGCCGCATCCTCCTCCGATAGCCCCGATTCCCTCAGCTCCTGGACCTCGTCCTCAATATGCGTCTCCAGTTCCTGGATGACCTCTTTCTCCGAGGAGCGGTCAAGCCTCAGGTTATCTCTTATACTATCCAGATAATGACTGAGGACAGTCAGCATTCCCCCACCTCAAACTATTCCGGCACCGGTTGAATAATTAGATTCATGGCCGTCAGGAAATCCAGCCATTGGCCCCTCTTGGCAGCCAGGATACTCAGCCCATTTTCCGTGATGTGATAATATCTTCTCTGCCGCCCGTTGGGCAGCGTCTGCCACTCGCCCCGTATTAAGCCCGCCTTCTCCAAACGATGGAGAGCGGGATAAAGAGTACCCTCTTTAAATTTAAAGTAGCCCTGGCTCCTCTTCTCCAGCTCCTTGATAATCTGGTAACCATACATAGGCTGCTGAACTATTACGCAGAGAAGCAGGGAATCAATACTGCCCTTGATTAACTCGTTCTTTTTGGCCATTTTAATACCTCGCTTAGCATAACACCTAGTATCACTATGCACAATAGCATATGCTACTATTGTTGGCAATAGGGTAAACAGAGGTCAGACCTCTCTCAGGTTCCTTTTTCACCCCCCTGTTTTAAGTTGTTTTTCTTCCCACCCTGACCCACCCTCATAAGCTACGCTTTTACCCCCCCCATTGTGGTGGGGGAAAAAGAGAGGGGTAATTTCTCTCCTCTAGGGGGTGGGGCTGAAGATTCCTTAAGAGGTGAAACCTTTTGGGCGGGTGGGTATGGGAAAGAAAAACACAGGTTGAAAACGGGGGTGGGGAGAAACTTTAGCCCCTTATGCTTTAAGAAGAGAATTTGCCGAGGATTAGGGCGCCGTTAGTGCTGCCAAAGCCAAAGGAATTAGAAAGGGCTATATTTACCTCAGCCTCTCTGGCAACATTAGGCACATAGTCAAGGTCACAGTCCGGGTCGGGGTTATCAAGGTTAATGGTGGGCGGGATTAGGCCGTGGATAATGGTCAGCAGGCTGAAAATTGCCTCGGTCACCCCCGCCCCGGCCCACATATGCCCCAGCATAGACTTGTTGCTGCTTACGGGTATCTTATAGCTCCGCTCACCAAAGACACTCTTTATCGCCCGCGTCTCGGAGAGGTCATTAAGCAAGGTGGAAGTGCCGTGGGCGTTAATATAATCAACCTGGCTGGTAGCGATACCAGCGTCGTCAAGCGCCAGTCTCATACAGCTGGCGGCTCCCGCACCATCAGGGTCGGGGGCGGTTATATGATAGGCATCGCTATTAAGGCCGTAGCCAAGTACCTCACCATAAATCCTGGCCCCTCTACTGCGGGCGAACTCCAGCTCTTCCAAGATGACGATTCCCGCCCCCTCCCCAATAATAAAGCCGTCACGCTCCCTGTCAAAGGGGCGGCTCGCCTTCTCCGGCTCATCGTTCCTGACCGTCATCACCTTCACCGGCTCCAGTCCGGCAAATACCAGAGGCCTGATAGCCGCTTCAGCCCCGCCGGCAATCATGGCATCAACCTCTCCCCACTGGATAACTCTGGCGGCATCGCCAATGGCATGTGTCCCCGAAGCGCAGGCGGTCACCGAACACATATTAGCCCCCCTGGCCCCGAACTTAATAGCCACCTGTCCCGTGGCCATATTGCACAGGAAACTGGGGACGAAGAAAGGGGAAATCTTCTGGCGGGCGCCCTTAATCAGCAGCTCGTGGTTCTTCTCTATACTTTCTATGCCCCCCATGGCCGTCCCAACCGATACCCCCACCCGCTCACTATTACCGGCATTAATGGTTAACCCCGAATCCTCAAGCGCCATCCGGGTTGCCGCCAGGGCAAAATGGATGAAACGGTCTCCGCGCCTTACCAGCTTACGGTCGATGAAATCCAGCGGATTAAACCCCTTGACCTCACCGGCAACCCTGGTCCGGAAAC
>Ga0307442_1000959_pt1 | contig 14227 bp, 13 predicted proteins | sample SalMarWE160430MG_FD_202143 | JGI IMG/M metagenome (GOLD analysis project Ga0307442, IMG submission 202143) | Salt marsh sediment microbial communities from the Plum Island Ecosystem LTER, Massachusetts, United States - WE1604-30 | ecosystem: Environmental > Aquatic > Marine > Intertidal zone >...
CCGCCCGTCCCCAATCCGCTGCCTCGACCTCCCGCACTTCGCTCTAATCTATCGGTTATCTCATAGACCGCCGGTATCGCCTTGGCCTCCGTCGATTTGCGCGGGTCCTTATCGTACAGTGCATCGATATCGCTCAACATTATCAGTACATCGGCATCGATCTTGCTGGCGACCAGCGCGCTCAATTTGTCATTGTCCCCGAAAGCCGACCCGATTTCATCTGTGCTCACGCTGTCATTCTCATTCAGTACCGGGACGACCCCCAGCTTCAAAAGTGTCTCGATGGAGTTACGCAGGTTCAGGTACGTTTTCCTGTTATTTAGCACCTCCGCCGTCACCAGTACCTGCGCGACCGTGACCCCATAACGCAGAAACGATTTTTGCCACTCCGCCATCAACAAAGGCTGCCCAATCGCCGCATACGCCTGCCTCATCTTGATGTTCTTTACCCTGCTGACCTGCTCTAATTGCCCGCACCCCATCCCGATGGCCCCGGAGCTGACGATAACCACCTGCCTGCCCGTCTTGAGCATCTCGCTTATCTGCCTCGCGACCCTCCGGACGTAGGCCGTATCCACCCCGCTGTCTTTGGTCAGGATATTCGTCCCGATTTTGACAACTATGCGTTTGGCGTTCTCAAAGTTCCTCATAATTCATTGCTCGTATTTAGTATTTCAAATTTCATATCTCAAATTTCGTATTTCAAATTTCATATCTCAAATTTCGTATTTCAAATTTCATATTTCAAATTAGGTGTGTTATATTGTACAAGCTCAGCATTTATTAGCAAAGCAGCAAAATGCTAAATTCCCGTTTATCCGAGCAATGTCTTACGAGAATAGAGCATCAGGTCAGGCAGTGTAGGTACTGCCCACCATTTCTCTACAGCGACCATCCTGTTCTGTATGGCGGGTCGATTAGATCGTTGGCTTCTTCGGAGTTAGTGATGCGCATCTGGTTGGCGTTCCATTCGAGCGGGCGCCTGGTGCGAAGTGCGAGAGTGCCGAGCAGGGCCATCTCTGTCATCTCGCATCCGAACTCGACCGGACAGACCGTACGTGCTCCCGTCTTGCACGCCTGAGTCCATTCGACGTAATGGTCGCTGCATCGGCGCATGGTCTTGGGAGGCTGCTCGAAGTCCCGGAACTTTTTTTCCGGCAGCAGCAGGCCGCCTTCAAGGCCGCGATTACTCCGGCCAAACGGATTTCCGCCGCCATAACCTGTTATCAACTTGCCTTTCTCTGCCACGAACAGAAGCCCGCTGGAGGGCAGCCGCAGGCTGTGGTCGAGTTCAGCCGGCCGATAGGGTTTCATGCCTCCGTCATACCAGTGAACGTTTAGCGGGGGCTGGTTGCCTCGTGCGTCAAATTCCCATGTCACCACATTGGCGTGGCTCTGGCACTGAGGCGTCGAGACGAACTGGAAGAATCCCTTGTGTCTCGTGGACCCGTAACCATATACCATCTTCGGTGCGCCGAGCTGCAGCTCTTTGAAGTATACGTGCATTGTATGGCATGCCATATCGCCCACCGTACCCGTGCCGAAATCCCACCAGGGCCGCCAGTTTGCAGGATGATAGGCCGAATGATACGGCCTGTACGGAGCCGGGCCAATCCACATGTCCCAGTCCATCCCCGGCGGCGGTGTCTGCTTTTCGGTCGGTCGGGTTAGCGAACACGGGTAAGCCGGGTGGTCACACCATATATGCAGCTCCCGCACGCCGCCTATTACTCCCGAATTCAACAGCTCCGTCGTGTTTCGGGCATGGTCGGTCGCCGAAGACTGGACGCTGGACTTGGTGACAAGGTGTTTAGCCTTGCCCAGCGCCGCTCGAATCTTTCTGGCCTCACCGATGCTGTGCGTGATTGGCTTGGCGCAGTAGATGTGCTTGTTGAGATTAATAGCGGCCATAAGCAGAATAGCGTGCGTATGGTCCGGCGTTCCTATGATAAGGGCATCGAAGTTATTCGCTTCCTTGTCGAACATCTTTCTAAAGTCGTGGTATCGCGCCGCCTTGGGATATTTATCAAATACCTTTGCCGAAAGATTGTGGTCGAGGTCGCACAGGGCGACGATTTGTTCACCCTTGCAGCCCGCCATGTAGTTTTGGCCCATCCCCCCTATACCTACCGCAGCAATCCTGAGGGTATCGCTCGGTGCCTGGTTACCCGCCCCTCCCAAAACATAACGCGGGACGACCAGAGGCATAGCAAGCCCGGCTGCCAGAAAACTACGCCGCGATACTCTACCTCCCATTCTGCTGTCCCTGGTGGATTTATTGTTACCGTTTTGTCCTACTGTTTTTTTGTCTTTACTAAAGTTTCGCATGGCTGCTCCTTTTCGGGCCGAACACGTATCAGTCAGGCAGTTTAGAAATGCGGAAATCATCGAACCGTATCCAGTGCTCGGCATTGAGTGGGCCGTTGTAGCATTGTATGCTGACCTGGTCGTCACCGGGTGGGGGCAGCTTTCCTGTAGCTGCCGTTTGAAACTCACCCTTGGCACCGGGGCGGAACTGCGCGATATAATCGCTGCCGTCTACAATTAGCCGAAGCTGAACCGACTTGCTTGACATAGTCTTTCGGCCCGGGATAATCATCAACTTTCCATCGACCAGCTCTTTGACAAGCTTAAATACCGGTTGGCCGTTATTGTACCATGTTATGCCGGCCTGCTCATACTTCTGCGTCGGCACGGTATTATTTGTCACCGTCACATCAAAGCCAAACTTGCCTTTGCTGCGGTCCGGGGCTTCACGAACCAGAGCGTTCTTTACATTATGTGCCACACCCGGCTGAACGCGAATCTCCAGTCCCCCATCCCTGATGCGCCATGTTTTCGGATTTTCCCGCAGCCAGGTCCAGCCTTGGGCGAGCTTGCCTTCGAAGCGGTCCTCAAAGATAATTGGTTCCCGGCTAACCTGGCCCTTGATGATGGGTATCAGCACGATATTTCGATAAGTGACTGCCGAGTGGTCACCTTGCAGATAAATAGGCCCCGGCCTAAATTCATCTGCCCATAGCGCTCCGCCGGTGCAACCTAAGAGCGGCTGGTTGTCGATAATGGTCTTGCCGTTCAGCTTCACTGTCACGTGCCTGTCCAGCAGTGTAATATTCATCGTCTGCCATTGACCGGCCGGCTTCTCGGCATTTACAGTCGGAGTAATTCGGCTGTAAATTCCGCCCATATTATGTGCATCGAGATTCTTGCCGTACGAATCGCTGACCTGTACCTCATAGATGCCCCGCAGATAAATACCGCTGTTGCCTCCCCTGGGGACATTCACTTCCAGTTTCAGGTTAAAATCCTCGAACTCATCTGTCGTCCGGAGGTTGCCATAAGAAATATGAGGTTTGCCTTCCTGCTGTACCGGCTTATTGACAAGAATTCCGTCTTCCACAGACCAGCCGTTGGTCTGGCCGGGATTGGTCAGCTTCCACCCATCCAGATTCTTACCATTGAACAGTACGATCGGTTTGCCGTATTCGAGCCTCGAAAGGTCGGGTTTCGGCGGCAGGGGGGGAATGCGTTTGCCGGTAAATTCATTTCGGCTTGCGCCTTTTCCGTCGAAGTTAGGCCGGATTTGTGTCAAACTCAGGGTGTCGTCCGAGGTCCTTGCGATAATCGTTTCCGTGAACGTTTGCACCCGAACAACTTTGTCCTTATTGTCTTTGCGTTCGATCCTGTGAGCGCGCGTTACGACAAGGTTTTGACCATCAACATAGACACTGGCCACAGGGACCACACTTCCCCCGCCCCACAGGATGCTGCCGTCCAGATAACCGTTTTCCTGCACAACACCGAGCCAGCCTGCGCCTCCGCCGGGAATTGTCAACGCCCAGCGTCCAATGTAGGGATTGGCAGATTCACCGGCCCGAACTGATACACAAGTGCTCATTAAGCCCAGGACGACCAACGCGTATCGAATCTTTTTGTTCATAGCAGGGACCCTTTCAAAATATCTTGATAATATATTGCATTTAAGCTGAGACTACCCATCTCTCCTTGCCCAGCTACGCCGCTGAACCTCATTTACAGTAGAATATCAGGTATGTCTTAAACAGTCAAGGGCCCAAACACCTCTCCGCCATTGATTCACACTCCACGCTGATGTTATATTTTTTTATGTGTGAACTTTTTTGCATTTGGTCCGGTGTAGTCGGCCACGATATGTCCGTTGCCCGCCAGCTTCCATTTATAAATGACAAGCCCTTCCAGCCCGACCGGCCCGCGCGCGTGTATCTTGTTCGTGCTGATACCCACTTCGGCGCCGAGCCCGTACCGGAAGCCGTCGCTGAACCGTGTGCTGCAGTTCCAGAAAACGTCCGCCGAGTCGACCAACTCCATAAACCTCTCGGCCTTTTCCATGTCGGCCGTGACAATCGCGTCCGTATGTCCCGAACCGTACCGGTTTATATGCTCGATGGCCTCATCCAGCCCGCCCACGACCTTTATCGACAAAATGTAATCTAAGTACTCCGTCGACCAGTCTTCTTCTTTAGCCGGTTTCACTTCTATTATTGCCGCTGTCTTTTCACAGCCGCGAAGCTCGACCCCTTTTTCCTCCAGCGCAGTCTTGGCCTTCGGCAAAAACGCCTCCGCAATTTTGGCATCGAGCAGCATCGTCTCGGCCGCATTACAGACCGCAACGTACTGGCACTTCGAGTCCACCGCGATATTGACCGCCATCTCCAAATCCGCGTCACCATCTATATATACATGGCATATACCTTCGGCGTGGCCCAGGACGGGTATGTTGGTATTGTCCATAATGTAACGCACGAATTCGTTCGAGCCGCGAGGGATGAGCAAATCGATATATTTATCCATCGCCAGCATCTCCGCTACGTCCTGGCGCGTTTCAAGTAACTGAATCCATCCTTTGGGTATTCCCGCTTTTTCGCTCGCTTTGCAAATCACTTCAGCTAACATCCTGTTTGTCCCGGCTGCTTCGCTTCCGCCTTTTAACAGTACCGCGTTGCCGCTCTTCAAGCACAGTGTCGATATCTGCACCAGCGCATCAGGCCTCGATTCGAATACCACGCCGATAACCCCGATTGGACAGCTTACCTTGTAAAGCTCCAGGCCCTCATCGAGTTGCGTCGCCGAAAGTGTCTTACCCGCCGGGTCGTCGAGTTTTATCAGGCTTTCGATGCCTGCGCAAACGTCGGCTATTTTACATTCGTCGAACTTGAGCCTTTTGAGCAGGGGGGCTGCGAGGTTGGTCTTTTCAGCTTCTGCCAAGTCTTTCTTGTTGGCTGCGATGATTTCGCCGCTTTTTTGCTTTAGGGCGTTGGCAATTTCGGCCAAAGCCTTATCTTTCACAGCCGTCTTGACCGCTGCCAGTTGAATCGACGCCGCCTTCGCTTCCGCCGCCATGTCTGCTATAATCATTTCCAATCCTTCGTATTAAATTATCTGTTGAAGTTTCCCAAGTTTGTGTTAAATTCTATGGGATTTTAGGGCATTTATCAATATCGAAGTTCCGCCTATGGCGGAATCATTTTTATGGGCCGTGCCCACCAATTCGAATTGTTATGTAGAAACAATATTAACAAGAGTTGCGGAAGCGAAAAATGAAAAGGAGTCTTACCTTATGCCTGTTGGTTCTAATCGTCACCGGCTGCCGGCCTGGCCGCCGCAAATCCGGCCGCCACAGCCGCATCTGCGGTCTCCCGTATAAATTCCCGACGTGTTATTTTGCCAGCCATAAGACTTTCATCCAGCTATTATCATTTCCTAATTTACAGGATATATTATAACGAGTTGTCAAGAAGTTGCAAATATGGTTGTTTGGATTCGGGATTTTGCCGGATATTGGATTATTTGCTTTTTATCCCAATCCAAGTTAAAAATTGCCGAAAGAATTGCGCATAATACCGAATAAGAGAAACTGGATTCCCGCTTTCGCGGGAATGACAAAACCGACATCGGCAATTAATAAGTAAAATTGGTATTAGTAATCTATTATTTGCCACTTTGATTACTATTTGCAATTTTGTATTTAACTTTTATAATTGTTTGCTCCGATTTGAAAAAAAATAGATAGTTTCTCTTATTGCGGGCGTAGCATAGTGGTAATGCACCGGCCTTCCAAGCCGGCGAGGTGGGTTCGATCCCCATCGCCCGCTTTTGGTATTACCGCTTTACCGGGGAGATTTATAATCCCTATCTTCAGCAAGTTTACTCTGCCTTACGTTATTGCTCAGTGTTTGAGTTTTTATGGTCGTTGCTCTGTGGCGAAGAAGCGCGTATTGTGGAGAAACTTGTTTGCCGGAGTTGTAAAATTCACGGGCGATTGTGAGAAAGCGGGCAGGGGGTGAAAAAAATACGCGGCCACCGGAGGGCATCGTGTTTCCGTAAGCACTTTTGTTTGCGGGGATTAGCTGTTCCTTAAACACGTCCTATAAGAAAATTTTGGGAATTTTTGAAAAAAATAGATTTATTTGTTGACTTTGTGGTAAGGAGTGGTAAACTTTCCCATTGTTGTTATACTGAATGGGACAAGAGCCATGCTGAAACTAACAGGTGAATATCAGCACGTAATCGACGGGAAAGGGAGAGTACTCATATCCAACAAGCTGCGGAATCAAATCGATGTCGATGAACACGGCAGCAATTTCTATGTGGTCCTCGGCTCCAACGGCATCCTTTGTCTATATCCGGAAAAGTATTTCGAACAAATAGTTTTAGCGGCGACACCCGGGACGACCGCTCCCGATGAGGTAGTAGCGTTCGAGAGAATGAGCTTTGCGCTGGCGAGCAAGGTGGAACTTGACGGCCAGGGCCGATTGCTTCTGAATGAAAGATTGCGAAAGCGTGCGGGCCTGAAAGAACAAATAAAATTATTAGGCGTTCGAGACCATATCGAACTGTGGAATAACGACCATTGGGAACAATATCTGGCCGACCATATGTCACAATATCAACAGCAAATGTCTCAGGCACGGCAGGTGGTGTTACAAAAACAGAACGAAGAACTATGATTTTCGAGACTGGAGGCAAAATGATTGAAACGGATTTGAATCATTGTCAGATTGTAGGGAAAAGTCTTGCGGGAGACAGAGAGGTCGATGAAGGAACATTTGCCTCTCTGACAATCTTAGCTGAGAGACTCGAACGTCTGAAGAACATCGACGAGATTTACCGAGGAATTAGTATTTCGCCCCACGTAAGGGAACTTCAAGCTCAGAAGAATACGGTGGGTGTAAGCTGAAGTATAGCCTGTTTTGTCGGTATATTTTAATAGTCGCTGATTTTTGTAATGTGAAATGATATATACATGGAGGTGAATGGCTCGAACGTAGAGCATATACCGGTTTTGGCAAGGACGCTAATCGAGCAGATAAACTTGCCCCAGGATGGGGTAATGGTCGATTCGACCATAGGACAAGGAGGTCATAGTTTTCTGTTCGGTAAAACCCTGGGCCCCGACGGAGTTATCATCGCCCTGGATGTTGATAAAAAAGCCATCCGAGGGGCCCAATTTAGATTAAAAGACCTTTTATGCAAGGTTTTGTTTATATGCGGAAATTTTTCGGAAATCGGCGAGCTTGTCCGTGCCCAGGAAGTATCCGAGGTTGATTTTATATTAGCGGATTTGGGCGTTTGCTCGTCTCAACTGACCGATGCGGAGATAGGTCTTAGTTTTCAGTCTGCTATGGCACTTGATATGAGAATTGATAAAAGATTAAAGACCACGGCAGCCGATATTGTTAATAAAGCAGACGAGAAGTTTCTTGCAGATTTGATATACAAATACGGCCAAGAGCGAGGCTCGCGTCGGATTTCCCGCTTTATCCTGCGGGAACGTCAGAGGCGGCCGATAACCACGACCAGTCAACTGGCTGCGATAGTCTGCCGGGCACTGGGACAACCAGAGCGAAAACGAAGAAGCAGAATACACCCGGCAACAAGAACTTTTCAGGCTCTTAGAATCGCAGTTAATAACGAACTTGAGAATCTGGAGAAAATGCTTGCTTCGGCGTCATCACTGCTTGCTAAAAAAGGGCGTATAGCGGTCATCAGCTTTCACAGCCTTGAAGATAGATTGGTAAAGAATAATTTTAAGGCAAATGAAAAAGAAGGTGTCTATAAGATTATCACGAAGAAACCAATTGTGCCGTCACGAGAGGAAATTGCGGAAAATCAGCGGGCAAGAAGTGCGAAGTTAAGGATTGCAGAAAGACAATAAAGTGAAATTGGAAAAGGAGTTTTGCCATGACCAGGGATGTGAAAGTCGGATTACTGTTGGGTTTGGGCTTTATATTTATGATAGCATTTGTAATCAACGGCCTTCCCAGTTTGCGTGGCAGCAGAGACAATAATGAGCTGACAAGGAATATGGTCGAATTTCCGAATAAACCGCCTGGTATTGGAGCACAAGAACGTAAGTTTATCAACCAGACAGAATCGATTGGAAATGACCCTTATAGAGCTCAGGATTCATTGTTGAGCGATCCGGGTATACGCTTCAAAACACCGCTGCCTGAGAGTCCTTTGGTTGTTCAAGGAGAGAAGTCAGTGAACGATACAGTCAGTCCGGCCAATAAAGGTGCGGTTGAGGATACGACGGGAGTTGTGAAGAATATCGAGCCAGTCAAGCCGGTTTTGCCGAAAATTTATGTTGTTACCGATGGCGACAACATGGCGTTGATAGCGAAGAAGTTTTATGGTGAAGAAGAGGGCAACAAAAGAGCCAACATTTTGAAGATATTTGAGGCGAATCGCAAGCTGCTGACAACGGTTGATGAGATTCGAGCCGGGCAAAAACTTGTCATACCGGCACTGTCGTTATCGACGGCGGAGAAAGAGAAAAATAAGGGCGGCTTAGCAAGTACAATTTTTGAGAAGGTCATATCTATCGGCCGAGAACATCTTTCATCTGATAAACCGCGTCAGTCAAAGGTAAGCAAATTGTACACGGTACGTGATGGCGACAGCTTATGGCGAATCGCCTCAGAACAATTAGGCGACGGCAGCCGATATACGGAAGTAGCCAAACTCAATGCCGATGTTTTAAGTGATGAGGATAGCCTTATGGTTGGTATGTCTTTGAAGATGCCCCCCAAATAGCGGACAGTTCCGGCGAGCCGGGAAAGTCATTACTGTTTACTGAACACTATGTGCTGATTATGTTATGCGGCCCCAATTTCGTTTTGTATTTGTTGTTTTGTTTTTTACTGCTGTTTTGATATTCGCAGTTTATCTTCGTAATGTCAACAATCGGATATTCTACCAACTTTACACACTCGAGGCCGAGCAGAGCTGGCTGATACAGGAGCTTACGCACAAGCAACTGCAGGTGGAATCTTTGATAAATCCCGCGGCAGTCTCAGAACGGCTTGATAGGCCGTGACTTTTTGTACGAGCTTTGAGGTACAATGAACGAGAGAAGCATTCGCTCTATTATTATCTTATTCTTACTTCTTCTTGTGGCTTTTTTGTCACTGGCAGGTCGCTGCTTTTACCTTCAGCATGTCCGGAGTGAGCATTATGTCGACCTTTGTATAAAGCGGTATCGCGGCCGGCTTATCAAGACTCCTCAACGCGGCGTGATTCTTGATAGCGGGGGGAGGGTGCTTGCGGCGAGCAATAGAGTCCGCACAATCTTTGCGGAGCCCCGTGAAATAAAGGACACTTTGAATACATCCGTCAAACTTGCTCCGATAGTAAAGATGCGTGCGACAGAAATAATCCGCCTTATCCGTGAGAGCGGGAATCCGGGTTTTGTGCGTATCAAGGTGGATGCCACGGAGGCGCAGTGTAATGCCGCTCGCAAAATCTACGGCATCGGTGTTCAATCCGACTGGCAAAGAAGTTATCCCACAGGATGTCTGACGGCACATGTGGTGGGCTTTACGAGTGGTGACAACCGAGGTTTGAGCGGAATTGAATTGCGATACGACGAACAGCTTAGCGGTTCGGCAGGTAAGAATATTTTCCTTGCGGATGCGTTTCGTCGGCCAATCCAGATGAGACAACAAAGCAGTGAATTAACCGATGGGGTTGGGATAATCCTGACGATTGATTCTGCGATTCAGCAGTTTGCCCGAGGCGAACTTTCTGAACAGTATTCGAGCTATGAGGCTGAGTCAGCTATTGCGATAGTTGTTTCAGCCAAGACCGGCGCGATTTTGGCGATGGTATCGCTGCCGGAGTTCAATCCCGATGACATAGGCAGTGCGGAACCTGATATGTTGCGCAATTGCGCTGTTGCAATCCAGTATGAGCCAGGCAGTGTTCTCAAGCCGATAATTGCTGCGATTGCTCTTGACAGCGGTCTGGTGAGCAGGTATGAGAAGATATTCTGCGAGAACGGTGACTATCGGGGCACAGGTTTCGGGGGGATTGGGGAGTACAGCGATCACAGGTTCGGTGATTTGACGGTACGGGAGATTCTTATTAAGTCGAGCAATATAGGGATGGCCAAGATAGGTCAAAGGCTGGGCAAGGACAAACTTTACGAGGGATTGAGACATTTCGGATTCGGCCAAAAGGTCGATGTTGACCTGCCGGGTGAAGCGGAAGGGCTTCTGCGTCGTGTTGGGGACTGGAATGGGTACAGCGTAACGCGAATACCATTCGGTCAGGAGATTTCGGTGACTTCTATTCAATTAGTTCGGGCTTTCTGTGTGTTAGCGAGCGGAGGCCGGTCAATCCGTCCATATCTTGTGAAGGCGGTTGTGGACAGCAAAGGTGAAATTGTTAGGCAGAGAGAATCATCACCGGATGTTGGTTATATCGTCAAGCCAGAGGTTGCGAAATGGATCGTGAATGATTGCATGGTCGGAGTAGTTAATGAACGGGAAAACGGAGGGACGGGTTGGAGAGCTAAATTAGAGAAGTGGCAGGTTTTCGGGAAGACGGGGACGGCCCAATTAGCCGGGAGCGATGGTAGAGGTTATGAGCCGAATGCGTACGTTGCCTCGTTTGTTGCGGGAGCGCCTGCGGAGGACCCGGAGGTGGTCGTACTGGTTTCGATATATAAACCGAACACAAGGCTTGGCAAGGGCTATACGGGGGGGAGGGTGGCCTCTCCGGTAGCGGCCAGGATACTCGAAAAGACCCTGAAGTACCTGCGTGTTCCTGAACGGTCCTTGTAATTGGTGACGGGATTGCCAAAGGTTTTTTTTTATGTTCCCCTTCTTGACACAGGCAGAGGGCCTGTGTATACAGTTTGTACGAGGTGCAAAGATATGGCGAAAATAATCTACGGTGTTGCCGGGGAAGGATTCGGGCACAGCAGCCGGTCGCATTTGACTGGGCAAAGGCTCATCGATGCCGGGCACGATGTGATGTTCGTGGGGTCTCAAAAATCGCTTCTGTATCTGAAACAGTATTTCGGGGAGCGTGTGCGGGAGATATTCGGCCTGTCTTTTACGTATATAGATGGGCGGATAGACAAATCGGAGACACTGAAGCAGAATCTTCTGAATCTTCCCGAAGGTAACAGGATAAACGATGAACTATTCCACCAACATTTTGAGCCATTTGAGCCGGACCTTGTGATATCGGATTTTGAGCCTTTCAGCGCGTGGTGGGCGTGGCGGAAGAGGGTACCCTTTATCAGTATCGACCACGAGCATGTGCTGACGCTGTGTGAGCTGGAGCATGAGACGAAGAACTGGTTTTCGCGAATGACGTCGAGCGTGGTGACGGAGTGTCACTATGTGGGGGCGGTCGCTTATATTGTTATCAATTTTTTTAGAACGCCATTGCGGATTGACTCGGCGGTCCTGGCTCCGCCTGTTGTGAGGCCTATCGTTCGTGAGCTTGAACCGAGCAGGGGGGAACATATCCTGCTGTATTCGACTTCGGGCAAGGGGGTCGAGGAGCTGCAATCAACGCTTGGTAAGTTTTCGCCGCAGAAGTTTTACCTTTATGGATTTAAGAAGAGCGGCGAGTTCGAGAATTGTGTTTTCAAGGAGCGGTCGACGGAAGGATTTCTTGCCGACTTGGCGAGTGCGCGTGGTGTGATAGCCTCGGCGGGCTTTTCGCTGCTGAGTGAGTGTCTGCATTTGAAGAAGCCGATGTGCCTTTTGCCGGTGGCGGGCCAGTATGAGCAGATGATAAACGCGCAATATATAGAGAAGCTGGGCCTTGGGATTGCGGGCGAGAAACTGGATGAGGAGATTGTGGGGCGGTTTATGAAACAAATCGATAAGCCTGTCCCGGATGATGAAAGGATTCTGTGGCCCGACAATGATAAGTTCTTCCAGATATTGCAGGAGGTTTTAAACAGGCTGCATAGGCCGATTAGTATTGGGCTGTCCTGAGCGGTGTGTTTATGATATTGGCTCGTATTTGTATGTAAATGGAATTACAGTATTATGGATAGGGACATCAGTTTTAAATATAAGAAGGAATATCTGACAAATATACCGCTGATTGCGCTGGTTGCGGCGAACCTGATACCGTTCTGGGGGGTGCTGTATGGTGGGTGGGAGGCCTTTCATGTTGTGCTTCTTTACTGGTCGGAAAATATTGTGGTTGGATTTTATAATATCCTGAAGATGGCGTGTGCAAAAGTTTCCCATCCGGCCGAGCATCTGGGTAAGCTTTTTATGATACCTTTTTTTACGGTCCACTATGGTGGCTTTTGTGCGGTTCACGGTTTCTTTGTTTTAATGCTGTTTGGAAAAGGTAAGTCTGGGTTTGAGCCTATACATGGGGAGAGCTGGCCATGCTTTTTTGTCTTTGTTCAGATGCTGCTGAATGTTCTCAAACATGTCTATTCGATTATGCCGGAGGCGATGCGGTATGCGATGGGGGCGCTTTTTGTAAGTCACGGTATCTCGTTTGTGTATAACTATCTGATTAAGGGCGAATACGCAAGGGTCAAACCTGATAAGCTGATGGGCAGCCCGTACGCTCGAATTGTTATTATGCATTTGGCTGTTCTTTTCGGCGCGTTTTTGACGATGGCACTTGGCTCACCGGTCGGAATTTTGATTATCCTTGTTGGTTTGAAGACCTCTCTGGACGTGATATTTCATCTGCGGCAGCACAAAAAGCACCAGGCAAAGACTGCGTCAGGATAGCCGGGGAATCCTGGGCATCCAACTGAGTCTCACTTTGGGATCGATTTTATCTATTTACCACTTTAGCTTGTTAAGGTTTTTTGTTTTTACGAATTCGACGTGGTTATCGGCGAAGAGGACGTTACAGCCTTCACCCTGGTGGTTTTCGGTGGTGAGTATCTCCGGTCCGCCGACCTGGTTCCATCCGGGGTGGGTCTCGAAGAGGACAACCATATCCGGCGGAGTATTGCCTTTATCAAAGTTTTCTATGTTTTTGTTCATAGCGTAATTGCAGGGGCCTTGGGTCGCGCCCGGACAGGTGAATTGTTTTTTGCTTACCTCTGAGTGCTCAATCAACAAATCGCACCATTTTGAGGAGGTAGGGGACTTATCATCGTAGTCGTTGGTGTAGATGAGCATGGCCTTGCCGAGGCCTGACATGTTGGTGCCGCAGACCACTCGGAAGGATATTTGTCTGAACCTGGACAGGGCGGGGAACAAGATTCCCATGAATATCGCGACGAACGGCAAGAGGAGTACCGGTAGAGCTATTCCTGTGACTGCGGGACCGACTCCTTTCGATTGGCCGGCGCTTTTAGAAATTTTTACCAGAGCCACTATACCTAAAATTATTGCCGGTATGGCTGTGATAAAGCAGGTGAAGGGGCTTAGAATCGCGAGCACAAGCGACGCGATGGCCATTCTGCTTGTCTTGGGTGGGTTAGTCGGCATCTGGGCCGTGGGGGGTGTCAGAACGGCGCTGCATGAGCTGCACACCAGGGCGACATCGGGATTTTGTGTTCCACATTTCGGGCAGTACATTTAAGACCTCCTTTCGAATTGACATTTGGTCATTATAAATCTCCGCGAACCATTTTCGGTCCATTATAGTTTATTGGGCGGGATTTTCCAGGATATTTTTTGATTTTGGTTTGTTGGCCAGATTCTTCGCTTCGCTCAGAATGAAAGGAGTTGAGATTGCCGCGGCCACCTTTGGTGGCCTCGCAATGACATTGACTTCTATTGCGAGCGAATTAGAAAGAGGTATTTTGGGTTTTGCCTAAGTATCCTGCCTGGACGCAGAACTGGATGATATCTCGTGCTAAAGGTGCGGCGTCGGCTGAGCCATGTTGTGCACCTTCGACGAGGACGGCGATAGCGAGCTTTCTGCCAGTGTCGTCGGTGGCAAAGCCGCCAAACCAGGC
>Ga0307442_1000963_pt1 | contig 14190 bp, 8 predicted proteins | sample SalMarWE160430MG_FD_202143 | JGI IMG/M metagenome (GOLD analysis project Ga0307442, IMG submission 202143) | Salt marsh sediment microbial communities from the Plum Island Ecosystem LTER, Massachusetts, United States - WE1604-30 | ecosystem: Environmental > Aquatic > Marine > Intertidal zone >...
TCATGCGCTCGTCGATTTCCTCGTCGGCCAGCTCCTTGTTGGTCGTCGAGAACGGATTGATGGCCGGCATGATGAAGCGCTGCGGGGTCGTCAGTTTCTGCGCGTATTCCGGCAGCGACAGCACCACGGCGTCGTAGCGCTCAACAAATCCCTTGAGGTAGCCCCACAGCTCCTGATTGGGATCGGTAAGATCCACGTGACAGCGCCAGATCCACGGCGATTTCTTCTTGTAGTGGCGGATCATGGGCAGCGGCTGGGGATCGTGGACAATGACGAGGTCGTGGTCGAGGTGCACGCGAACGGCGTTCTCGTAGGCGACTTCCTCGTAGATCTGCATCTTCTGCTCGGTGAGCTCCAGCTCCGCACCGTGCAGGGCGTTGTGCATCTTCTTGGTCACGCTGAAGAAGTCGGGCCGCCCCTCGATCACGCGCCAGCCTGTCTTGATGCCCGCGTTATTCATGAGCAACGTGAGCGAGGAGAGGAGCTCGGCGACGCCGCCGCCGTAGTAGGTCGAGCTGATGTTGACGATGTGCAGATCGCTGAGGCGCTCGGCCTTCCTCAAGATACGCTCGATCGCTCGCCTGCCGACCAGCGACTCGTAATCCTCCACCGAGGCCAGCGCGAATTCCTGCGGCGCGGTTGTGATAGGATCCATCAGCATCCTGCAATTTCCCCTTAGATCATGGCCGGTTAATCGACATCGTGCTCTTGGCCTGTGCCTGCAGCGCCCACTGCAGTGGCGTGCTGTGGTGCCGATACCATGACATAGCCGGCTTGCGGGTCGACGACACTATCCCAAGATTTCGAATATCTCGACATTAGGGACGCTGGACGCCTGTCGCGGGTTTGCACAGCTCCGGGTGGACGCTCAAGAAATGGCGCAATGCTGCGAACAGCTCCTGGGCGTGTCGCCGGTCGCCGCGGTTTAACGCGGCGCGGATGTCCTCGACGATCATGGTGCGGACCTTGTCGGCCCCGTGGCGCTGCTTCATGAGCTGGCAGGCAAGCCCCGTTGCGACGATCTCTGGCACATGCTCGTGCTCGGCGAGTGCCAAGACCTCCTCCTCGGTCAGGCCGCAAAAGGCAATGCAGTCCTGCAAGGTGATCATGGGGGCCTTGCCGCTCAGTCTCTCAGGACGTAGGTGCCGGGCGCGTCGCAGGGCCCTTCTGGCGTTGCCCGTGCCGCATCGACCGGCTGCATGGGGCCGGAGTGCGCGGCCAGCCAGCCAAACAACGCCGGCCACCACGATCCTGGTTTTTCGGGCGTCTCGCTTACCCAGGTGTCGGGATCAGCATAGTGGGTGAGGTCCGGCTTGGTGCGGACGCGGTAGTGGCGCCCCGGCACACCGGGCGCGGAGACGATGCCGACGTTGTGTCCGCCGCTGGTCAACAGGAACGTCACGTCCGTGTCGAGGAAGAGATGCAGCTTGTAAACCGAGCGCCAGGGCGCCACGTGATCACGTTCGGTGCCGACAGCGAAGACGGGCGCGCGGATGTCGCTGAGCGCAATCGGCCGGTCTCCGACGCGGTAGCGCCCTTCCGCCAGGTCATTGTTGAGAAAGAGCTGGCGCAGGTACTCCGAATGCATGCGGTAGGGCATGCGCGTCGAATCGGCATTCCAGGCCATGAGGTCGATCATGGGGCGGCGCTCGCCCATCAGGTAGTCGCGCACCATGCGCGACCAGATGAGGTCGTTGGAGCGCAACAGCTGGAAGGCGCCTGACATCTGGCGTGCATCGAGGTAGCCCTGCTGCCACATCATGTCCTCGAGGAACGATACCTGGCTTTCATTGATGAAGAGGCCGAGCTCGCCCGGTTCCGTGAAGTCGACTTGCGCGGCGAGCAAGGTCACGGTCTTGAACGGATCTTGGTTGTTGCGCGCCCGCGCCGCCGCCTCGATGGATAGCAGCGTGCCTCCGAGGCAATAGCCGATGCCATGGACCTTGTTGTCGGGGGCAACCTTGTCGATCTCTGCGAGCGCTGCCTCGATGCCGAGCGTTCGGTAATCCTCGATGCCCAGGTTGCGGTTGTCGGACGTCGGGTTCTTCCAGGAGATGATGAAGACCGTGAAGCCCTGCGCGACGAGGTGCCTCACCAGCGAGTTCCGGGTTGAGAGGTCAAGGATGTAGTACTTCATGATCCAGGCGGGCACGATCAGGATCGGCTCTGGCCGCACCTTGTCGGTGGTCGGCGTATATTGGATCAGCTCGATCAGCTCGTTGCGGAAGACGACCTTGCCCGGCGTGACCGCCAGGTTCTCGCCCACCTTGAAGGCTTCGGAGCCGGCGGGAGGGCGTCCATTGATTTGCCGCTCCCAGTCCTCAATGAAATTCCAGAACCCGCGCACCAGATTGAGGCCGCCTGCCGCCAGCGTCTGATGCAGCACCTCGGGGTTGGTCGGTATGAAGTTTGCCGGGGAGAACACGTCGAGCACCTGGCGGGCTGCGAACTCGACCTGGCGCTCGTGCTGCTTGGTGACGCCGCGCACGTCGGTCGTCGCGTTGTGCCACCACTGCTGCTGCAACAGAAACGCCTGGTAGATGATGTCGTAGGGCCAGCCGTGCCACGCTTCCCCGCGGAAGCGCCTGTCGTTGGGCAGCGGCTCGATGCAGCACGTGTGCTGAGGCTGCGTCGGCACGCACGTTGCCACGTAGTGGGCGAGACGCAGCCATTTGCGCAGCGCCTTTTGCGACAGCTGCAATTGCTTGCCGGGTGCCGCGCTGAGATGGACGAGCCAGTCGAAATAGGCCTCGGCCAGCGCCGCCGGCGACAGCCCGAGCGTGAAACGCGAGCGTGCGTAGTTGAGGGAGCGATCAAGGACGTCCGCCAATTCGAGCGAGGGGTCCACCCCATCCTCGCCCACCCATCCAGGGAGCGGCGCCAGCGCTCTGGTGGCGGAGGCGGCGAGTTTCTCAGGCGCATCGGGGGTTTCGGTTGGGGCTCTGCTGGCGCGCCGTTCGGCCGTGCTGATCTCATTCATGGGGAGCTCGCTGCTGGTGACGCGTCGTCTTGATAGCGAAGACAGGCTGTCGTGGCGTGCGTATCTCGCACGCGTTAGATTTTGTGCGAATATGTGGTTGCGCCACGGCCCAAGTTGAAGCGGGGGACCGGAAAATTGGCCAAGCTAAAATGCGGCGTTCGGCGCCTATCGCGCGGAATGGCCCTTGCCGGGCGTGTCGGACGATGTGCGAAAAGGCGACGCACCCGAGGCTTCCCTGGGGTTTGAGCCGCTCTTGCCAGCGTCTTGCCGGCATATCTGGCGCAAAGGCGCATGCCTTCCAAAGCATGTTAGGGATGGCCGGGTGCGAGTCGTGACGATCTGGGGTGAAAGAAAGGAGGCGGGGTGGCGGATCTCGGCTTGATCTGGCTGGAGTTCATCGTTTGCGCGGCCCTCATCGGCTTCGCCGGGCCGGAGCTATCGCGCTCAGGCGATATCATCGCCGAAAAGACGGGCGTCTCGCACAACTGGATCGGCCTCATTCTCCTGGCTACCGTCACGTCGCTGCCCGAGCTGATCACGGGGCTCAGTGCCGTGACCATCGCCGACGTTCCCGACATCGCGGTCGGCGGCGTCATGGGCTCTTGCGTGTTCAATCTCGCCATCATCATCGTCTTGGACTTCATGCACCGCGACGAGCCGATCTTCTTGCGCGTGCATCAGGGCCACATCCTCGCCGCCGGCTTCGGCATCGTCATGATCGGCTGGGCAGGTATGAGCGTCATCCTCGCGGACCAGCGCTTTACCTTCCGCCTGTGGCACGTCGATCTCTACACGCCGATCATCATCGGCCTCTACGTGATCGCGATCCGCACCGTATTCAGGTATGAGCGCCGTCAGCGTGAGGAATTCGTCGAGGAGGTGGCCGCTCAATACGCCGATATCACACTGCGTACGGCCGTGCGCCGCTATCTGGTGGCGGCGGCCTTGCTCGTCGTGGCCGGCGTGTGGCTGCCATTCGTCGGCTCCGATCTCGCCGAGGCCATGGGCTGGAAGCAGACGTTTGTGGGCACGCTGCTCGTGGCTGGCGCCACCTCGCTGCCCGAGCTCGTCGTGACCATCGCGGCCTTGCGCATCGGCGCGCTCAACATGGCGATCGCCAACCTCCTCGGCAGCAATCTGTTCGACATTCTCGTGCTGGCGATAGACGACATCGCATACTTGAAGGGTCCCCTGCTGTCGCACGTCTCGCCCGTGCATGCGGTCTCCGCGTTCTCCGCGGTTATCATGACGGGGATCGTCGTGGTCGGCATCCTTTACAGAGCCAAGCGCCGCGTCTTTCGCTACGTCGACTGGATCAGCATCTCTCTGTTCCTCGTCTACCTCTTGAACTCCTACGTGCTCTACGTGTTCGGGCACTGAGCGAACCGGCGCGAGGGTGGATGGCCGCCAGTGTTGCAAGAATGAGGATAGCTTCCGGGCTCAGCCGCTCGGAAGCCGCCGCGCGCCTTGCCCGCTGCGGCCCCAACGCGCTGCCAGAGGCGCCCCCGGTGAGCGTCTGGCAGCGGTTGCTGCGCCAGTTTGCAAGCCCGCTCATCTACATTCTGCTCTTTGCGCTCGCGGTGGATCTCGTGCTGTGGGTCTACGAGGGCGCGCACGGCGTTCCCTTCCAGTCCGTCGCCATCGCGGCGATCCTCGTGCTCAATGCCGGCCTCGGCACCTACCAGGAGGGCAAGGCGGAGGCGGCGCTGGCGCGGCTTAAGGCCATGGCGGCGCCCAATGTCTGGGTGCTGCGCGATTCCGCGCTCATGCAGATTTCGAGCCGCGACCTCGTCCCCGGCGACATCGTGCGCATTGAGGCTGGCGACCGCATTCCGGCCGACGCCACGTTTCTTTCGCAGAGCGAGGTCTCGGTGGATGAGTCGGTCTTGACCGGCGAGTCGCTGCCCGTTTCCAAACGCACGGGCGCTGAACTCTTCAGCGGCACCCTGCTCGTGCGCGGCAAGGGCTACATCGAGGTCGTCCGCACCGGCGCAGACAGCGCCATGGGGCGGCTCGCCACCATGATCGGCGGCATCGAGGCGAGCGCGACGCCGCTCGAGCGCCGCTTGCGCACGTTCGGCAACCAGGTCGCCTACGCGATCCTCGCCTTGGGCCTCGTGTTGACGCTCGGCGGCTTGGTTGTTGAGGGCATCTCGCAGATCGGCCACGTGCTTCTGTTCTCGGTGGCGCTCGCCGTCGCTGCCGTGCCGGAAGGGCTGCCCGCGGTGATGACGCTCGCCCTGGCGCTGGGGGTGGAGAGCCTTGCCCGGCGCAAGGCCATCGTGCGCCGCTTGAGCGCGGTGGAGGCGCTGGGCTCCGTCACCGTCATCGCCACCGACAAGACCGGCACGCTGACCGAAAACCGCATGCACGTGAAGGCGCTCGACGCGCGCGATGACGCGCGTGCCTTGAAGGCAATGGTGCTTGCCAATGATGCCGAGTTCGGCGCGCGTGTGGGCGATCCGCTCGAGATTGCGCTCCTCGATTTCGCCACCTCCCGCGGCCACGACACCGTCGGCCTGAGCAACGGGCACATGCGGCTCGCCAGCCGACCCTTCGACAGCGCCGACGGTTTCATGCGCGTGACCGTCTTGGAGGACGAGCGGCCGACAAGCTACCTGAAGGGCGCGCCGGAGGTGATCCTTTCGCGTAGCCGCCTCTCGGATGCCGAGCGGCTCGCCTGGGAGGAGGAGGCGCAGCGACAGGCCCGGGAAGGGTATCGCGTGCTGGCGCTCGGCTGGTGCGAAGGCGAAGCCGAGACGGACCTCACCTTTCTGGGGCTCGTATTGCTTTGGGATCCGCCGCGCGCCGAGGTTCCCGATGCGCTTCAGCGGGCGCAGGCCGCCGGCATCCGCGTCGTCATGGTCACCGGCGACCACCCGGCCACCGCCGAGACGGTCGGCGAGGCGATTGGAATTGCGCCACGCCGCGTGCTTTTGGGCCGCGAGATCGACCGCATGTCGGCCGACGAGCTGCGCGCGGCGGTGCGCGAGGTCGACGTCTTTGCCCGCGCAACGCCCGAGCACAAGCTGAAACTCGTCGAGGCTCTGAAAGCCGAAGGCGAGATCGTCGCCGTCACCGGCGACGGGGTCAATGATGCGCCCGCATTGAAGCGCGCCGACGTCGGCGTCGCCATGGGCCGGCGCGGCTCGGACGTGGCGCGCGAGGTCGCCGATCTCGTGCTGATGGACGACAACTTCGCCACCATCGTCGCTGCGATCGAGGAGGGGCGCAGCATCTATGAGAACATCCAGAAGTGCATCCGGCTGTTGTTCTCCACCAATCTGGCGCTGATTATTCTGGTCGTGGGCGGGCTCGGCCTCTCCTTCCTGGCGGGCATCAAGGACCCCACAGGCGGAATGTTCCTGTTGCCGCTCACCGCTGCGCAGCTTCTGTGGATCAACGTTCTGGCCGACGGGCCGCCGGCGCTGGCGCTCACCTTTGACCACAACCCCGGCGTCATGCGTCAGAGGCCGCGCCCCGCGACGGCCCAGCTTCTCGACGCCTTGTCCTTGCGCTTCATCGTGGTGACGGGGTGCGCCAAGGCGTTCGCCGGCCTCGCGTTCCTGGTGCTGATGCCGTATTTCGGCTACGCGCTGCTCGAGACACGCACGGCCGTCTTTCTCTATGAGTCGATGGCGCAGCTCGTGTTTGCCTACCCCTCGCGCCGCCTCACGCTGCATCCGCGCCCCAACGCCTTTCTGCACGTGGCGGTGCTGGGCGGGATCGCGCTGCAGGTGCTGACCGTTCTGTTGGCGCCCTTGCGCACGCTTTTGGGACTCGTGCCCGTCGACCTCGCCGTCTCCTTGCTGATCGCTGCCGGTGTTCTGTGGAGCTGGGCGGTCGCCGAGTTGGTCGGATGGTGGCTCGCCACGCACAAGAACCCACGCTAAGCGTCGGGCGCGGTTGAGACGAGCCAGGCTGTGGCTGCCAGGATGAGGACGGCCACTGCGATCTCCAAGCGGATCGATGTGCGCAACTGCGCGGCACCGCGCTGATAGTCTCGGGCGAGCAGCGGCGTCAGGCGCAGCCTGTTGACGGCCGCAAGCACCAAGAGCAGGGCGACGAGGGCGAGCTTGATCAGCAACCTCTGCTGATAGGCGGTGTCGAGGTCGACCATGCCGCCCGTCAGCAGCAGCACGAGCAACGCCCCTGCTGCCAGCAAGCCGCCGACGACAAGGACGGCCCGCCCCCCGAAAGATTCAATCGTCGCCACGGCGGTCGCCGGATCGGCGCGGCGTGTCACAGCAATCAGCGGAATGAGCGCTCCGAGCCACCAGTGCACGGCTGTCAGGTGGATAAAAAGAAGGGGCGCAACCAACAGGCGCGCCTCGCTGGCGGCCGTATGGCCTTCGAGCAGATACGAGCCGATCAGCACGAAGGCCGCCGTGAGGCCGACGGGAGCCCATCGCAATCCGGCGACGACGATGACAACGGCTGCCATCAGGCGAACAGCCGCGGCCTGTCCGATCGGCGTTTCCATCCCCATCCAGCGCAGGTCGGGCCCGAATGCGAGCGATGGGTCGCTGTCTGATATGGCGAGCTGGAAGACGCCGTAGCGCAGCGGCTCAACAATGAGAAGCAGCAGGAACCCGACAAGGATCTGGCGCCGCAGGACTGGGGAGATTGCCGCACCGGCGAGCGGAAAGCTCGCGTTAAACAGCACAGACCCCGCTACTGTGATCGTGCCCGCGTAGGTGAGCGCGCGCAACAAGACGGTGGCATGCTCAGGGACGATCATTGTGCGGGCGCGGCGGATGCTGAAACCGTGAACGCAAAGTGCCCTTTTATCACGTGCCCATCCTCCGAGACCGCCGTCCACGAGACATGGTAGGCGCCCGCGGGGAGCGCGTCGACGGTCACCTTGGCCGCATCCGCGAAGGTCTTCGGCAGGCCACCCTTGATTGCGACCTCCTGATTATCGGCGGCACGGCGCACACGCACCAGCGCCAGGCGCATGCGATGCGAGAATTTCATCTCGATGTGCGAAAGGCCCGCAGGGACGGTGGCGCCGTCCTCGGGAACGCTCGCCGTCATTCTCGCGTGGGCGAGAGCCGCTCCGGTCCCGCCCATCACCAGCAGGGCGGCCGCCGCCGCCATCCTTACAATGCGCATGGTTTCCTCCTCTCAGCGCGGCTCAGAGCGCGCTTTCCTCGTTTTCGAGCGTTGCAAGCGGCGCAGGAGCTGCCGAAGTCTGTTGTCGCTGCAGGCCCCGCTCTTTGATGAGTGCGTAGACCACGGGAATGACCACCAGCGTCAGAATTGTCGAGGATACCATGCCGCCGATCATCGGCACGGCGATGCGCTGCATGACCTCCGAGCCCGTGCCGGTGCTCCACAGGATGGGAAGGAGCCCCGCCGTGATGGCAACGACCGTCATCATCTTGGGGCGCACACGCTCGACCGCGCCGACCATGATGGCCTCGTGCAGGTCGCTCGGGCCAAGCGCCCTGTTCTCGCGGGCAGCCTGCGCGCGCCGCTCCTTCAAGGCGTTATCGAGATAGATCAGCATGACGACGCCCGTCTCGGCGGCGACGCCGGCGAGCGCGATGAAGCCGACGGCGACCGCCACCGAAAGATTGAAGCCAAGATACCAGACGAGCCACAGGCCGCCGACGAGGGCAAAGGGCAGCGAGGCCATGACGATGAGGGTCTCGGTGATGCGGCGGAAGTTGAGGTAGAGCAACAGGAAGACGATGGCGAGCGTCAACGGCACCACGAGCTCGAGCCGCGCCTTGGCGCGCTCGTAGTACTCGTACTGGCCGCTCCAAACGGCGTAGTAGCCCGGTGGGAACGTCACGCGCTCCGCCACCGCTTTTTTGGCATCCGCAACATAAGAGCCGAGGTCGCGCTCGCGCGCATCGACGTAGACGTAGCCCGCAAGCTGCGCGTTCTCGGTGCGAACGACGCCGGGGCCCCGCGTCAGCTCGACCTTGGCGACGCTGCCCAGCGGGATCGACGCCCCATTGGGCAGCGGCACCAGCACCTCGCGCGCGATCGCCTGGGGGTCGGAGCGCACGTCGCGCGGATAGCGGACGCTCACCTTGTAGCGCTCGCGCCCCTCCACCACCGTCGTTACCGGCTCGGCACCCAACGCCGATGCGATCACTTGCTGCACGTCCCCGACCATCAAGCCGTAGCGCGCCAGCTCGCTGCGGTCTGGCGTAATCTCCATGTAGTTGGCGCCCATGATGCGCTCGGCGAAGGCACTGGAGGTGCCCGGCACCGTCTTGATCGCGGCTTCGATCTCGCGGGCCAGGTGCTCGATCTCCTTCAGGTCGCGCCCCAGCACCTTGACGCCGATGGGCGTGCGGATGCCCGTCGCCAGCATGTCGATGCGTGCCTTGATCGGCATGGTCCAGGCATTCGACACGCCGGGGAACTGCAGCGCCCTGTCCATCTCGTTGATGAGCTTGTCGACCGTCATGCCTGCGGGCCACGCGCTCTCAGGCTTTAGATTGATGACGGTCTCGAACATCTCCGTTGGCGCCGGGTCGGTCGCGGTCGCTGCGCGACCGGCCTTGCCCCATACGCTTTCGACCTCCGGGAACGACTTGATGATCTTGTTCTGTGTCTGCAGGAGCTCCGCCGCCTTGGTGATGGAGAGGCCAGGCAGCGTGGTCGGCATGTAGAACAGCGTGCCTTCATTCAGCGTGGGCATGAACTCAGAGCCGATCCGCTGCGCGGGATAGACGGTGACGGCGAGCACGGCAATGGCGGCGGCAATGGTCAGCGTCTTGGCATGAAGCACGCCCTTGATCACCGGACGGTAGATCCAAATCAGAAAGCGATTGATGGGGTTCTTGCGCTCGGGAACGATGCGCCCGCGCACGAAGATCACCATCAGCGCCGGCACGAGCGTGACCGACAGGAAGGCGGCCGCGCCCATGGCGAAGGTCTTGGTGAAGGCGAGCGGCTTGAACAGACGCCCCTCCTGCGCTTCGAGCGTGAAGATCGGCAGGAACGACACGGTAATGATCAGAAGCGAGAAGAACAGCGCCGGTCCCACCTCGCTCGCCGCCTCGATCAGGATCTCGGTGCGCGACTTGCCGGGAGGGGCGCGCTCCAAGTGCTTCAATGCGTTCTCGATCATCACGATCGCCGCGTCGACCATGGCGCCGATGGCAATGGCGATGCCGCCGAGGCTCATGATGTTGGAGGAGATCCCGAGCTGGTACATGAAGATGTAGGCGATGAGGATGCCGAGCGGCAGCGTCAGGATCGCCACCAGCGCGCTGCGCGCGTGCAGAAGGAAAATCATGCAAACGAGAGCGACGATGAGGCTTTCCTCAAAGAGCGTCGATTTCAGTGTGGCAATGGCGCGCTTGATGAGCTCGGAGCGGTCGTAGACCGGCACGATCTCTGTGCCTTTGGGCAGCGAAGGCGCGATCTGCGCCAGCTTTTTCTTCACGTTGGCGATGACGGACAGGGCGTTCTCGCCGAAGCGCTGCGCGGCAATGCCGCTGACGACCTCGCCCTCACCGTTCAACTCGGCAACGCCACGGCGCTCATCCGGCATAAGCTCCACGCGGCCGACGTCGCGCAGCAGAACCGGGGCGCCGTCTTGCACCTTCAGCACGATCTGCTCGATGTCCTTGGGCCCGCGGAAGTAGCCGCGCCCGCGCACCATGAACTCGGTCTCTGCCAGCTCTATCGTGCGCCCGCCCACGTCCATGTTGGAAGAGCGGATGGCCTCGCGCACCTTGGTGAGCGGTATGTTGAACGCCTTCAGGCGGCGCGGATCGACGATCACCGTGTATTGGCGCACGAAGCCGCCGACGCTCGCAACTTCGGAAACTCCTTCCGCTTCCGCGACGGCAAAGCGCACCTGCCAGTCCTGCGTCGTTCTCAAGTCCGCGAGCGTGCGCTTGGCCGCCATGACGGCGTACTGGTAGACCCAGCCGACGCCGGTCGCGTCGGGACCGAGCGTCGCCACGACGCCGCTCGGAAGCTGGCGTTGCGCGGCGGAGAGGTACTCGAGCACGCGTGAGCGCGCCCAGTAGAGATCGGTGCCGTCCTCGAAGATGACGTAGACGAAGCTCACGCCGAAGAACGAGAAGCCGCGCACGACGCGCGCCTTCGGCACGCTCAAGAGCGCCGTCGACAGCGGAAACGTCACCTGGTCCTCGACCACCTGCGGGGCCTGTCCAGGGTACTCGGTGTAGACGATGACCTGGGTGTCGGAGAGATCGGGGATGGCGTCGAGCGGGACGTGGCGCACGGCGTAGATGCCGGCCGCGGCCAGGAAGCCGGCGCCGAGCACTACGAGCACGAGGTTGCGGGCCGACCAGCGGATGACGGCTGCGATCATGGCTGGTGGCCCTCCTGGCCTTGGTGCGCGTCCGCCAGCGGCGGCGGCGGCGTCTCCTTGGTCGCCTCGTCGGCGGTGAAGCCCGCGAGCGCCGCCTTGAGGTTGCTCTCGGCGTCAATCAGGAAGTTGGCCGCCACCACGACCTCCTCGCCGGCGGCGACCCCCTTTTTGATCTCGGTGTAGTTCTCTCCGCGCAGGCCGAGCGTGACGGGGCGCGGCTCGAAGCGGCCTTGCCCGCGCGCAACCAGCACGACCTGGCGGTTGCCGCTGTTGATGATGGCCGAGTTGGGCACGGCGACCCGAGGCTTCTTGCCGGCGCCGGTATCGATCTCCACGTCGGCATACATCTCGTGCTTGATGCGCCGCTCGGGGTTGCCGAGCTCGATGCGCACCTGGCCGGTGCGCGTCGCCATATTGAGCTCGTGCAGGATGAAGGTTACGCGGCCTTTGAACGTCTCCGAGGGAAAGGCTTTGAAGCGCACCTTCGCCGGTTGCCCGATGGCCACAAGCTCCATGTCCTGCTCGGCGACGTCGGCGATGACCCAGATCTTCTCCAGGTTGGCGATGCGGAAGATCTCATCGCCCATGCGCACCATCTGTCCCTCGACGGCGTTCTTCTTCATGATGTAGCCGTCGGCCGGCGAGGGCCAGTCGAACGACATCACGGGCGCGCCCGAGCGGTGCATCTCGTCGATCACCGCCTGAGGCACCTCGAGATTGCGCAGCTTCTGCTCGGCGCCCTTGAGATTGGCGGCGCGATCCGACGGCAAGCCGATGCGGTAGTCGACCTGCGCGTTGACCATCGCCGGGCTGTAGATGCGAAACAGCGGCTGGCCTTTTTTCACGCGCGCGCCGGTCTCCGCCACGTAGAGCTTCTCGATGAAGGCGTCGGCGCGCAGCGTCACCGAGTAGAGAGTGCGCTCGTCCGGCTTGGCGACGCCGGGAGCGCGTACGGGCCGCGCCAGGCGACGCATGGCTGCGCGCTCGGTCCTGACGCCCGAGCGTTGCACGCGGTCGAGGCTGATCTTGACGGTGCCCGGCGCGTCCTCGGCCTCATCTGCGTAGACGGGGATGTAGTCCATCCCCATGGAGTCCTTCCTGGGCACTGGCGATGTGTCGGCGAGGCCCATGGGGTTGCGGTAGTAGAGCACCTTGCGCTCTTTGGCGGGCGCGGGCGCGGGCGCGGGCGCGGGCGCCGTCGCCACGTCGTGGTCCGCGTGTTGCGAGGGCGTCGTCGTTTTCAGCAGAGGCCAGCTGCCGGTGCCGAGCCGGTATCCGCCGGCACCCGCCGCCGCCAGCGCTAACGCGCCAGCGATCACACCAAGTGTGGTACGCATGAGTTCCAATCCTTCTCAAAGGGGTCGGCGATGCGTTTGAGGCGCGCGCGCTCGCGCGCGGCGGACAACGCTCGCAATCTCAGGAGAAGGTCAGGCTCTGGGAGGGGGAAGCTGCGGGGCGGACGACCACCCGGGCGGCCGCTCGGCAAAATTGGTTGCAAACCGAAGCGTCAATGCATGGCGCGCCGTCCGCTCAGGTGGCATCACGGCCATCTGACCGAAGCACTTCTGCACACAGGTCTGGGTGCAGGTGCCCTTGTCGTGACAGCAGCAGGTGCGTCCCATCTTGTGGGCACAGGGTTCGGCAGCCTTTTGCTGACTTGCCATCGCCTGCATTGCACCGTGGCTATGATGGCCGGCGTGGTGCATGCCGTGCGCCGGCCCATGTGCAGCCATGGCCGCACCGACGGGCGCCAGCGCCACGGCGGCTGCAATCAGAACGGCCAGACATTGGCGGGCCAAGGACAAGGGCAAAGCTCCGATCAACGACGCGGCCAGCATGTCAAATCCGGCAGCGGGGTCAAGCCGCCAGGCTGCCGCGCTGCGAATTGTGGCCCAAAACTGTGAACGTGGCTTTGCGGCGGGAACGAAATCCGGCGCTTTTTCCCTAATTAACGCGCGCGACCTCAACGAGGTTGTCGGAGAAGGTGGGCGCGCGCCCCAGCCCCGACCAGGCGTCGGACGAGATCGAGTTGACGGAGCCATCGGAGCGGTTGAGCGAGCGCCAATAGCCGAGCGTCGAGACCACGACGCCCTTCGGCGCATCGTCAGAGACGCGGGCCAAGCCTTCGAAGTCGCCGCGATCGTTGAAAACGCGCACCGGGTCGCCGTCGCGGATCGATCTCTTGTCCGCGTCCGCCGGGTTGATGATGACGAACTGCTCGCCCTGGCCTTTGATCTTGTGCGGCTCGTTCGCGTAGCACGAGTTCAGGAACCCGTGGCTCTTCGGCGAGATGATGTTGAGCGGATAGAGTTTCGCCAGATCCGGGTTCGTCTCGGGCGACTCGCGCACCGGCACAAAGCCGGGAAGCGGGTCGATGTCTGAACCGTCCTGCTCGCCTTCGTACATCGCGCGGAACGGCGGAGCGACGAAGTTCTTGGCGTCGTTGAGCATCATCTCGACCTTGCCGGACGGGGTCGGGAAGTTGCCGTTGACATGCGGGGCGCGGTCGTCCGGCGTGCCGACGTTGATGCGGAAGTAGCCGTGCTCCTTGAAGTAGTTCATGTCGATGCCGCCCATTTTCGGGTCGGCCCAGTTGATGTAGGCCTCGCACAGCTCAGCATCGGTCATTTTGAAGACCGGGTCGTCGAAGCCCATCTCCCTGGCGAGCAGCCGCCACAGCTCGCTCGTCGGCTTGCACTCGCCGGGAGGCTCCACCGCCTTTTCATTGTAGGTGAAGTAGAAGTGTCCCCACGACCACATCATGTCCTCGGCTTCGCCCGCCATCGCGGAGGGCAGGATGATGTCGGCATACTTTGCCGTGTCGGTGATGAAGTGCTCGGCGACGACCGTGAATAGGTCCTCGCGCTGCAGGCCCTCGACGATCTTGTTGGTCTCCGGC
>Ga0307442_1000966_pt1 | contig 14125 bp, 7 predicted proteins | sample SalMarWE160430MG_FD_202143 | JGI IMG/M metagenome (GOLD analysis project Ga0307442, IMG submission 202143) | Salt marsh sediment microbial communities from the Plum Island Ecosystem LTER, Massachusetts, United States - WE1604-30 | ecosystem: Environmental > Aquatic > Marine > Intertidal zone >...
TTCGCCCCGCCAGTCCGCGCGGCGGCGGGCCAGCGTGCGGAGGACGAGATCCGTTCCGCGCTCGTCAAGTGGACGCAAGACTTCAACGCAGGCAAGGCCGATGGCGTCTGCGCGTTGTTCTCGCCGGAGCTGCGCTACGATTTTCGCGGCTACCCCGAGCGCGGCTACCAGAATATCTGCACGCGCCTCAAGCGCTCGCTCGCAGATCAGAGCAAGCACTACGCCTATGCGCTCGACATCCGCGAGATCCTCGTTTCAGGCGACATCGCCGTCGTCCGCCTGGTGTGGACCCTCACCGTAACGCTCGGCAACGGGCAGACGGTGACCTCGGTCGAGCCCGGCATGGATGTGTTCCGCCGGGAGCCCGACGGCACCTGGAAGATCATCCGCTACCTCGCCTACGAGGCGCCTGCGGGCGCCGCCGCCCCGGAGAAATGAATTCTCAGCCAAGCCCATGTTCAACCAGCTCACGCAAGCATTTTTGCAAGTCGTTGCTTTGGCCCTTTGCCGCTTTCAAAAAAAGGAGGTGTCCCATGAAAGCTAGATTGTGCCTTGTTACCTCTCTCCTGCTCCTGGCCGCTCCGGCCTTTGCGCAGGAACCGCTGGAGTCGACCGGCACCGAGCCGCCCAAACAGATGGCGCCCAGCCCAAGTGACACGGGCCAGGCGAAAGAGCCGCTCGATCAGGTCGGCACGGAGCCCGGCAAGCAGGCTGCTCCCGCCGAAAGCGCCATGCCGCCGGCAAATGAGCCGCTCGAGCAAGCCGGCGCCAACGCGGACGAGAAGCAGCAGCAGGCGGCCGACCAGCCCGCAGAGGTCGTCATCTCCGATCTCACCGAGGCTCAGGACGGCAAGAAGCTCGTCAAGCCGTGGAACGTCCCCGTCGACTCCATCGCGCAGATGGACGTCCTCAACGCCAAGGGCAAGAAGATTGGTCAGGTCGACGCCGTGCTCCAGGATAAGAACGGCGACATCAGAGGCGTCGCCGTCGGCTACGGCGGCTTCCTCGGCTTCGGCGAGAAGGGCGCCATCGTGACGCTCGATCAGGTGAAGCTCAAGAACGGCACCCTCGTCACTGACATCGACGAGGATGGACTGTCGAAGCTGCCCCCGTGGCTTAAGAAGTAAGCGGACGAGGTGCGGCGGCTTAGGGCCCCGCACCTCGCTTCCCTTTCGTCCCGTTAGATTGTTCTGCGCGGCCGCCTTCTTCCATCGTTCGGCCCACGTTCATCTGCATGGCGCTAGCAAGCCCGCCCGGGCGAGCCTCGGCTCGCGCCGGCAAGCTTGTATTGTGAACAGTGTCGTCATGGCGAAACGTGGTCAGAAGCAGACCGGCGAGAAGGATCCTTTGAGCCCCCGGATGCGCCGCCATCTGGGCCGGCTCGGCCTGCGCACGCGCGCCGACTACTGCGCGTGGTGTCGCGCGCACGGCTTCGCCGCGAGCACCGAGAAGAGCCCTTACGATCTGGAGGAGGAGCTCGAGGCCCTGGCGCGCGATCAGCGCCGCGCCGCCCGGCAGGCGCGCCTGCACGCCAATCCGAGGAAGCTGATCGAGGCGGCCTGCGCCGGCGACATCGATCCTGCCGAGGTCACCCGTCCGCAGCTTCACGACTTCGTGTCGAGTATCCACAAGAGCGCGCGCGACCCCGCCTCCCGCCGGTCTCTGTGCGCACTGCTGCTCAAGATCAACGATGAGGCGGACTTCCTTCTCGAAGGTGTCAGCTTCATGGGACGCAGCTACGCCTATGTCGATGCCCTCATCAGGCTCAATGGGCGCCGCCGGCAGTGGCTCGCGCCGCTTAACGATTGGCGTCCCAGCTCGCACAACGGCCGGCGTCAGTTCTCCTCGCTCGTGCGCCATCTGCTCGCGCGCTATCCGGTGCCGCCTTTCATGGACCAGGCCTGGTTCCGCCCCGATGTGTACGCGGAGCGCTACTGCAACTGGTTCGTGCAATTGGGTGCCGGCAAGAACATCCGCACCCTCGATACGCCAATCCCTCTGACCAAGTTGATGGCGCACCACTTTCTGCAGGCGCCCGACGATTATTCGATCGAGGGCGCGATCCGCTGGGGCCAGGTGCACGCCCTCGGCGGCGGCACTCGCCTGACGGGCGCGCTGATGGGCACGCGCATCGGCTACGACTTTCAAGAGAACGAGTTCTGGACCTCCGTCATCCGCTTCTTAGTGGCCAACCCGCTGCTCGACCGTCAGCACGTCGGCCCCATCGTCGACTATCTCTGCGCGCAGAAGTTCGAGATGCGCGAGGTAATGGTGGGGCCGGGCCGTGTCGAGGTGCATCCGCCGCCGCAGCCCGGCCTCACCATGCGCGGGCGCACGCCGGATACACTGCTCGCTCAGGTGGAGCGCTGGCACCGAGAGCTGGGACGCGCATCGGGGGCCGAGCGTCTCTACTTCCGTCGCTCCGGCGTGAAGGAGCTCGAGCTCAAGACCGGCAAGGACGGCGCCAGCACCTGGCGCATTCGCGAGCTTCTGTCGGGGGCTGAGCTGATCGCGGAGGGCCGCGCCATGAAGCACTGCGTGGCGAGCTACGCCCGCTCCTGCGCCGCCGGCCACTGCTCCATCTGGGCGATGGAGCTCGTGAGCGAGCTTGGGCGTGAAAAGCGCCAGACCGTGGAGGTGACGCGCCAGCGCGTCATCGTGCAGTGCCGCGGCAAGCAGAACCGGCTGCCCACGCCTGCTGAGTTCGACGTCATCAAGGAGTGGGCACGCTATGCTGGGCTCACGTTGAGCCCGTACGTGCGCGCGGCCGGCTAGGGGCGTCTATTTGGGCCGACGCCCGGATGCTTTTGATCCGCCGTCACAAAGATCTCGACCGACGCCGAGACGTGCCGCGCCGGTTCCCGACACTCTCAACTCTTTTTGAGATTGTCTCTAATCCTCCCAAGCGGGTCTGCTTTGCGCAACGCGGATGGCGCCGGCCCTCCCGTCGCGCGCACGTCGCTCCTATATTGTGTTTATGCGAGCCGGAGCCAGGCGACGGGTCGCGAGGTCTCATGCGATCCGCTCTGCCCGGCCGCCAACTCTTGTCGAGAGGAGATCAGGTCATGCAGCCAGACGGGTACAATAGGACCTGGACGGAAGCCGTCGCTGTCTTCCAAGACGCGCAGTCCTTTCAAGCGGCGATCGACGAGCTCCTGACCAAAGGCTTCGACCACGCTGAGCTCAGCGTGCTGGCCAACGAGCGGTCCATACGAGACAAGCTCGGCGACAACTACACATCGACGACCGATCTGGAAGACAATCCCGACGTGCCGAAGGTCGACTACGTCCCCGACGAGAGCGTGGGGGACGCGCAAGGGGGCGTCATCGCCGTGGCGGCGTATTTCCCCGCTGTCATCGGCAGCCTTGCCGTCGCCGCTTCGGGTGGCACCCTGCTCGGCGCGATCGCGGTTGCCGCCGTTGCCGGAGGCGCAGGCGCGACGGTCGGCGGCGTGCTCGCCAAGCTCATCGGGAGCGCGCATGCCCGCCACATCGACGAGCACCTTCGCCGCGGCGGCTTGCTGTTGTGGGTGAGGACGCACGATGCCGAGCTCGAGCAGAAGGCGGTGGAGATCCTGCGCCGCCACAGCGGAAACGACGTGCACCTGCACACGATGACGCCGCCGACGACGAGGCCGCAGTCGATCCCTCTCAGGCAGCCGGCGATTTCCTTCGGTCCGCCCACATAGGCTTCGGCGGCAGGCGGAAGCGCGTGCCGACGCCGTCTCAAGGAGTGGGGCGGATCATATTGAGCCCTTCCGTCCGCGCAGCGGAAGGGCGCGAACGGTCTTATTCCGCAGCCGTCATGAAGCGCTCGACGGATGCTGCAAAGTGGCCGCACCAATCCTTCGTGCCGACCACCGGCCACAAGCCGTGAGTGCCGGACTCCGATTGGGGGGCAGGCGGATTGAAGCGGCACAGCCCGCTGTGCTTCTCCTTTTGCTTTGCAGCGGGCTTGCTTTGCGTATCGAAAAATTGACAGTTGCCGCAGGCGCAGGTGGTCATGTGCTGTTCCTCGTGCTCGCTTGAGAGCCCCGCAGTCCGTTAGCCGGCCACAAGACTGATCCTCGCCTGGTTAAGAAAGTTTTGAATGCCGCTTGCCAGCAGCGGGAGTGCGGCCCATCGCTGACAGGAGTGCGCTCAGCTTCGCTGCCGATTGAGACGAGGCGGCGATCCAAGAATTTAAGGTGAGACCGTCTGAGATCCCCGCTTGCGCCGGCTGACCTTCGAGGTTTTCTTTCGCCTCAAATAGGGCTCTGGGCCCCTCCAGCACACCGGCTCAGGCGGCTGCGTTATTCCATGCTCTTTAAGCCACTTGGCAACGAGCTCCGTTTTCCAACGAACGGCGCGAGTCCGAGTGAGCAACACCGGCTTGGGGAAGGCTCCGGTGCGCGATTGCACTTCAAGCAGCGCGCGCGTCCACCCTGTGAGCGCGCATACCGCATCCTTGCCGATGAACTCCGGCAACTTGCCCGCGTTGAGTGCTTTCGCTGTCTCGCGAGGGGGCCAATGTCGTCGCGCCATACGAGCCGTCACAGCTGTTTGCCGTGTCGCTCATCTTAGCGAGGCGTGGGAGCGCCTTCCCGATTTTTGGCAGGAATTCTTCCCGATTAGGGCCGGGTGTGATGCCCAAAAACCACTTCCGAGTCTTCCCTGGCACGGACGTCCGCACAGAGCTTGACCGCCGCATCAGCCGACGCCTGTAGTGCCGAGTATCGGGGGAGTAGGTGCAAGAGTAGGCGTTCATGTCCCAGCGTATCGGGGTGGCGTGGCGGACCGGCCGTGGGTCCGGGCGCAGGGCCGCAGATCAATGCGTCCTTCTTCTTGCAGCGAGCCTCCTGTTTCCCGCCCAAGTTGCCGCACAGTCGACAGACCAGCAGGCTGCTGCGCCTGCCGGCGACACGCCGCCACAGGCCACTGCGCCGGCAGCGGAAGGGGCGGCGCCCGCGGCGGAGACCCTGCCGCAGATCGAGGTGATACAGGAGGCGCCCAAGCCCGCGCCGAAGGTCGCCAAGAAGAAACCCGCGGGCAAGACGAAGGCGGCTGCGGCAACAGCTCCCCCTCCCGCGCAACCGACATCTCCCACGACGGCGCAGACGCTGGTGAAGATGTCGCCGGTCGGCGGCAGTGAGATCCCGATCGAGAAGGTTCCGGGCGGTGTGAGCACCGTGTCCTCCTCAGACGTCGCGCGCGACGGCTCAGCCATCATCCAGAACACGCTCGAGAGCCGCGTCCCCGGCGTCATCGTCACGGACCTGCAAGGCAACGAGTTTCAGACCAACATCCAGTATCGCGGCTTCGAGTCCTCGCCGCTCAACGGCGTTCCGCAGGGGCTCGCCGTCTATCAGAACGGCGTGCGCATCAACGAAGCCTTCGGCGACATCGTGAACTGGGATTTCCTGCCCGCGATCGCCATCGACAACGTCACGGTCATGAGCGGCAACCCCGTGTTCGGGCTCAACGCGCTCGGCGGCGCCGTCGTCCTCGGCATGAAGGACGGCTTCGGCTATCAGGGCGCGGAGGTCGATGTGCGCGCCGGCTCATTCGGGCGCGAGCAGATCGCCGTGCAGGCCGGTGCCCGCAGCGGGCCGGCCGCGGCCTACATCGCGTTCGAGGACATCAACGACGATGGCTGGCGCGACTTCTCGCCATCTAAGATCAAGCGTCTTTACGCCGATCTCGGCTTCAAAGGCGATGGGTCGGAGTTCCACGTCAACTTCACAGGTGCCGACAACTTCGTCGGCGCGGTGACGGCTGCCCCGGTGGAGCTGCTTGATCTCGGCTGGAACCGTACCTATACGTCGCCGCAGACGACCGACAATAAGGTTGCGATGGTCTCTGCCAACGGCACCGTCAAGGCGAGCGAGACGCTGAGCTTTTCCGGCGTCACCTATTACCGCCATTTCCAGCAGGATCACATCGACGCCAACATCCTCGATGCGGAGCCATGCGACCCGTTGCATCCCAACACAAGCCAGTTGTGCATCGATGGTGATCCAGCGGAAGGACCAGGCGGCGCCCCGATTGCCTTCAGCATTGGCGATCCGCTGGCTACGATCGACAACACCTCGCAGGATGCGGAAAGCTTCGGCGGAACGCTGCAAGCCGTCGACAAATCGAAGGTGTTCGGATTACCCAACCAGTTCCTGGTCGGCGCCAGCTACGACCACGGGCGCGTCAAGTACGCGGCCTCGAGCGAGCTGGGCGAGATCGGACCCTTGTTCGGGGTGTCGGGACTTGGCATCCAGTTGACCGGTCCTGACGACTTGTCGCCGCGCAGCCTCATCACCACCAACGACTACTACGGCCTCTATTTGAGCAACACACTCGATGTGACGGATGCGTTCTCTCTGACCTTTGGCGGCCGCTACAATGTCGCGCAACTGACGCTCGAGGACCAAACCGGCCAGGATCCGTTTCTCAACGCAAGCCACACCTACAGCCGCTTCAATCCGGGCGTCGGCGGCACCTATAAGCTGACGCCAGGGCTCTCGCTCTATGGCGGCTACTCGGAAGCGAACCGCGCGCCGACGCCAGCGGAGCTCGCCTGCGCCGATCCTGCCAATCCTTGCCTGATCGAGAGCTTCCTGACCGGCGATCCGCCCTTGAAGCAGGTCGTGTCGCACACTTGGGAGAGCGGCCTGCGCGGCCAGATGAGCTCCTGGGGCAATCAGCGTGTGGACTGGAGCCTCGGGCTCTTCCGCACGCTCAACGTCGACGACATCATCTCCGTCGCCGCGCCAACCTCGGGGCGCGGCTATTTCAAGAACGCCGGCGATACGTTGCGCCAGGGGTTCGAGGCGAGCGTCAGCTACCGCGCCAAGGATGTCTTCGTTTACGCCAACTACAGCTACACGGACGCCACGTTCCGGGACCCGCTGATCTTGCCGTCACCCAATACGCCGTCGCCCCAGGCATTCAATTGTCCGGTCGCGACGACCAAGTGCATTCAGGTGCTCCCGGGGGACACCCTGCCGGGCGTGCCGAAGCACAAATTCAAGGCCGGCTTCGATTATTGGATCACGCCGAAGTGGAAATTCGGTGCCGACCTGATCGCGGCCAGCAGCCAGGTCTTCTACGGCGACGAGGCCAACCTCAACGCGCCCCTCGCCGGCTACGCCCAGGTCAATCTGCACAGCTCCTACGACATCACCGAGCACGTGCAGATCTACGGCCTGATCAACAATCTCTTCGACGCGCGTTTCGGTACCTTCGGCAACTACTTCGATCGAAAGGCGGCCAGCGAGGCCTCGCTCAATACGATCAATTTCAAGGACCCGCGCACCATCGTCCCCTCTCAGCCTTTTGCCGCCTACGGCGGCGTGAAGGTGAGGTTCTGAGCACTGCCGCCTTCGTTTGGCGCTGCGGGGTGAAAGGCAGCTATCAGCCTGCCGACGCGCCTTCTTTGCGCACAGCGGGATCTTGATCCTGCTCATCGAGCGCCTTGTGCTCGCAGCGCTGCTCGGCGGGCTTGGCCTTGCGCATCAGGTTGTGCGCCGTGTTGACGATGGCGATGTGCGAGAACGCCTGCGGAAAATTGCCCACGAGGCGCTTGGCGTGCGGGTCGTACTCTTCGGCCAGCAGGCCCACGTCGTTGCACAGCGATAAGAGCCGCTCATAAAGCTTCTTGGCGTCGCGGTGGCGGCCGAGCAAGACGAGATTGTCGGCAAGCCAGAAGCTGCAGGCGAGGAAGGCGCCCTCGCCCTCCGGCAAGCCGTCGCTCCCTTTGCGCGTGTCGTAGCGCAAAACGAAGCCGTCGGCCGTGAGATCGCGCTCGATTGCCTCCACCGTGCCGCGCACGCGCGGATCGCTCGCCGGCAGGAACCCGGTGAGGGCGATCAGAAGCGTGCTGGCGTCGAGCGCGGTGCCGCCGTAGCGGTCGACGAAGGCACCGAGCTTGGTGTTGAAGGCGTTCTCGCACACCTCGTCGTGGATCTGCGCGCGCAGCTTGCGCCAGCGATCGATGGGGCCCTCGAAGCCGAAGCGTTCCGCGCTCTTGATCGAGCGATCGAAGGCGACCCAAGCCATCACCTTGGAGTAGGTGAACTTCTGCCGCCCGCCGCGCGTTTCCCAGATGCCCTCGTCGGGCTCCCCCCAGATCTCCTCCAGGTGGGACATGAGCGCGATCTGCAGCGCCCACCCGGCTTTGCTGGCGAGAGCCTTGGTCGAGCGGGCCTGGTGCACGGCATCCATCAGCTCGCCGTAGATATCGAGTTGAAGCTGGCTCGCTGCCGCATTGCCGATGCGCACGGGCCGGGCGCCTTCATAGCCGGGAAGCCACGGCACCTGCCACTCGTTCAAGCGCCGCTCGCCGGCGATGCCGTACATGATCTGCACCTGCTCGGGTGCGCCCGCGAGCGCGCGCAACAGCCAGTCGCGCCACGCCTTGGCTTCCTCGTAGTAGCCCGAGTTCATCAAAGCTTGCAGCGTGAACGTGGTGTCGCGCAGCCAGCAGTAGCGGTAGTCCCAGTTGCGCGGGCCGCCGAGCTGCTCTGGCAGCGAGGTGGTCGGGGCGGCGACGATGCCGCCCGTCGGGTGGTAAATCAGTGCCTTGAGGGTGATGAGCGAGCGGGTGACGGCCTCGCCGTATTGCTTGATGACGGGCGCCTTCTTGCACCAGTTGCGCCAGAACGTCTGCGTGGTCGCCAGCGCTTGTTGCGGGTCTATGGGCGCGGGCGCGCGAACAAAGGATGGCGAGTAGCTGAGCACGAACGGGATGGTTTGCCCGGCGGAGACGACGAACTCGCCCACCGTCTTCATGTCCTGTCCGCGTACGTTGACGGGTGTGCGCAACATCGCCCGGTGCGGACCGGCAATCGCGCTCAATGTCTTCTTGTCGAGACGCTGGACCCACGGGACGACCGATCCGTAGTCGAAGCGCAGGACAAGCTCGGTGCGCATCGCCACTTGGCCGCGCTTTCCAACCACCAGACGCACGATGTCGGACGACTTGCCGCGCTGCGGCATGAAGTCGATCACGGAGACGACGCCGTCCGGCGTCTTGTGCGTCGTTTCGAGAACGAGCGTGTTCTTGCGATAAGCGCGCGTCGTCTGCGCGTCCCGGTCGACGGGGCCGAGTAGCCAGCGTCCGTTGTCGGGCGTGCCCAGGAGCGCGGCAAAGCACGCCTCGCCATCGAACCGCGGCCAGCACAGCCAGTCGATGGAGCCGTCCTTGGAGACGAGTGCCGTCGTCTCACAGTCGCCGATCAGGGCATAGTCTTTGATGTCGGATGGCGTGGCGCATCCTCCCTGCGCTGGTCGATCGAAGGGCGCGCGTGCTTGCGCGCGCCAAAGGCCAGTTCTAGACACAAACTCCTTGAGGCGAGTTAATTGCATGCACCACTTAGGGTGCCGGCCCCCTCGTGGCTAGGGCGAGCGGGCCCGACACCAGCGCCTTGAGGTTGTCGTAGAGGGTGCGGGCGTCGCGATTGAACGCTGGCAGCAGCGCCTCCACCTCGCCCGCGAGCCGCGAGACGGCACCGCTGCCCATCGCCGTATCGAGGGAGCAGGCATAAGTCGGGATCTCGGCCCATTCGCCGACCGTATCCTTGGTGATCTCGACGTGGAACTGCAGGCCGTAGGCATGATCCTGGAAGCGGAACGCCTGCACGCGGCAGGCCGGAGAGCTTGCAAGGATGGTGGCCTGCGGCGGCAAGCCCGTGATCTCGGCGCCATGCCATTGCAGCACCTGCATGGGATCGGGCGCGCCGCGCATGAGGGGATCGCTGTGGCCGACATCCGTCTTGGCGATGGTCAGGACGCCGACCTCGGGGAGCGCGGCGGGGGCCACCGTGCCGCCGAGGGCGGAAGCGAGCAGCTGATGGCCGAGGCAGATGCCGAGGTACGGCCGCTGCATGTCGACGACGAACTTGCGGATTGCGGCCTTCTCCATCCGCAGCCAGGGGTGCTCGTCCTCCTGCCACACGTCCTGGGGGCCGCCCATGGCCAGCATCAGGTCGAACGGCTCGAGGTCGGGGAGCGTCTCCCCTTCGTCGAGCTCGACCGCGTGCCAGCTAAAGCCGTCCTCTTTGAAGAACTGGCGCAGGATGCCGGGGTGCTCGACACTGGCGTGCTGCAAGACCAAGATGCGCATGCGATCTCTCTCCACTGCAGGTATTCGATGGCCAATGCAGGCATGGCACGGCGTGCCGTCAAGCAGCCCGAGCGGTCAGCGCCGGAAAATCGGTGCCGCGTTCATGACTTGGTTGGCGATTTGGCTTCTTTTTCGAGCAGGGCGCGCTTGCGGGCCACACCCCACCGGTAGCCCGACAGGCCGCCATCGCTGCGCACGACGCGGTGGCAGGGGATCGCCACGGCGACCGGGTTGGCGGCGCAGGCTGCCGCCACGGCGCGCGCGGCCTTGGGCGCGCCGATGCGCTTTGCGATCTCGGCATAGGTCGCCGTCGCGCCCGCCGGAATGTCGCGCAGCGCCGCCCATACCCGGTGCTGGAACGCGGTCCCGCGCACATCAAGGGGCAGATCGAGGGATGTCCCAGGTGCCTCGACGTGGTCGATCACCTTGGCGATAAGCGCCTCGAAGTCTTTGTCTCCGGCGATGAGTTCGGCGCGCGGAAACCTTTCCCGCAGCTCGTGCGCCAGGGCCGCGGGATCGTCGCCCATCAGGATTGCCGCAACGCCCGTGCTGGTTGCCGCCACCAGGATGGCTCCCAGCGAGCTCTTCCCGATGGCAAAGCGGATCTTGGTGTCGGCGCCGCCGGCGCGATAGCTGGAGGGCGTCATGCCAAGTGCCTTTGACGCGCCGGCATAGAAGCGGCCGGCCGAGTTGAAGCCGGCCTCGTAGATGGCCTCCGTCACCGAGTTGCTCCTTTGCAGGTGCTCGCTGACGCGCTGCTGGCGGCAGGCTACCGCGTAGGCCTTGGGCGTCACGCCGGTGATGGCCTTGAAGATGCGATGGAAGTGATAGGGGCTCAAGCCCGCGGCCTTGGCCAGGACATCGAGCTTCGGCGCCTCAAGCGTCGTCTCGATCAGCCGACAAGCGTGCGCCACTTTTTCGGCGTGCTCCTTGTGCAGCGCCGGCGCGTTCGGCTTGCAGCGCTTGCAGGGGCGGAAGCCCGCGGCCTCGGCGTCGGCGCAGGTGGCATGGAAACGCACGTTCTCGCGCCTGGGCCGGCGTGCGGCGCAGGACGGCCGGCAATACACGCCCGTCGTCGCCACCGAATAATAGAAGGTGCCGTCGAAGCGTCGATCGCGCGCCAATACGGCGGCCCAGCGTCGCGGTTGTTTGAGCGTGCCGACCATGACGCCAGCATAGAGGGGCGCGTGCCAACCTGCACCTCGGTCCTTGCGGTCGAATCAGGAAAATTCTGGGGAGGAGGCGCGGCTCAAGCGCTGCGCTTAAAGGCCGTGGGCGGCGGCTCGCCGTTCAACAGCTCGAGGATGTGGCTGCGCAGAGTCGGGAAGTCCGTGCGCGATTTGACGAGGGCGCACGCAACCTGTGGCCACGCCTGGACCGAAACCTCCGTGGCCGAGAACACGAGGACGGGCGGCGCTGGCTCTGGGCGTTCGGCGAGATAGCGCAGGACGCTATCGCCCTTCTCGCCCGGGAGAAGCATGTCCAGAACGATGAGGTCGAATGTCTCCTCGGCGAGACGTTGACGCGCCTCCTCCGCCGTCGGGACGGTGGTGAGGTCTGCGACGTCGCCGATGATCTCGGCCAACAGAGCGCACGTATCGGCGTCATCCTCGACGTGCAGAATGCGCGGCGGCGCCGTCTTTGCCGCAGGTTTCGAATTGACGTCGAAAGCGCGCTCCTTGGCGATGGAGAGCTCGGCGCCTGCCGCAATCGGAGCGGCAGTGCTGTGCCCGACGGGCAGATCGAAATGGAATGTCGTCCCGACACCCGTTTCGCTCTCGAAGCCGATCTCTCCGCCCATGCGCTCGACGATGGCCTTACAGATGCTGAGGCCGAGACCCGTTCCTCCTTTTTCGCGGGCATCAGAGGAATCGGCCTGGGCGAATTTCGCAAAAACGCGGTTGCGGAAGGCAGGGGGTATGCCCGGTCCCTGATCGGTGACGCTGATGCGCACCATGTCGCCGCGCCTGTTTGCGCCGATCTGTATCTTTCCGCCTTTGGGTGAGAACTTGGCCGCGTTCGAAAGAAGGTTGCCCATGACCTGCTGGAACCGGTCTGCGTCGGTCTCGACCGTGATGTCATCCGGCATGGGGTCTATTATTATGCTGGCGCTGTGCTGGTGCGCATAAGCGGCGTTTTGCTCCGCGGCCTTCTTGATGAGCGCCTTTAGATTCTGGGTGTTGTGTTTGAATTCGAGCTGGCCTGCCTCGATCTTGTCGATGTCGAGAATGTCGTTGATCAGGTTGACCAGTCGCGTGCCGTTGTCATGCGCCAGATTGATCATGCGCGTGCATTTCTGCGACAGCGCGCCGAGCGATCCCGACCGAAGCAGTCCGAGCGATCCCATGATCGAGGTCAGCGGCGTGCGCAACTCGTGCGTGACGGTCGAGATAAACTCCGACTTGATCCGCTCCACCTTCTTGCGCTCGGTGATGTCGCGGACGATGCCGCTGAAAAGCACCTCTCCGCCCACCTTGATCTCGGCGATGGCGACCTCGAGGTCGACCGGATGTCCGTCCTTATGACGGCCCGTTGCTTCGCGACGCACACCGATGAATCGTTTTTCCCCCGTGCGCGCGTACCGCTCCAGATAGCTGTCGTGGTGCGCGGCATCTTTTGCAGGCATCAGGATGCTGACGTTCTGGCCCACCGCCTCTCCGGTCGTGTAGCCGAAGATGTCCTCGCACCCGCGGTTGTAGCGCTGGATGATGCCGCGGCGGTCGATCGTGATGAGGCCGTCGATCGTGTTGTCGACTATCGCTTTAAGGTGCGCCTCACTCTTGCGCAGCGACGCGTCACGAGAGTCGACCGCATCCTGCATGATGCGGAGCGCCTCGCCAAGCTCGCCGATATCGGCGCCTTGGTTCGATTTCTGGAGGGCCGCGACATCAAGCTTGCCGGCCGCGATCTGCCGAGCGGCGCTCATCAAACCTTTGAGCGGGCGGCTGACAAAGTAGGCTGCGAGCAAGCCGACGAGAGCCATTGCCAGCGCGATAGCGGTGCCCAGCAGCATCAAGCTCCACGTGTCGCCGAATACCGTGCTGGCATCGACGTCCGCAGTCAGAACGATGGACTCTTGGGGCTTCTCGGGATCGTAATTGATGCGATGGGCTGCGATGAACTGGTCGCCCTCGCGCAGGTCCATCGTTGTTGCAGCGCTGGGATTGAGGATATTCTGAAGTTTCGGCCAATCATGCTCGAAACGCGCCGGCGAGCCGTCATAGGAGCCAAAGAGCGGGCCTCCGTCCGAGCGAAAGACATAGTCGCCATTCTGGTTGGCGGCGAGAAAGCGGCCGGAAATGCCCGTAAGCTCGGAAATTCGGCGCAGCCACGCATCGGCCGAGGCATTGGCGATGATGATGCCAAACAGCTTACCCTGCTGGGTGTAGATCGGCGTGCCGGCCCGTATCATTGTCTCAAAGGGCCTAACCACGACCCCGTTCTCAATGTTGGCGTCGATAGAGGACAGGTAGACCTCGCCGGGTCCGAGCTTGGCCGTTTCCTGGAAGTAGGGGCGCTGGCCCTTGCGCTGCAGATGGGCCTTGTCGACGATCTCTATGGTGTCGCCTATGCGGTTGACGCGCACGAGCTCGCGTCCACCGTCGGCCACACCAATGAAGCGCGCCTGCGCAAGGTCGGGGTTTGCCTGAACGATGGAGCGGAAGATGATCTGCAAGCGCTGCAGCCAAACTTGAAGCGACTCGCCAGGACGCGGCTCTTCTCCCGACAAGAGAGCGACGATGCGCTCGATCGGCGGCGTGCCCGATAGGATCAGCGGGATCTTGCGGAACTCACTCACTCGCGTTGTGAATTGATTGCCGGCCTTGTCGAGCCGTTGCTCGATGCGTTCGCGCTCGAGCCCGCCGACGATATGCGAGGCAACACCGATAAGAACGGCGCCTTGGATGATGGCGCCGCCCGCGATGAGAATGGCCGTCAACGTTGCGAAGCGCTGGGCGAGCGTCCGTTTCGCCCACCAGTTGGCGATGGGCTTCAAGGCAGGTGAGGGCCTGGCCGGCATGTGCCTCATGC
>Ga0307442_1000967_pt1 | contig 14116 bp, 16 predicted proteins | sample SalMarWE160430MG_FD_202143 | JGI IMG/M metagenome (GOLD analysis project Ga0307442, IMG submission 202143) | Salt marsh sediment microbial communities from the Plum Island Ecosystem LTER, Massachusetts, United States - WE1604-30 | ecosystem: Environmental > Aquatic > Marine > Intertidal zone >...
AGTTCAAGTGAGGTCGATCGTGGCGTCAGAGTCCCAAGAGTGGCGTTCGCTTTCGGAGGTGCTGGACCAGGTGATCGTTTCCATGGGGCGCACGTCTCCCGCGCCGAAGAACGAGGCGGTCGAGGCTCCAAGGTGAGTTCGCTGCAGTTTCGGAAGGATCGCGGATCCTTTCAACGAGTAGGCAAGCATACGGAGCGTCGGAGCCAAAGGTCTCCACGAGGCATCGCGTCACAAGGTTCTGCGTAGTGGTGCCATTACGCTCTGTGTGCTTGCCGCCCCTTGAAGAGGGCTTTCACGGCCGAGGTATTGAGGCCGCGTAACAAAACGAGGAGGTGTTGAGATGAGTCCCGATCACGTGAACCCGCTGCAGTGGCATCAGGCCGTCGGCGTCGCGCGCCAGTCGTGCGCGCGCTTCTTCCGCGATGGCGGGACGCCCGCCGATGCGCTCGGCGCATTCGGCGTCGCAGCCGACGAGAAGATGGCCGTCGATTGGGGCAGGGCGGTCGACGCCATTGCCGAGGTGCTGTGCGCGCCGCCGGCCAAGCGCGCCGCCTGAGGCGCCGCGCGCGTCTCGCTCAGATCGAAGAGATCAGCCCCGGCGCGCCGCCGGGGCTTTTTGTTGCCGCCCGTCGCCGTTGGCGAGAAGGCCTTAGGGCTCCAGCTCGGTATCCCAGTACAGGTAGTCGAGCCAGCTCTCGTGCAGGTAGTTGGGCGGGAACAGCCGCCCGTTGCGGTGCAGCTCGAACACCGTGGGCCGGTAGGGCGCCTGCGTCGGGTGCATCCCCACCTCCTCCGGCATCGCGCCGCCCTTCTCCAGGTTGCAGGGCGCGCATGCCGCCACGACGTTGTCCCAGCGGGTCTGACCGCCGCGCGAGCGCGGCACCAGGTGGTCGAAGGTCAAATCCTCCTTCGAGCCGCAATATTGGCAGGCGAAGCGGTCGCGCAGGAACACGTTGAATCGGGTGAAGGCAGGATAGAGCGCCGGCTTCACGTAGGTCTTGAGCGAGACCACGCTCGGCAGCTTCATCTCGAACGAGGGGCTCCTGACGAAGCGGTCGTACTCGGAGACGATGTTGACCCGATCGAGAAAGACAGCCTTCACCGACTCTTGCCAGCACCAGAGCGACAACGGGTAGTAGCTCAATGGCCGGAAGTCGGCGTTAAGGACAAGGGCCGGAAAGGATTCCGGAATGGCCGCGTGCGCGTTCACGTTCTAGCGTCCTGTCGGTTTCTTTCGCGAATCGCGTTCTCCCCGAGGTTTCGGCCGGGATACTAGCCGTGCGTATCAGCTCTGTGAAGGTCCCCGCGGACGGGATTTCTTCTCATGCTGACCTGCGTGGTACGGGCGCCAAAATGCAGTGAAATCAGGCGCTTTTCAGGCCTTTGCGACGTTTCGCAGCAAGCTTGTAGTCAGCCCAAAGCATGTGGGCCGCCACCCCGCGCCACGGTCGCCAGCGTTCCGCAATCGAAAGAAGCGCATCGCGGGAAGGGCGCTTCTTGAGGTTGAGCGCGTTTCCCGCTGCCGTCTGCAGCGCCAGATCGCCGGCCGCGAACGCGTCGGCTCGGCCCAGGCAGAACAACATGAATATGTCCGCGGACCACGGGCCGATGCCCGGCACTGCGGTCAGCGCCTCGTGCACGACCTCTTCGGGTGCGCACGCGAGCTGCTCCAAATCGAGCCCGTTCTCGATCGCCGTGCTCGCGGCGCGCAGCGTGCGCACCTTTCCGCGCGACAGGCCCGCGCAGCGCAACGCCTCGTCGCCGAGCGCGAGAAAGGCTGCGGGCGTCATGGGGCGAACGGCCTGCGCCACGCGGCCCCAGATCGCCTCCGCGCTCGCGATCGACAACTGTTGGCCGACGATGATGCGGGCAAGCCCCTCGAAGCCCGGCGCATGCCGGCGCAGCGGCGGGTCGCCGGTGCGTTCGTGCACACGGCGCAGATGCGGGCACTTGCGCCGCAACGCGCGCACGCCTTCGCGCAGATCGGCGTCCGTCTCGATGGTCCGCGATGACTGCTTGCCTCGCTGACGTCTCATGCGTTCATCGCTCGCATTCCAGCCTTCCGCCCTTGTGGGGCGGAGAGTAGGATCGCGCGCCTGCGTTCGCAAAGCGCCTCCTTTGCGGCCAAGTCTCGGAGTGCATGGCAATGAGGCGATCGCCCGTACGTACGCGCCCGGCGCCGTTCGCTCTGGCAATTGCGGCTGATACGGTGCATTTGTCCTGCCCATGACAGGATCGCCCGTTCTTCGCTTCGCGCCCAGCCCCAATGGACCGCTTCATCTCGGTCACGCGTTCTCCGCGCTCGTCGGCTCAGACATGGCGCGTCGGCTCGGCGGCCGCTTCCTGGTGCGCATCGAGGATATCGATGTCACGCGCTGCCGCGCGGAGCATATCGCCGGCATCTTCGAGGATCTGGCCTGGCTCGGCATTGCATGGGAGGAGCCCGTGCTACGCCAGTCGCAGCACTTTGCCGTCTACGCCGAGGCGGCACAGTGGCTGGAGGCGCAGGGGCTGCTCTACCCGTGCTTTGCCTCGCGCTCCGAGATTCAGGACGCAGCCAAGGGAGGTGCGCTCGATCCCGAAGGAGCGCCGCTCTATCCCGGCCTGCACAAGCGGCTCTCCAAGGCTGAGATCGAGGAGCGCATCGGCAATGGCCAGCGCTTCGCCTTGCGCCTCGACATGGAGCGCGCGCTTGCAGCCGCCGCCCGCCGGCTCGAGGGCCGGCCGCTGACATTCACCGAGCTCGATGAAGAGGGAAACCCGACCGTGATCGAGGCGCGGCCCGAGCGCTGGGGCGACGCGGTCATCCTGCGCAAGGACGTGCCGGCGAGCTACCATTTGGCCGTCGTCGTCGACGACGCGCGCCAGGGCGTCACCCACGTCACCCGCGGCCGCGATCTCTTCTCTGCGACCGACATCCACCGTCTGCTCCAGGTCCTGCTCGGCCTGCCCGAGCCGCTCTACCATCACCACCGGCTGCTGACGGACACAGACGGGCGCAAACTCGCCAAGAGCGCCCAGGATACGACGCTTGCGAGCCTCAGAGCCGCCGGTGCGTCAGGCCAGGAAATCCGGGCGCAGATTGGTTAGGTTAACGCCAAGAAGCCTCAGCTACTTTTCCTTTTGAGTTCCTGCGTTAATCTGTTGGCCTCGGCCGGCGCGGCCAATAACGGGTAAGATTCAACAGTTCGTGTGCGTGTCGGCGTGAAGAAGCCCGCAACACAGAAGCGCAAACCCGCAAAGCGGGCAAAGCAGCCTGGCACGCCAAAGCGCGCATCCGGGCGCGCCGCGCCGCGCAAGCCAGCGCGCGCTGCGGGTGCTGCGCGAGCCTCCAGCTGCCGGCCTCGCGCGACAGCTGCCAAGTGCCGGCCGGTTCCGCCATCGCCCACCTATTCGAAAGAGGAGCGCAACGCGCTTCTGCTCTTGTTGGCGCCTTTCGCCCTCATGGCGCTTGCCCTCGGTGCGACGCAGTCGTTGGCGCCGCTGGACTCCGCCCGCCGCCAGCTTGCATTGCTTCCTGATCCGCTGCCGGTCGCGGCGGTGTCGGCGGCGCCTGCCGAGCTTGTGAGCGTGCCGCCCGATACGGTGAAGGCGACCGCGGAGCCTGCCGCCCTGGCTCGCTTGGTGCCTGTGCGGGGTGCCACCAGCGTGATTACGGCGGAGAGGAATCTCAAGACGTTGCCGCCGCGCCACTCGGTCGTCGTGCGGCTCGTGCGAACGGCGCACGCCGACATGTGCGTCGCGTCAGCCTCGCCAGCGAAGCCGCCGCAAAGCACGCCGCCTGCGACTGCGAGCCCGTCGGTATTCGGTCACATGCTCGCGCGCGCGGCCCGTGCGCAAACGCGCGACCTCGTCGTCTACAAGGACGACTACCGTCAGATCGGCTTCCCGATGGGCGATGTCCCGCGCTTCTACGGCGTATGCACCGACGTCGTTGTGCGCGCCTATCGCGCGCTCGGCATCGACCTGCAGGTGCTGGTGCACCAGGCGCGGCTCGGGACCGGCGACACCAGCATCGACCATCGGCGCACCAAGACGCTGCGCCGCTTCTTCGCGCGCTATGGCGAATCGCTCCCCGTCACCGATTTCGTCGAGGAGTACCAGCCGGGCGACATCGTGACCTATTATCGGGCCGCGGGACGCACCTCGCAGACCCACATTGCTATCGTGTCTGATGTGATCGCGCCTTCGGGGCGTCCCATGATCGTGCACAACCGGGGGTGGGGCCCGCAGCTGGAGGACGCGCTGTTCGCCAGCAAGATCACCGGGCACTACCGCTTCAATCACGTTTCGCCGTCCGAGCAGGCGAGCGCGCACCCGTCGACCCCGAGCTCCGCTCTCCGCTGAGCCTGGCACAAAGCGCCGCTCCGCCATATTTTGATCATCGACGCTCTCGATTGATTGCAGCGTGCGGCCGTCCAGCCGCGACGCAGAGGAGGCCTGGGTAACGAATGCGGCCGCTGAGGCAATGTCTCGCCATCGCGTTGGCGGCTGTGATGTTTTCCGTTGCGGGGCCCGCTCTCCACGCAAAAGAGCTGGGCCACGGGAGCGCGTCGTCCAGCTTGGAAGGCGAGGACTTCGGCACCAGCCTCGCCTGGGCGGCCCGCTGGCAGACCTGGATCCCTGTTATCTACAATCCCAGTTACGCGCAGATCCCCTATCCCAACGGCGATGTGGCCTGGTACTACGGCGTTTGCACCGACGTCCTGGTGCGCGCCTACCGCTGGCTTGGCGTCGACTTGCAGGTGGAGGTCAAACGGGCGGGCGTCGGCTCGGGCGACACCAACATCGACCACCGCCGTGTCGAGGTCCTGCGCAGGTTCTTTGCGCGAAAGGGCCGCTCGCTGCCCATCACCGACGATCCGAGCGACTACAAGGCGGGCGATATCGTCTCCTACTACGTGCCCACCGGCCGCTTCTCGAAGACTCACATCGCCATCGTGTCCGACCGCAAGGCCACCGGCGGCGTTCCGCTCATCATCCACAATCGCGGCTTCGGCGTGCAGGAGGAGAACCGGCTCTTCGCCGAAAAGATCACCGGCCACTACCGCTATTGGCCGGCGCGCGGAACGGGGTCGGCCTCGGCCAAAGACTGAGGCTTGCAGCAAAGGTTGAGCCCGGTCCTCTATCCTGCGGAATACAAAAGACAATTCCGGTCATGGTGAACGCTTTCTTAAGGAATGGGTGAAAAGACTACAGGCTCGCTGCCGCGTCGCCAGGGCCCGCTAGGCTCGACATGCAACGCGGCGGCTTCCTCGGCCGCTTGTCGCAGTCACAATCTGCGGCCGGCCGCAGTCTGGGCCCACGTATGCTGGAGCGGTTTTGGATATTGGCGCACGAGAAGGTGGCAACGCTGTGCTGCCTGGTTGCCGACCGTGCGCGCTTCCCCCAACCGCCCGCAGTGATCGCCGAAGCGCCGGCTGAGCCCCCAATTCTGTCGGCCGAGGATCGCTGGATGCGGGCCACAGGCGCCGTCAGGACCGCCATTTCGGGTTTCGGGCGCATTCAAAGCCTGCAAGCCGCGGCGGCCTGCCAGATCGATGCGGCCGACTACACGCTTCAGCGCCTGCTCGAGGAGCTGAGCCTCGCCATGCCGATTAAGCCGGCGGACGGCTCGGCTCTGCGCGCTCTGCTTGCCACGGTTGCGGAGGACGAGACCGTCGTCGAGGAGACGCTTGCTGCCTAAGCGGCTCTTTCCTAGCGGACGATCTGCTCGGCGGCAGACAGTTTGGTTGGCTGGAAGGATGTGGGGGCCGGATCGACGACGGCCGCGCCGAACTTCTGCACCTCGAGCACGGCCAGGCCGCGCTCGCTGAGCCCGTTCTCACCGAAGCGCACGATGCCGTCGACCCCGGAAAAGCCATGCGGCCGCGTGAGGTTCGCCGTCGTAAAACGGGCGCCGGGCGGATTCGAGGACAGGCCGATGGCGAGGCCGACCGCATCGTAGGCGACGCTCGCGATCCGCGGCGGCGCGTTGCCGAACGTCTTGGCGAAGCGCTCCGCGAAGGCGCGCCATGCGATCGGGTCGGGACTCGCGTACCAGCCGCCGACGAAGGCGTCATCCCGCCCCATCGAGGGAAAGTCCCAGGCACCGGTGCCCAAGAGTTTCACCTTGCTGGTGTCGAGACCCGAGTAGGCAATGACGGGTCCGATCTGCGGCAGCGCCTCTTGCCCGCCTGGCAGGAACAGCGCGTCGACCGGATTCAGGAGCTCGTCAGCGCGCTTGATCGCCTGGACGACCCGTTTGGCCGGACCCAGCATGCCGTTGGCGGTGGGCGGGTAGCGCTCGACGATCACCACGGTTCCACCGGCCTTTTGCACCGCACGGCGGAATGCCGGCTCCACCACGTTGCCGTAGGCGTTGGCGGGAATGAGCGCCGCGAATCGCCGCTTGCCCTGACGGGCGGCGAAGGAGACGACGCGCTCGACCTCCTCCTCGGCGAGGAAGCTCATCAGGTAGACGCCATTGCCGGCGATCTTCGTGTCGTTGGAGAAGGCAAGGATCGGCACGCCCGCCTTGCGCGCAACCGGCGCTGCACCGGCGGCCGCTTGCGAGAAGAGCGGGCCCAAAATGATCTCCGCGCCCTCCTTGACGGCGGCGTCGGCTGCGGCGTGGGCGCCGGAAGTCGTGCCTCCGTCGTCCTTGGTGACGAGTTGCACGTTGGGGTCGTTGACCTCGAACAGCGCCATCTCGGCCGCCTGCTTCATGCTCTTGGCGATGGCAGCGGTCTCGCCCATGCCGCCGAGGGGCAAGAGAAGCGCGATTTTTACCGGAGCATGCTGACCCGGCCCCGCTGCGCCGCCCGGCACGAGCGCGGCCGTCGGGCCAGGCGTCGGCCCCATGGCTGTGGAGCAGGCCGCCAGCAAGGCGGCAAGCGCGGCCGTCAAGAGGCCATGCGCAGCCGCACGCCATGCATGCACGCTGGACAAGGGCCGTTCCAAGCTTGTCCGCATTCGGTAGTGGTCCCCTGAGAGCCACCCCCCGTAAATCCTGCTGCCGGGGCCCAATGGCCTCCGTGGGCGGAACGGTGTAACGACTCTCTACAAGCTGGTTAGACGCTCAACGACCGGGGGGGAAGCCCCCTTGTGCCACTATCGTCAATAATCAGCGGGAAACGCGCATGCCGAGGCACGAAGGACCATCCATGAGCGTCCCCGAGGCCCTGACGCACGCAGTCTCAGCCCGCGCGGGCGAGGAATTGCAGCGGCACCTCGCCGTACCGCTCGCGCCGGGGCTCTATCTCGTCGCCACGCCGATCGGCAACCTGGGCGACATTACGATTCGGGCGCTGAGCGTTCTTGCTCGCGCGGACGCGGTGCTGTGCGAGGACACGCGCCACAGCCGCACGCTGCTGGCGCATTTCTCGATCTCGACGCCCGCGCGCCCCTACCACGAGCACAACGCCGCGCGCGAGCGCCCGCGCGTGCTGCGTGAGCTCGAATCAGGTGGCCGCATCGCGCTCGTCTCCGATGCCGGCACGCCGCTGGTCTCAGACCCCGGCTGGAAGCTCGTGCGTGCCGCGCTCGATGCCGGCCACCGGGTCGAGGCGCTGCCGGGGCCATCGGCAGCGCTGGCCGCGCTCACCGTTGCCGGTCTGCCGACGGACGCTTTCTTCTTTGCCGGCTTTCTGCCGCCCAAGGGCGCAGCGCGGCGCGCGCGCATCGCCGAACTTAAAAACGTCCCATCGACGCTGGTCTTTTTCGAGGCGCCCTCGCGCGCAGGCGAGACGCTCGCCGATCTCGCCGCCGGGCTCGGAGACCGGCCCGCCGCGCTCGTGCGCGAGCTGACCAAGCTGCACGAGGAGGTGCGCCGCGCGCCGCTTGGCGAGCTGGCGGCCAAGGTCGCAACCGCGACGCTTAAGGGCGAGCTCGTCATCGTCGTCGGGCCACCGCAGAAGCCCGAGGTCACCGACGCCGACATCGCCGCCGAGCTAGCGCCGGCGCTCAAGCAGATGAGCCTGCGCGACGCCTCCAGAATCGTGGCGGAGACGCTCGGCGTGCCGAGGTCGCGCGTCTACGAGCTCGGTCTCAGGAGAGAGACGTGAAGGTGCCCTTCCGCCGCGTGGCGACGGCACCGGGCCCCGCCGAGCGGCGCTTGCGATTGCGGCGCGGGCGCAGCTCAGAGGCGCTCGCAGCCGCCGTGCTGATGGCCAAGGGCTATCTGATCCTGGGCCGCCGCGTCAGGACGCGGGCCGGCGAGATCGACATCATCGCGGTGCGGGCTAAGCGCCTCGCCTTCGTGGAGGTGAAGCGGCGCGCAACGAACGAGGCCGTGGAGGCGGCGATCACGGCGCGCCAGGCCGCCCGCATCCGCCGCGCCGCAGATCATTGGCTCGCGCACCGGCCGCGCTACCACAACCACGAGCTTTGCTTCGACGTGATCCTCTTGGTGCCGGGCCGTTGGCCGCGGCACATCGTCAATGGGCTCTAAGAAACGCCAACCTCTCAGTCTGAAACTTACATCGGCAACTCAGGGGCGAGCAGCCCTTGACACAGGTGGCGAAGCGGCCACCTGCTTGGCGGTAAGCAGGAGCAGTCTCCGTGACCTATCTCGTATTGAAGGCGGCCATCTCTGGGGCGCTGATCGCGCTCGCTTCCGAGGCAGCTCGTCGCAGCCCTGGGGTTGGGGGCCTCATCGCCTCTTTGCCTCTGGTCTCGATCCTGGCCATGATCTGGCTCTGGCGTGACACCGGCGATCCAGCGCGTGTGGCGGGGCTAGCGCAGTCCACATTCTGGTTCGTGCTGCCGAGCCTGCCGATGTTCCTGCTGCTGCCAGCGCTTCTGCGCGGTGGCGTTGGCTTTTGGGCTGCTCTGATAGCGGCATGCCTCATCACCATCATACTCTACGCGGTCACGTTCTGGTTTCTGCGGCGCATCGGAATTGAAGTCTAAGAATCCCATGCCCCGCGCTACCACACTCACGAGCAGGGCTTTGACGTCGTGGCGCCCTAAAACCGTGGGATGAGCATGGCCGTCCGCGCCTTGTAAGCGGCGTACTCGGGATAGCGCGCCATCGAGGCGTCCTTCTTCCTCATGTTGGGCCAGAAGAAACCGAGGACCCACGCGCCCTCGATGGCGAATGGCAGCCAGTGCAGCGACAGCATCGCATAGGCAATGTAGATGAGGATCTCGCCCAGATAGTTGGGGTTGCGCGTGCGCGCGAACAGCCCGTCGGTGATGAGCCCTTTGTGCGCCTTCAAGGTGAAGTACTTCTGCGCGTCGCTCACGTAGTGCAGGAAGATGCCGACGATGTAGATGGCGATCGCCAACGCGATGTACGCGGGCGCCAGCGTGACGTAGCGGCTGATCAACAGATAAGGCGCCATGTAGTAGCCGGCGAGCGGCACGAACACGAACAGGAAGCCGATCCACAGCGGCTGGCGCTCGGCGAACCTGCGGTCGGGATAGAGCGTCTGCTTTGCCAGCCACAGCAACGAATAGGTCCCGTGCAGGCTCAGATAGACGAACGCCTCCACCGACCAGTTGCCGTAGATCGCCATCATCAGCAGAACGACGGGGATGACCAGCGCCTTGTGCAGATTGATCCAGGCGCCGACTGTCAGGGTCTGTGTCAACAGCTCGAGCCTCCGCCAAAAAACTGACCCTACGTTAATTGGCGCTATGCTAGACGTCGTTGCTCCGCCCGGCTTTGATCTAGCTCTGTCCGGGACGCGGAGCGTCCTCCTCCCGTTTGCCCGATCCTCGAGTTATTCGCATGCCCCTGCGCGTCGCCTGTCAGATGGACCCGATCGAGCGGATTGACATCCGCGGCGACTCCACGTTCGCCATCCTCCTGGAGGCGCAGAAGCGCGGGCACGACCTCTTCTATTACACCCCGCCCGACCTCTCTCTGCATGGCGACCGTCTGCTGGCGCGCGGGGAGACATTGAAGGTCGAGGACAAGGTCGGCGCCCACTACAAGCTCTCCGAGGCGCGCACCGAGGATCTGTCGCAGTGGGACGTGGTGCTGCTGCGCCAGGACCCGCCCTTCGACATGGCCTACATCACCACGACGCACCTGCTCGAGCGCATCCATCCCAAGACGCTTGTCGTCAACGACCCCGCGCACGTGCGCAACGCGCCTGAGAAGATCTTCGTCCTCGACTTCCTCGACCTGATGCCGCCGACGCTGATCACGCGCTCAGCCGATGACGTGCAGGCGTTCCGCGCCGAGTACGAGGACATCATCCTGAAGCCGCTCTACGGCAACGGCGGCGCCGCCATCTTTCGCATCAAGCCGGACGACACCAATACCGCCTCGCTGGTGGAGCTGTTCCAGACCGTGTTCCGCGAGCCGTTCATGGTGCAGCAGTATCGGCCCGAGATCAAAGACGGCGACAAGCGCATCATCCTTATCGACGGTGAAATAGCGGGCGCCATCAACCGCGTGCCGGTCAAGGGCGAGACGCGCTCGAACTTGCACGTGGGCGGCACCGCGCATCCGACCAAGCTGACGGGGCGCGACGAGGAGATCTGCGCGCGCCTCAGGCCGGAGCTGAAAAAGCGCGGGCTCCTGTTCGCCGGCATCGACGTGATCGGACCTTATCTCACCGAGATCAACGTCACCTCGCCGACGGGCATTCGCCAGGTGAAGGACTTCGGCGGAGCCGACATCTCAGCCCTCATCTGGGACGCGATCGAGGCCAAGGCCGGCAAGTCCTAGGCGCGGCTGCCACTCATCTGTGCGCGCGCCGCCTGTGTCTGTGCCTGCGCACCCTCTTGCCCTTCTTCTTTTTTCTCTGCGCCGTGGTCGCCGCATCCTTGGGCGGCGGCGGTGGCGCTTTGCACACCTGATAGCGCTTGAGCAGGGGAGGGTCGGGCCCGAAGCTGGCGCCCACGATCTTGCTTGGAAGGTTCTCCACGCGCGGTGTGGGCTCCAATGCCTTCCACTCCCACACCCTGAAGCCGTGCTCGAGTAGCGCTTCGGCGCGTGCGGTGCGCTTGGCGCTCGTCTTCTCTCCCAAAACGATGGCGACGAGCCTGCGTCCGTCGCGCGTGGCGCTGGCGGCGAGGTTGTAGCCGGAGGCGCAGGTAAATCCCGTCTTGATGCCGTCGCCGCCCGGGAAGTTGGTGATTATGGCGTTGTGGGTGGCGATCGAGATCTTCTTGCCCATGATCGTCGTCTGCGTCTCCGCATAAAGCGGGGCGCGCTCGGGGAAATCGCGCAACAGCGCCTGGGAAAGCAGCGCCATGTCGCGCGCCGTCGTGACTTGCTGCTCGGCGGGCAGCCCGTTCGGATTGATGAAATGCGTATGCAGCATGCCGAGCTCGGCCGCCTTCTGGTTCATTTGCTTGACGAAGGACATCTCGTCGCCGCCGCCGAGCGTCTCGGCGATCGCCACCGCGATGTCGTTGGCCGAGCGCATGATGAGGGCCTTGAGCGCGTCTCCCAGCGTCAGATGGGTGCCGACCTTCAAGCCGAGCCGCGACGGCGGCTGCTTGCGCGCGTTGGGCGAGACGACGACATCGGTGTCGTCGCTGGCCTTGCCGTCCCTGATCGCCTCGAAGGCGAGGTAGGCGGTCATCATCTTGGTGAGCGAGGCCGGATACCAAGGCGTATCCGGATCCTCTGAATAGAGCACGTGCCCGTCGGTTGTATCGAACAGCAGCGCCGCGCCCGCTGTTGCGGGCGGCGCGCAAAGGGCCCACGCGAGCGCGCCCGCCAAGATGATCCAGCAACCTCTCGCCAAGACGAGCGTTCCTTTGCCGTTCGAGGCCTGATTCTCCCGCCCCGAGTATGCCGCAGACCGATCCCAATTGTCAGCCCGCGTGCGAACCGGCGGGAAAGCCCGGTTTCCAAGGGGGCGCAGGTGCCGCTTGCTGGAGGCGCGCCAGCGCGTTGCCGCGCTGTTGCCGTAGGCGCGCCCTGCCGCCTCGGCTAAGATGGGCCTGTTCAAGCACTCAGGAGGGCAGCCCTTGTACCAGGCGGCGTGGCAGCAGACCTCGTACCGGTTCTCCGACCTGAAGGAGCTGATGGCCAAGGCGACGCCGCTCAGATCGGGCGATGTCCTGGCCGGTGTCGCCGCGAGAAGCGCCGAGGAGAACGTCGCCGCCAAGATGGCGCTGGCCGACGTGCCCTTAAAGCAGTTCCTAAACGAGGCTCTCATCCCTTACGAGAGCGATGACGTCACGCGCCTGATTGTCGATTCGCACGACGACGCTGCGTTTCAGCCCGTCTCGCACATGACGGTCGGTGCCTTTCGCGACTGGCTCTTGAGCGAGGCGGCCACACCTGAGGTCCTTGCCCGCCTCGCGCCCGGGATCACGCCGGAGATGGCGGCAGCTGTCGCCAAGATCATGCGCAACCAGGATCTCATTCTGGCAGCGCGCAAGGTCGAGGTCGTCACGCGCTTTCGCGACACCATCGGGCTCAAGGGGCGCATGTCGGTGCGCCTGCAACCCAATCACCCCACCGACGACAAGCGCGGCATCGCGGCGTCCATCGTCGATGGCCTGATGCTCGGCTGCGGCGATGCCGTTATCGGCGTCAATCCGGCCGGCGACAACGTCGGAGCGATCCTCGATCTCCTGGTCATGCTCGACGACATCATCCGCCGCTTCGAGATCCCCACGCAAGGCTGCGTGCTCACGCACGTGACAACATCGATCGAGGCCATCGGCCGCGGTGCGCCCGTCGATCTCGTCTTCCAGTCCATCGGCGGAACTGAAGCGGTGAATGCCTCCTTCGGCGTCACGCTGGCGCTGCTTAAGGAGGCGCGCGCAGCGGCGCTCGCGTGCAAGCGCGGCAGCGTCGGCGACAACGTCATGTACTTCGAGACGGGCCAGGGCTCGGCGCTGTCGGCGGACGCCCATCACGGCGTCGATCAGCAGACGCTGGAGGCGCGCGCCTATGCGGTGGCACGCAGTTATCAGCCGCTTCTGGTCAATTCCGTCGTCGGCTTCATCGGCCCTGAGTACCTCTACAACGGCAAGGAGATCATCCGCGCCGGGCTCGAGGACCACTTCTGCGGCAAGCTCATGGGCCTGCCGATGGGCTGCGACGTCTGCTACACCAACCACGCCGACGCCGATCAGGACGACATGGACGTTCTCTTGATGCTGCTGGGGGCGGCCGGCGTGACCTTCGTGATGGGCGTGCCCGGCGCCGACGACATCATGCTGAACTATCAGTCGACCTCGTTCCACGACGCGCTCTACGTGCGCGAGGCGCTGGGCTTGCGGCGCGCGCCAGAGTTCGAGGCGTGGCTCCAGAGGATTGGTCTTGCCGACGCGCAAGGCAAGCTCCTCAGTCAGCCTCCGCAGGTCCTGCTCGAGCATGTGAAGGGGCTCGCCGCATGACGACGGAGGGGCCTTGGGAAGCCTTGCGCCGCTTCACCGACGCGCGCATCGGATTGGGACGCGCCGGCGCGGCGCTGCCGATCGCTGAGGTGCTCAAGTTCTCGATGGCGCACGCGCAGGCGCGCGATGCCGTCACCACGCCGCTCGACTGGGCGCCCATCGAGAGCGGGCTTGATGCGCTCGGGCTTGAGACCGTCCGCATCGAGAGCGTGGCGGGCGATCGCGACACCTACCTGAGGCGTCCGGATCTCGGACGGCGCTTGAGCGCGTCGTCGCGCGAGCGGCTCGCGGGGCTGGCCGGCAAAGCGCCCGACCTCTTGATCGTGGTCGCCGACGGTCTGTCCTCGACGGGCGTCGCCGCCAACGCCGTGCCGATGATTGCGGCACTACTGCCCTTCGTCCGCAACAGCGGTTGGAGCCTCGCTCCGGTTCTGCTCGCCGACCAGGGGCGCGTGGCGCTCGGCGACGACGCCGGCGAATTGCTCGGCGCCCGCGCCGTGCTCGTCCTCATCGGCGAGCGGCCGGGGCTCTCCTCTCCAGACAGCCTCGGCGCCTATCTGACCTGGGGCCCTCGCGTCGGACGCAAGGACGGCGAGCGCAACTGCATCTCCAATATCCGCCGCGGCGGCTTGAGCGCCGAGGAGGCCGCCTTCAAGGCGCATTGGCTGTTGCGCGAGGCGATGCGGCGCGGGCTCACCGGCGTCGGCTTGAAGGACGAGAGCAGCTACCAGCTCGAAGGCGGCAGGGCTCCCCGCTCTCTCCGCGATCGTTGAATCGTTGCTGGCCTCTCAGCCCTTGTGCGCGTATCAGGGCACGA
>Ga0307442_1000968_pt1 | contig 14116 bp, 29 predicted proteins | sample SalMarWE160430MG_FD_202143 | JGI IMG/M metagenome (GOLD analysis project Ga0307442, IMG submission 202143) | Salt marsh sediment microbial communities from the Plum Island Ecosystem LTER, Massachusetts, United States - WE1604-30 | ecosystem: Environmental > Aquatic > Marine > Intertidal zone >...
GTTCGCGGTCCAGGACACCGTCATACAGCTGCAGGAGGAGCTGGACGAGCTCAAGCGCCAACTCATGGCCATGACGGGGCAACGCGACTACTTCGAGCGTCAGCTCGTGGACATGACGGCGGAGCGGGACGAACTCAAGCGCCAGGTGGACGATCTGCTGGCTAGGCGCTCAAGCCTCCTTGCCGAAATCACTGATGTGACTGAAGAGTGCGATGAGCTCAAACAGGAGCGCGACGAACTCAGCCGCCGTCTTGCAGATAGGATGCATCTGCTCCGCCAGCGTGAAGGCGATTGCGAAGCCCTGAGGAAGGAGCGCGAAGACCTAAAGCGACAGCTCGCAGAAAAGCCGCGGAGCCTGGGCGAGTTCGTGCGTGACCAGCACAGAGAGCAGCTCGACGCCATCGTGGAACAGCTGCGGCGGATTGAGCACGAGATGAACGAGTCTGACGAGTCAACGGAAGTGGACATTGCAACTGCGATTCGCATCTTGGAGACGCCATGAAAGCGCCGACGATCTTCGGGGTGGCGGGGCGTGAGCTCGGGCCGTACTGTCGCGATTCAGGAACGTGCTTCGAATGGTCTGTGGGGCCGCTGTGCGCGTTTGCTCTTGATGGCGCGCCAGATATGTGGATCGGACTGTGGCAGCTGGATAACCCGCGAATCGAGCTCCACCGAACTGCTCCATGTCGTCTGGAGTATGTCACCAAGGCGCTCGAATCCTGGTTGTGGCTACACGTCGCGCAGCTTGTCGACGCCATGGGGCTCGAGCTGCGGGAGCGTGCGTCATGACGTTCGGCCCTGGCAACGTAGTTCCCATGGCAGAAAACGCCGCAGCAGCCATCGTCAAGCGCGCGGTAGAGGACACTCCGCCGTCAGTGTCCCGTGCGGCTCTCGGGGAGGCGCTGGTCCGCGCAGGGTTACTGCTACTGGACAAGGAACTCGACAAGAATGACGCAACCATGGTCGCGCTGAAAGCGCTGTTGGAATTATGACCTGCCTCCAAGCCATCCTGACGATCATGCTCTCGCTCGCCACGTACCACCGCGACAGCGGCGACACGGCTGCCGAGCGACGGGCACTATACACTCCTGTGGCGCAGGCCATCTGCCAGGCAACCACGGTCCGGTGGGAGCGGGCGTGGCTGATTGCCCAGGCCAACCACGAGACGCACTTCGCGCGCTTCGTGCTCGAGGAGCGGTGCGAGGACGGGCCCCCTGGCGAGCGGTGCGACTGGTCGAAGAAGCTCGGGGCACCGACGTCCCACGGGCCTTGGCAATCGAAGCTGCGGTGGTGCAGGGGCTGCCGGCGAGGCGCGACACGACTGGCGCGTTTCATCGCAGGGGCCCGCTACGTGCTGGGCATCGCCAGGTTGGGGCGGGCGAAGTGCGACACCTTCGAGGGCGCTTTTGCCTACCAGCGTGGTGCCGGCCAGTGCACAGCAAAATGGGCACCCATGCGCGTCGTCACGATGCAGAGGATTCTCGGGAGGATGCCGTGATCAAACACGTGACTGTCTACCAGGGACGACTCGGCTATAGCTACTGGAACATCATTTGGTCCGGGAAGTTCCCACAACGTGCTGGCAAGTGGCGAGGGCATCCGTGCGAATCCAATCCAGAACCGCTCGTCTTTGATCGCGAAGAACAGCCCGTGAGCGATGACCCCCTCGGAAAGTTTCGAGCTCGAGGGTACTTTGCCAGTTGTTTCCCTGAGGGCGACGGCATCTCGTTTCAACCTCCTAGAGAAGATGTGACCATGGAAAAGGTGTGCTCTGATATCACTGAATGCTTCGGTTGGAGTACAACCGCAGTGGCCAGTGCTCCTCGACCGCCATTTGAGTTCTTTTAGAGCTAGGAAGTGAAACCATGCGTAGCTGTGATCACAAGTTCGTTGACTCCAACGTCTGCCTCAAATGCGGTATATCTGTCCATGCTTTGAAGCGTGACGTCCGACCAACGAAACGCATCCAGCGCAAGCGGACCAAGGGCTGGCGCATGCCGCCCAACACGATCTATGTCGGACGTGGCAGCAAGTGGGGGAACAGCTGTACCGTCAAGCGACATGGTCGCGTGTGGTATGTGAGGTACGGAATGTTCCAGCACGATGTCGTTGAGTGCGGAAACGAGAGCGAGGCAAGGCAACTCGCTGTGGATTTGTACCGGCAGGACATCCCGGGGGGCGTGCCGTTCACGCTCGATGAGCTGGTCACCGAACTCCGCTGCAAGGACCTGGCCTGCTGGTGCCCGCTCGACAAGCCGTGCCATGCGGACACGCTGCTGGAGCTGGCGCGGCTGAAGCTCCACCACGACGACCAGTGCCCAAACGAGGGGGCGTGCGGGTGGGCCCCGGGCCAAACGTTCGTCTGCACGCGTTGCGGCCACGAGTACTGCTACTGCCAAGGCTGTGGCGACGACCACCCAGAACTCTGCGACTACTGCTGGTGTGAGGTGACCAATGGCCAATCAACGTGACGGAATCTCCTGGTGTGACGAAACTTGGTCGCCCACACGCGGGTGCCGTCGTGTCTCCGAAGGCTGCCAGCACTGCTTGGCGGAGCGAATGGCTGCACGGCTCAGTGGTCCAGGTAGACCGTACGAGGGTCTCGTGCATGCAGCCCGTTGGACCGGCCGTGCCCGCTTCGTGCCTGCGATGCTGGCGCGCCCGCTGCGATGGCGGAAGCCGCGGCGCATCGCGGTGTCGCTGATGGGGGACCTCTTCCACGAGGACATCACCAACGAGCAGATTGCCGCAGTCTTCGGCGTCATGGCGGCGACGCAGCAGCACACCTATCTACTGCTCACGAAGCGCCCGGGAAGAATGGTGGAGTGGTTCGCTTGGCTTGAAGAAGCGCGGCATGAAGTTTCCGCAACGCCACGAGACTTCTGTGAGCTGATGGCGCAAGGGCCGCTGAATCGCGTTGTCGAAACCGGAGACGACACCTGGCCCCTACCCAACGTCTGGCCCGGGATCTCTGCGGAGAACCAGCGGACACTCGAAGAACGCTGGGAGCATTTGTGTCAAGTGCCTGCAGCGGTGCTGTGGGTCAGCTACGAGCCTGGGCTTGGCTCCGTGAGACTGTCGCAGGAGATGCTGGAAAAACTTGGCTGGGTTGTGCTAGGCGGTGAGAGTGGGCCCGGCGCGCGGCCGTGCAACGTCAATTGGATCCGCTCAGTGGTGGAGCAGTGCCGCGACGCAGTTCCTGTTCACGTCAAACAGCTTGGGGCTAGGCCGTACGAGACCAAACCGACTCCAAGTGGGGAAGGGTTCGATCCTTGGGATATGCTGTCGCGCAACCCGCGGGACGAAGCAGCACACAGGGGATGGTTCAAGGGGTGGACGCTGGTTAAGACGGCAACCGGATCTCAGTTCGTTCGGTATCCAAAGATCAGTGACCGGAAAGGCGCCGTGATGGACGACTGGCCTCAGGAGCTGCGACGAAGGGAGTTCCCTCATGTATAGCGCCAAGGTCGCGAACAGCGGAACCGCATGAGCCAGTGGCCGGAGGTGAGTGACTGCCTGGAGGACTTCCAAATGAATGGATCGGGTGTAACGCCGGTAGCTGCCCTATACGAGCTTTCGTCGGATTTGTACCACCGAATCAAGCGGCGTGTGCGCAACACTGAGACCCTCACCGACTTCATTGATATCGCCATAGAGCGCGAGCTGCAAGAGCGGGAGACGCCGATGAAATCCAAGCTGCCTAAGTTCGAGCACTACGCCTACCAGGTATGGGTCCGATACGCGTCCGGCCAGGTCCGCTGCCTCGCGAGCGGTGCTACCTCATCGGTAGTGGCAGGAGCCTACGTGTACAGCTGCGAGACCAGCGGTGTCGAAACGGTGTTGGTGGTCAACTGGGCCACTGGCGGCGACCCGAAGGAGGGTGCGTTGCGCACCATTGTGTCGCGTTCCGAAGGGTCGACACTGGAGCTGAAAGACTGCATTGAGACAGAGGAGGTGGCATGAGAGAGTCCACGCTCCAAGCCAAGATCTGCACCGCGCTCAACAAGCTCGGCTTCTACGCTGTCCAGATTCGAGCCGAGGCCCGCGACCCGCATACGAGAGCTCCTGGAGCGCCTCCGGGGTGGCCTGACATCCGCGTCGAGCCCTACGGGTGGATCGAGGTCGGCAGCAAGAAGCGTAAGGAGCGCGACCAGCAGCATCAGCTCGAGGTGCATCGCTGCATCCGTGCCGTCGGGGGGCGCGTCGTGATACTGCCCACGAAGCCCGAGTCTGTGGCCGCTGCAGTGCGGATTGTGCTGGAGTGGCGGAAGGAGGATGAATCATGACAAATGCAGAACTGAAAGCCCAACTCGACAAGGTCACCGCGGAACGAAATGACGCGACTGAGCATTCGTGAACTGCAACGGCGTGTTGCCAAGTTGGAGAATGAGAAACAGCCATGACCCGCGACGAGCTGAAGGAGCTGAACCGATCGATCCGGCGCGAGCACCGTCTTGCCGTGGCGTACCGACGGATGGTCGAGTGCTCGAAGAAACTCGAGACCAATGCGACCAATGCGGACTGCAGGGCGCATTCCGAAGCTGTTGACCGTCTGCTAACCGCCAACGCGGTGCTGACCGACGACGACATCACCAAGGTCGAGGCCGTACTGGAGAAGCCATGACCTGGGACAACATCAGCCAAATGGCCTGGAATGCGTACGTTGGAGACCGTGGCGAATCGTCAGATGCGCGACACGCGAACAAGGGCACGACCATTCGCCGGTATGCCAACCGCTTGGCGGAGTGGCGGAGGCGGATGAAGATCAGGGAGTTGATGCGGAAAGCCAATGACCGTTGATCTCACCGCACCCTTCCCCTGGTTCGGAGGCAAGCGTCGTGTCGCGGACGTGGTCTGGCGCGCGTTTGGGAACCCACCCAACTACATCGAGCCCTTCTTCGGGAGTGGCGCGGTGCTGCTCGGGCGGCCCGGTGGTGCGGGCAAGATCGAAACCGTCAACGACATTGATGGAGCGATCCCCAACTTCTGGCGCGCGGTCAAGGCGGACCCGGATCGTGTAGCCGAGCACTGCGACTGGCCTGTGTCCGAAGTGGACCTGCATGCCAGGCACCAATTCATCGTCCTGCGTCTGAAGGAGCTGAGACCACAGCTGCTGGCGGACCCGGAGTTCTACGACGCGCAGCTCGCCGGGTGGTGGGTGTGGGGGATCTGCCAGTGGATTGGAGGTGGCTGGGGCAAGACGTCTGGGACCACCGGTAAGGCCTTTTCCCCTGGAAGACTCCCTCATTTGGGGAGCGCAGGTGAAGGCATTCACAAGACGAAGCTTTCAGCAGTAGGAAACAACCGCGGAATCTTCGGTGTAACGGCGCCGCCCTGTAGGGATTGGTTTCGCCAGCTGGCTGTGCGCCTGCGTGGGGTTCGGATCTGCTGCGGGGATTGGGACCGAGTTCTTGGCGAATCAACGCGGGGCAAAGGCAAGAACGTTGGTGGTCGCAGACCATGCGCCATCTTCTTCGATCCACCGTACCCCCACGAACGGCGTGACTCAGGTTGCTATGCGCATGACGGCAAGGAGGTGTGGTTCCAGGTCCGCGACTGGGCCGTGGAGCACGGCGACGACCAGGACCTGCGAATCGCTGTCTGCGGGTACGCTGGCGACTTCGGCGAGCACGAGGGCTGGGCCGAGTATGCCTGGCGCGGTGCCCGCGGATACTCGAGCACCACCAACGACAATCGCGAGCTCGAGCGCATCTGGTTCAGCCGCTGGTGCCTGCCGTTCGAGCAGCAGACGGAATTGTGGTGACCACAAGGAGGCAATCATGACACCTGACACGCTGGGATGTCGAGTGCGAAGATTCAGGTTTCGAAAAGGCTGGACATTGAAGCAACTCGCGCAGGAAGCGCAGCTCTCCAAGAGCTTCCTTAGCACCATTGAGAACGGAAAAAGCCAACCAACCGGCAGAGTTCTGTTGCGTCTCGCAAATGCTTTGGAGACATCCGTGGACTTCTTGATACAGGGTTCACAGGTGAAGGAGACGCAGCCGTACAGTGAACTCGAGCTGCGCATTGCACGGCTGGAATACGAGGTCGGTATCAGAAGGGGTGGGGCTGCTGCCGTTGAGTGGCATAGGCAAATCTGGGGTGACGATGCGTGAGGCGATGTCATGACACCTGAAACCAAGTACTTTCTCGACCTCATGAAATCGATCGCTCTCGGGCTGTTGCTGTTCGCACTCGGGTGCGGCGTGGTTTTCGGGCTGCTGTACCTGTTGGCGTTGCTGGTGAGTCTGTGAGGTGACTATGACTACACGCCGGAAGAAGAAGCAAAGTGAGCTTCGCGCAGTACGAGAAAGACGAGATGCTCAGGTCGAACTGGCCCGTCTTTTGATGAATAAACGACTGGGTTTTCCGGTCGACGCAGCGTATCTGGAAAGAGTCAAGCTAGCCGCTGGCCGTGGTGGGATGGTCGATAAGGACGATGGTGACGACTGATGACCAAACCGACACCACCGAAGTGGGCAATGGAACTTGCCTGCAAGTTGCTGGAAGCCGACCCAGAGGACGTGTGGGTGCAACGTGGCAACGAGAGTTCGCATTCGGGACCTGGCTGGTACGCATCGCTGGCCGAGTACCCAGAAGAGGGCTCGATCTTCCTGGAACCACCTGATGCCATGAAGCGCAGAGCGTACGCGAGACGGGAAACCAGTGGTTGGTCCCTATACGAGGGTGACGACGCCTTGTTGTTCAGATTCGTGTTCCAGACACGACGCCTGGCTGAGGATACAGCGAGGCTCCACGGCTTCGCGGTCTGCCCGTCGCCTGAGGAACGGGCGCGCAAGCGTGGGCTGCTGGGCGTTCCCGGACGAGAAGAGCAAGGGGACTCACGACTGCGCCAGAAAGCTGCGCAAAGCTGGGTTCGAGGTCACCGAGATCGAGGTGAACAATGACTAGAGCAGAGGTTTGGCAAGCAGCATACGTTCAAGCAGTGACCGCATTGCATGCGCACTACCTGACGCACACCGGCTGCTATGCCGATGAAGAAAACGCATTGGACCACGACAAATGCGCTGTGAGGATTGCCGATGTCGTGACGGCAGTGGCAATCCGGTGTGACCAAGATGAATCGCGACAAGTTCCTGCTCATCCTCGGACAAGACCTGAAGCGTTGGGCTGATCGCTACGGGATCGAGCCATTCACTGCCCCGTGCAGCAGGTGTGGGGCGCAGCACACCACCACGTGGCGTTGGCGAGGACCTGTTGACACCGCCGGCTGACCGTGGCACCATGACAGCGTGCAAGCCTCAATGACACACACTCGTGCTTCCAGAGCGGCCCCCAGCGGACCAGCGTGTCGTTGGGTTTGCACCCGGTGGGGGTCGCTTTGGAGGCGCGAGTGATGGACTGGCCAAACGAGCGATACGTCAGGATCTACACGCGGGACACCCGTACGCTCAAGCTGATCGGCTGGGAGGGCCGGGCTGTGCTGTGGGAGGTTATCCGGAAGTGTGACCGAGCTGGTGTGATGGACGGGGTCCGGACGCCCGAGGACCTGGCGCTCATGGTCGACATCCCAGTCGAGACTGTCCGCGTGGCGATGGGCCGGATGGTATCCACGGGAGCTGTCGAGATCACGGATGTGGGGTTGGTAGTCCCCAACTACATCGCAGCCCAGGAGGCAAAGCAGACCGATCGCCAGCGCCAACGTGAGTCCCGGGCACGCCGGGCAACAGCAGCGCGCGCCGTCACGAAACGTGACTCCATAGCGTCACGTCCTGTGACCGAACAGGCTGATTCTGTCACGGCCGGTCACACCGCGTCACACGCTGTCACATCTTGTCACTCCGTGCCTAGCCTAGCCGTGCCTAGATCTAGATCCCTAACCACTACAGAGATCCAAGACCCCACAGGTAGCCCGCACGACGACGCCCGGGGGACACCCCCGGACCCCCGCTGTAGCTGTCCGAGGGATTTGCAGCTGACGGGAGACCAGCTGGCCACCCTCGAGGTCGGAGGTGTCCCGCAGTGGGCCGCCGAGTTGATAACCCGCGAGTATGTCGCTGCCGCTGTCGCCGATCAGGATGACAAGCGGACCCCAGTGCATTGGCGCAAGTGCCTGGCGAAAGCGGTCATGGGTCGGTGGAACGACCCGACCAGGCGCCCAAAGAAACCCGAGGACCCCGAGCAACGCATCCGCGAAGGAGCCGCCGCTCGGGAGCGCTACAAGGCTTCTGTGGAGCGCCAGCGGGCGAAGGTGCGCCAGAGGCTGACGGCCGGGGCGAAAACGTCTCAGCGCCAGAATGACGGCGAGCAACCGACTATTCCAAAGCTCCTCGCCGGGATAGGTGGAGATGATGGCTGAACATGAACCATGCCCGCAGTGCGGTAGGAGACCGACTAACGTTCCCATGTACGAAGACAGTGAGCCTGGGCGGTGTGTTGGGTTCGTTGCTGGATGCCTTCGCCATTGGCGCGGGCCGGTGATGCCCACATCGGCTGAAGCGCTCGACGCCTGGGACAGGGTGATGGGGCCGTACTGGGACGATCTCGCGCACCGTGCGGAGGAGGAGTGATCGACGGTGACTGACCTCCCCCCCCCCAGCGACCTCGCCGCAGAGACCGCGGTGCTGAGTGCCGTCCTGGCGTCAGCGGAAGCGCTGGACGAGGTGCGCGGATGTATGCGACCGCACGATATGTTCAGCACTGCCAACCGGTATATCCTGGAGGCAGCGCTGAAGCTCGACGAAGCCGGCAAACACGTGGACGTGGTGTCGGTGACCGGAGCGCTGCACGATGCCGAGCGTCTCAACGCGGTCGGCGGTGTCGAGGCCCTGGCAAGACTCGTAGATGAACCGCTATCCCCCACGGCTATCGAGACCCACTGCCGCACCATCGCTGACAAGGCACGCGTGCGACGCATGATCGCCACCGCTTACCAAATCGCTGCCGAGGGGTACGCCCCGCATGATGACATGGATGCTTGGCTGCACAGCGCCGAGCAGGCTGTCTTCGATGCCGCTGAGGATGGCAGGTCCGTGGGGAAGACCGAGAGCATCCAGCCTCTGGTGCTGCGAGTCATGGCTGAGATCGAGGCGCGCGGCGAAGATTCGATGTCCGGCGTCGACGGTATCTGGATGCCGTGGAGATCACTCGCTGGTGTCATGCCCACGCTGCGCCTGGGCAAGGTGCACGTGGTGGCTGGGCGTCCGGGCATGGGCAAGACGGCGTTCGCAACCGAGCTTGCTCGACTCTGCGCTGGACCTGACTGCGGGGTGTTGATCCTGTCTCTCGAGATGACGAAGGATGAGCTCGTCCAGCGTCTGTTGGCCGCGGAAGCGGTCCAGAACGTGCAGACCATCATGGAGGGGGAGCCTGCGGCAGACGATTGGCCAGGACTCACTGCTGCAGCCGAGCGGCTTCGCGCGCTACCGATTGCGATCCGTCACTGCCCCGGGGCTGCAGTGTCGCTGCTGCGGGCGACGGTACGGCGTGAGGCTGCGCGGATGAATCGTGCTGGCGTGCCACTGAAGCTGGTGATCGTCGACTACCTCCAGCTGCTCGCCGGCAACCGGCGCAAGGGAGACTCACGCGACACTGAGGTGGGGGACATCAGTCGTGGCCTCGTGTCGCTTGCTGGCGAATTTCACGTCGCTGTGATTGCGGTGAGCCAGCTCAACCGTGAAGTGGAGAAGCGCCCGAACAAGCGCCCGCAGCTGAGCGACCTCCGAGAGTCTGGGGCGATCGAGCAGGACGCCTACTCTGTGACTTTCCTGTATCGCGACGACTACTACGACGAGCACAGCAAGGAACCTGGCGTCGCCGAAGTACGTGTCGCGAAGCATCGCAACGGCAGGACTGGGACAGCACGGCTGAGGTTCGTCGGCGAGTCCTGCCGATTCGACGATATTGAAGACCCCGACGACGGCTACAGCGATCTCGATGCGCCAGACGACTCAGACAGGAGGCACCCGTGAGTGAGAAGACAGAAACCAGGACCTGGTTCGTGTTCCTGCCATGTGACGTAGTCCGGCTCAGGGCTGGCTACAGCCTCGTCTACGATGATCGCACGATGACCTGGGAGTATCTGGCAAATGCGCCGGAGGACGACTGCGAGGCGGCAGATGACTGACGAGCTTTGCAGGAAGGTGGCGCGACTGGAGACGATGAGACCAATCGACGCAGTGTACCCAGAGGTCATAACCGCCGATGGCAAAGTCTACACACTGCAGAGATACACGATGGTCGCGCCATGCTCGAATGAGCACCTTCGGTTGTTCGCCTACGTGGATGCCGAGGGACAGCTGACCGATTGCGCGAGGCAGAAACTCACGAGCATGATCGAGGTGATAACCCATGGAAACTGAGATGACTGAGACCAACGACATGACCGATTTCGAACTGCTGGAGAACAAGGCCAACGACACAGCACGTGAGGCGGAGCGGCTACGGAAGGAGCTGGAGACGGCCCGGGTGGCGATGGCTGCGGAACTGCGAGAACAAGCTGACGTGAAGGAATTTGAAGCCGAGTCGCTGCGCAAGAAGGCCGACGAGATTGACCCGCCGCAGCAGAAGCGCGGCTGCAAGCAGAAGGTGGGCACACCGCGGAACCCGATGCAGGGCCCGAGCCAGGCGGAGGTGGTGGAGTGCGTGGCAGGGTATCCAGCATTCGCTGCTGATGCGATTGCGAGAACAGGTGGTTGGGACGTGACCATCGTGAAGCGCAGGCTTTCAGCTGCTGCCCGAGTCGGGCTCATCGAAAACATCGGCGGGAAGGGCGACGCGGCGCAGTGGTTCATCAAAGAGTCAAGCCAGGAAGATCCAGCAGTCGGGGAGGCGCAAGGTGGCTGAGACACGACCAGCAGAGGCACCTGGGACCCCAACGGTACGCGAACCAGACGACCCAGAACTTCGGGTACGCGTGCGAGGTATCAGGCATGTGCGCCCGACCGGATCCATCGCCTGGTCCGAGTACCTGGAGGCGTTTCGTGGCACGATTCCAAGCACTGAGACCGAGGACGTGCAGCGAAACGTCGGCTACGATTACGCCGGTTTGACGATGCTGCTCGGTCACGAACCCCGCACGTGGCGCCCGGCGCGCTTCCTCGCGGGGGAGACCGCAAAGCTATGAACCTTGAAGGGAAGGAAAAACACATGGAACCAGTAAGAGTGGAATCACAGACGGAAAACACAGAGGTCGAGACTGATCTCGAACGACTCGAGCGAACAGCGCTGGAAGCGTCAGAGCACGCAGAACGGCTGGCGCGCGAGGTGGCTCTAGCCAAGAAGCGTGAGGCCTCTGAAATGCGCGACAGAGCAGTGTCACTGCGCAACGAGGCTGCGCTACTCGAAGGTCGTGCGCACGAGCTCGACCCGCAGGAGGAGGCGATCAAGTATGTGCCGGAGGAGCCGGCTGTCTTGAAGGAGCGTCGAGAGATCACGACGAGCGCGTCGAAGGCTTCGAAGAAGCGAGCCGCCAAGAAGTTTTCGCGGAACCCGAAGCGCAAGATGGCCAAGAAGGCGGGTAAGGCGAAGCGTGGGCGCCCGCCGGGCTCGAAGCCACAGGAGCCGTCACAGGCTCAGGTCGCGAAGGTCCTCAAGAAAGGGCGAGGTCAGAGCGTCGGTCAGATCGCCGCGCGCAACGGGTGGACGGCGCGACTCGTCAGTAATCGACTGCAAGCGCTGGCGCGTGCCGGTGCGGTCAAGAATGTCGGCCAGGGACGTGATGGACGATGGGTGCAAGCATGATTGAAACAACAGATGCCGCGCTTCGCGCGAAGGTCGACGAGATCTATTCCCTACTGTCGCTGGTACGGAAGTGTATCTCTGATCTCTGTGACGAACTGATGCCATCGCCATCTTGGTATAGAGCTGTGGAGAATCGAATCTCGAAACTCGAAACTCGATTCGAGGAAGATCGCGATGAGGCGGTCAAGGAACGGGATGATTTTCTCAAGCGGGTGGAGCAACGCCTTGACCTGCTGCTGAACCAGCCTCGCAGTGAGGCATCTCCCTCGAGCCCAAAGCCCTATACACCATGACCACGCCACGCCTGTTGCTACTGATCACCCTGGCCCTCGCCGCGTGCTCCGGGCGCTCGGTGGACTATGAGGGCTGGCAGAGCTCTGTCCTTGCGCACGAGCTGGGGCATGCCGCGGGGCTCGGACACAGCGCGAACGGAGTGATGTCGGTGCGCAGCGAGAAGGCCATGCCTACCGCGGACGACTGGCAGAGTGGCACGCGCATCGGCTGCATCGAATGGACCGCCCCGGCTGACCTCGAGGCGCCATTCGAAGCAGCAGCCGAGGCTTGGTGCATCGCCAGTGACGGGGAGTTCTGCCCGTGGCTCAGTGGAGACTGCCATGTCGAATGGGCGAAGCTCGACGACGACACGTTCGGGATCCACCGTAGCGGACTGATCCAGCTGAGCGAGGTGTTGAGGAGGTAATCATGTCACGAATAGTCTACATCGAATGCAAGAACGGCAGGCCGGTGCTGGATGAGGAAGGCTGGGGGATCTGCTGCGAGACGCTGACCCTCGTCGAGGGCGAAAGCGAGAACTGGAAGGCCTACGTGCCAGCCGATGTGCGGTCTGGTGGACTAGTACCGGAATTGCAGATCGGCTTCGGGCCGCTTGGGGAAACTCTGGTTGACCCACGGTGTACGCGGGATGGGATCCAGCGGCGGCTGAGCAATGCAACCGTGCGGCCCGTCAGAGTGGGCATACTCTATCAGCTCGAAGATGCACGCCTTGGGAAAACCAATCCGGATAGAACCATGCGTCTGAATTGGGGTGGGTGGCTGACGGACGCCGTCGACTCGCAGGCGCGGTTCGCGAGCGCCATTGATGCTCGGGCGTTCGCTGTTGCTCACGGGTGGAAATGCGAGCAAAGGTCAGATCTTGGCACTCATGGAGCAGAGGAATGAAATCATGTCACGAATAGTATACGTAGAATGCAAAGACGGACAGCCGCTCTATGAATACGGTCTTGGAATTTGTTGCGAGTCGCCGGACGAGAACGAGAAGGCGGACTGGAAGGCCTACGTTCCGGCTGGTGAGGACGGTGGTGAGGTCTCAGATGCGGTACAGTATCCATCCCTCGAAGTCGAGAAGGCGGAGCGTCTGGAGGCTGAAGTTGCAGACCTGCGTAGGAAGCTAGTGCAGCTCGGGGACTTGGTCGCTAGCGCTCGAGGTGACAGCAAGGTGCTGCTTCCCAACAGCGCGCTGGCTGAAGTTGTTCTGAAGCTGGTAGAGAAGCTCTTGGAGCAAGAGTCCTGGAGTTGCAAGCTGCAGAGCGATTTGAACGCCGCGCTGGCCTCCTCCCTCGAAGCCGGGAAGGGCGATGACGATGCGAAGTTCAGGGTGCGAGTCGGCAATCCACCGCATGCCTCCTACCAGCTGGAGCATTGGGATTCCGAGCCGGTGTATGTCAGTCGGTCAGGTCATCCGACCCGTGATGAATCAGAGAAGGCACTTTTCATAAGCGAAGAGCAAGCAGAAGAGTTCGCGCGAACGCACGGTTGGGAAGTCGTGAAATGGCCCGAGTAGAAGCAGCAATCGAGCAGTCAGTGCGCGACATCATCCCCAAGGGCCTGCACGTGACATGCACGATGGATGAGGACAGGTGCACGGTTACGCTATGCCGAGGGTCCGGGCGCTCCCTTTGGTACCGCAAGGTCAGCATCACAATGGCGGAGCTTCACTGTGATCCCGCGAAGGGATTGGATCTGCTGCGCAGCCGGATTCTTGCTGTCCTGCGGCCGAAGCCGAAGCCGCTCCCCCGCAAGGCCACAGACCAGAAGGAACCTGGCGTGGAGAAAGGATTCCCGCTCATGACCAACGAAGAGCTCATTCGAGAATTGTCTGCTGGCAACAAGGACACAGTGGAGAAGTCCGTGACTACCCAGGCGGAGTTCGAGGAGTTTGAGAGCGAGGTCAGGCGCCTGTGGTCGCTGGTCGGCATGTCTGGGTGGCAACTGGTGGTCACGCACCGAGAGCTGGACGAAAACACGTACGCCAACTGCACCAGCGACGGGATTGCTAGACGAATTGAAATCTCACTGAACAAGAAGCCCAAGGAGTGCTTCGATGTCAGGTACCTGGCGCGTCACGAGATGGGTCATGCAATGCTGCAACCGCTCGGGCAGTACGCGGCATGCA
>Ga0307442_1000970_pt1 | contig 14099 bp, 13 predicted proteins | sample SalMarWE160430MG_FD_202143 | JGI IMG/M metagenome (GOLD analysis project Ga0307442, IMG submission 202143) | Salt marsh sediment microbial communities from the Plum Island Ecosystem LTER, Massachusetts, United States - WE1604-30 | ecosystem: Environmental > Aquatic > Marine > Intertidal zone >...
CCGGCGCAGCGCCTGCTGAGGCGAGACGCGGACTTCCTGCTGATCGTCGAATTCATGGCGGGCAATCGGGTGGAAAACGCGCGGAAGCTTAAGGACCTTGCCGAGCTCATGGCGACACTGGGGCACCCGCGGACCGTCAGCGAGCTTCTCGGGCCGGCAGCCCAGGAGGCGGCGCGGCGCGCGCATCGGCGGGGGCTCGACCGTCTCTATGGCATGACCTCGCGCCCCGCCCAGTTCGCCGCCATCGATCAATTCGCACTTCCCCTTGAGCACCTCGCCTCCGCGGCCGAAGAGATCGCCGCCATCGCCGCGCGAGCCGGTCTGGACGTTGCCTGGCATGGGCAGGTGGGCGTGGGAGCATTGTATCTGCGTCCCTGGTTGCCGATGAATGGTGATGGTCGGGATCTGCGCGCCGCCGCGAAGGAAGTCCATGCGATCTTCGACCGTTTTGCCGGGAGCCTTTCGGGCGTTGAAGGATATGGAATTGCCCGTTCATTCGACGCGGAGATCGCACGGGACCCGAAGCTGACGGCGCTGTTGGAGGAAATCAAAACCCGGTTCGATCCCGGGAACCGGCTGAACCCCGGGAAGATCGTCCTATCCGCGAAACCCGGCCCCGACCTCTTACGGCGTGATCCGTCGCCCGATGCGCTGAGCGAACTCTCCGCCTTGAACTGCAAAGGGACCGGCCTGTGCCGGCGGCTCGACAAGAGCGTCATGTGCCCGTCATTCCGGGTGACGCGCGAGGAACGCGACAGTCCGCGGGGGCGGGCGAATACGCTGCGGCTTGCGCTTGCCGGCGAGCTTGGCCCGGACGCGCTGGCCTCGGACTCGATGAACGACGCGATGAGCCTTTGCGTCTCATGCAAGGCATGCCGTTCGGAATGTCCGCGTGCGGTCGACATTGCCCAGGCCAAGATCGCCGTGCAAGAAGAACGCGTCCGGCGCCACGGCCTCTCCAAATTCGAGACCTCGTTTGCTTTTCTGCCGCGAACGGCGCCGGCCTTGCGTCCTTGGCGCCACTTTCTCAACTTGCGCGATCTCCTGCCCTGGACCGCAAGACTGTCGGAGAGGCTCACTGGCGTGAGCGCCAATCGCCCCTGGCCCCGATGGTCGGCGGCGCCATTCTCCGGCAGGCACCGGCTGGATGGTGGCGCACGACCCGACGTTGTTCTGTTTCCCGACACCTTCAATAATTATTTCGATCCGGTCACGCTGCGCTCCGCCTTCGATGTTCTCGAAGCGAGCGGGTTTCGCGTGCAGGTGCTGACGCCGCGGGAAGGGGAACGTCCCTATTGTTGTGGCCGCACATTTCTCGATGCGGGCCTGACCGAGGATGCGCGGGCCGAGGCAAGGCGCCTGATCGCCGCCGTTTCTCCCTATATCGAGCAACGCATTCCGCTCATCGGCCTTGAGCCCGCCTGCGCCCTGACGATACGGGACGAGTTCGTGAATACATTGCAGGAAGACGGGGCGAACGAGCTCGCCGCCGCGACCGGCCTGTTCGAAGAAATCATGAGCCAGGACGTGATCGCGTCCTCGATCCGGCCGAGATTGCTCAAGATCGAAGCGGAGGCCCTATGTGCCGCCCATTGCCATCAGCAGGCATTCGGCACGGCCAGGCTTGCGCGCCAAGTCGCCGCATTGGTGCCGGGAATAAATGTCATAGAAGCAGACCGGGCATGTTGCGGAATGGGGACATCTTTCGGCTATCGGCCCGACGCGGTCTCGACATCCTTCCGGATGGGCGAACTTTCCCTGTTTCCGCAGATTCGGCGCGCGTCGCCTGACACCCTTGTGATTGCCGACGGCTTTGCTTGCCGAAAGCAGATCAATGACGGGACCGGGCGGACCGCACGCCACACTGCGGTCCTCCTGAAGCTAGCCCTTGCGGCCAAGGAAAAATTTGGTCACGATTTAGATGATGATCTCAAAAAAGACAGCCGCCTGACGAAGCGCCTGTCCCGTCTGCGCAGGCATTACTTCAAATAGGCATCGACGTTCATGGACTCGATTTCACAGCATTCGCTTCACGACGAACTTCTAGACCGTCTCAGGAAGATGATTATCGGCAGGAAATTCCTGCCAGGAGACAAGATTCCGGAGCGCCAGCTCTGTGAGCAGTTCGGCGTCTCCCGCACGCCCTTGCGTGAAGCGCTGAAGGTCCTGGCGGCGGAGGGGCTTGTCCAACTGGCGCCCAATCGCGGCGCCGTCGTCGTATCGCTGAGCCCTGACGACATCGAGGAATGCATACCGATCTCCGCGGCGATCGAGGCATTGTCCGTCGAGCTGGCCTGCGAACATATAACCGATGCCGAGATCGAGGAGATCAAGTCTCTTCATGCGAGAATGATCGCCGCCTATCGAGCCGGCGATATGGGCGGCTTCCTGGAAGCGAACCGGGAGATCCACGAGAAAATCGTCGCCGCAACGCGAAATCCGTTGCTCGCGGCGATCTACGATACGCTGTTCTTCCGCATAGACTGGCCGACGCTGTTGTCGCAGCTGTCAGACGAGGCGATGAGCCAGGTCATCGCGGATCACGAAGCGATTGTTCTGGCCCTGGAAGCACGCCAGAGCCAGGACTTGTCGGAGCTTCTGAAATCCCACTGGGAGCAGATGTTCGAGGCTTTTCGCAATGCATCCGGGCGAGCCTCGATCGAAGGGTAGCCTTCCGGCGGGTTGCGCTCGTCTTTTGAAATAGATCAACTTGACCTCGTTCAAGCGATTCCACTTGAACGAGGGTTGATCTAGTCCTCCAGGCGCGCCGTCCCGGACCGGCCGTCATTGCGCGTCCAGTAAACCGAGCTGCCGCTTAGGCGGAGCTTGTAGCAATAGGGCCGGCCCTCCGACCACCTGTTCCACTTCTGGCAGAGCTGAGCCCGCCGAACCCACCAGCGGCCTCTGTCGGATTTGACCTCTTCGCCAGCGAGCGCGGCGATCTGGGCGCTGCTGCGGCCGACCATGGTTCCATTCGGCCGGTACCGGATCGGCACTTCCGCGCCGACCGGAGTCTGAATGTAGATGGTTTTCCCGCTGACCGCTCTGTGGAGCTGCTTGCCTGTGAGGAGACGGCTCTGCTCTGACGCATGAGCGGTGCCTGCAAACAGCACCGCTGCAGCAACAAAAAGACTCTTGCGCATTCTTACCTTGTTTGTTTCTTTTGCAGTGCAGCACATTTTTGCAGTGCAAAATGACCAAAATCGGGCGATGCAAGCATTACCTTTGGATAATGGTTGAGACGGCATCGCCGCTTGCCAGCTTAGGTTGTCGTAAAAGCCTGGCGCGCCGTGTTATCCCAGAAAAGATGGTCAAAATAAGGCGTTTTCCGAAGCGTGCTGTTCGTGTAAGCCTTCGCGTGGTGGATGGGTGGCCGAGTGGTTGAAGGCACCGGTCTTGAAAACCGGCAGGCGGGCGACCGTCTCGTGGGTTCGAATCCCACCCCATCCGCCAGAGGCCTGCCGAAACGAGTTGCCGCCGCATCGGGGGCAATCCCCGGAGATCGTCGGCTATTTGGGCGCCGCGACGGCATCTTCCCGCTGAGACGCCGAGCCGCCATGCGCGCGAAAGTCATCACAAATGGCGGAATGGTCGGAACGCTTCCGATATTGCTCGCGGACATCCCGCCAACGTAAGCGGATCGAGGTTTGAACGATTTCGGCGTCCTGACGCTTGAACTCGTCGATGACCGGGGCGGCGTCGACCAACTCCGCAGGGCTTTCCGTGAAGGCATTCTGGCCGATCACGGCCTGCGACCAGTGCGTTCCTTTCGCTCGGTCGGCAAAGCGCGCGTTCCAATCGGGAACCGCTTCACCCAAATCGACGCCGCAATTATTCAAAGCATAAGAAAAACACTGCATCGCCAGGCGGCAGGCTTCGGAGCTGCTAAGCCCGCCATGCTGCGCCGTAACCGCGGTTGTGAAGATTGCCAGATCGGCGGCGCAGGCGCGAAAGATCTTGCCCTGGGACAAGCGGATCGAGGCCGAGAACGCCTCATCCTCGAAATATTTCGGATAGCTCGTCCCCATGCGCGCCTTCAAATAGCCGAACAGCGAAGTCTGAGCCACATAGGCGGCGCGGGTCTGCACGAAATCCGCCACGCCATCGACGGTCACGATCGGATCGGGCGCGAAGCGGTTGCGTAACGCGCGCGCCAGATTGTCCGGCAACAGACCGATCAGATCCATGAGGTACTTCTTCACGAAAGGTCCACCTTTCTTGTGCCCGCTGAGGTATTTGCCTCAGCTTTTGTATCAGCGCACAATCCAAACCAATGGCGTCTCCAGGACACAGTTTTGACTAAAGGATGCGTTGACAACCTTTGTATCTCAGCGTCTAGCTATAAGCGCGGGAATACGAATCTTTCGACCTAGTCACCGGCTGGGGACGGAGTTCCCGCCGCTTCGACTGTGCCCGTGAGAAACTCGGTTTCATCACCAATCAAAACAAGTCTGCGGAGGTTTCGCACAAAATCTGCAGAAGTTTCGCACAAGGAGGAATTATGGCAAACGGGCTTTCTGAAACAGAACGGACGTATTGGAGCCGAACGTCGACGCTCACCGGGGTCATCCTGATCCTGTGGTTCATATTTTCGTTCGTCATACCTTGGTATGCGGCAGAGCTTGATCAATACCAGTTTATGGGCTTCCCGCTCGGTTATTACATGGTCGTCCAGGGTTCGCTGATCGCATTCGTCTTGCTGATCTTTATCCAGAACTGGATACAGGACGGCATCGACCGGGCTGCCGGATATAACGAAGATTAGAATAGGGGGGAGAAGTAATGGCAAGCGGTAGATTCGTAGACAATCTGCCGAAGATATACGGACTCTATACGTTAGGGTTCCTGGTGTTCTTCGGCCTTATGGCAATCCTCGAACAGCTGGGCGCAGGTGCCGACCTCATCGGTGTCCTGTTTGTCGGCTTCACCATCGTCATCTACGCAGTGATCGGCTGGATCTCGCGGACAATGCAGGTTGACGCCTATTACGTTGCGGGCCGCGAAGTGCCGCCGCTCTTCAACGGCATGGCGACGGCCGCGGACTGGATGTCCGGCGCGTCCTTCGTGGCGCTGGCCGGCGGCGTCTATTTCGGCGGCTATGGCTATCTGGCCTTCGTCGTCGGATGGACGGGCGGCTATGTGCTCGTGAACTCGTTGATGGCGCCCTACTTGCGCAAGTTCGGCTGCTACACGGTGCCGGACTTCGTCGGTACACGCTATGGCGGCAATCTTGCGCGGTTCATTGCCGTCATCGTTCTGGTTGTTGCGTCATTCACCTATGTGACGGCGCAGATCAACGCCACCGGAACGATCGCGTCCCGTGCGCTGCACATTCCGTTCGAAGTCGGCATCTGGTTCGGTCTGCTCGGCATTCTGTTCTGCTCGATGCTTGGCGGCATGCGCGCGGTGACCTGGACGCAGGTGGCTCAGTATATCGTGCTGATCGTCGCCTACATTGTCCCGGTCGTCTGGATGTCCATCGACCAGAACTTCGGCATCATTCCGCAATTCTCATACGGCGACGCCGTTCAACGAATTCAGGAGTTGGAGCCGATCATCGGCGTCGGAACGCCCGCGACCGAGTCGTTCCCGGGCGTTCGCATCTTGACCACTTTGCACTTTGCGCCCGGCGATTTCATGGACCGGTGGAAGTTCGTCACGCTTGCTCTTTGCATGATGGCGGGAACGGCCTCCTTGCCGCACATTCTCATGCGCTATTTCACGACACCGACGGTGCGTGCAGCGCGTAAGTCCGTGGCCTGGTCGCTGTTCTTTATCTTCCTGCTGTACTTCACGGCGCCTGCTCTTGCGACGCTGACGAAGCTGCAGTTGCTCGATCCGAACCTGCCGACCGCGGTCATCGGCAAGCCTTTTGCCGACGTGGCCGCGCTGCCGTGGATTCAGAACTGGGCGTCCGTGGGCTTCCTCAAGATCGTTGACAGCAACGCCGACGGGATCCTGCAGATCAACGAGTTCTTCATGCGACCGGACATCGTCGTCTTGGCAACGCCGGAAATTGCGGGCTTGCCTTACGTGATTTCAGGTCTGGTCGCGGCCGGTGGTATGGCCGCGGCCATGTCGACGGCGGACGGTCTGCTGCTCGCGATCGCGAACGCGCTCAGCCATGATCTTTACTACAAGATCCTGGACCCGAAAGCGGACACGCGGACTCGCCTGATCGTCGCACGCGTCTTGCTGATCCTGATTGGTGCGGCAGGCGCCGGCGTGGCCTCAATGAGGCTCACCGGCATTCTCGGTGCGGTGGCCTGGGCGTTTAACTTCGCCAATTCCGGCCTCTTCTTCCCGCTGGTTCTCGGCATATGGTGGAAGAGGGCGAACCGGCCCGGCGCGATTGCGGGCATGGTCTTCGGCTTCGGAGCGGGCACTCTCTATCTTTACTATGTCTTCAGCATGGGTGGTGAGCCGATCCTGGGCCTCGACCATCTGCGCTTCGGCATAGTGGGCATGGCTGTGAGCCTTGTTGCGATGGTCGTCGTGACGCTTCTGACCGAAGCGCCGGACGAAGAAACGCAGGCTATGGTCGACCGCACCCGCATACCGACGGGTGAAGCGATCCTGGCGCAGCAGCACTAGTGTGATGATCCAGAAGTTCGTCATCCCTCTCAGCAGGCGCAGAACGAACTTCTGGATCTGAATTACACTAGCAATATCAATGGCCTAGTGTCCCTTAAGATTCCGAAGTTCGCTATGGAGTGTTCCGAGACGGACGGGCGAACTTCGGAATCGGGGCACTAGCGCGTCAGCGTTTAGGCCGATAAAAGCGAAGGGGCAGGAGGTTTCCTGCCCCTTCCAATTTCCGGCGCTGATTTGCGGATCTCGGCATGACCTCGGCATTTCCCCTTTGGGTTCTCATACTGGACTACATCCTGGGCGCGATCATGTGGACGCTGATCGGCCGGGCGGCGATGAACTTCTTCCTCCCCGAGGATTCCGACTTCTTTTTCATGAAGATCTTCGTCAAAAGCACCAATCCGCTTCTCCGCCTCTTCAAGCCGATTACGCCCGGCTTTCTCATCGACCCGTTGGTCCCCCTCTTCGTGGCGTGGTTCTTCTACATGATCCGGTTTTACCTCATGCCGTATCTGCTGGGCTATTCGGTGATGGGCATGCTGTCGTTCCCGCTCGAAAGCGATATTGCGCGCATGCTGCACGACCTTCTGAGGTGAGAAGCGCTGATCGGCATCTTCCGGAACAGGCTCGCTTTCGTCTTTGACGCGGCTGCGCCCGTGCCTATAGTGGCGCCATGACGGAGACACTTGCTCAGGAATTGGACACCCAGGCCGCCTGCCCAGAGCCGCAGCCGATCAAGGCGGGCGACCATGTCTATCTGATCGACGGATCGACCTACATTTTCCGCGCCTATTTCGCGATGTTCAAAGCCGCCCAGGCGCGCGGGCGCAGCTTCACGCGCTCGGACGGCACGCCGGTCGGCGCAGTGATGACCTTCTGCAATATGCTCTGGAAGATGCTGCGCGAGGGCATCGACGACGGCCGCCCGACCCATGTCGGCGTTATTTTCGATCATTCCGGCGGGAGCTTCCGCAACGAAATCTATGACCAATACAAAGCCAATCGCGATGAGCCGCCGGAAGAGCTTGTGCCGCAATTCCCGCTGATCCGAGATGCCGTCCGCGCCTTCGGTCTCATGCCGATCGAGCAGAAAGGCTTCGAGGCCGACGATCTGATCGCCACCTATGCAAAGCAAGGGGCGGAAGCCGGCGCGCATGTGACCATAGTCTCCGGCGACAAGGATCTGATGCAGCTCGTCGGTCCGTCCATCGCGATGTACGACCCGATGCCGGGTAACGAACGGCGCATCGGGCCGGAGGAGGTGGTGGCCAAGTTCGGCGTCGACCCGGCGCACGTGGTCGATGTGCAATCGCTTGCGGGAGACGCCACTGATAATGTCCCCGGCGTGCCCGGCATCGGCATCAAGACCGCGGCGCAACTGATCGACGAATATGGCGATCTCGATACGCTTCTGGCCGGTGCCGAAGGCATCAAGCAGAAGATGCGCCGCGAACGGCTGCTGGAATTTGCCGATCAAGCCCGGCTAAGCCGTGAGCTGGTGCGGCTCAAGAATGACGTGCCGGTGGAGACGCCGCTCGCGGCAACCTGTCTCCGGGAGACGGATCCTCAGCCGCTTCTGACCTTCATGCGCCTGATGGAGTTCAGCACGCTCACCAAGCGCGTTGCCGCGGCTTACGGGGTCGAACTGCCGGATGCGCCGGTCGCGCCGCCTGTCCCCAGCGCCGACAAGGAAAGCGCCGGGCCGCGCAAGGCCATGCCCGCGGCCAGAGACGAAGCCGATGAGGCGGGTGAGTCCATGCCCGCAGCGCTTGCGCTGAAGCGATGCGCGGACATGAAGGCCGTTCCGGTCGATCGCTCCTCTTATGAGACCGTGGCCGATCTCGAAAAGCTGCACGAGTGGATCGCGCAGGCGATCGAGCAGGGCTATGTCTGCGTCGATACGGAGACGACGTCACTCGATCCGATGCGCGCCGAGCTGTGCGGCGTTTCCCTGGCGCTGGCGCCGGGACGGGCCTGCTATATTCCGCTGGCGCACCGCTCGGCCAATGAAGGCCTTGATCTCGATGGCGACGGCCCGATCAAGCAGATTCCGCTCGATGACGCGATCGCCGCGCTCAAGCCGCTCCTGGAATCGGAGGGCGTTCTCAAGATCGGGCAGAACCTCAAATATGACCTCCAGGTGCTGCGGCGTTATGGCATCCGGCTCGCCCCCATCGATGACACGCTGCTGATGTCCTATGCCCTGGATTCGGGGATTGGCCCGCACGGCATGGACGAGCTGTCATTGCGCCATCTCGGCCATAAATGCATCTCGTTCAAGGAGGTCGCAGGAAGCGGACGCTCGCAGGTCACTTTCGACCGCGTGGCCCTTCCGGCAGCGACGGAATATGCCGCCGAAGATGCCGACATCACCTTGCGCCTGTGGACCATCTTCACGCCGCGTCTGGCGGCCGAAGCGATGGCTTCGGTTTATGAGCGACTGGAGCGTCCGCTGGTCCAGGTGCTGGCGGATATGGAATTTGCCGGGATCAAGGTCGAGCCGGTGATGCTCGAAGGACTATCGGCGAAATTCGCCGAGTCTCTGGCGGAGATCGAGAAGGATATCCATAAGCTTGCGGGCGAAACGTTCAATGTCGGCTCGACCAAGCAGCTTTCCGAGGTCCTGTTCGGCAAGCTCGGCTATCCCGGCGGCAAGCGGACCGGCACCGGCGCCTGGAGCACGGGCGCGAATGTGCTCGAAGATCTGGCGAACAGCGAAGACCTGACCGAGGAGCAGAAGACGCTTCCCCGGAAGCTGCTCGAATGGCGCCAGCTATCCAAGTTGAAAAGCACCTACACGGATACGCTGCCGACCTTCATCAATCCGGCGACGGGCCGCGTCCATACCTGCTACTCGCTGGCTTCGACCTCGACCGGCCGGCTCGCCTCGGCCGACCCCAATCTGCAGAATATTCCGGTCCGCACCGCCGAAGGCCGCCAGATCCGGATGGCTTTCGTCGCCGAGACCGGCCACAAGCTGATCTCCGCGGATTACAGCCAGATCGAGCTGCGCGTCCTGGCGCATGTTGCCGATATCGCGGCGCTCAAACAGGCCTTCGCCGACGATCTGGACATTCACGCCATGACCGCATCGGAGATGTTCGGTGTGCCGATCAAGGATATGCCGTCCGAGGTCCGACGGCGGGCCAAGGCCATCAATTTCGGCATCATCTACGGTATTTCCGCTTTCGGCCTGGCGGCAAATCTCGGCATTCGCCGCAGCGAGGCCGCGGATTACATCGCTAAATATTTCGAGCGGTTTCCCGGCATCCGCGACTATATGGATTCGACCAAGGAAAGCGCGCGCGAAAACGGCTATGTCCAGACCATTTTCGGGCGCAAGATCCATTTCCCCGATATCAAAAGCTCAAATCGGGCGATGCGCAGCTTTTTCGAGCGCGCCGCCATCAATGCGCCGATCCAGGGCACGGCCGCCGATATTATCCGGCGCGCCATGATCCGGATGCCCGGTGCGCTGTCTGCCGCCGGCGTGTCGGCACGCATGCTGCTGCAGGTTCATGACGAGTTGGTTTTCGAGGCCAGCGATGCTGAAGTCGATCGGACGATCGAGACGGCGAAAAGGGTCATGGAACGGGCCGCCGAGCCCGTGGTCGCCTTGTCGGTGCCGCTGAAGGTTGACGCGCGCGCCGCGTTGAACTGGGACGAGGCGCATTAGCGTGAGATATTCAATCTGCATTCAGCCGATTTGCTCCAAATGAATTATCATCCCATCGAGGTTTTCATGAGGCGTCATGCGTAGGCCCGCCTGGAATTAGGCGTGGCAGGTCACGAGTAGGGGAGACCAGAAGAATGCATTTGCAGACTCAGTCGAGCCGTTTATGGAAGCCGGCTGCATTCGGCGGCGTCCTTATATCGGCCGTCAGCGTGTACGAGCCGGTCAAGGATCTGTACCTCAAGGTGTACGATCCCGATTATAAGGGCGTCGTTTCGATCACCATGGCGGAACATCAGCTCAAGCTGGCCGATGAGAACGCCGAATGTTTTCTGAACATGCGGCGCTCGAAGGTGCAGATTAACGAGAATATCGCAATCTCCTATGGCGCCTGCCCCAACAACAATATCCATATCGTCGTCTATCCGAGGAACGAGCCGGCCTATCAGCGTTGGATCGAGCCGAACCGCGAGCGGGACCTGACGCGCCTCAGCGGTCTGTTTCCAAGCGCTTTTGCCGGCTTTTCAGGCGCGGTGCCGCGACCGGCAACCGGCCAGGACGCCATCGTTCCGGCGCAGGTCGAGCTGAAAACGGTGTGTCAGGAGTTTCTAGGCGACGATAAGCGGAAAGCCATCCGGATCACGGATGAAGGCGGACAATGTTTCTTCGAGCGCGTCAACATTCTGACCGGCGTCGTCGAAGTGAGAGAGAAGGCCGCTTGCGACGTGCGATGTCAGGACGAGGCTCAGAAATATAATTGAAAATCAAATGCGCGGGCTCATATCAGCGCTATGGGCCCGCAAACGGTGCAAATGAGCGCGATCGACGAGATCAAGGAGAATTTCGACTTCCTGGAGGATTGGGAGGACCGTTACCGCTATGTCATCGAGCTGGGAAATAGCCTTGAGCCGCTCTCCGAAGCCGAGCATTCGCCGGAATACAAGGTCCGGGGCTGCGCAAGCCAGGTGTGGCTCGTCCCGAAGGTCGAGCCGAACGGCGACGGCCGGGCGCGGCTTTATTTCCGCGGCGACAGCGATGCCCATATTGTCCGCGGCCTGATCGCGATTCTGCTGGCGGTCTATTCCGGAAAGGATCCGCGGGCGATCTTGGACTTCGACGCGGAAGGGCTTTTCGCCCAAATGGGACTTCGGGATCATCTGACGCAGCAGCGCTCGAACGGCCTTGCGTCCATGATCGAGCGCATCCGCGCCGACGCGGCGGCGGCACTGGAGGACGGCGCCCGGCCCTCATAAGGATCCGGTGCCCGATCCGCCGATTTTGGGCCGGTAGTCCCCGGCGCCCCAGTGCTGAAGCCTTCGCCTCACCTTTTCATTGAGCTGATCATCGCTGACAAGCCCGTAATGACGGGCAAGCCTCGTCAACGCCATTTGCAGCACGACCTTTCCCGAACGCTGCGGCCAGCCTTCGGTTTTTTCCGCCTCCTCAAGCCCTTTCAGATGGCAGCAAACGTCCACGAGAATGCCGCTCAGCTCGGGACCGACCGCCGCCAGCGCCCGCACCACGCGCTGACGCGCGGCTAGAATATGCTCCTGCATGGCTGCGGCGTCGCTTGGCGCGCCGCAGGATGCGCCGCTCTGCGCGATGGGGCTCCAGCTGGCAGTTACTCTGGCGGTGAGACCGGCGAACTGATAGTCTGTGCGCAATCGCTCACCGGCCTCAACCTGGAACGCAGCAAGCATGGGTGCGCCGCTCCGGTCTTTGCGGCTGGCGAGCCATCGGAGCGGACTCTCGGCCTCATTGACGATGGCGGTGCGCCGAACGCCCTCGAAGTCGATGACACGCGGAGCTCTGGTCTGATGCTGGCTTTGGTAGTCGTCTGTCGAGGAAAGACGGCGCCGGAGCCAACTCAAACCGGCTTGTGTGATGCGATAGCCATCGTCGCAGCGCTCGATGAGGCCCTCCGATAGCCAGTCCCGCACCTTATCAGGAGCAACGGTCATGCCGTTCAGCAACCGCTTTCCTCCAACAAAAACGGCGTGTGCATCGGCGGGTTCGTTCGCTTTTTTTGCCGAGCCAAGCAGCCCGAGCCGGCTATTCGGTTTGGCTAAACGTCGGAAAAATTGCAAAACTTTGTTATTATTCATGTTTTGGTTGTACTATTCCGCTGTTCCGCGAATGCGTTTCTGCTTGTCGCTTTGGTGGATTGCGGGGCGTTGCCTCGCGAGCACGGTTTCAATGATGGTCAGCGCCTGGTCAATTGTCGGGTCATCCCTCAGCTCTTCGATCACATTGCACGCATGCGCGACGGTGCTCCGGTCGCGAGCGAACAAATGCCCGATCTCCGTGAAAGTGAGGCCAAATGCCACATGTGCGAGATAGATGGCGGTCTGCCGGGCGGTGGCGACCGGCGCCGCTCTGTTGCGAGAACGGAACAGCTGTCGCGAAAGTCCAAAGATGGAGAGAGCGCAACTTTCGACCAGGCTGCGGATGTGACTACTATATATTGATATATAAGGTGCATTTGCATACAAATGCACGGGTGAGGCAGTGCCTCCAATAACGTCAGGGAAGTCCATCAAACTACATCCTCCCCATTTTGCTCCGATGCCAAGTCTCAGTGGAAGCCGAGAGTGCCGCGTCCCGCGGACCGGCTCCGAAACCATCGATCGATAAAATTTACGGCAAAAGTTAAAAGCGGGGATAAATCATTCCTAAAAAATCTCGTCTACAGTGAAAAAATAGTAAGAGTACGCGAGATGCAAACGAGAATAAGAGAGTTCCGTAAGCTAAGAGGTATGACGCTCAAAGAGCTTGCGGATAAGATCAGTACGACTCCCCAGACGGTGCAAAGGTTGGAAACGGCAAACATGACCGTTTCCACCGATTGGCTAGAAAAGATCGCGCGCGCCCTATTGGTCGAACCGGCCGACCTTCTGGGCACGCGATCGAGCCGCGAGATTCAACTCCTCGGGCGCATAGGAGACCACGGTCGGGTCAACCGCGTGCAACAGGAGCAGAATTCCATCATTCACCTCGACGTTCCTGCGGATAACCCGGTGGCGGCGCGGCTCGATACCAGCGTTGGATATTTCGAGGCGGGAACGGTTCTCATCGCCAATCGCTTTCGCAGCGAGGATCTGGACAATGCGCACGGCGTTGACTGTCTCGTCGCTGTTGCGGATGGGCCGATCCTCTTGCGCAGGCTGATCCGCGGACGGGATCACGGCTGGACATTGGTCCCGCACGATAATGGCTCCGAGGTTCAGTATGATCAGACGATCGAGTGGGCTGCCCGGATTATAATGTCGATAAAGTATTATTAACGGTGCTGCCAAAAATACCCCATAACTTATCCCCACCATTCCCTGTCATGCGAAGCTCTGTTTCACGGAACGGAGCGTCTCATGAAATATTCGCACAAAACATTTAACTCAAAACAAACCAGAACATCTGATCAAGCCGGTCGCGCGGTCAAGCCATTCGATCGGGAGCTTGAGCTGCCGAAATTGATCGGCATATGGCCTGCCGAATTGCGCGACGATTCGGCGGAACAGGCGGCAAGGATTATTGCATTGCTGCGCAAGGCCCTTCGCGTGCAGCGTCGTCTGGGACGGGCCGCACATTGGACCTACGATCTCAATCGCCACCTTGCGCTGGTCGAAGCGCTGAGATCGGAAAGAGCGCGCCTGATACGCCGCAACGCTCTGCAGGGCACGGACGCGGGCGCACGACTGGCAACGCCGAAAGGCCGCGGAGGTTCGAATCGCGTGGCTGCTGAGAGGAAGAGACGAGACGGAGCGAAATCAGAAACGCCTTCAGCCGGCGCTCCGATTTGACTTGCTGACCGTATCAAGATCGTAGGCGACACTGACCG
>Ga0307442_1000975_pt1 | contig 14067 bp, 12 predicted proteins | sample SalMarWE160430MG_FD_202143 | JGI IMG/M metagenome (GOLD analysis project Ga0307442, IMG submission 202143) | Salt marsh sediment microbial communities from the Plum Island Ecosystem LTER, Massachusetts, United States - WE1604-30 | ecosystem: Environmental > Aquatic > Marine > Intertidal zone >...
TGTTGGCGGCGATCGACTGACAATGAGCCTGCTCGAAATCTCCATCCGATAGATCGCCGGACGCCACGCCCGAAGCAAGGAGCCGACACCGGCCGGCTTCCGTCTCTTGCCTGCACAAAGCGCATATGCCTGTCGCCCGGCTACGGTTCCGGCATCTTCAACTCTGCCGCTTCCTGCTATAACGCCTGACGCCCGACCTCAGAGGACCGGGCTCGCAGCCGCGTTCAGGAAAGCCGAGAGGGGAGAAGCCCATGCTAGCGGATTTGTCGGGGTACTCGCTTTCCGATTTCCTGATGTTTGCCCCGCGGGTCTATTACCGGCTGTTCGAGCTCTATAATCACGCCTTCTGGCCGGCCCAGCTTCTTGCCCTCCTGCTTGGCCTCGCGATCATCGCCCTGCTCATCCGCCCTGCCGGCGACAGGCGGCGGATCATCCCGGCGATCCTCGGCGTGCTCTGGATCTGGATCGCCTGGGCGTTCCTTTGGGAGCGCTATGCGACGATCAACTGGCCGATCGCCTATGTCGTGCCGGCTTTCGTCCTGGAAGCCCTCCTGCTGATCGGCATTGGCGTTGCGGGCCGTCTGCTCGTCCTCGCGCCGTCCGGCAAACCTGCCGATATGGGCGGCGTCGCGCTCTTTGCCGCCGCCCTTCTCCTCTATCCGGCGCTCGCGCCCTTGATGGGCCGGGGCTGGCCCGCGGCGGAGATATTCGGCTTTGCGCCGGACCCGACAGCCGTCGCAACGCTGGCGCTCCTGGCGCTCGCGGACGGTCGGTCCCGCTGGTTCCTCATGATCATCCCCCTTCTCTGGTGCGCGATCGCCGGCGTGACGCTTTGGACGATGGGCGCCAGCGACTATTTTGTGCCGGCTGGGGGCGCGCTGGCCGCGATCGTCATCGCGGTCGTGAGAGGACCGCTGCGGCGGCTATCGGGGAATTGAGCAGGCGCGGGTGGCAGCGGCGGAGGCCACGGGCTGGACGCGCCGGTGTTACTCCCGGCACGCTCGCCTCACCCGGAGGCGGCGCCCGTCTCCTCACGCATTTCGCGGGCCACGGCCTTTTGCCGGTCGAAGGCTGCGCGCCGCCGCGCGATTTCCTCCGGCGACAGGCGCGCGACATTGCAATAGTCCAGCTTCCAATCGGGGCTTGCGCTCCAGATGAGCGGCGATTGCACGGTCGTGCGGGGCGCGGGCGCCGTTTTGAGCAGCTTTAAGGCGAGGTCGAGCATGAGCGCCTGGGAGGCCGGGTCGTTCGGGCGGCCGGCGGCATTGCCGAGCGGGAAATCGGAGAACAGGAAGCGCGGCACGCCGACATGCTCGACAATGTCCTTCGCGCAGCCCATGACCACCGTGGCGATGCCGTTTTCCTCAAGCATGCGCGCGGCAAGGCTTACGCTCTGATGGCAGACGGGACAGTTCGGCACCAGGATCGCGGCATCCACGCCGTCGGCCTTGCAGCGGGCCACGACCTCCGGACAGTCGGTTTCGAGCGTCACGCGATGGCTGCGACTGGTGGGCAGGCCGTGAAAGCGCGGGGCAAGTGATCCGATCCGGCCTGAAGCCGCCCTTGCGCGCAGCTCGATCAGCGGGAAGTAGCTCGACGGGTCCTCCGCTGTCGTGTAGTCGCGGTCGATGGCGATATGCGAGATGCGCAGATCGGGGTCCCCGGCGGTGCTGCCGGAATAGACGGTGAAGAATTTCGCCGCCGCATTGTATGGCGCGCCCGGCCCCTGGTCGCCCTTATCCGGCTGATAGGGCGCCGCCGTCGTGATCAACGCCACCCTGCATTCGGAAAGCGGCTTGCCGAGCGGATGGAAAGGCACCTCCGAATAATGCGCCCAGAGATAAGGCTCGCCGTAACCCAGCGCCTCGTAATAGCTCCGGGTTCTCTGCATGTAAGGGATTGGCACGTCATGGCTTGCGGCGAATCCGAATGCCGCGCCGCGCTCCTCGGTCATTCTCCGCCTCCGATCTCTGGCGACCTTGCCGATTATACGCGAGCCCGCCTGCCACGCCAGCCGCTTCGGAAAGACCGATCCCCGCATGAACCTGTCCGGCACCTCCACACATTCGTGCTCAGCCTGGCCAAAAGTGCCTAGATCACCCCTCGTTCAAGTGAGTCCACTTGAACGAGGTCAAGTTGATCTATTTCAAAAGACGAGCGCAACTGTCCGCGATCACGCGAGCTGAAAGCGCTCGAAACGGTGCAACTCCTCCTCGATCCGCTTCTTATGGGCGTGCGGCGCGCCGGACCCGACCCAGCTCCATTTCTGCACGATCAGTTTCTGTCTTTGGCGATCGGTCTTCAGATCGATGGCCGCGACGATCTCGTCATCGACAAGCACCGGCAGCGCGAAATAGCCATAGACCCGCTTCTCTTTCGGCACATAGGCCTCGAAGCGATGCTCATAATCGAAGAACTGCTTCAGCCGGTTGCGCTGAATGATGAGCGGGTCGAAGGGCGACAGGATGTGGACCGGCTCGCCCGCCGGTTCGTGCGGCGCATCGAGCGCCTCGGCACGCGCCCAAAATTCGCCCCTTTCCAGGCCCTCAAGCGCCACCCGCACCAGCTCCTTGCGGCGCAGCTTCGCCTCGATCAGCTTACGGACGGCCGGCTTTCGCTTGGCCGCCTGATAGCAAATGGAGTCGAGACTGACGATGCCTTGCGACCGCAGCGCGCGCTCCAGCAGATAATCGGCAATCTGCCGCTCCGTGGCGGCCTTCGGCGGCTTCTCCCAACCGAAATGCCGATCCATCAAATCATAAGTCTTGAGCATGCCGCTGCGCGCGCTGATCGTGACCGCGCCGGTATGGAAGGCGAGTTGCAGCGCCCGCTTCGACGGCTTCCGGCTCGCCCAGGGATGGTGCTTCTCCACCAGCACATCATCTTCGATGTCGCGGATCGTCAACGGCCCGTTCTCCCGGAGCAGATTGAGGACCTTGCGCAAGTCCTTCCTCGTTACGCGGCCATACCAGCGGGCGGGCGCCTTCGCGTAGTCCTTCATCGCGGGAAGAAAGACGGCGATGTCACGCGTCGGCACATAGGAGAGCGCATGCGTCCAATATTCGAAGACCGTCTTGTCGAGGCTCTGAGCCTGGTGCAGATAGGCGCGGCTGTAGGTCGGAATGCGGCAATAGAGGATATGATGATGGCAGCGCTCGATGACATTGATCGTGTCGATCTGCACATAGCCGAGATGCTCGATCGCAAGGCGGGTCGCCTCCGGACCGTGGCCGAACGGGGCCGGTCGATCGAGCCGCTGGGCATTCAGCCAGATGCGTCTCGCCCGGCGTTTGGTTATGGGATGCGGCTCGGTCGTTCTACGGGACATGCTGCGGCTCCGGCCCCTGCCCTCCAGGGACAGTTCGGCAAGATTCCACGCTTGTGAGCCGATTTCAAACGGTGGGTTCCGCTGCGGCGCTGCGACACAATGGGATGCTGTCGACTATGGCTTGGCGATCGGCAGTCCGGCGAGTATCCTCGTCCCAGGCGCGGCTGATCCGGTTCGGCAATTGCCGAGATCTTGCAGCCTTTCATCAGTTTCAAATCCGGTCCCCCCGCGCCTTCATTCAACTGTCAGGGAGCAGAAGTCGCGATGCTGCGAGCACGGAGAAGCCTGGGCGGAATGGTCACCGCGCCTCATTATCTTGCGGCGGAAGCCGGGGCGCAGATCCTGCGCGAGGGCGGCAACGCCATCGAGGCGATGGTCGCCGCGGCGGCAACGATCGCCGTGAGCTATCCGCATATGAACAGCATCGGCGGCGATGGTTTCTGGCTGATCTCTCTGCCCGGCCGGGCGCCGATCGGCGTGCAGGCCTGCGGACCGGCGGCCGCGCTCGCAACCCGGCAATTTTACGCGGATCACGGTGATGAGGCGGTCGCCTCCCGCGGCCCCCGCGCGGCGCTGACCGTTGCCGGCGCGGTCGCGGGATGGATCGAGGCGCTCGCCATTGCGCGCGAGGAAGGGGGCACGCTCCCGCTGTCGGCCCTGCTCGCCGACGCCGTGCGCCACGCCAGGGACGGCATTCCGGCGCCCTACTCGCTCGCCTCGCGCATCGAGCGGAAATGGGACGAGCTGGCGGACATTCCCAGCTTCCGCGAGACCTATGCGGCCGAGGGGCAGCCGCCTGAGGGTGCGATCTTCAAGCAGCCGGCGCTCGCCGGGACATTCGACCAGCTTTTGCGGGCCGGTCTCGACGACTTCTACCGCGGCGATCTCGCCCGGCAGTTGGCGGCCGGACTTGAGCGCGGCGGCAGCCCGGTGCGCCTCGCCGATCTGGAAGCCTATCGCGCCCAGCGCGTCGAGCCGCTCTCGCTCGGTCTCAACAATGGGACGATCTACAACATGCCGCCGCCGACACAGGGCATCTCATCGATGATGATCCTGGGCATTTTCGAGCGGCTTGGCGTGACGGAGGCGGAAGGCTTTGCGCATCTCCACGGCTTTATCGAAGCGACGAAACGCGCCTTCATCTACCGGAACCGGTATTTGGGCGATCCGGCGCGCATGGATCCGGCCTGGCGGAACTGGCTGAGCGATGATCTGCTGGCATCGGAGGCCGCGGCGATCGACATGGCCCGCGCCGCGCCCTGGCCGCACCCATCGGAGCCGGGAGACACGGTGTGGATGGCCGCCGCCGACCGGCACGGCCGCGTGGTCAGCTATATTCAGAGCGTCTATTGGGAGTTCGGCAGCGCCTTCGTCGTGCCCGAAACGGGTGTCGTCTGGCAAAATCGCGGGGCGAGCTTCACGCTTCACGATGGCCCCAACATGCTCGAGCCGGGCCGCTTTCCCATGCATACGCTCAATCCGGCTCTGGCGCGGCTGAATGACGGGCAGGTCCTAGCCTACGGCACGATGGGGGGCGACGGCCAGCCGCAAACCCAGGCGACAATCTACTCCCGTCACGTGATCTACGGTCAGGACATGCAGGCCGCCGTCAGCGCGCCGCGCTGGGTGCTCGGCCGCAGATGGGGGTCCGAGCCGATGAATCTGAAGCTGGAGAGCCGGTTCCCGCCGGAGCTTGTGGAAACGCTCGTGCGGGCGGGTCACGATCTCGATCTGGTCGAGCCGTTCGATGAATTGATGGGTCATGCCGGGATGCTCGCGATCGACGCGCAAGGCGTCGTTTCCGGCACAGCAGACCCCCGCGCGGATGGGGCTTGCGTCTCGGCCTGATGGACGGCTGCCGGTTTCGCCGCCCGAGCCAATCGTGCATTAGCCTCTGGCGCCATTTCACAAGCTGGCGAGCAGCGCGCCGGCTTCCTGCAGATCGGGCCTGTCGCCGCCAGAGGCAAACCGCTCATAGACAGGCCGCAGCAACTGAGCCGCATTCTGTCTTTCGCCGCGCCCGGCCGTCATCTCGGCCAAATCCACCGAGGCGCGCAATTCCCACAAGCCGGCGCCCTGGCGGCGTGCCAGCTCGATGGCTTTCCCGATCAGAGCGAAAGCCTCGTCCTCATTGTCGTCTGCAAGAGCGAGCTTGGCGCGCAGCCGGCAAAGCTCCGGCTCGCTCATGGTCTCTCCGGTCTTTCTGATCAGCTCCGCCGCGTGATTGCAGGCATGCGCCGCTTCCTCCGGGAAATCTGCGCGCAGGAGCACATCGGCCTGCGCAACCCAGCGCGCAGCGCTCAGATAGGTCATAATCTCGGCTTCGTAGCGTGCGCTCGTCAAGGCGAAGAGCTGCGCGCCGGCCACCTCGCCACGGGCGACGATCAGCGGCGCCCGATAAAGATCGGTGCAAATGCTGGCAAGCTTCAGCCCGTAGTCTTCGGCGATCGCGCGGAGCCGGCGCGTATAGGTCTCCAGCCTGGCGAAGTCCTTCATGATCATGGCGACCAGAGCCGTTTTCATCAGGAGCTGAGCCTCGGCGTGAATATCGATTCCGAGCGGACAGGACCCGTGCGCCTGATCCAGATGTTGCGTGACCTCATCCAGCCGTCCCTGCAGCAGGCGAAGCAGCGCGAGGCGGTAAAACATATCCGGACCGGGAATGTGACCGAAGCGGTCGGACTGGCGGTTGTGGCGTTCCGGCTCATACGCCTTGCGGGCAATCGCCAGCTTCGCGTCCGCGTCCGCCAGACGGCCGACGGCGAGATAGGAATAAGCCGCAAACGCGTTCGCGTAGAAGCAATGGGGGGAGCTGCCCAGACTGTCCGTTTCGCTCACAATGGCTTCAATCCGCGCCAGCGCCTCGTTATGCGGGCCCGTCGCCAGCGAAAGCGCCCACTCGGCATAGCGCGGAACGAAACGGTGACGGCTTTCGGTCAGCCGGCCGGCCAGCGCCACGCCGCGCTGCGCCGCATCGCGGGCCCGGTCCGACATATAGCCTTCGGCCGCGACCCAGGTGAAGGCGAGCCACCCCAGCATCTGAAGCGCCTGTTCCTGCAGCTCGGCGTTGCGGGGCAATTCGGCGGCCAAGGCAATGGCGGCTTCGAGATGGTCGGCGGCTTCATGATAGGCGCAGCGACCGGTTGCGGTCTGAGCGGCCGACCGCCAGAGCTCGATCGATTTTTCCAGATCACCGGCTTCGGCCGCATGTTTTGCTAAGATCTCGTGCTCCGTCTCGCCATCCTCCTCCAGAACGGCGAAAATCTGGGCGTGGATCTTGCGGCGGTGCTTTCGCAGCAGGCTTGAATAGGCTGCGTCCCTGACCAGCGCGTGCTTGAAGACATAGGTCTCGCCCTCGGTGCGCAAATGCCGGAACACGATCTGAGCGCCGATGAGTTGATCGATCGCCCAGGCGAAGCCCTCCTCATCGACGTCGATCAGCTTACGGAGCAGTTCGCCGCTGAATTCGCGGCCGATGCAAGCGGCGGTCTGGGCGATCTCCTTGGCGACGTTCAGCCGGTCGACACGCGCCATGAGCGACTCCTGGAGCGTGTCGGGGATCCGCGAAACATCGAAGGGTTTTTGCAAGCTGTCGGAAATCTCTCCCGATTGAATCAGCGCATTCGTGATTTCCTCGACAAAGAGCGGGATGCCGTCGCTCCGCGTCTCGATGGCCTTCAGCATTGCGGCCGAAATCGGTTTGCCGCCGATGCGCTGATTGACGATGGCCTGAACATCCCGGCTGGAAAGCCTGCCCAGGGAGAACCAGCCGACAACGGGATTGCCCGAGAAATCCAGCTCGAATTGCGGTCGCGCCGTGATCACAACGAGCACGCGCTCCTGGCTGATCCGGCTGAGAGCGATGTTCACCAGCTCAAGTGTCGTCGCATCGATCCAGTGGATGTCGTCGACGATGAACAGCAGCGGGCGGGTTCTGGAAAGCGCCACCATTTCGTCGGCGAAAGCCTTCAATGTGCGCAGGCGGAGTTGTCTGGCGTCCCGCGACGCCGTGCCCTTTCGCTCCGCCGCGGCAAGGCCGAGGAGCTCGGCGAAGAGATCCAGCTCTCCGCATCGAAGGATTTCGGCGAGTTTGGCAAACTTGCGCTGGGCGGTGTCGTCATGCGCGATGCCGCTGGCGCGAAAGAGCTGACGGATTGCCGGATAAAGCGGGGAAGTGGAATGATGCGGCGAGCATTGGTAGCGCACCTTGATCGGCTCATCATCTTCGATATGCCGGATCAGGGCCTCGACAAGGCGCGATTTGCCGATCCCGGCCTCGCCGCTGATCACGATGCATTGGCCCTCTCCGGTCTTTGCCCGCCGCCAGCGTTCGGTGAGAATCGTCAGCTCCGCATCGCGTCCGACCATCTCCGGCAGCGCCCATGACAGCTTGGCTTCGAACCGGCTTTCAAGCTCGCGAACGCAGGTCGCCAGGAAAGTCCTGGTTTTGCCCTCGATCCCTTTCAGGGCGAATGTGCCGAGCTCCTCGACACCGAATATTCTGCCGACGAGCCGGCGTGTCGCCTCCGAAATGACCACCTGCCCTGGTTCTGCCAGCTCCTGGAGCCGCGCGGCCAGATTCGGCGTTTCTCCGAAAACCCCTTCGGTCGCTTCCTCGCCGAGAAGATCGCTTATGACGACAAGACCGGAGGAAATGCCGACGCGGACCTGCAACGGCTCTCCGGTGGCAAGCTTGATGGTGCGGATCGCCTCGGCGACCTCCAGCCCGGCGCGCACCGCGCGTTCCGCATCGTCTTCCTGCGCTTGCGGCCAACCGAAAAAACAGAGGATGCCGTCGCCGAAAATCCTGGCGACGTGCCCGCCATGATGGGCGATCACCCGGCCGGCGGTCTCGTGATAGGTCGCGACCAGGGGCTGCAGATCTTCAGGGTCGAGGCGGGCCGAGAGTGCGGTCGAACCGACAAGGTCGACAAACACGACGGTGAGGTGACGGCGCTCGGAGCGATCGCCTTCCGCGGCCGGAGCGATGCGTGAGCTGCGCAAGGCCTCATGCCGCCCAGCAGCTCTGTGTCCCGGGTCCGAGCGCGCTTTGAAATTGTCGACCGCCTTCAGCAGCCGCTTTCGCGCACCGAGCGTAAGTCCCAGCTCTTTCAGGTCGCTTTCGGCAAGATCGAGAAGCAGCTCAAAGTCGATCTCATGCTCATGCAATGGCTGAAAGAGCTGTGACAGCCCATTCGAGATCGACCATGCCCCCTGCGTCCTTGTGGAGCTTGGCGTACACCTTATCCGATGTTGAGGAGCTCGCCCGTGTGAGATCAATTGCCCGTGCTTGATCATAGTGACATTGGAATCGGCAAGCAAGACCCGTCAAAATACTGAATTCGAGCGTGGCACGCCTGCCACCAAGTGTGATGATCCAGACGTTCGCTGCGGAGCGTGCCGAAACGACAGGGCGAACTTCGCAATCTCAAGAGACACGAGATCAACCCTCGTTCAAGTGGACTCAATTGAACGAGGTTAAGTTGATCTATCCCAATAGGTTAGCGCAACGCGCGGCAAATATTCAGATGCCCTTTCGCACCTGCCGATCACGGCCATCTGCCGGGCTGGGTCGACGCTCACCATCCGCGAAAGCCGCCCATCGCACACGATCCGGTAAGGTTTTTATGGAAAGATTGGCGCTTGACCGTGGAGAACCCGACGAGGGCCAGCCGACTGATGGCGAACCTCGTCTTGAGCCGGCGCCCGCGCGCGCCTTGCATGGATAGATGTTCCGCTGGATCACTACATCATTTCAGAGGCTTATCGCGTCGAGGACAGGAAGCGTCGCAGTCCAGATCGGCGTCAGTTTGGTCGTGCTGATCGGTATGGCGGGCCTGGGCACGGAGGGCACCTTTCTCATCTACAAGCACCGGCAGATGCAGGCCGTCGCCGACTCCGCCGCCCTCAGCGGCGCGATGGCGCTGTCCCAGAGTTCTCCGCGCGATCCGGGCAGCGAGGCGCGGGCAGTGGCGGCGAGTTTAGGTTTCGTTAACGGCATCGATCTGGCAAGCGTAACAGTCAATGTTCCCCCGCTCAGCGGCGCCTATGCCGGCGATGGCGGAGCCGTCGAAGTCATCGTCGCCCAGCCGCAGGACCTGACGATCATGCGGCTGTTCGGCGATGACGTGGCCAATGTGGGCACGCGTTCGGTCGCGATACGAAGCAGCGCCGGACGCTTCTGCATTCTGGCGCTCGACCCCTCGGTCTACGCGGCCCTCTATCTCTCCAACAATGCCACGGTGAACAATCCGAACTGCGGCATTGCGGTGAATTCAACCAGCAACAGCGCGGTAAAGCTGGACAATAATGCCTCGATCGACGGCTCTGTGGTCACCCGCGGCGAGTGGGAGCTTTCGAACAATGCAGAGCTGAATGGAGATCCGCTGATCCAGCACGGGCCGCTCATCGACGATCCTTACAAGGACGTTCAGATCCAACCACCGTGGCCCTGCAACGAGACGCAACCCAGCTCAGGTAAAAATGGCGACATTGTATCCCTGACGCCGGGATATTTCTGCGACGGCTGGGACTTCAAAAACAATGTAACGCTCAATCTGGCGCCGGGCGCCTATTACATAGACGACAAGCTGACGATCCAGAACAATGTCGTCGTGGACGGCACGGGCGGCGTGACGCTGATCATTAACGACAATACCGCCATCGACATCAAGAACAACCAAGCGCTGAACATCACGGCGCCGACCAGCGGCGACTATGCGGGGCTGGCGCTTATGAGCCGGTCCGACGCCCAGTCGGGCATCGTGCAGAAGTTCAGCAACAACGCCGTATTGAATATTCAGGGTGCGATCTATTTCCCGAACCAGGAGCTGGAGATCGACAATAACGGAGCAACCAATCCGAACGATTGCACGCATCTGATCGCCCGCAAGATCACGCTGATGAACAATGCGAAGGTGGGCAACAACTGCACGGGAACCGGCGTCAAGCCCATCGGGCCGCCGGCTCAGCTCGTTGAGTAGGGGGTGCGGCATGGTCTCCCTCAAACGACTCAGCCAGATTGCGCGACGAGCACGGAAAGATACCGGGGCCGCGGCAATCGAGTTCGGCCTCTCGGCGCCTCTCCTTGTCCTTTTAGTGGTTGGAACGGCCGAACTCGGCACTGCCGTCTATCAGGGGATGCAGGCGCAAAACGCCGCGGAAGCAGGCGCCGTTTACGCATCCAAATATGGCTTCGACGTTGCCGGCATCAGCAGTGCGGTGAGCAGCGCCACGGCGGCCGCGGGGATCGCCGCCACGCCGGCACCATCAACATTTTGCGGCTGTCCGACGGCGAGCGGGGTCGTCCCCACGGATTGCACTTTGATGTGCGATGGAAACAGCGCGCCGGGCCAATATGTTCAAGTCAACGCGCAGATCACTCACACCCCGCTGATCTCTTTTACCGGTCTGTCAGTGCCGGTCACATTGACCGGCCAGGCCGTCGTCAGGATGTACTGAACGATGACGAACGGTGGAAAATCGTCGACGATAGCCGCAACCGCCGGCTCGATGGCCCTCGAATACGGCCTGCTGCTCCCTGCCCTTTTGCTCCTGACTTTTGGCACGATGGATGCCGGCCGGCTGATCTGGACCTATACGACGCTGCACCGGGCCGTCGAGGCGTCGGCCCGCTGTGCGGCCATCAATCCCATCGCCTGCGGCACGCCGGCCAAGGTCGCCGACCGCGCAGTGAGCGAAGCATGGGGGCTTCCGGTTACGTCGGACACATTCAGCACCCAGATACAGAGCTGCGGCGCAAAGGTAACGGCGACTTACAACTTCTCGCTTTTGATTCCCTGGTTCGGCGGAACGTCGGGCGACGCGCCGCCCAATACGCTCACCCTGACCGTATCGTCGTGCTACCCGATGTGAGCTTCCGGCAACATCGCCGGATTTATCCACGCAAGCGATTGCGCAAGCGGATGAATACGTGTATTCGGCATTAAGCTCTCGTTAAAGTTGCGTTCCGAGATATCTTTCATTCGTATGGAGGGTGGCCGCACATGGCCTGTTGCACGGGGGGATCCGGGGAGAAACCTCGGCGTTCGATGTCTGTTGGACGGGCGCGGCGCGCTTGTCTCGCGCTGTGTTGCGCGGTCATGCTCGCATCTACCTTCCCGGCAATGGCGCAAGAGACAAATGTCAGCGCGAAGACGAATTCGGCAATGACGACCGGCGCAATTGCCGAGACCGGCCCCTATGTGCGCCGCCTCACCGTTACGCACAATAAATCCCGCACCATCAAGCTGGACGTGCCCTTCGATTCCGCAGTCGTCGGCTCGCCGGAGATCGCAGATGTTCTGCCGATGTCCGACAAGGTCATCTATGTCCAGGGGAAGAAAGTCGGAACGACGAATGTTTCGGTGTTCGACAAGAAGAAGCAGCTCTTGACCGTCATCGATGTCGAGGTTGCGATCGACACGCGCTACATCGCAAAGAGCATCCAGTCCAGCATTGAAAGCCCGGGCATTCGTGTCTCCAGCGCCAATGAGCAGGTGGTCTTGAGCGGCACCGCCAAGGATGCCGTCGCCGGGGAGCGGGCGGTCGCGATCGCCAAGGCCATGGCCCCCAAAATGTCCGTGATCAACGCGATGAAGATCAGCCAGCCGCAGCAGGTGATGCTGAAGGTGCGCTATCTGGAGGCCAATCGCAACGCGGCGCGGGAACTCGGCGTCAATATGTATGGGTCCAACAGCAGCGGCAGCCGCGGCTTCAATACGGGCCTTGGTAGGCCAACACAAGCCGGGCCGGGCGTGGGCGGCCTTCCTCTGTTCGAAGCGGCGCGGACCTTCGCATCCGGCGGAACCTCCGAGCCGTTCAGCATCGCCATTGCAAGCCTGCTGAACGGCGGTGTCAAACTCGACGTCCTGGTCAGCGCGCTGGAAAAGAAGGGCCTCGTCCGTCTGCTTGCCGAGCCCAACCTCGTCGCCCTCTCCGGCGACAAGGCAAGCTTCCTCGCCGGCGGCGAAATTCCTGTCCCGGTGGTGCAGCCGCTCGGCGGCATTTCGGTGGAATACAAGCCGTTTGGCGTGCAACTCGATTTCGAACCCACCGTCATGAATGCCGGAATTATCAATCTTCGGATTGCCCCCGTCGTCAGCCAGCTTGACTATACTAATGCGATCGAGGTGCAGGGATTCCGCATCCCGGCTCTATCCAAGCGCGAGACGCGCACAACCATCGAGCTGCGCAGCGGGCAGAGCTTTGCAATCAGCGGGCTGCTGCAGGCCGAAGGCTTGCGCGATATTTCGCAAGTGCCGTGGCTCGGATCGGTGCCGGTGCTCGGGGCGCTGTTTCGCAGCTCGTCCTATCAGAAGCGGGAGACCGACCTCGTCGTCATCGTCACGCCGCATCTCGTGGCGCCTGCCGCGCCGGGGCAGGAGCTTGCAACGCCCTTCGATCAACGCCTCCCCTCCAACGACAGGGATTTCTTCCTGAACGGACGGATGGAACTCCGCAAGAAGTACCGGGACTATGTGACGGCGGGCGGCGACAGGAGAGGCCCCTACGGACACATCATCGGGGAGCCCGCCGCAATGGGGTGGGCGCCTCACCGCGAGGACGTGACATGGAAACACTGAGAACGGTCGCGATCATCGCCTGTGCCATGCCGATCATGTCCGGCTTGGCTCACGCCGGTGATTACGACTGGGAAGACATTTTCGGACCCTATAGCCACCGCATCGACACGATCACACCCAGCACCGGCAACGATCAGAACGTCAATACGGTTACGCAGATGATCACGCCCTGGCCGCCCTATGTCGATGACCGGTACATACCCGGCGATGGCGCGCGGACGGCGGACGCCGTCAAGCGCTACCATAATCCCGCACCGAGCGGAGGAGCCGGGGCGCAATCCAAGAGCCCGTTGGGCCTCACACTCGGCTTAGGCGGTGTCGGCCAATCGGGGCAATAGGCGATTTGAGGCGGGCCGGTTGTCGCGCCTGTCCGCCAAACGGGGAACAAGGATCAGCATGACACGCGTCGTTTCCGTCTTTGCATCTGGCCTGCTCGTGGTGGCGCTTCTCGGATGCGAAAGCCTGCCCGAGGGGGCCTGGACGGATGGTGTCAACCAGACCGGCTCCATAACCTCGACGATCCAGGATCCCAATGATGTCAAATATTACCGCTCGGACGAGCCGCTCCGTCTGGGCACGGAGTATTTCAATCGTGGCTCCTATGGCACGGCCGAGCGCTATTTCCGCGATGCTGTCGAAAAATCACCGGAAGACGTAACGGCCTGGGTCGGACTGGCGGCAAGCTATGACCGCATCGGCCGGTTCGATCTGGCCGATAAGGCTTATCACGCTGCGATCAAGCTTGGCGGCAAGACCCCGCAGCTTCTGAACAATCTCGGCTATTCCTACATGCTGCGCGGCGATCTCGCCAGTGCCCGTGCGAAGTTCAACCAGGCCCTCAATCAAGATCCGCAGAACCCGACGATCCTCAACAATATCGAGCTGTTGAACGCCAGCTATCGCTTTATCCAGCGCCAATCTCAGCTTGCAGACTAGCCGGGCGCGGGGCTCACATTCCGCTACATTGGACGATCGCTCCGGCGCAGATCGCGCCGTTTCGCAATTCAGGCGAGCCGGGATGGCGACGTTAGTACCCAGAATCACAGATCCGCGAAACATGGCTTGAGGCGTTTTTGATGGACCTCGGACTTGGTCCATACGAATGGCTTGGCGTCGACATTATAGGCATCGATGAAGGCGTCGATATGGGCCATC
>Ga0307442_1000981_pt1 | contig 14016 bp, 11 predicted proteins | sample SalMarWE160430MG_FD_202143 | JGI IMG/M metagenome (GOLD analysis project Ga0307442, IMG submission 202143) | Salt marsh sediment microbial communities from the Plum Island Ecosystem LTER, Massachusetts, United States - WE1604-30 | ecosystem: Environmental > Aquatic > Marine > Intertidal zone >...
CACTGATATGCGATTGCTGAATCCCGCTGGATTTCCCGACAAGGTGATGATCGATATACCTAAGTTCCTCGTCGACGTCGAACTCGCCTCGTTCTTCAAAGGGGGAGCGCACGTTGAAACCATTGTTTTAGATCTCAAGGAACTGATGGTGGTGCGCAACAAAGAGCGCAAACTCAATATTGCCGCCTTGAAGTCCGTGAGCGAGGAGCAGCAGAAGGGTAAAAAGCCCGTTGAGCAGGAAAAGGCAAAAAAGGAGAAGAAGGCACCGCAGGTGGTCATCGATACGCTTGTCTTGAAGATCGAGAAGGTCACCTACAAGGATTATTCGTGGGGTGCGAAGCCCTTCACCAAGACCTTCACCATCGGGATCGATGAGGTCTACCGGAACATAACCGACCCCAAGGAGCTGGTCAATCTTATTATCGTGCGCGCCCTTCAGAAGACGGATATCGCCCAGCTTGCCAACTTCGATTTAGACTCGCTCAAGGCAGATGTGGGTGATACCTTGAAGACGGTTGAGAAGGCAGCGACAGAAGCAGGCCAAAAGGAATTAGAGGACCTCGAAAAATCCGCCACAGAGGAGGCGGAAAAGCAGGTCGGGAAAGATGTGATAAAGGGGCTCAAGAAACAGTTGAAGTAAATGCGTTGAGGTTTGAGGAATCAAGGCGACTTCTATATGAAAAATATGCATTCATCCCCAAGCCCCCTGCTCAGGGGTGCAGACGCCCTTTTAGTCGTCATCGACATACAGGAACGGCTCCTGTCGGTCATGGCGGAAAAGGAGCGGGTGATTGAGAATACCCTCAAGCTCGTTACGTTCGCCCGCATGATCGGACTGCCGATTATCCTCACGGAACAGCAGAACCTCGGGGAGACAACCCCTGAGATCCGTGCGGAATTGGAGGCACTACAACCCAACATAAAATTGGAATTTGACTGCTTTGAGTCCCCCGCCTTTGCCGAGCACGTAGACCAATTGGGCAGGAATACCCTCATCATCGCCGGCATCGAGGCGCACATCTGCGTGGCGCAGACGGCACTGCATGCCCTTGTTAACCACAGAGTACATGTAGTGAGTGATGCCGTTTCTTCCAGATCTCTTCACAATCGGGAGGTCGCCCTTGGCCGCATGCGCCAAGCCGGCGTTACGATCACGTCCACCGAGATGGTGATTTATGAGCTTTTAGGAAAGGCGGGGACCCAAGAGTTCAGGGAGGCACTGAAACTGGTAAAATGATTCAGGAGGATATTTTGCCAAAAACGAGACGAGTGGAATGATGGCACTAAAACTGGATAACAACGCCCTCCGCATTCTCGAGGCCCGTTACCTAAAAAAAGACCATGAGGGTAACTGTACAGAGTCCCCTGAGGAGATGTTTCGCCGGGTGGCCGACCATGTCGCCTCGGCAGAAGCGTTCTTTGATCATCAGGCGAAGGGCGAAGAGCAGGCAGATGCCTTCTATCAGATGATGACCGCACTGGAGTTTCTCCCCAATTCCCCCACCCTGATGAATGCCGGTAGGGAGTTGGGTCAGTTGGCCGCCTGTTTCGTCCTTCCGGTAGAAGACTCCCTGGAGTCCATCTTCGGGGCGGTCAAGGACACGGCCCTTATCCACCAGAGTGGTGGGGGGACGGGTTTTTCCTTCAGCCACCTGCGCCCCAAAAACGCGGTCGTTTCGACCACCAGTGGCGTGGCCAGCGGCCCTGTTTCCTTTATGCGGGTCTTCAACATGGCCACAGAGGTGATCAAACAAGGGGGAACCCGCCGGGGGGCCAATATGGGAATTTTGAGGGTCGATCACCCCGATATCATGGAATTCATCACGGCCAAACAGAACCCACACGAGCTCACCAGCTTTAATCTCTCGGTGGGGATCACCCATGCATTCATGGAGGCCTTAGACGGGGGAAGGGGTTTTGACCTGATCGATCCGTGCACGAAGCGCGTTGTCGCAACGGTTGAGGCCAGAGAGATCTTCGACCTCATTGTGGAATGCGCCTGGGAGAGCGGGGAGCCGGGAATCGTTTTTCTCGATCACATCAATGAGGCAAACCCCACGCCCCACCTGGGCCCCATCGAAAGTACCAATCCTTGTGGTGAACAGCCACTCCTCCCCTATGAGGCCTGCACCTTGGGCTCCATCAATCTGGTGCACATGGTCAAGGACGGCGCGGCGGGTCCCCGTATCGATTGGGCGAAACTCGAGCGTACGGTGCGCCTCGCAGTCCGTTTTCTCGACAACGTCATCGAAGTAAACCACTATCCTCTGCCGCAGATCGCACAGGTCAGCCGGGGAAACCGCAAGATCGGCCTGGGGGTGATGGGGTTCGCGCACTTTCTTATCCTCATGGGGAAATCCTACGATTCTGAAGAGGGGGTGCAATTAGGGGAAGAGGTAATGCAATTCATGCAGGAGCAGGGGCATAAGGCCTCCCGGGAACTGACTGAACGGCGCGGACCCTTTCCGAACTTTACCGGGAGCTGTTATGCCCTGGAAGGAAAACCTCCCCTGCGGAACGCTACGGTCACCACGATCGCTCCGACCGGGACCCTCAGCATCATCGCCAATTGCTCTTCGGGAATCGAGCCCTTGTTCGCCCTCAGCCACACCAGGAGGGCCTTAGAGGATATGAAACTTTTTGAGACAGACCCGATCTTTTTACGTATGAGCAAGGAGATGGGGTTTTGGCGTCCTGAATGGGAGGAGACCCTCCGCGCAACAGGATTCTTGGGGCCAGAGGTTGAGGTCCCCCCTCATGTACGACGAATCTTCGTTACCGCTTTTGAGATCCCCCCTGCCCGGCATATCGAGATGCAGGCCGCCTTTCAGCGGCATACCGACAACGCCGTCTCCAAGACCATAAATTTTCCCCCTGATGCCACACAGGACGATGTACGGGAGGCCTTTGTCTCGGCGTATCGCATGGGCTGTAAGGGGGTCACTATATACCGGAGTGGGACGCGTCTGGGACAGGTCCTCACCTGCGGATTGAATCAACTCTGCTAGCGTCAATGCGATGGTGGGATAATGGATATGTTACGTGTCTATCCCCCAGATTCTGTGATAAGCTTCTCCAATTGTCTCTTTTTTCTCCCGTCCTGGGTATATTCCAGGGCCTTTCTAAAGTGGAACAGGGCGGTTTCCAGCTGGCCTTTGTCTTTGAAATAGAGACCGAAATATTCATGCGCTGGGCCTAAGAGTCCCTTTTTGTCATAGACTACTCCCAGGTTGTAATATAGTTCCACCCGAGCGGGGTCTCTTTCCAGGATCTGTTGATAGAATGAAAGGGCATCCTCCCATAGTCTTTTTTCCTCATACCCCTGAGCCAGATAATAAAGGATGACGGTGTCGTGCGGGAAGGCATGTGAGGCCGTCTGCAGGGCATCGAGGGCCTTGTCTATCTCTTGTGCCTGGAAATAGGCTATACCCAGCTCACGCAGTATATATTCGTCCTGTGGGGAGGTCTTCAGGGCCTCAGATAAATAGTATATGGCCTTTTTGTTCCTCCCCACCATGGTATAAGCAGTCCCCAGACCGTAGAGTGTATTTACATCCCCTGGACTTTCCCGCAGCAGGGAAGAGAACGTGGTAATTCCTTCCGTTCCTCCCCGTGCTTTGAGGAAGAGCTGTATCTGGATCTTTTTGAGATCCCCGCATGCACATGGGTGTGGCGTGAGGGATTTGGGGGTGGTCATGAAGGTGTCCGATAGGTAGGTAATTCGATCAGCGATTCCCGGGTGGGTGGCGAGATAGGTGGGGACCTCCGGTGAGGTAAACCGCTGCCAGCGATAGATCTTTTTGAGGAAGACTACCATGGCATGGGGGTCATAGCCGGCATCAGTCATGTATTTCATCCCCTTTTGATCCGCCTCTACCTCGTTCTCCCTCGTGTACTTGAGCATCAGAGATTGAGCCATGGCCATGGCGCTGGTGCTCAGGGCTGCGGCGCTCTTGGCGTCTTGCGTGAGGAAGGCCCCCGCGATGACGGCAGCCAGGGTAGCGAGGGAAAGACGCTTGGCCCGAGCTATTGCCTTGTCGATATGCCTCAGAACACCATGGGCGATCTCGTGGCCGATGACCCCGGCCAGTTCGTCTTCGGTATCCACCAAGCTGATTAAGCCACTGGAGACAAAGATATGCCCTCCTGGGATGGCGAAGGCATTGGGCTCTTGTTCCTTGAACACATAAAAACGGTAGTGAAAGCGTTGATCATGGGCCTCTTTAACGAGGCGTCTGCCGATTTTGTCCACATATTCCTTGATAAGGGGGTCATTGACCATGTTCACTTTTTGCTGAATCTCTATAGCCAGTTTGTCCCCCCGATCCTTTTCTTCCTCCACGGTCATAGAGGCACTCGTCGATACGGGGAGCAAGACCGACGCGAGGAAACAGAGGACTACGAGAGCGGCGATAGATCGTATAGGGATGCATAAAAAGGGCTGTGCGCTCATGCCAATCTACTCCTCATCTAACCGGAAGAGCTTTTTCACCACGTCCACGTATGTCTCCCCTTCGGAGTTCGGGCCTGTTTTCTTCAGGAGGGTGATAGGGCCGTGGATAATCTTTTTGACGATGGCCTCGGAGAAGGCCTCCATGGCCTTTTTTTCCTTGTCCGAGAGTTCTGGGAGAGCGTCAAGGGTCTTTGCCAACTCCTTTTCACGTATTTCCTCCACTTTCTTTTGCAACGAGACGATGGTCGGCACCGCCTCCAGGGATTGATACCAGAGGCAGAACTTTTCCACCTCGGTCGCCACGATCGCTTCCGCCCTGCGGGCCTCGTGCTGGCGATCCTTGATGTTTGCCTCCGCCACCTCCTGCAGGTCATCGATATCGTAGAGGTAGACATTGTCGATGGTGTTTATCTGTGGCTCGATGTCCCTCGGTACGGCGATATCGATGAAGAAGAGGGGACTGTTCTTTCTCCTTTTCATTATTGAGGAAACCTCTTCTTTTTTCACCACAAAGTCCGGTGAACCGGTGGAGCTGATGACGATATCAGCCCGGACGAGGGCATGAGGGAGTTCTGAAAACGGGATCGCCTCCCCATGGAATCGTTCGGCCAATTCCATGGCCCGCTCCCACGTTCTGTTGGTTACGAGGACCTTTGTGATACCCCCGCGGACCAGGTGTTGAGCGGCCAACTCGCACATTTCTCCCGCCCCGACGATCAAGACATCTCTCCCCTCCAAGCGGGCAAAGATCTTCTTTGCCAACTCCACCGCGACAAAGCTGACCGAGACCGCCCGGTTCCCGATGCTGGTCTCGGTCCGCACCTTCTTGGCCACGGAGAAGGCATTGTGAAGCAGTTTGTTCAACAGGGCGCCGGTGGTCCGTGCCGCGTGGGCCGTGCGATAGGCCCCTTTTAACTGGCCCAAGATCTGAGGTTCCCCCACCACCATAGAGTCGAGGCTGGAGGCCACCCGGAAAATATGCCTCACAAGCTCCTCACCTTGCAGGACATAGAGGGTGTCCTCAAATTCCGGCAGGGGGAGATTGTGTTGTTGTGCGAGGAAGCCCTTGATCTCCTCGATCCCCCCCCGTGGATCTCTGGTAGCCGCACAAATCTCTACACGGTTGCAGGTGGAGAGGATAAGCCCCTCGGCAATGCTGGGGAGGTTTTGGAGCGCCCGCACATATCGGTCCAGGTCCTCCTCTGGAAAGGAGATTACCTCCCTGATCTCTACGGGGGCCGTGCGGTGGTTCAATCCGACGAGAATAACCTCCTTCATGGATCACCTGAACCATTCGGAATAGGTATGAAGACCTTCCATCAGAAGGTTGACCCCCAAAAAGGTGAACAGCACTGCCCCAAATCCAACGATGGCCATGATGGCGGCCTTTTTACCCCGCCACCCCACCGTCAGGCGCTGGTGCAGGAGGGCGGCGTAGAGCAGCCACGTAATAAGGGACCAAGTCTCTTTGGGGTCCCAACTCCAGTATGACCCCCAGGCATACTCGGCCCATACGGCACCGGTGACGATTCCTATGGTGAGGAGGGGGAACCCGATGGTCAAGGCGCGATAATTGATCTCATCGAGGACCTCCAGAGAAGGCAGTCGTCCCGAAAGGGTTCCTATACGCCTCGATTTGACGAGTCTCTCCTGAATGAGGTAGATCACGCCGGCGCAGAAGGCCAGGGCAAAGATGGCGTCTCCCAGAAAGGCAAAGGTGACGTGGATGGGGAGCCACCAACTCTTGAGAACAGGGGGGAGGGGGAGGATCTCCTTGGGCAGCGCTGCGGCCCAGATGACCAGCAGCAGGGCCAGGGGGGCGACGAAAGCCCCGAGAACCTCGACCTTATCCTTATACTGATAGCGCAACAGCAAGAAGAATCCGACTACCATCCAGGCGAAGAAGGAGAGGGATTCGTGGAGGTTGACCATCGGGGGGTGGCCCCCTTCGACATATCTCACAATGAACGTCAGACAGTGGGTGATAAAACCCACCCCCAGCAGGTATCTCCCAGCCCAGGCGGCCCTTGCGCGAGAGGATAAGATATAAATGAGATAGGCGATGGTGCCGCAGAGATAAAGTATGAGGGTGATCTGAAAGAGGAGGACATTCATCATGTCTGCCCTTGGTATCGTTTTTCCATGCTTTTCTTCATTGACCTCTGGCGGTTTATCTTATTCATCCTACCATAGAATCGGATTATTTGAAAAGGCTACCAGTTCTTCGTAAGCCGGTGGAAACCCCAGTTCATGGGGAGGTAAAAAAGGGGGTGGATGCGAGGGGATTTGATGATTCTGTGGAAGATGGATTTCAGGGAAAAGACCTCCTTCCATATCCGCCGCATACCCCGCTCCAGTTCTTCTGCGCTTAGCAGGAGTGGTTGATAGACAACGTTGAGGGAATCGTATCGCTCCCAGTCGCGGTGCAGGATCCTCCCTTCTCTCTCCAGTCGCTCAAAGGACTCGGTGCCGGGATAGGGGGTCATGATAAAGGCCAAGGCCCAATCCAATTTGTTCTCTACGATGAAGTCTATGGTCCTCTGGAATACGCCAGGATCGTCGTCATCCAGGCCCACGATAAAGGTCCCCATGATCCCCATGCCATAGTCGTGGATCTTTTTGATCGCCTCTTGGTACTGTGAGGGTTTGTTGAACCCCTTCTTTATGCGCTTGAGGTTTGTAGGGGAGAGGGATTCAAAACCGATATTGACGGCGATGCAGCCGCTGGCGGCAAAGCGCTTGAGGAGTGTATCGTCTTGGGCAATGGAGACCGGGGCATGCCCCCACCACAGAAGATCATAGTCTTCCAAAAGGGAGAGTAACTTTATGGCAAATTGTTTATTTGAAACTACATTATTATCGATGAGATATAAGAGCCTCCGCTTCAAAAAATAGGGGAGGTCTTTGCTGATAAGAGAGAGGAGCCGTTTGGCCCCCGGCGGCATGACCGGGCCAGGTCCGAACATGGCCTCAAGTTCCCTGGCGATCTCCTTGAGAGGGCGGGTTCGATACCGGTTGCCGAAGAAACGCGATACCTGGCAGAAGTCGCACCGATGGGGACAGCCACGGGTCGTCTCCAAGAGTTTAAGGGGGAAATAGTGACGAGGGTTTAACAGCTCCCTCCTCGGCGAGGGTATTTCGTTTCCCGCAATCCATCCATTGGATCGGTATATCTTCTGCAGTCTGCCGCGGCGAAAGTCCTCCAGGACCTGGGGCCATGCCCCCTCTGCCTCACCGATCACCACTGCGTCCACATGCTTCAGGGCCTCCTCGGGGAGGACGCTGGCATGGACGCCCCCCATGACCACCGGGATACTCCTCCTGCGGAATTCCTCCGCAATTTGGTAGGCGCGGGGGGCCACCGGGGTCTGTGCGGATATCCCCACTAAGTCGACCTTCTCGTCGAACTCAACGGATTCGTAGGCCTCGTCCACGATCCGCACCTCGTAATCCGGCGGGGTCACGGCAGCCACACAGGGGAGGTTGAGAAAACCGAGGCGGAAGAGGAAGTCCTCTTCCTTCTTCCGCTCCCGCTCCGGTGCAATCAGAAGGATCTTCATAGATGGTATAATCTCCAAACAAATAGTGAATCTTTATTATATCGTGGGGTAGAGGGGAGTTCAATGGGAAAAAAGGATTTAGAAACCGCTTCAAAGGCTTTCAAACGCCCTTCAAAAGCGCTATACTCAATTTTTGTGAGCTACTCCACTATACTACTAGTATGGATTTGGCTGGCACAAGGGCGAGATTTTCTCGGCAGAAAATTATCATTTCAACCGTGAAAAACTCACATTTTAGTTGAAAAGCTTTATAGGCGTTGCCGAGAAATGCCTGGCTCTCTAGAGTCGACTCGGCTATTTTTCTCCAGCGAAAAGGATCGGGGAATATAGGGCGGTAGCCAAACGGTGAGCGAACAGTTAAAATACCTCCGAGCAACAGCACTGACCTTCGCCAGCATTACGAATGGAGTTGCGCTCGCAGTGGGCGTCTACCAGACTATGCAGCGCAGCGGGGTACAGTACTTCTATGTCTTAAATTTCTGCACGTTCGTACTGATGGTCTACTTCTGGTGGCGCTACGTTAACTTTTTAAGTTACGATGCCCCCAGTAGCTCCCTCGAACAGTACTGCGTGGATTTTGCCATAGCTGCCGTAGGCATCGGAGCGGTGTTCTTCTTCAACCGGCCCGATCGATGGGCACTGTGTTACACTGTGGTTTTCATTCTCGTGTTCTTGAAGCACAAACGACTGGCTGTCACCCTTAACCCAGTAGCCTACAAACGCGGGAAGGATTACTCCGCCGTTCTTGATTGCATCCGTCGTAACATCCCTCGCTATCCGGTTTTCGCGGCTATTTTCTTGGTGTATTGACTTGGTTGTTATGTGACAGGGAATAATAAGACATGGGTGGTGGGATTCGCGGTCGTGATTTTAGTGATCCTTTTCATCATTGCCCGGATGGTTCGTCAAGACTTCTTCGACGCGGCCAAGAAAGTAAAAAAGGGGTCCCCCATGAAGAAGGCTTTCAAGTAAAAATTCACTTCTCCTGGAAGGAAAAGGGGATGTCCATGTAAGGCTGCCCCTTTGCCCTTGATTATTTCTTTTTAGGTTTTGGTTTAGGCTTCGGTTTGGGTTTAGGTTTCGGCTTAGGCTTAGGTTCCGGTTCAGGTTCCGGCTCTGGCTCGGGTTCCGGCTCTGGCTCGGGCTCCGATATGAGTTCCGGCAAATAATGCATCGAGCACGCCACGACCGGATATTCAGAACGAACGAGTGCCGCCGGAATTAGTACGTATTCCCCTCCCAAGGGACAATCGGGCTCGCTGCTCAGATATCCCTCATCCACCAATTGTCGCAGATTTTGAAGCTCGGCACCGGAATGGTCGTGATAATATTGGATAACGATGTTCTGCAGCTCACCCCTGTCTACATGGCATTGCGTTGCGCGCGCCCTCTGGATGTAGTTCAGATACGAGGGAGTAGCGATGGATGCCAACACGCCGACCATGGTGATGACCATCACCAGCTCTATGAGGGTAAATCCTCGCTGGTCCTGTTTGTGTCGTCTCATTTGCTTATCTCAGGCACAGGGTGCCTTGTGCTTACCCTCAGTTCTTTGCATCCATGCAGCTCTGGATTAGGACAGCGTACTACGATATCCGCCCCTGATTCCCTTATTTCATAGGGCTTGTTGCTGATCGGACAGACCATATCGGCGGGAGGTTTCTTGCCGTCTTGCAGCATCCTGGATATCTGCCAGAGGTTCTCGATGCACTGATCGGCCTGCTCATCCGTAGCATACGTGCCGTATCTAAGGGGCTGGTCTTCTTTTAAAGCAGCAGTCAACCGAGGGGTTTGCAATGCTATGACGGCAAGACCGATCACGATGATGGTTACTTGCACCACCAGCCATGCCCTGCTTTTCCTTTCCCGTTTTATCAGCGGTTTTTCCGGTGCTTCAGGGACATACTCCTCTGCACGCTCGATCATACAACTGCTGCAGTATTCAGCGCCTTGTTCATCCGCACCGAGCTGCTTCCCGCACCCCTTGCAGACAGCGTTTATCTTTAGTTCATCAGCCATGGTGCTATTTTTCTCTTATTATTATCTTTTTTCAAGGACGGTTTTGACCTTCGCCAGCAATATATCCTTCTTGGTCGGCTTTGTGATATAGTCGGCGGCCCCAAGCCCCAATCCCCTGTTCATATCCTCCGGATCGGACCGGGATGTCAAGAATATCACAGGGGTTTCAATTCCCTTTTGGCCCTTCATCTCCAGTAATTTAAAGCCATCCAGGTTGGGCATGTTTACATCCGAGATGATCAGGTCAAAGGTATCTTTGCCTAACTGAAGGAGGGCGCTGACCCCATCTTCTGCAGGGGTCACGGTGTAACCGTAATTTTCCAGGAAACGGGTTACCAATCGCCGGGAATCGTGGTCGTCTTCAACCACGAGGATCGATATCTTATCCTTTATCTCCTTTTCCGCGATAGGTATGTGGTGACTTTCCTTTTTGGGGTCTTCCTTTTGAGGTTTCTTTTCTTCAAATACCAATTCCTCCACCAGCACTTGCTCATAAATATCCTTGGGAGCGAACAGGAGCTTTTTTGTCTTTTCCACTACATGGGTGCTGATAAGAAAATCCCCCCTGTCTCTGATAAAATTTCTTATCTCAGCTATAGGCATGCCTGAGCGGACCATATCAGAGATTTCATGATCAAATTTTATTATCTCATATATCCCTTCTCTGCCAAAGTAACCGGTGTTGTTGCACTTTGGACATCCGACAGGATGCGCAACTTGGGATGGAACTTCATCCGTAAATGGTGCAAGCATTGCTCTTTCTTCCGGTGAGATCTGCGCTACCTGCTTGCAATGGGGACAAAGCTTTTTCAGCAACCTCTGGGCAACAACGCCGATGATGGTATCAGCCATTGTTCCCCGGTCAAGTCCCAGCCTCTCAAGGCGGAAGATGGCAGTGGTTGCATTGGACGTATGCAACGTCGTGACGGTCAGGTGGCCCGTGCTGGCAAAGTCTATCGACATCTTGGCAGAATAGGGATCTCTGACCTCTCCCAAGAATAATACGTCGGGATCCTGCCTCACGGCAGATTTGAGAAGGGATTCAAAGGTAATCCCGGCCTTTTCGTTTACCTGCTGTTGATTGGCATAGGCTATATTGTATTCTACGGGGTCTTCAACGGATATCAAGCTTCGTGTTTGACAATCGATATGGGATAGAAAGCTGTAGATGGTCGTCGTCTTTCCTGACCCGGTGGGCCCGACCATCAGGATAACGCCATGGGTTCGGGTGGCAAAATCAGCCATGGTATCAACTTGTGTATCCATCATGCCGAGTTCACTCAGGTCTTTTGGTTTGGCGCTCGGTTCCAGCAATCGAATAATAAGGCTTTCCCCGTAAGGGGTGGACGTGGTGGCCAACCTCAGCTTGAAGGTCTTATTATTAATGGTTGCCGCAAAAGATCCGTCCTGCGGCTTCCTTCTTTCGGCCAAATCAAGGCCACCGAGCACCTTGAGCCGGGAAATGAGCATAACGCCGGTGTTCTTCTTCAGGGCAAAAGAATCCTTCAAATCCCCGTCAACCCGGAAACGGACGACGGTTTCATCTTCCTTGGGCTCGATGTGGATGTCGCTCGCCCGTTCGGCGACGGCCTTGTTGACCATAGTATTGGCAATATACACAATAGGGTGTTTCTTAATATCCGCTTCCGATATTTGCTCGACGGGCTCTTCGACGGGGAATTGCCTGGTGGGCCCTTCGATTCCTTGTACGCCCCCATCCATAACGATCTTTTTGGTCGGTTGCTCGGCACCAAGGCCTGACTCATACTTAAATAATAATTCGATATGTTCAGGTTCGGTTACAGCGAGCTTAAGGGCCTTATCCTTTCCGCTTATTTTTCTTAGATTATCCAGGGTTTCCAAGTTAAAGGGATTGCTCAGTGCAAAGGTGTTTTCATCGCCCCCATTCCCTAAGGCCACGACGAGGTTTGTCTTGCAAAAAGGCATGGGGAGGACCCCCAATTTGACATCATACGGGTTGATTTGGGAGAAATAGGGGAGCTTGAGAAAATCAGCGATATATGTGGCCATCTGGCTGTTGCTGATCCCCAGATGACGGGCCATGGAATAGATATGGTCAGGTGGGGTAGTATGCAATTGATCTTTTTGTACGGGATCAATATCCAGCTGCTCGAAGAGAAATTGTTTAAAATGAGGGAAATCGGATGACTCCGCCCTTTCCTCGGGCGGAGCACCTTCTTGTTGCAGCTCTTTCCATAGGGTATATGTTTTTATATGAGTACGGACCTTTTCGAGGAGGGTTTCTTTTTGGACGGGTTTTACCACGTAATCAACAGCGCCAACAGCGAAGGCCCTGGCCTTGTCCTGTTCTTCTCCCAGGGCGGTTATAAAGATAACAGGGATATAGGCGGTCTCACCGTTTTTCTGCAGCCGTGAGCACACCTCGTAGCCATCCATCTCCGGCATCATGACGTCGAGCAGAATAAGATCCGGTTTGGCTTCATTCAGTGCGCTTAACCCCTTGAGGCCGCTGTCGGCAGCAATGACACTAAAACCGCTGCTTGACAGAAACCGTTCCATCAACCTTAGCTGATCCTGATTGTCGTCAACGACCAAGATCAAGGGTTGTGACGAAGTGTCCACCGTATCACCTCATTGCTTCCAGTAGTTACCGATCAGCATAAAAGCTGGTCAATGTTTCCTGGTCCTCACTCGTAAACCACCTCAACACAGCCAAGGTATATCGAAAGTTCCTGCACCGATCTCTGGATCCCTTCGGCATCCTTGTCCTTGGCGGCCTGCTCCAAGGATTTTCCTATGTCGGTGACGGCGTCAAATCCATAGCTCCCGCCTGCACCCTTCATGCTGTGTCCGAGGACCTGTATGGCCTCAAAATCACCCTGTCTCAAGGCCTCATCCATCGCCTTGATGTCCTTGCGCCTGTTCTCGAGGAAACCGGGAATGAGGTCTGCGATCTCTGGGTCCACATGGACGATGATCTTTTCTTCTTGCTTTAGGGCACTCTGTTGTGTCATGGCTTACCCTCCTCGATCTCTATTGTTGTTTGCTAACTTTCGACCGCGTTTTATCATGCGCGGTGCAGAGGAACAATTTACTCAATACTGTCGTTGTTGTAATGTTTTATCCTTTTTTATTTTTTGCCCCTGTATGTTTTTGGACGGCCTCCATCAGCGTTGCCCTCCTTATCGGCTTTGTCAGGTGATCCGTGCATCCTGCGTCAAGACTCTTTTGAACATCTTCTTTCATGGCATGGGCGGTCAAGGCAATGATAGGTGTTTGTTTTCTCCCCTGTTCCTGCTCCCACTTCCTGATCTCCCGGGTGGCGGTATAACCGTCCATGACCGGCATCTGTACATCCATAAATACCAGATCGTATTTCCCCGACTTGAACTTTTCAACGGCAATGGCGCCGTTTTCGGCTATGTCTATATGATCGGAAGCCCTCTTGAAATAGGCCTGGATAATCAGACGATTGTCCGCGGAATCCTCGACAAGGAGGAGGTTCAGGGAGCGTATTTTAGTGAGGTCGGCGGATCTTGCCTCCGGGATCTTGCCGACAACAGGCTCAATTTTGCGGCCCATAATGGTAGCAATAGCAGCGAGCAGTTCCGCCCTTTTTATGGGTTTTACCAGATAAAACGTTATATCAAATTCTTTGCACAGGGCACGATCGCCGCTTCGGTCATCTGACGTGAGCATCATGACGGTCGTGTTCTTAATGTTCCCCATCGTTTCTTTTATGTGTTTGGCCAGCTCGAACCCGTCCATGCCCGGCATACGGTGGTCGATTAATGCCAGTTGATATGGATCGGCTGTCTTCATGGCACGCTTGAATTCTGCAAGTCCATGTGCGCCGTTGTCCGACTCTGTTATAGTGGCGCCCAATTTGGAGAGTGTAGTTCGCAATATCATGCGATTCGTTTCGTTGTCATCAACAACAAGTACCTTAACTCCTCTCATGTCCAGTGCAATCTTCTCTATATGCCCTTTTGGTTCGGTCTG
>Ga0307442_1000984_pt1 | contig 13980 bp, 11 predicted proteins | sample SalMarWE160430MG_FD_202143 | JGI IMG/M metagenome (GOLD analysis project Ga0307442, IMG submission 202143) | Salt marsh sediment microbial communities from the Plum Island Ecosystem LTER, Massachusetts, United States - WE1604-30 | ecosystem: Environmental > Aquatic > Marine > Intertidal zone >...
TGCTTGCGCAGCTTCACGCGCTTGCCGACCACCTCCGAAACGGTGAGGCGGGCGCGCAGCTCATCAAGGAACTGGGGCGTGAAGCGCATGGGGGCTCGCGGGTTTGGCCGAATCGGCCGGCCATCATAGGCTGACAATTCGAGACTTTCCGGGGCGGGCCCGTGATGCCACCGTCGGCGCCGGGATTTGGGACCTTTTCCTAGTTATTCACAGGGCTTGGCCCGGGGGCGGCGCCAGCATGCGCTCAGCGCTGCTACGCTGACAGGAATCATGATGTACCTGACCACCCTGCCCCTGTGGCTCTCCGCCATCATCCTCATCGTGCCAACGACTCTGCTGGCGATGGCCGGCCCGGTCGTCGCGCGCCATTACGTCGAGCTCAGCCGGCTGCGCACCAACAATGAGGTTGCCGGGTTCAAGTTTGCGACCGTCGGCGTGCTCTACGCGGTATTGCTCGCCTTCGCCGTCGTCGTCGTGTGGGAAAAATTCAATGCGGCCGAAAGTGAGGTGGCCAAGGAGGCCGGCGCGGCCGCCACCGTCTATCTCCTGACCCGTGGGGTCGAACCCGAGCACGGCGCCGCCATTCGCAAGGCGACGACCGATTACCTGAAGACCGCGATCGGCAAGGACTGGCCGGCGATGCAAGAAGAGTCAGACAGCCCCGCGGTCACCGAAGCGCTGAACGAGGTCTACCGCGCGGTTCTCAAATTCCACTCATTCGAAGCTAGCGAAGGCATCATCATCGCCGAGATGCTGCGGCAAGTCGATCGCATCAGCGACGCGCGGCGCGAACGCCTGGTGATGGCCGACGGCGTCGTGCCCGGCATCATCTGGTTCGTGCTTTTCGGCGGCGCCGCCCTCACCATCGGCTTCACATTTTTCTTCGGCACCGAGAACCTGCGCGCCCAGGCGGTGATGACGGGCGCCTTGTCGATGCTGATCTTCGCCGGGCTGCTGACGGTTGCGACCATCGACCATCCGTTCGCCGGCACGGTGAAAGTCGGACCGGAGGCGCTCAACGCCGTCATCGTCGATTTTGCCGGAGCGCCCGGGGAGCATCACCATTGAGCGGCGGCGAGCCTCACGTAGCGCAATTTATCCGCTCGTCCCCGCAGCGGGGACCCAGTGCAAGAACCTGCTGTTTCTTATGATAGTGGCGCTGGATTCCCGCTTGCGCGGGAATGAGCGGAGTGGAGACTAAAACCGTTACTGCAACTTCGCCTTCACCAGCGCGCTGGCTTTGCCCATGTCCATCTGCCCGGCATATTTCCCGCGCAAGGCGCCGATCACCTTGCCCATGTCCTTCATGCCCGACGCACCGGTCTCCTTGATGGCGGCGTCGATGGCCGCGGCCAATTCGGCTTCCGACATCTGCTTGGGCAGGTAGCCGGAGATGATGGCGATCTCCTCCTGCTCCTGCTTGACCAGGTCGGCGCGGCCGCCCTTCTCATAGAGCAGGACCGATTCCTGGCGCTGCTTGATCATCTTTTGCAGCAGGCTCATCAGCTCGGCATCGCCGAGCGGCGGCTTGCCGGACCCGCGCGCCTCGATGTCGGCGTTCTTGAGCGCGGCATTGACCATGCGCAGGGTGGAAACCGTCCGCTCGTTCTTGGCCTTCATCGCTCCGGTCAAAGCTTTGTTGATGTCGTCGCGCAGCACGGGCAGCCCCTTTCCTTCTCGTCTTAATCCTGTCTGGAGGCGGCATGATTCGGCCCCTTGCCTCACTTCATATAATACGCAACTAAGAGGCCATGACCCAGACGCAAGCCAAACCCGCCGGGGCTTGGGACGACCCCAAGCCGACGGCGCTTTTGGTGCTGGCCGACGGGACCGTGCTGGAAGGCTTCGGCCTCGGCGCCACCGGCACCGCGGTCGGCGAGGTCTGCTTCAATACCGCCATGACCGGCTACGAGGAAATCCTCACCGATCCTTCTTACGCCGGGCAGATCATCACCTTCACCTTCCCGCATATCGGCAATGTCGGCACCAACGAGGACGATATCGAGACCGTCAACATGGCGGCGGCGACCGGCGCGCGCGGCGTCATTCTGCATTCCGCCATCACGCCGCCCTCGAACTATCGCGCCACCCGCGGGCTCAACGACTGGCTGAAAGCGCGCGGCATCATCGGGCTCGCCGGCATCGACACCCGCGCGTTGACTGCGCTGATCCGCGAAAAGGGCATGCCCAATGCGGTGATCGCGCACGCGCCCAATGGCAAATTCGATCTCGCCGCGCTGAAGAAGGAAGCGGCAAGCTGGCCGGGCCTGGTCGGCATGGACCTGGTGCCGATGGTGACCAGCGCGCAGCGCTTCACTTGGGACGAGACGCCGTGGGTCTGGGGCGAAGGTTTCGGCCGGCAGGAGAAACCGGAATTGCACGTCGTCGCCATCGACTACGGCATCAAGCGCAACATTCTGCGGCTGCTCGCCGGCACCGGCTGCAAGGTGACGGTGGTGCCGGCCACGACCTCGGCCGCGGACATCATGGCGCTCAAGCCCGACGGCGTGTTCCTGTCGAACGGGCCCGGCGATCCGGCGGCGACCGGCGAATACGCGGTGCCGGTGATCAGGACGCTGATCGAGTCCGGCACGCCGACCTTCGGCATCTGCCTCGGCCATCAGATGCTCGGCATCGCGGTCGGCGCCAAGACCGTGAAGATGCATCAGGGCCATCACGGCGCTAATCATCCGGTCAAGGACTTGACCACCGGCAAGGTCGAGATCACCTCGATGAACCATGGCTTCGCCGTCGACAAGGACACGCTGCCGAAGAACGTGCAGCAGACCCACGTCTCGCTGTTCGACGGCTCCAATTGCGGTCTCGCGCTCAAGGACAAGCCGGTATTTTCGGTGCAGTACCACCCGGAGGCTTCGCCCGGCCCGCGCGACAGCCATTATTTGTTCACGCGCTTCGTCGAGATGATGCGCCAGACGAAACGGAAGATTGCGTAGGCGGACAATCTCTATTGCTGAAGCTTCGATGGGCTAAAAATAATCAAACCACCAGAAAAGCGCCATTTATTATATACTCGCGATAGTGGATTACCTTCGAGCTTCTCATGGACCGACAGGACTAGTCACCGAGATCGTTTGTTGGTTTGTGTCGGCGCTGATCAAAACTCCGTTCATTCCCGCGTAAGCGGGAATCCAGGAGCGAATTTTCAGACGTGCGAATTGACGTCCTGGGTCCCCGCTTTCGCGGGGACGAACGGAGGGTGCGCTGGAGCCAAGACGACCCGCGAGATAGAAGGCAGGCATGTCCGACTGGATCAGCTTTTACGATTTCAAGCACTCGGTGATCTACGTGAATGCGCGTCACCGCGACGTGCATTACCGCGGTATCGCCGAGGACATCCGCGCTTACGTGCCCTCGCCCGCGGCCTTAGTGCTCGACTACGGCTGCGGGGAAGCGACCTCGGCCGATCTCATCGCGGCGGCGAGCGGCCATCTCACGCTAGTCGAGGCCGCGCCCAATGTGCGCGCCGCGCTCGCCGCCCGCTACGCCGCCCATCCGAAAATCTCCGTGCTCACGCCCGATGAGGCGGCGGCGCTGCCGGCCGGCTCGTGCGATCTCATCGTCATGCATTCGGTGGCACAATATTTGAATGTCGCCGAGCTCGAACGGTTGCTCGGGATTTTTCGCAAGCTAGTAAAACCCGGCGGGCTGGTGATCGTCGGCGACATCGTGCCGCCGCAGCTGGCGGCGCCGGCAGCGGCGTGGGCACTGCTGCGCTTCGGCGCCGCCAATGGATTTTTCTGGGCGGCAGTTGGCGGGCTGATGCGGATTTTCGTGTCGGATTATCTACGGCTGAAGAAGACCGTGGGCCTGTCGCATTACACGGAGGCCGCGATGCTGGAAAAGCTCAAAAGCGCCGGTTTCAAAGCAGAGCGCGCGCCGCGCAATATCGGCCACAATCAACGCCGCATGACTTTCCTTTGCCGGCCGGCGTAACGAACCATTAACCGCAATCGCGGCGGCAAGGTGCCACGCCACCATCGTAACCTTGCGTCAAGGCGCTTTGCCTATTGCTGGCGGCGGCCCGGTGGCGGAGTGGCGACGCAGAAGCCGCGCAAGGTCTTCCAAGCCTGGTTCGATTCCAGGCCGGGCCTCCAGCCTTCGCTGCTTTGCAGCTACGGCTCGACAAGCCACCCGCAATCTAACGCGCGAAGCAGCGAAGGCTGTCGCGCCGTAGCCTAAAAGGCGAAGGCGGACGGGCGTTTGCCGCCTGTTGTCGCTCTCTACCGCTTATCGGGCCTTCGCCCTTCCCTAGCCTTCGAATCTGGTCTAAAGACCCCTCGCGCGCGGGGCCTTGCCCTAGCGCCGAGCTCCCGGGACGCGCGATCCGCGCGCCCTTTTTTTGTGCGTAATCGAGAGCGAATGCCCAAACGAACCGACATCAAATCAATCCTGATCATCGGCGCCGGCCCGATCGTCATCGGCCAGGCCTGCGAGTTCGACTATTCCGGGACGCAAGCCTGCAAGGCGCTGAAGGACGAGGGCTACCGGATCGTGCTGGTGAATTCCAACCCGGCGACGATCATGACCGATCCCGATCTCGCCGACGCCACCTATATCGAGCCGATCACGCCCGAGATCGTCGCCAAGATCATCGAGAAGGAGAAGCCCGACGCGCTGCTGCCGACCATGGGCGGGCAGACTGCGCTCAACTGCGCACTGTCGTTGCGCAAGATGGGCACGCTGGAGAAATTCGGCGTGCAGATGATCGGCGCCACGGCGCAAGCCATCGACAAGGCGGAAGACCGCGAGCTGTTCCGCGAGGCGATGAAAAAAATCGGCCTAGAGACGCCGCGCTCGCACCAGGTCAAGACGCTGGTGCAGGCGCTTGAGGCGCTCGACGACATCGGCCTGCCCGCGATCATCCGCCCGTCCTTCACGCTCGGCGGCACCGGCGGCGGCATCGCCTACAACAAGACCGAGTTCATCGAGATCGTCGAGCGCGGCATCGATGCCTCCCCCACCAGCGAAGTGCTGATCGAGGAATCGGTGCTGGGCTGGAAGGAATACGAGATGGAGGTGGTGCGCGACAAAAACGACAACTGCATCATCATCTGCTCGATCGAAAACGTCGATCCAATGGGCGTGCACACCGGCGATTCCATCACCATCGCTCCGGCGCTGACCTTGACCGACAAGGAATACCAGATCATGCGCGACGCCTCGATCGCCGTGCTGCGCGAGATCGGGGTGGAGACCGGCGGCTCCAACGTGCAGTTCGCGGTCAACCCGGCCGACGGCCGGCTGGTGATCATCGAGATGAACCCACGGGTATCGCGCTCGTCTGCGCTCGCTTCGAAGGCCACCGGTTTTCCCATCGCCAAGGTCGCCGCCAAGCTCGCGGTCGGCTACACATTGGATGAAATCGCCAACGATATCACCGGCGGGGCGACGCCGGCCTCGTTCGAGCCGACCATCGACTACGTGGTCACCAAGGTCCCGCGTTTCGCCTTCGAGAAGTTTCCCGGCGCCGCGGCGGTGCTCACCACCTCGATGAAGTCGGTGGGCGAGGCCATGGCGATCGGCCGCACCTTCAAGGAATCTTTGCAGAAGGCGCTGCGCTCGCTGGAGACGGGGCTGACCGGGCTCGACGAGGTGACGATCGAGGGCTTCGACGCCGCCAAGGGCATGGACGACGACGACAACAAGAACAACATCCGCGCCGCGCTCGGCACGCCGACGCCGGATCGCCTGCTCACGCTGGCGCAGGCCATGCGGCTCGGCGCCGGCGACGCGCTCATCCATAATGCCTGCCGCGTCGATCCCTGGTTCCTGGCCGAGATCCGCGCACTGGTCGAGACCGAGGCCGAGATCAAGGCAAAAGGCCTGCCGTCGACCGCCGGCCCGTTCCGGCGGCTGAAGGCGATGGGCTTTTCCGATGCCCGCCTCGGCAAGCTCACCGGCACGCCGATAGAGCAAGTGACGCGAAAACGCCGCGCGCTCGACGTGCGGCCGGTGTTCAAGCGCATCGACACCTGCGCCGCCGAGTTCGCGTCTCCCACCGCCTACATGTATTCGACCTATGAGACGCCGTTCGCCGGCACCGTCGCCAACGAAGCGGCGCCGTCGGACAAGAAGAAGGTCATCATCCTCGGCGGCGGGCCCAACCGCATCGGCCAGGGCATCGAGTTCGACTATTGCTGCTGTCACGCCGCCTTCGCGCTGAAGGAAGCCGGCTACGAGACCATCATGGTCAATTGCAATCCGGAGACGGTCTCGACCGACTACGACACTTCCGACCGGCTCTATTTCGAGCCGCTGACACCGGAGGACGTGCTGGAGATCATCGACACCGAGCGCGCAAACGGCACGCTGCACGGCGTCATCGTGCAGTTCGGCGGCCAGACCCCGCTCAAGCTGGCCGAGCCCCTGGAGAAGGCCAAGGTGCCGATCCTCGGCACTTCGCCCGACGCCATCGATCTGGCGGAAGACCGCGACCGCTTCAAGAAGCTGCTCGACAAGCTCAAACTGCGTCAGCCCAAAAACGGCATCGCCGTTTCGCTCAACGCCGCCCGCGCCATCGCCGACGAGATCGGCTATCCCGTCGTGATCCGGCCGTCCAATGTTCTGGGCGGACGGGCGATGGAGATCGTGCGCGACGCCGCCCAGTTCGACAAATACGTGGCGCGGCTCACAGGCGACCTCGACCGGCCGAGTGAACTGGTCATTTCCAAGCGAAGCCCGCTGCTGATCGACCGCTATCTGTCGGACGCCACCGAAGTGGACGTCGATTGTCTCGCCGACGGCAAGGACACCTTCATCGCCGGCATTATGGAGCACATCGAGGAGGCCGGCATCCATTCCGGCGACTCGGCCTGCGCGCTGCCGCCGCATTCGCTCTCCGGCAAGGCCATCGCCGAATTGGAGCGGCAGACCCGCGCGCTGGCGCTGGCGCTCAATGTCGGCGGACTGATGAACGTGCAATACGCCATCAAGAACGGTGACATCTACGTGCTCGAGGTCAATCCGCGCGCCTCGCGCACGGTGCCGTTCGTGGCCAAGGTGATCGGCTTGCCGGTAGCCAAGATCGCCGCCCGCATCATGGCGGGCGAGAGCCTGAAAAGTTTCGGCCTCAAGCCGGCCCACCCCAAGCACCGGGCGGTGAAGGAGGCGGTGTTCCCGTTCGCCCGTTTCCCCGGCGTCGACACTGTGCTCGGCCCGGAGATGAAATCGACCGGCGAGGTGATGGGCATCGACGGCACTTTCGAGATCGCCTTCGCCAAGAGCCAGATCGGCGGCGGCACCAGCCTGCCGCGCTCAGGCACGGTGTTCGTCTCGGTCAAGGACGAGGACAAAGCGCGCATCCTGCCGGCCATCAAGCTCTTGGCCTCGCTCGGCTTCAAATGCATCGCCACTTCGGGCACCCAGCGCTATCTGTCCGAGCAGGGGGTGGAAACGGCCAAGATCAATAAAGTGCTGGAGGGCCGGCCCCATATCGTGGATGCCATCAAAAACGGCGGGGTTCAGCTGGTTTTCAACACCACCGAGGGGGCCACCGCCCTGGCCGACAGCCGGTCGCTGCGCCACGCCGCCCTCTTGCATAAAGTGCCGTACTACACCACTCTTTCAGGTGCCGTCGCCGCGGCGCAGGGCATCAAGGCCTATCTCGGGGGCGACCTCGAGGTTCGCGCGCTGCAGAGCTACTACGGTAGCCGGGCCTAGGGGCCGATTTGCCCATGGTCCGAATCCAAAGCGGCGGTGCGAGTTAGGCCGGGAAGTCCCAGGTCGCGGTGCCGCTGGTCCGCGGTGAGGGTTTTTTTGACCGGCCCTCGTTCAATTGACTCCGGTTTCGCGGATAGTCCGTGACCGGAGTCGTATTACGAGTCGATGGAACGAAATTTTCAGGATGGGAAGGGGCTTGGCGGTGCGTAAGACGCTTTGAGTTTGGTTCGGCGCCCGCCAGGGGGAGATGAGACGATGGAAAAGATTCCGATGACCGCCGACGGCTATGCGACGCTCGAAGCCGAGCTCAAGCATTGCCAGCAGGTCGAGCGGCCGCGCATCATCCAGCAGATCACCGACGCGCGCACGCACGGCGACCTGTCGGAGAATGCCGAATATCACGCCGCCAAGGAGCAGCAGTCGCTCAACGAAGGCCGCATCGCCGAGATCGAGGACAAGCTGGCGCGCGCCGACGTCATCGACGTGTCGAAACTGTCGGGCGACAGCATCACCTTCGGCGCCACCGTCACGCTGGTCGACGAGGACACCGACGAGAAGAAGGTCTGGCAGATCGTCGGCGAGCCGGAAGCCGACGCCAAGAAGGGACGCATCTCGATCACCTCGCCGCTTGCCAAGGCGCTGATCGGCAAGGCCAAGGGCACAACCGTCGAGGTCAATGCGCCGGGCGGCGCCAAGGCCTATGAGATCAAGAAGGTGGAGTGGCGGTAGCCCCACCTGCATCAAAAATCATCGCGACCATGATGGCCGGGCCTGTCCCGGCCATTTCATTTCAACGGGCACGGCACGCACAGGCTTGTCTTGAATCTGTCTTAAAAGGCCGCATTTCACCGCGCAGCGACACTATACTTTATACTTTTGTAGCCGCGCTATGCGGGCGCGAGTGTGCTAGCGTTTTCTCAGAAAATTATGACAGGCAGCGCGATGTAGCGCCCGCACCCTCCACATTCAACAGCGACAGCCCCGCAACCAGGGAGCACGCGATATGCCCACGATCACGACCAAAGACGGCGTTGAGATCTTTTACAAGGACTGGGGCAAAGGTCAGCCCATCGTGTTCAGCCACGGTTGGCCGCTGTCGGCCGATGACTGGGACACGCAGATGCTGTTCTTCCTCAATCACGGCTATCGCGTTATCGCCCATGACCGCCGCGGCCATGGCCGCTCCACGCAAGTCAGCGACGGCCATGACATGGATCATTATGCCGACGACCTTGCAGCCGTGACGGCGCATCTCGATCTGAAGAACGCCATTCACGTCGGCCATTCCACCGGCGGCGGCGAGGTGGTGCATTATATCGCGCGGCACGGCGAAAGCCGCGTGGCGAAGGCGGCCATCATCAGCGCCGTGCCACCGCTGATGGTGAAGACGGCGGCCAATCCGCTCGGCCTTCCCAAGCAAGTGTTCGACGACTTGCAAGCGCAGCTCGCGGCCAACCGTTCGCAATTCTATCGCGACATTGCGTCGGGGCCCTTCTATAACTTCAACCGGCCGGGCGTGAAATCGCTGGAGGGGGCCATTGCGAACTGGTGGCGGCAAGGCATGATGGGCGGCGCCAAGGCGCATTACGACGGCATCGTCGCCTTCTCACAAACCGACTTCACCGACGACCTCAAGAAGATCACCGTGCCGGTGCTGGTGATTCACAGCGAAGACGATCAGATCGTTCCCTATGTCGCCGCCGGGCCCTTGTCGGCAAAGCTCTTAAAGAATGGGACGCTGAAAACTTACAAGGACTTTCCGCACGGCATGATCACCACGCAGGCGGATGCCGTGAACGCCGACCTGCTCGCCTTCATCAAGGCCTAGTCCATCGGCACCATCGCCGCGTCCTTGGCGTTGCGCAGCGTGAGCGAGGTCTTCACGTTGCGCACATTGGGCGCGGCGGTGAGGCGCTCGACGAAGGCTTGGAAGGCATTCAAATCGGGCGCCACGCATTTCAAGACGAAATCGATCTCGCCCGACAGCATCCAGCATTCGCGCACCAAAGGCTGCGCGCGCACGAAATTCTCAAACGCAACGAGATCGGCTTCCGCTTGGCTCGCCAGATGCACCATGGCGAACACCGTCACTTCATAGCCGAGCTTCTTCTCATCGAGTAGCGCGCGGTAACCCTTGATGTAGCCGGCCTCCTCCAGCCCGCGCACGCGCCGCAGGCAGGGCGGGGCCGAAATGCCGACCCGGCGCGCCAGCTCCACATTGGTGATGCGGCCGTCGTCCTGAAGCTCCTTCAGGATCTTGCGGTCGATGGCGTCGAGACGGGCGGGCACCAGACACTCCATCCGGGCGTAAGGCCTTAGCCCGGCCGGAACATCCATACCGCGAAACAATGTTTCGCGAAACATTATTGCGCGGGCGCGCGACCGGATGCCCCGCGGGCGGCGAATGCTGTGGCTTCGGGGGTTGCGGTTCTTGCATGGCTCGCCCGAAATCCATAGATCGAGCAGGCAAAAGAGCCGGCAGCCAGTCCGGCCGCCCGGGTGACAAGCCGCCCGACCTCGCCCGCCAGGGGGGCGCAACGCAATGTCAAAGACCACGCACGGCAAAGTCGTGATTATCGGCTCGGGACCGGCCGGCTACACCGCCGCCATCTATGCCGCGCGCGCCATGCTGGAGCCGATCATGATCCAGGGCATCCAGCCCGGCGGCCAGCTCACCATCACCACCGACGTGGAGAACTATCCGGGTTTTGCCGACGTCATCCAGGGCCCCTGGCTGATGGAGCAGATGCAGGCCCAGGCCGAACATGTCGGCACCAAAATCGTCACCGACCACGTGACCAAGGTGGAATTCGGCAGCCGGCCGTTCCGCCTCGAATGCGACAGCGGCGACGTCTACCTCGCGGACAGCGTGATCATCGCCACCGGCGCGCAGGCGCGCTGGCTCGATCTGCCGTCCGAGCAGAAGTTCAAGGGCTACGGCGTGTCGGCATGTGCCACGTGTGACGGCTTCTTCTACCGCAACAAGGAAGTGGTCGTGATCGGCGGCGGCAATACCGCAGTCGAGGAGGCGCTGTTCCTTACCAATTTCGCCAGCAAGGTCACGGTCGTACACCGGCGCGACGCGTTCCGCGCCGAAAAGATTTTGCAGGACCGGCTGTTCAAGAACCCCAAGATCGAGGTGATTTGGGACAGCGTGCTCGAGGACGTGCTCGGCAGCGAGGCCCCGCCAAAAGTCAACCGCGTGAAGCTGAAGAACGTAAAGACCGGCGCCGTGACCGAGCGCGCGATCGACGGCGTGTTCATCGCCATCGGCCATTCGCCGGCGTCCGAATTGTTCGTAGGCCAAGTGCAGATGAAACCGCCTGGTTATATTGTCACTGCCGGCTATTCCACAGCGACATCAGTCCCTGGCGTGTTCGCCGCCGGCGACGTCACCGACGACATTTACCGGCAGGCGGTCACCGCCGCCGGACAGGGCTGCATGGCCGCGCTCGAAGCGGAGAAATTCCTGGCCGCGCACGAACACCAGCGCGCGGCGGCGGAATAGATCATGGCCGCCAAAAACTCAATGGACTGGGACAAGCTGAAGGTGTTCCACGCCGCGGCGGAGGCCGGCTCGTTCACGCACGCCGGCGAGCGGCTCGGACTGTCACAGTCGGCGGTCTCGCGCCAAGTGTCGGCGCTGGAAGGCGAGCTCGGCGTCTCGCTGTTTCATCGCCACGCGCGCGGGCTGATCCTTACCGAGCAGGGCGAATTGCTCTACCGCACCGCGCACGAAGTGTTCATGAAGCTGGAGGCCGCGCGCACCAAGCTCACCGACAGCCGCGAGCGGCCGAACGGCGAACTCAAGGTCTCGACCACGCCCGGCATCGGCGTGCATTGGCTGACGCCGCGGCTCGGCGAATTCCTCGATCTCTATCCCGACATCCACATCACGCTGATCACCACCGACGAGGAGCTGGATCTGGCGATGCGCGAGGCCGACGTCGCCATCCGCCTGCGCCAGCCGACCCAGCCCGACCTGATCCAGCGCAAGCTGTTCTCGGTGCATTTCCACGCCTACGCCTCGCCCGATTATCTCAAGCGTTTCGGCACCCCGCGCACGCACGAGGAGCTCGACAAGCACCGCATCCTCCTGCTCGGCGGCGCGGTGCCGGCGCATTTCGCCAACCGGCGCTGGCTCCTGGAAGTGGGCCGCGACGGCAACGAGCCGCGCGTGCCGCACCTCACCGTCAATAACGTGCTCGGCGTACTGCGCGCCTGCCAGCGCGGCTTGGGCGTGGCGATACTGCCGGACTATCTGGTGGAAGAAAACGGCGGGCTGGTGCAGCTTTTCGGCGACGAGGACACGCTCGCGCTCGATGCTTTTTTCGTCTACCCGGAAGAACTCAAGTCGGTGGCGCGCATCCAGGTATTTCGCGACTTCCTGGTCGCCAACGCGCAGCGCTGGCATTTTTAGCTGGATTCACGCCGCCAAAATGGCGCGGCAAAAAGCTGCAGCGGCTTGGCGATTCGGCATGGCAGTCATGCGGCCTATGCCATTGCTGGACTCGAGCCGGACTCGCATAGTTTGGGCACGCTGTTTCACCGGAAGTGTCCTCCCAAAACATCCGGTTAAGCAGCAAGTTCCCCTCTGGAGATGTTGCCGGCCCCCCACGCCGGCAAACCTGAACCGGGCCCCTTGCGGGGCCCGGTTTTTTTACGGCGCGCGAAAAATGCTATCGGCCGCGGCGGCCGTAAGTGACGCGATAGACCGCGCCGTTCCAGTCGTCGGAGATCAAGAGCGAGCCGTCGCGCATCGGCTGCACGTCCACCGGACGGCCAAGATAATTATTGTCCTGGAGAAAGCCGGTGAGGAACGGCTCCATCGACTGCACCGAGCCGTTTCTGTTGAGGCGGATGACGACAACGTCACCGCCGATCTTTTTGGTCCGATTCCAGGAACCGTGACGGGCGATGAAGATGGCGTCGCGGTATTCGCTGGGGAACATGCGGCCATTGTAGAAGCGCATGCCAAGCGGGGCGACGTGCGGCCCTAGCAGCGCGATCGGGGCGGTGAATTCGTCGCAGGAACGGCCCCAGCCGAATTGCGTATCGGGCAGGTCGCCCTGGTAGCAGTACGGCGCGCCGAAATCCTCGCCCGGCTTGCGGACGCGGTTGAGCTCGTCGCTCGGCGCGTCCTCCGACAGCCAGTCGCGGCCGTTGTCGGTGAAGTAGAGCTGTTTGTTGCGCGGCGACCAGTCGAAGCCGACCGAGTTGCGCACGCCGAGCGCAACCGCTTCCACATTGCCGCCTTCAAGATCGATGCGGCGGATCTGACCGGAGCCCGCCGGCGGCACGCAATTATTGCAGGGCTGGCCGACTGAAACGTAGAGCTTGCCGTCGGGACCGACGGCGAGGAAACGCGCGCCGTGCGCTTCGTCTTTGGGCAGACCGTCGTAGATCACCGTCGGCTTCGGCGGATCGTCGAGCGTGTTTTCGATGTTGTCGATCTTGGAGATTTTCGAAACCTCGGCGATGTAGAGCGTGCCGTCGTGAAAGGCGAGCCCGTTCGGCCGGTGCAGGCCGGAGACGAGCATCTTCACCCGGCGCCGGCCTCGATCCTCGATGACGGCCGAGACCTTGTCCCCGGTGCTGCCAACAAACACGGTGCCGCGCTTGCCGACGCGCAGCGAGCGCGCGTTGGCGATGCCGCTGGCATAGACCTCGATGTGGAAGCCGGGCGGCAGCTTGAGCTTGGCGAGCGGCAACTGGTCGCGCGCGGCCGGCTGCGCCGGCGGGCGAAGAGGCACGAGCCTGGCGGCAGCCTCGTTACCGATGGGACCGCCGCTCTGGGCCAGGCCGGGCATGAGCGCGGCGGGCGGCGGGGCGATCGGCGTTTGCGCGCGCACGGGTGCAGCCGACAAGAAGCCAGCCAGGGTGGCGGCGACCAGGACGACGGTCCGGAATGCGCGGGGCGCGGACATCAAAGCCCTTCCGGATGGCGAAGCGCTCGTCCGCGCATTTGCGATCGAGGACGGCCGATAGCGACCCACTTCCATTGCGCTCAAGTCTCCAATAATTGGACGACCGGCGGCAATCCGGCCATTTGGCGCGGTTTGGCCACAGCCGCCGGTTGCATCCATCATGCCTGCGTCATGCGGCCGTTCTAGCGTTTGTCGGGCCCAAATCCGTCATCACGAAGAAATCATTGGGTAAAAGTCACGAAAACCTGTTCGGGAACCAGCCGCTTGGCCGACCGTTGCTATAGATTATGGCGCGCAAAGGGCCGGATAGGCCGACGAAATGCAGGCGTTTGGCTGCCCGTGCAAAATAGCCACAGTCGGCCAGCGTGATGCA
>Ga0307442_1000987_pt1 | contig 13949 bp, 11 predicted proteins | sample SalMarWE160430MG_FD_202143 | JGI IMG/M metagenome (GOLD analysis project Ga0307442, IMG submission 202143) | Salt marsh sediment microbial communities from the Plum Island Ecosystem LTER, Massachusetts, United States - WE1604-30 | ecosystem: Environmental > Aquatic > Marine > Intertidal zone >...
AAATCCGCCCCGCCGAGCTTGGCCGCCTCCTCATCGAAAACGTCGATGAACAGGCCGCCGATGATCTTGCGTTTGCGCTCGGGATCATCGACGCCGGCGAGTGCTGTCAGAAAACGCTCCGAAGCATCGACATGAACCAGCGGAATGTTGTAGGCGCCGCGGAAAAGCGAAATCACCTCCTCCGCTTCGCCCTGGCGCAAGAGTCCGTGATCGACGAAGATGCAGGTGAGCTGCTCGCCGATCGCCTCGTGGATCAGCACGGCGGCAACGGCGGAGTCGACCCCGCCCGACAGTCCGCAGATCACTTTTGCATCGCCGATCTGCGCCCGGATTTTCGGGATCATTTCGTCGCGGAACCGGCCCATCGTCCAGCTTCCGTCGCAGCCCACGATGCGGTGAACGAAATTGGAGAGCAGCTTCGCGCCATCCGGCGTGTGCATGACTTCGGGGTGGAACATGAAGGAATAGAAGCGGCGGCTTTCGTCCGCCGCCACGGCGAAAGGCGCATTGGGCGAGGCCGCGCAGACCTCAAATCCCGGCGGCAGCGCGATCACCCGGTCGCCATGGCTCATCCAGACCTGATGCTGCTCCCCTTTCTTCCAAACGCCCTCGAAAATCGGGCTGTCCTTAACGATTTCGACGAAGGCGCGGCCGAATTCCCGCTGCTCTGCCGGCTCGGTGACGCCGCCGAGCTGATCGGCCATGGTCATCTGGCCGTAACAGATCCCCAGAACCGGGATGCCGGCTTTGAAGACAGCGTCCGGGGCGCGCGGCGTTCCGGCCTCATGCACGCTCGCCGGACCGCCGGAAAGGATGACGGCTTTCGGCTTCAGCCGCGCGAAGGCCTCGGCGGCAAGCTGAAAAGGCACGATTTCGGAATAGACGCCCGTTTCTCGCACGCGCCGTGCAATCAGCTGGGTGACCTGGCTGCCAAAGTCGATGATGAGGATCGTGTCAGGCATAAGCGCCGGTAGCACCGGGGGCACGGCGCGTCAAGCGGGTGGTGCAGGTGCGAAAGCGGCATGAGGAGCGATTGCCCCGCCCTGCACGGCCAGCGCCACTTACAGGACCGGGGCTTCTCCCGCTAATAGTCCTGAATACCCGACCCCGTCGCGTTCGGCGCTTTGTCTGCCGGCTGCTCGACCGGTATCGAGGAATCAGGCTCTGTCAGACCGGTCTGCGGGCCGCCGGCCGACCGCCAGACATCGCCGCATCCTACCGGCGCATCGGCGTCGGTCATTCGTCCGTTCACCTCGGCACAGGCCCATTTCCGAAGAGGATCGGGCAGGTTGCTGTTGACCTTGACCCAGATCTCGTCGTCAGCAGAGGCCATTGTATAGGTCGCGTAGAGCCAGTAGCCGAACACGACGATCGCCAGGAGAATGGCGATTCCCAAAAGCGTTTTGATGAAGCCCATCTTAGTAACTCGCTTTTTCTTATTGCCTTGTTTTCAGGTCGCTGGTCGCCCGAATGAAAAGATCAATGATCGGGCGAATGTGAATATGACCTGTATTGCGCTTCAGCCATCCGAAGGTGTCAGAACCCAACACAAGCACAGGGGCAAGAATGCGGCAGGCGGATCAGATTTCACAATCGGCTGTCTGGCTGATGCCAAAGAAGCGCGGTATCAGTCAAGACATTCCACGCTGCTGATATAAAAACCATCCGTAGAATGCCTTGCGGGGGTGAGCTGAAGCGCAAATTCACCACCCGTTTGGGCAGGAGCCGGACCGAGCCCGGCGCTTTCCCACAGATCGCGCCAGTCGAGCCGCCGGAATTGCGGCCGGGCCTCAAGGAACCAGCGCATCTGCTGCTCATTCTCCGATGGGAGCACCGAACAGGTCGCGTATAGGAGCCGGCCGCCTGGCTTGACGAGGGGCGCCGCAAGTTCGAGCACGCGGCGCTGATCCTCGATACGGGCGCCGAGCGCATCCGGGGTCAGCCGCCATTTCGCGTCCGGCCGCCGGCGCCAGACTCCCGAGCCCGAACAGGGCGCATCGACAAAGACGATATCCATCCGCCCACGCAGCGCCTCCAGCGCCTCCGTTTCGCCGGCGGGCAGCACCTGGACATTGCGCGCACCGGCCCGTTTCAGCCGGTCGAAAATCGGGCGCAACCGCTGCTTGTCAGCATCATAGGCGTATATCTGTCCGGTATTCTGCATCAGCGCCGCAAAGCCGAGCGTCTTGCCTCCCGAACCGGCGCAAATATCGAGAAGCTGCAGGCGCGGTCCGGTCCCGGACAAGAGAACGGCGATCTGCGACGCCTCGTCCTGCACCTCGAACCAGCCGCGCCCGTGCGCCGCCTCGGCCTCCACATTGGGGTTTTTCTCCTGAGGACCGGGCGCAGGGATGCGAATGCCGACCGGCGAGAACGCGGTCGGCACCGGTCTGTATCTTGCCAGCGCCTTGAGCACCCGCTCGCGGTCGGCCTTCAGCGTGTTGACCCGCAAATCGATCGGCGCGCGCTCCGCCAGCCCCTGGCCCTCCGTAACGGCCAGCTCGCCGAAAACCGACCGGAACTCGCCGTACAGCCATTCCGGCACGTCGGCGCGCACCCAGTCGGGAGCCGCCGCGAGCGCGCCGTCATCGGCCCGCAGGCGCTCCGCTTCCGAATCGGTCAATGGCGCCGGCGCATAGGCCGAGCCATCGCACAGGCCGGACACCTCATCCGCCGATCGCTGCCAGGCGAAGCGAAGCGCCGCCAAAGTCAGCGCCCTGGGACTTTCCTCGCCCATGCGCCAGCCCAGCGAGGCCCGCTTTCGGAGCGTGTCAAAAACCAGAGTGCCGATGACCGAACGGTCCCGCGAGCCGGCGAAGCGGTGGCTGCGTCCCCAATCGGCGAGAGCGAGCGAGGCCGGCCGGTGGCGTTCCTGGATCTCATGCAGAACCTCTATGGCTGCCGAGATCTGTCCGGCAAGACGCATTTCCCGCTCCTAAGCCGCCGAAATCAGAAGATGCCCGGCGATCAGCGCGGTCATCGCGAGGACAATGACGAAGCCGACAGCAAAAACGCCGCCGCGCCTGCGCGGGCAAGGTCAGCTGAAGGTCGGGTAGTTCGGGCTTTCGCGGGTGATCGTCACATCGTGACTGTGGCTCTCGCGAAATCCGGCATTCGTGATCTGAATGAACTCGGCGCGCTCGTGGAAGACCTCGATCGTCCGCGCGCCGGTATAGCCCATCGCGGCCCGGAGCCCGCCGACCAGCTGATGCAGGACACTGCCCACCGGCCCTTTATACGGCACCTGCCCCTCGATGCCTTCCGGAACCAGCTTAAGCGTATCGTGGACCTCTTGCTGGAAATAGCGATCCGCCGAGCCCCGCGCCATCGCCCCGATCGATCCCATCCCGCGATAGGCCTTGTAAGACCGGCCCTGATAGAGATAAACCTCGCCCGGGCTCTCGTCGGTGCCCGCGAGAAGCGAGCCGATCATGGCGCAATTCGCCCCGGCGGCAATCGCTTTGGCGAGATCGCCGGAATATTTGATGCCGCCATCCGCGATCGCCGGAATGCCGGCCTTGCCCGCAACCTCCACACAATCCATGATCGCCGTAAGCTGCGGCACGCCGACGCCCGCAACGACCCGCGTCGTGCAGATCGAACCGGGGCCGATGCCGATCTTGATCGCATCCGCGCCGGCGTCGATCAGGGCCCGCGCGCCGTCTCCAGTCGCCACATTGCCGGCCAGGACCTGCACCGAATTGGACAGTTTCTTGATCCGTCCCACCGCTTCGAGAACGCGGCTCGAATGGCCATGCGCCGTATCGACCACCACCATGTCGCAGCCCGCATCGATCAGCCTTTCGCTCCGCTCAAGGCCGGCATCGCCGACCGTGGTGGCGGCAGCAACCAGCAGCCGGCCCTGCTCGTCCTTTGCGGCGTTCGGATGCTGCTGGGCCTTCTCGATGTCCTTAACCGTGATCAGGCCGATGCAGTGATATTCGTCATCCACAACCAGCAGCTTTTCGATACGGTGCTGATGCAGGAGCCGCATCGCTTCTTCGCCGCTGACCCCCTTGCGGACGGTGACGAGGTTCTCCTTCGTCATCAGCTCCGAAACCGGCTGTTCCATATCGGTGGCAAAACGCACATCCCGGTTCGTCAGGATGCCGAGCAGCTTGCCGTCCAATGCCCCGTTCACCGGCGGCTTGACCACGGGAACGCCGGAAATGCTGTTCCGCCTCATCAGATCGAGCGCCTCCCGCAATGTCGCCTGCGGGGCGATCGTCAAGGGATCGACCACCATGCCGGATTCGAACTTCTTGACCTTGCGCACCTCTTCCGCCTGCTCGGCCGGTTCGAGATTGCGGTGAATGACGCCCATGCCTCCCGCCTGGGCCATAGCGATCGCCAGACGCGCCTCGGTCACCGTGTCCATCGCCGAGGATATGATCGGGATGCTCAGTCTGAGACTTCGCGTCACCCAGGAGGAAACGTCAACGGAGGTCGGGAGAACTTCTGAATGGCCCGGGCACAATAGCACATCGTCAAAAGTGAGCGCGGTGTCCGGCCTCAGGTTCGCCATATGATCAATTCTCTTCATGGGACTTTCGCAATAGGCGAGTGTCCCGATTCCGAAGTTCGCACTGTCGTCTCAGCGCCCTCTGAAGCGAACTTCGGACTCTCAAGGGACACTCGCCTATTAATATGGCTAGTGTGATTCAGATCCAGAAATTCGTTCGGCGCCCGCTGAGAAGGCTGACGAACTTCTGGATCATCACACTAGCACAGCAGTTTGCAGCCGTTCTTTACCACCTCGACGCGCTTCTGCCTAGATAGGCGCGCCCGGCGCTCCCTCTTCTGCGTCGGTTTTTCCGCGAAAACCCGTCGCAAGCACGTAAAGTTCGGAGGAATCGGCGCGGCTGGCCTTGGGCTTGACGTGCCGCACCGTCGCAAAGCGGCGTTTCATTTCGCCCAGAAGTTCGTGAGCCGTGCCGCCCTGCAGCACTTTGCACAGGAAGGCCCCGCCCGGCGCAAGCACCGAAACGGCGAAATCGAGCGCCGCCTCGCATAGCGCCATGATCCGCAGATGATCGGTCTGGCGATGGCCTGTCGCGGGCGCGGCCATGTCGGAAAGGACAAGATCAGCGCGGCGCCCCCCAAGCGCTGCAATCAGGGCGTCCGGCGCCCCGGCATCCATGAAATCGGCATTGAGGAACGAAACGCCGGGAATCGGATCGATCGGCGTCACGTCGATGGCGACCACGCTTCCCCTGCCCTCGTCGGCCTTGACCCGCATGGCCGCGATCTGGGACCAGCCTCCGGGCGCCGCGCCGAGATCGACGACCACATCGCCGGGCTTCATAAGCCGGTATTTGTCATCGATCTCGATGAGCTTGTAGGCCGCGCGCGACCGGAAGCCTTCGCGCTTTGCCGCCGCGACGAAAGGATCGTTGAGCTGGCGCTGGAGCCACCTCGTCGAGGATGGCTTGCGATGTCTCGCCGTCCGCACGCGCACCTTCAGGCCGCGCTCGCCGCCCGCGGATTGCGATTTGCCGCCGCCTTTGCGACCGGAAGATTTCGGCATGCCGCCTCGTTACCACGGAAAATGGAAGACTGCCTAGATCAACCCTCGTTCAAATGAAATCACTTGAACGAGGTTAAGTTGATCTATTTCAAAAGGTTAGAGCAACTGCCCGCGTCCATTTGGACGCGCGTTGCGCTAGGGCCCCCGCGCTCAGCCGCGGCCGCGTCCATTGCGGCCTTTGCGCATGTCTTCCGCCATCAGGCTCGTCAGAATGCCCTCGCGCAGGCCCCGATCGGCGACGCGCAGACGATGGCATGGCCAGAGTCGCATGATCGCCTCCAGAATCGCACAGCCCGCAAGGACGAGATCGGCGCGATCCGGGCCGATGCAGGGCTCAAGCGCACGATCCTGATAGGATAAGCCCAGCAACCTGCCGCTGACCGCCCTGACCTCATTCTCGTTCAGCCAGCAGCCGTCAACCTTGTTCCGGTTATAGGCCGGCAGGGCGAGATGGACGCCGGCAATCGTCGTGACCGTGCCGGAGGTGCCCAGCAGATGGACGTTCTTCAGCGCCACATTGCGCAGAAACCCGTGTTCCTCCTCGAACGGCGTCAGCTTTTGAAGCACGAACTCGACCATCGCTTCAAAGAGCCCTGCATCCACGGCGCGCCCGCCGAACTGCTCCGCAAGCGTGACCACGCCGACCGGCAGGGAGGTCCAGGCAGCGATTGCGGCCTGCACCTCGGTGCGGTCCCAGAGCGCATGCCGCTTCGAATAGCTGACCCGGCGCAGATCGACCCAGATCAGCTCGGTCGAGCCGCCGCCAATATCGAAGACAACGGCCCAGTCGCAGCGCCGGTCGAGCAGAGAGGCGCAACCGGCGACCGCAAGCTTTGCCTCGGTTTCGCGGTCGATAACCTCGATCCTCAAGCCCGTCGCCTCGAAGACGCGCTCGACAAACGCCCCGCCATTCTCCGCGACCCGGCAGGCTTCGGTGGCGATCAGCCGGGAGCGGCGAACATTGCGGCGCTTCATCTTGTCCGAGCAGACCTTCAGCGCCTCCAGGGTGCGCTCGATGGCGGCATCGGACAGCCGCCCGGTCTGGGTGACCCCCTCGCCCAGCCGGATGATGCGCGAAAAAGCGTCGATGACCTGAAATCCGCGCCGCGAGGGCCGGGCAACGAGCAGGCGGCAATTATTCGTGCCAAGATCAAGCGCGCCGTAGGCCGAAGGCGTTCGCCGCTCCGCCGGTCGGGCGACGGAAATCTTCGCTTCACCGTTGAACGGAATGGGGCGGCTCTCATCGACGGATGGTTGCGCGGTCTCCGGGGCTGGGGCCGCACTAGCCGATGCCGCCGCGCCGGGGGTCGGTGGGTCTCCGATCCGTGGCGCGCGGCTGCGTCGATCCATCCGCTCTGTCACAATAAGCCTTTCGAAAGACAGGCTTTGCGCCCGTTCGTCCCGCCCACAGAGCTAATTTAGCAGCCACAATCCTGCCGTAAAGTATTTAAAGCGGGATCATTTCAGACCGAATCGATCGGTGTCGCACCAGCGCCCCTCTTTGTGCGGAGGGGTTGAGGCGAAGGATGATACCCTATCAATGCGTGATCCGCTGACCCGGATAGCTGACGCATCCCGATCCCCGCCTTCCATGGAGACGGGCTCTCTCCCCATGGAAAGTTCCGCGAAATGACGTCGTCCCGTGTCGTCCCGGCCCCGGATCCAGTCCGGTGCGGCAGGCCCTATTCCGCCGGAACGCGCTGTCTGCGGAGCTTTGCGCGCCGGGTAAAGGTCAGGAGCGCGAAAATAACGATGCAAGAGCCGCAAAGGATGTAGACCGTGATCGACACCGCCAGGGCGAGCACCTGGTGCGACAGCACATTCTGGAGCGCCTCGCTTGGCGTCTCCGCCGGAAGAAAGCGCGTCGCTTCCATGGCAGAATAGTGCATCGAGGCAATAGCAAGGCCGAGGGCGACGGCGCCGAGCAGACTATCGAGCAGGCCGCGCTCGCGGAAGGCGAACCATAGCGCAATGGCCGAGGCCTGGACCGCGATGATTATGGAAATCGCAACGCCCAGCCAGGAAAATTCGAGCTGACACGCTCCGCGAACGGCATACATGCCGAGATAATGCATCGCCCCGATCGCCGCGCCGAGAAGCACGGCGCCAGCGGGAAGCGTATAGGCGCCCAGCCTTTTCCGGCTCATGATCGAGAAAGCGATGGCGGTGAAGCTCATGGCGATCAGCGCCGAAATCGCCGTCTGGGCGACGTTATAGCCGAGCGGGATCGGCAAAATCACCGCCAGCATTGCCACAAAATGCATCGCCCAGATCCCGCCGCCAACAGCGATCCCGGCCAGGATGATGCGCAGGAACGCCTCTGGCCCGCGAATGCGTTGAATTCCAGAGGTCATCACCAGCCCTGTGAAGGAGCCCAGGATTGCAATCGCTATCGAGACGGCCACCAAAGCCGGATCATAGGTGAATTCCATGCTGAGCTCTCAACCGCGCATTGATTTCGAATGGGATGGAAAAGGTGGCGCCGGGGCCGCTATGGCAGCGTCGGCGTCAGACGGGCTCGACGGCCACGCTCACGGTGCAATGAAGAGCTCCAATCATCATGGGCTGCTTCGCAAGTCGATCGGTTTCTCATGCCACACGCTCAAATTCCCAAGAATGAGCGAAACCTATCAAGCAACCCTACAGAAAAACGAGTGAGTCTGAAACACGAAATACACGGCTCAGCCCAAAAAATGACCGACCATCCATCACTATGAATTCAGAATATTATAAATTTGCCGAAAATACATACAAATAGGTAGTATTACATACGGAAGACACCGAATGTCGTCTCCGAGATCGGCGCATTGAGGGCGGCGGAAAAGGCAAGAGAAAGCACGCGGCGGCTCTCGGACGGCATGATGATGCCGTCATCCCACAGCCTTGCCGTGGCGAAATAGGGGCTGCCCTCGCGGTCATATTGCTCGCGGATCGGCGCCTTGAAGGCCTCTTCATCCTCGGGCGACCAGCTCTTGCCCTCCGCCTCGATCCGCTCCCGGCGCACCGTGGCAAGGACGCTGGCGGCCTGCTCGCCGCCCATGACCGAGATCCGCGCATTCGGCCAGGAGAACAGGAAGCGCGGAGCGTAGGCGCGGCCGCACATGGCGTAATTGCCGGCCCCATAGGACCCGCCGATGATCAGGGTGATCTTGGGCACATTCGCACAGGCGACGGCGGTCACCATTTTCGCCCCGTCCTTGGCGATGCCTCCGGCTTCATAGGCCTTGCCGACAATGAAGCCCGCAATGTTCTGCAGGAAGAGCAGAGGGATGCGCCGCTTGCAGCACAGCTCGATGAAATGCGCCGCCTTGAGCGCGGATTCGGAATAAAGGATGCCGTTATTGGCGACGACGCCGATCGGAATGCCTTCGAGATGGGCGAAGCCGGTCACGATCGTGGTCGCATAATTGGCCTTGAACTCGTCAAGCTCCGAGCCGTCCACAAGCCGGGCGATCACTTCGCGAACGTCATATTGCACGGCAAGGCGCGCCGGCACGATGCCGCTCAGTTCGCCGGCATCGTAAGCGGGCAGGCGCGGCTCGGCGAAAACCAGATCAGGCGACTTGCGCGTATTGAGATGCGAGACGGTGCGGCGCGCGATCGCCAGCGCATCCTCGTCATCCTCAGCATAATGATCGGCGACGCCGGATTTGCGCGTATGAATGTCGGCGCCGCCAAGCTCCTCGGCGGTCACGGTCTCGCCGGTCGCCGCTTTGACGAGCGGCGGTCCGCCGAGAAAGATCGTGCCCTGATTGCGCACGATGATCGTTTCATCGGACATCGCCGGCACATAGGCTCCCCCGGCCGTGCATGATCCCATGACGACGGCAATCTGCGGGATCCCCGCCGCCGACATGCGCGCCTGATTGTAAAAGATGCGGCCGAAATGATCGCGATCCGGAAAGACCTCGGTGTGATAGGGCAGATTTGCGCCGCCGCTATCGACCAGATAGAGGCAGGGCAGCCGATTCGCCTCGGCGATCTCCTGAGCGCGCAGATGCTTTTTGACCGTCATCGGATAGTAGGTGCCGCCCTTGATGGTCGCATCGTTGCAGACGATCACGCATTCCCGGCCAGAGACGCGCCCGATGCCGGTGATGAGCCCGGCGCCGGCAACGTCGCCCTCATAAAGGCCATGAGCGGCGAGCGGTGACAGTTCGAGAAAGGGCGACCCCGGATCGATGAGCTTGCGCACGCGGTCGCGCGGCAGCAGCTTGCCTCTCGCCGTGTGCCGGTTGCGCGCGGCTTCGGGACCGCCAAGGCTGGCGGCGGCGCGATGAGCGGCAAGCTCGGCGTTGAGGGCACCGAACGCCGCCCGATTGTCGGCGAACTCTTTGCTTGAAGTGGAGATTTTGCTGCGGATCCTGCCCACGCGCGCATCCTTGGCTGCCCCGGTGATGAAGGGCCGGGCACCGCGAGCTTATGATTTTTTCGTGAGCATTTCCACCGGCCAGCCGCCTTCCTTCCACGCTTTAAAACCGCCCTTCAGGTGAGCGACATTTTCCAGCCCCATGGTCTGCGCCGTCTGCGTCGCAAGGGCCGAGCGCCAGTCCAGGGCGCAGTGAAACACGAAACGCTTGGGCTCGCCGAAAACCGATTTGAAATAGGGACTCGCCGGATCAATCCAGAATTCGAGCATCCCACGGGGGCAATGGAACGAGCCGGGAATGCGGCCGTCGCGCTGCAATTCGCGAATATCGCGCAGATCCACAAGGATGGCCTCGCCGCTCTCGACCTGCGCCATCACGTCTTCCGGCTCCAGCTCCTTGATTTCCCGCTTTGCCGCCGCAATCAGCGCGTCATAGCCGATTTTCATGGCTTTTGGCATGGTTACTCGCTTTCTCGCACCCTCATATCGAAACCAGCTTGGTCGAAACCGTTAAATCTTTCAAGAATCGGCAGCTTTCGGAGGCGGCTCGTATTTGTTTTTCCACCGGCTCCAAAAGGATCGGAAGCCGGTGACAAGCTCGTCGGGGTTCGGCATACGCCGGTTCTTCTCGAAAAAGCTGCGCAGATACTCCACATAGGCGCGGCCGAGCCCGTAAGTCAGGGTGGCCGCCGTCGTCCCTGTTACGGCCGAGCCCGCAATGGTCCCGAGACCGGGGATCAGCTTTGCGAACTGGCCGGCAAGGAAACGGCCGCCCGCAGTGAGGCCCAAGGCGCCGAGCAGCGTCACAGCCATCGCCTGAAGATCGGACCGCTTCAGCTTCACGCCCATATTCAGGCTGATGGCGATGATCATTCCGACCTGAACGCCGAAGACGCCGGCGGCATCGGCGAGCGGGATCGGCGCAGCGCCCGCCGCGCCGGCCGCCGCGGCCGCGCGCCGCAGGATCGTCTCGGAACGCTTCAAATTGGCTTCGAGATTGCGCGAGGCGACATGCCAGGCCGCTTCGACCGCCGAGGGAATGGCCCTTTCGGTCGCCTGCATGAGCGCGTCGAGCCCCATCTGCGGAAAGCTTTGCTCCTCCATCACAATCGGCGCGGCCCGCACGCGAATGACCGCCACTGCGTCCGGCAGCAGCTTTTCGACCGTCTCCTGGAAGGCCGGCGCCATCCCCGCTTTCGTCAGAACGACGATCACCGGGATGCCCTCGCGCGTGAGCAGCTTAACGAGCGCCTCCTCCCCGGGCTGCACCGTCAGCGAGGGTTCGTCGATGCACAGCCAGGCGATATGAATATGGTCGAACGGATCGTTTGACGCGTTGCGGTTTTCAATCTCGCGCTTGAGCCCTTCGAGCGTTTCCTGATAACGCTCCATTTCGAGCCCTTCCGTATCGCAAAGCCGGAGAATGTCGGCCTCGCCGGGGTCGGCCGGATACCAGATCCGGCCGCGCGTCCGGGGCCGGCCCATCAGCGTGTTGCCGACCTCCTCGCCGAAAATCGCCCCGATCAGCGTCGTCTTGCCGACGCCGGTCCGGCCCGCGACGATGATGTTGAAGCGGCCGAGCGCCTTACGGGCTTCCGTCAATCTCGCTTCCCATACTGACAATGGCAGGCGTCCGCCCGCGCCTTGGATAATCTCCCATAATGCCTCATCGCCCGCCCCGCCACCGCGTTCTTTCGCCTCTGGTCCGAATGGCGGGGCTTTCCGCTTCGCCGTGGCGGTTACGGCCGATTCCGGGTGGCCAACCAGCCGGTCGAGGAGTGGACGCCATCGGCGAAGATGCATCGTCTTCGTTTGCCTTAAATGGGCAAGCACGATCGCGATTTTGAGCAGAGCGCGGCCGTCGGTCGCGAGAAATTCGCTGGTCTCGCTCGTACCGGTGACGCCGCCTTCGCGCGCCTGCGACAGGCGAAGGATCTCGCGATCGGCCTCGGCAAGATCCCGCAGATGCGAAACGGATCCCAGACGCCTCGCGGCCCAGCTTGCGAGCCCGAGCGGCCCCGCCTGCTCTTGCCTATCCTTGAGGCTGCCCGCAATCAGCGCCTCGATCGCAATGGCGAGCGCATCCGGACCCGCTTGCGTCTCGACGCCCGCCGCCTCATAGAGCGGGGCAAGTTCGGTCTTTCGTGAACCGAGCAAGAGGCCAAGGAGATCGCCGGGATCCTTGAACGCTGCGGCGATCTGTTCGTCGGTGCGCATTGGGCCGCGGCTCCCCTCATGCTAGATCAACCCTCGTTCAAGTGAGTTCACTTGAACGAGGGTTGATCTAGGACTTTATGCAATCTGGGACGTCGCGCCATGGTTTTGAAGTCGATCGATCAACTCCGCACAGGGCTTCAGGGCGCGCTTGCCGCGGGCGAAGAGGTCGCGGTGCGGCTCGCGCTCGCCGAGGTCGATGCGGTCATTCAAACCCGTGTGCGCGGCATTCTGATCCCGTCCTTCGTCGTCGGCACGGCTTTCGCCCTTGTCGAAGGCGCTGCCGTCTTTATCAACGATCCGGAGACCTTGCGCCTTGCCGTGTCGACCATCGTTCTCGCTGCCGGGCTCTATGGCGGCTGGGCGCTCGCGAGCGGTTTCATCGATATTCTGCCTGTTCTCGCCGTCTGGGCCGCAACGCGCATCGGCCCGCGCAAACTCGCGCGCCTCTTGCTTTACGAGCTCATTCTCACGCGCCTGCGCGAAGCCTTCACGAGTGAAGAAGGCAAGCCGTCGCTCGCAGGGCGCGTCACGCGCTATGCGCTTAAGTTCTCCGGCCGTCCTTCCAGCTGGGAAGGGCTGGCGTTTCAGCTTGCGGACCAGATCGCGCCGGAAATGGTGTGCCATGGCGTGACGCAGACGATCATGGTTCTGATCCCCGCCGCGGCGGCGTGGGCCTATTACCGTTTTCAGATCGTCCCGGATATTATTCGCGGCGAAACCGGCCTGGGTTTCTGGAGTGCATTTGCCTATCCGGTCGCTGCGCTCATCGATCTTGTCGCAGGAACCGACCTGCGCGGCGCGCTTCTGGCTGGTTAAGACACTCATTCTCGGCGCATTAGCCGGTTGACCAACAGATTGGCCCAGGAGCGCGCCCGGAACCGCGTGCTGATCGCCTTGGAATCGTAATGCTGGTCGACCCAGTCGAGGAATGTGATCGGCTCCTCGCTGCTATGGGCCAGATAACTGTCGAAGACCATGTCCAGCACGCCGGTATCGGCCTGTCTGATATGGCCATATCTGAGACTGAGCTGGCGCCTGGCGTCCTCGACGGGCCGCCCTTCCTTTAAGATGAGATAAAGCACGCTCATCAGACCAGCACGGTCAGCACCGGATTTGCAGTGGAGCAGCATGGGATATTCGATCGTCTTGAAAAGCGCCTTCGCGTCATGAAAGATTTGGCGCTGCGGGGCTTGCCGCGATTTGACGACGAAATCGACCATGCGGATGCCGTATTTTTCGCATGCGCGCTGCTGAAGACGGTAGCTGCCGCAATCGCGCTCGCCGCGCAGATTGACGATCGTCTTGATGCCGCGACGGGCAAGACGCCGGATGTCGCGAGGCGAGGGCTGAGCCGAGCGCCAGGCGAGAGGCGAGATGCGGTGACGGTTCGGATAGATCGCCCGAAAGACGCCGTGATCCACAAAGATAAGATCGAAATGGTCGAGAACGCGGTCGAGCGCCCCTCTCAGCCATGGCGGCGAATTGGCCGATATGGAATGCCGGACCGAGCGATAGCTTCCCTGGACTGCGCGCAGATAAGGACGCGTCAGTCTCTTGGCCTGTCTGATCATGCGCCGAGTCAGCCCCCGATCCGGTTCAGATATATCAGCGCTGAATACAGCCCTTGCCGCGCCGGATCAAGCGGGCGCGTGCAGGCTCACAATGCCGGGTGACGGAGAGGCCGCCGCTCAATGCAGCACGAACCGGCCGTCGATAAACTGAAATTCCGTAGGGGAGACGAGCTTCTTATGCGCGACGGTCACCTTGTACAACGGGCCTTCAAGGTGATCCTGCCAATAGGTCAGAAACGCTTCGAGACGAGGAAAACGCGGCGCC
>Ga0307442_1000989_pt1 | contig 13940 bp, 15 predicted proteins | sample SalMarWE160430MG_FD_202143 | JGI IMG/M metagenome (GOLD analysis project Ga0307442, IMG submission 202143) | Salt marsh sediment microbial communities from the Plum Island Ecosystem LTER, Massachusetts, United States - WE1604-30 | ecosystem: Environmental > Aquatic > Marine > Intertidal zone >...
GCGCCTCCGAAACACGCCGGAGGATTCGGGTGGGGATTCCGGGTGGTTCCGGTGCTGGGGTTACGGCCATTTGGCGGCCATAACCCGCGAACTGCATGGAGACTGACATGAGCGAAAACATCCCCGTTCTGCCCATCGCCGGCGGCACTTTGGTGCGCGCCTTTCTGGCTGTGCTGGCCTTCGTGACCCGCTGGCTGAAGGCTTTCGCCCGCATCCGCCGCCACCGCCGGGAGGCGGCGGCCCTGGCCGGCCTCGACCACCGCATGCTGGCCGACATCGGCCTCAACCGCGCCGACCTGCGCGATGCCTTCTCGGAGCCGTTCTGGGAAGACCCGACCGTGCTGTTGTGCGAGCGGGCGGGCGGGCGCCGCCGCAACCGGCCGCCATCGCCTATCCGCGAGACGCCGACGGTACTGATGTCGGGGCCCGCCGCCTTGCAGCCCGCGCACCGCCGCGCACTGCCGATGCTCTGACCCATTCAACGCATAGCGGCCGATCCCTCTCGTCGGTCGCGCGATCCGACACCCGCGACCATCCCCTCTCGCGGCCGGATCCAGCGCCCGCCGGTCCCTCCCGGCGGGCGCATTCTTTTTTAGGAGGTGCCGGCGCTCAGCGCCGATGTGCAATTGCCGGATGCACCAGCGCGCGGCGATCCTTGACCACGCCGATACGCGCGCCCAGCCGCGAGATGGTCGCGATCATCTTGCCGTTGAGCTCGCGGTCGCAATTCATGTGCGTCGGCGCGATGAAGAAGTCGGCCTTGTCCCAATCGTCGGTCCATTTCAGGTGCGGGCCGGCTTCCTCTTCGAACGGCAAACGCTCGCCGCAGACGGCGACCAGGTAATTGCGGCCCGGATCGGTGGCATCGAGAGTAGCGATATAGGTTTCGAGATCGTCCACCGCCTCCGGCATGATGTTCACCCAGTAGTCGGTGACGTAGAGCCGGGCGGCGCCTTCAAGCCCCCCCACCAGCGGATTGTAATAGAGATACTGATAGGGGTGCAGCTGCACCAGGATCACGGCATTCCAGATCAGCACGCCTGCGATCGCCGTCAGCGCACCCGCCGCCAGCGCGCGGGTGCGCGCGGCGAATTCATTCACCAGCCAGTCGAAGCCGATGCCGGCGAGCACGGCGAAGGCCGGCACCACGAACAGGAAATGCCGCAAGCCGGTAAAGGCGGGGCCGCGGTCGATCACCTCGCAGATCACCGGGAAGACCGCGATAAAGACGAGCAGGGCGGTTTCGATGCGTCGGTCGCTCGCGCCGCGCGCCGTGCGCCCAGGCCAGAACACCAGCAGTAGCGCGATAGCGGCCCCCGCCAGCATCAGCAGCGGCAGCTTGATCAGCAGGTAGATCGGCACGTACAGCCGCGGCACCTTGTCCATCTCGTAGACATGGCCGTTGAGCAGCGTGTGGATCTGATAGTGGAAGTCGCCGAAATCGATCAAGCCGCGTAGTGGATTGAGCGGCGCCAGCGCCGACCACGGCCAGGCCGCGATCATGATCACGTAACCGATGAAAAATGCCGGTGCGAGCGCGATCACTGAATGCGCGAAGACGCTCAGCCGGTCGCGCATCGGTCCGGCGCGCAGCTGCGGTATGCGCATGACCATGGCGAGGCCGGCATAACTAACCATCGACAGGCCGAGCACGCGCATGCCGAGCGCGGCGCCGAGTAGGATACCGAACCACACCACGTCGCGTAGACGTGGCCGCGGCAGATCGCGGGCGGCACGCAGCAGGAAATAGGTCGCGCCCATCATGGCGGCGGCGAACGGGATGTCCTTGGTGTGGTTGAACATCGAGCCGTACCACGGCCCGCAGGCGGCGAGCGCGAAGGCGGCGATGGCCCCGGCGCGTTGGCCCGCCACCAGCCGCGCGGTCGCCCATGCGGCGCCGATGCCGGCAGTGCCGATCAGGGCGCACAGCACGTGGCGCAGGTGGTAAGGGTCGACGAACGGGATGAGGTGCTGGACCAGCACCGCCAGTACGTCGAACAGCCCGCCATAGAGATAGAGATTATCGTAGTGGAACAGCGCCTGGTCGGTGAAGCCGCTGGCGTAATAGGCGACGATCAACTCGCCGTAATGCTGCTGCACCTGCTCGTCGTTGGAGATGGCGTAAGAATCGTAGGTGGCGAAAACCAGCAAGACCAGGACCGCGAGCAACACGGCGGCTGCCAAATCGTAAGCGTCGCAAGCCGCGATGCGCGAACGCAGACGCGCCAACGCGCCCGGCATCGCAGCGGGCATGTGCGTGGTCAAACGCGGCATGAGAATCGGCCGCCACGCGCGCCGAAGAGCGGCGCGTTACGCGACTTCAGATGAGGCCCCGGCAGCAGGTGATCCTCCTACAAAGTGCCGGATTTTGGCGTGGGCCGCGACCGCTGTCACGCGGCATCCGTCCGCTGGGTTAACCTGCCGCCGGCGCGCGAAAACGCGTTTCAGGCCGAGCGAGCGTCCATGCGGTACAGGGGTCAATTTCGGGCGTGCCCGGCCTGATACTCGCTATGGCGGGCCCGGTGCCGGCTCCTCCGGCGGGCGCATCGATTTTGCGCTCAATGCACCGCGGTGAAGAACCGCGACAGCCGCAAGCCCGATGGCCAAGTCCACAGCGGCCGGCGCGTCATGCCGAGATCCCAGGAACCGACGATCGCGTCCACGCGCCCGACCAGGTTCGTCACCGGCAGCATGCCGACGCCGCCGGCGCCGACCGGCACGCGGCTGTCGGCTGAATTGTCGCGGTTGTCGCCCATGACGAACAGGTGGCCGGGCGGCACCAGCGTCTCCGGCATGTTGTCGAGCGGCTCGCTGGCGGCCAGCTTGAAGATCAGGTGCCGGCGGCCCTCGGGCAGCGTTTCGATGAGGCGGCGCGCACCAATCTGCGAGCCGTCCTCGTTTTCCAGCCGGCCGGTGCCGTCCGGCGCAAGCGCTGCCGGCTCGCCGTTGATCCAGACTTGTCCGCGGCGCATGACGATGCGGTCGCCGGGCAGGCCGATCACGCGTTTGACCCAGACTTGGCTCGGGTCGCCCGGCCAGCGGAATACCACCACGTCGCCGCGTTTCGGCAGCGCGCCGAGTACGCGCCGGCTGCTCGGCAGGTCGATGAAGGCTGGCAGCGAGGCGGTGCCGTAGCCGTAAGGGTATTTCATCGCCAACAGCTCGTCGCCGATCAGCAGCGTCGGCTCCATCGAGCCCGATGGAACGTAGAACGGCTCGGCGATCGCGGTTTTCGCCGCCAGTACCATCAGCACGATGACGGCGAGGTCGATGATGGACTTGGTCCAGCGGCGCGCGCGCGAGGCGGCGGGCGGCATATCATTGCGCTCCGACGTCGCCATCAGGCAGTGCCCCCGACGGTAATGCGGTCCATGCGCAAGCTCGGCTGGCCGACGCCGACCGGCACGCCCTGGCCGTTCTTGCCGCAGGTGCCGATGCCGGGATCAAGCGCGAAGTCGTTGCCGATCATCGAAATGCGATGCAGGTCGGTCGGCCCGTTGCCGATCAGCATGGCGCCCTTGACCGGCGCGGTGACCTTGCCGTTCTCGATCTTGTAGGCCTCGGTGCATTGGAACACGTATTTGCCCGAGGTGATGTCGACCTGGCCGCCGCCGAAAGAGACGGCATAGAGACCGTTCTTCACCGAGGCGATGATCTCTTTGGGATCATGCTGGCCCGCCAGCATGCAGGTATTGGTCATGCGCGGCATCGGCACGTGGGCGTGGCTCTCGCGCCGCCCATTGCCGGTCGGCTTCATCTTCATCAGCCGCGCGTTCTGCCGGTCCTGCATGTAGCCGACCAGCTTGCCGTCCTCGATCAGCACGGTGCGGTTGGTCGGCGTGCCTTCGTCGTCGATGGAGAGCGAGCCGCGGCGCTGCTGCATGGTGCCGTCGTCGATCACGGTGACGCCTTTGGCGGCGACCTGTTGGCCCATCAATCCTGCGAAGGCCGACGTCTTCTTGCGGTTGAAGTCGCCTTCCAACCCGTGGCCGACCGCTTCGTGCAGCATGATGCCGGGCCAGCCCGAGCCCAGCACCACGTCCATCTCGCCGGCCGGCGCCGGCACCGCTTCGAGATTGACCAGCGCCTGGCGCACCGCTTCATCGACGGCGCCTTGCCAGGCGTCAGGCGTGATGAAGCGCTCAAAGCCCTCGCGGCCGCCGCAACCGAAGTTGCCGGACTCCTGCCGGTCGCCGCTGCCCGCCACTACCGAGACGTTGAGCCGCACCAGCGGTCGGATGTCGCGATAGGTGGTGCCGTCGGCGCGCAGGATTTCCACCACCTGCCAGCTGGCGGCGATGTTGGCAGTGACCTGTCGCACGCGCGCATCCTTGGCGCGGGCATAGCCATCGATCGTTTCCAGCAATTTTACCTTGGCGTCGAAGGCCGGTGTGCCGAGCGGATTGTCGTCGCCATAGAGCTTGGCGTTGGTGCGCCCGGGCGGCTCGGCATATTTCCCGCTGTGCCCGCTCTTGACCGCGCAAACGGCTTCGGCGGCGCGGGCGAGCGCTGCTTCCGACAGGTCGGAAGCATGCGCGTAACCGACCGCCTCGTCCTTGACCGCGCGCAGGCCGAAGCCCTGCGCGGTGTCGTAGGTCGCCTGCTTGAGCCGGCCGTTGTCGAACACCAGCATCTCGGCCTGGGAATATTCCAGGAACAGCTCGCCGTCGTCGGCGCCGTCGAGCCCGCGCTTGACAAGTCCGGCGATCTTGGCCTTGTCGAGCCCGGCGCGGTCGAGGAGCGAGGAAATGGCTGGATCCATGGGGTCTCTATCCGCTGGCGTTCTCATGGCCATCAGATAGGACCTCTAAGGCGATTTGGCGAGAGCGACAGTTCAACGAGATGGATGCCGACTGCACGGAAGCCGGGTAACCCATAAATTTCCTTATTTTCCGGGCGGCGATTATACCGCCGTACTGGCCGATGTCGTAACCGGAGATTTGAAATGCTCAAAGGCCTCAAGGGCGTGGCTCGCATACATGACCGAGGGACCCGCCCCCATGTAGATCGCCATGCCGAGCGCCTCGGTGACCTCGGCGCGTGAAGCACCTTGCTCCAACGCCGCCTTGACATGAAAGCCGATGCAGTCGTCGCAACGGATCGCGACCGAAATAGCGACGGCGATCAGCTCCTTAGTCTTGCAGTTGAGCGCCTGGGGAGCCAACGCAGCCTGCGCGAGGCTGGAAAACGCCTTCATGACATCGGGCGTGTCGGCTCGCAAAGTTCGCATGAGCGCCTTCAGTTCCTTGGTAAGCTCCGACCAATTTGTCATCCGCCAATCTCCGTTATCATGCGCTGGACCGGGGGCGGGTCATCCCCAAATATTATTTTGCAAACATGATAATCGCGCCGCGAAGACCGCCATTGATCTCGATCAAGACGGTCAATGCCGGGAAATCGGTTCAGCCCCGCGTAAACTTTACCGACACTTCGCCAATCGGATCGAGCGCGTGGGTCAATTCGGTTTCGTCCGGTTCGATAATCGGGGGCGGAATGATCGAGCCGGCGATGATGACGTCGCCGGCGGCAAGCTTCTCGCCGAAAGCGGCAAGTGTGTTGGCGACATGCGTGACGATCGCCGTGAGCTTGCCGGTCAGCGCCTCTGGCTCGGTCGAGCGCGCGGCTTCTGCGCCGCGCTGGGTCAGCCGCGAGGTGAGGCCTGATACGTCAGCTCCGGGGCGCGTGTCGCCGCATAAAATAACATGGCGATGATAGATATCGTCGGCGAGCACGGCGTCGATGTTGTCCGGTGTCGGCAGCGGATCGAGATCGGCGACCTCGATCGCTGGCCCGATTTCCTGTACCGCCGCCAGCGCCGCCGCGGGCGAGGTGCCGCCGGGCAGATCGTGCGCCATGCGCACGAAGATTTCCGGCTCGGCCACCGGCCGCAGGTAAGTCTTGAACGACACTATGCTGCCGGATGGCAGCAGCGCGCGCTGCATGAGATAACCGACCAGCGGCGCGGCAAGGCCGAGCCGTTGCATCGCCGCCGGCGCGCCGAAACCCAACTTCCAGCCGAGCGGCTTTTCGCCGGCGGCCATGCGCTCGCGGCGCTTGGCGAGCTGCGCCGTCATGCCCTTCTTAATGAGCGGGTTGTCGAGATCGCGCAGCGCAAACGTCACTTGTGGCTTTCCGGATGCACCTGGTAGCCGGAATCCTCGATCGAGCCGGCGCCCATCCAGCCCCAGACCAGCGCCACGTCTTCGTCCGATGTGTTGTTGAAGCCATGCCAGCAGCCGCGCGGCGAATAGACCACGTCGCCTTCGCCCGAGGGCACCTGGCCTTCGTCGGTGTATATGTGGCCGTGGCCCTTGAGCACGATGAAGAACTCATCGCAATTGTGATGGCGGTGGTTCTCGTGCCGTGCGCCCGGCTTGAGCACGGTCCAGCCGACCACGTGATTGGCGCCGGCCGACTTCTTGTCGATCAGGAACTGCACCTGCATGTCGACCCAGCCGTCGTCACGCTTGAGGCCCTCGACCTTGGGCACGTCGCGCAGGTTGGTGCGATACATCTTGGGGGCGGGCGCGTCGTCCTTGATCGTGGCGGCGGTGCCCTTGATGGCCTTGGCCAAGGCGGCTCCGATCTTTTCACCTTGCGTGCTCATGCTTGTCCTCCAATTCTTATTCTTGTCCGCCAAGCCGCCGATAGACTTGATGCGCGACCACGAAATCGTTGGCATCGATGCCGAGACCGCGGCAGGCATTCATCATCTCGTTGGCAGCGGCGGCGAGCGGCACCGGGCTGCCGAGTTTGCGGCCGAGATTGAGCGCCAACAGCATATCCTTCTGCTGCAGCGTGACGTCGGCGAGCGGCACCTTCGGCATGTTGCCCTCCAGGATGAACGGACCGCGGTAGCCGAGGACCGGCGAGGCCGCGACGCTCTTGAGGATGGCGTCGAGCGCGACGGCACGCTCGACGCCGCCCTTCTCGGCCAGCGCCACCGCTTCGCCGAAGCAGACGACCTCGACCATCAGCAAAAGATTGACCGCGATCTTCATCTGGCAAGCCAGCCCGTTGCCGCCGATGCGCGTGACTTTGGGACCGATCGCCAGCAGCACGGGCTCGACGCGCTCGAAGGCCTTCTCGTCGCCGCCGATCATGATCGAGGCATTGCCGGCCTTCACGGTGACCGGCGAGCCGGACAGCGGGCCGTCGAGCATGATCGCGCCAGCCTTTTCGAATTCCTCGGCGACGGCGCGGCTTTCCTCCGGCTCGATTGTGCTCATGTCGATGAAGATGCCACCCTTGGCGATGCCCGACACGATGCCGTCCGGGCCGAGCGCGACGCTGCGCACCGCCTTGGCGTCAGTCACGATCGAAAACACGATCTCGGATTGCTCGGCCGCCTGGCGCGGCGTCTCGGCCCATATCATGCCGGCCTTAATCAGCGGCGCGGCCTTGTCGCGCGATCTGTTCCAGCCGGTGACTTGATGTCCGGCATTCATCAGGCGCGGGACGATCAATTGTCCCATCGCGCCTAATCCGACAAATCCCAACTTCACGGTTTCACGCTCCCGGCTACTCAACGAACTCCGGCGCCGCGCGGGCGCGCGGCAGTATCTACGGATCGAACCGAGAAGGCGAGGGTGGGCAGGCGGTGGGCTAGGGCAGCTTGTCGTAGCCCTCGGCGAAGCCGGCGAGGCTCATAGGAAAGCCGATGCCTTCCTCCGGCGTCTGGAAAATAATGAAGGTCGCGGTCTTGCCGGTGCGCAGCTTCTTGACCAGCGTATCGTCCATGACCACTTCGGCGATGCAGCCGTTGGGCAGGCAGCGCACGAAGCCGGCGCGCCCGATGTCGGCATTGTCGATCTTGAGGCCCAGCCCCGACGGCAGCAGTACGCCGAGCGGCGCCACCACGCGCATCAGCCGGCTCTTGGCGTCGGCGGTCTTGAGCACGATCACGGTCAAGCCGACATTGGCGCGGTCCTCCGAGGTCACGCTCTGAATCAGCGCGCATTGTTCGGATTTGGCGCCCGGCGGCGTGTCGCAGCGGATCTGCCAATCTTTGTGTACCGACTTGACTGCCCCCTGGGCGGCGGCCCGCCCGGCGGGAACCAGTGCCAGCGCCGCCATCAGCACCAGTGGCCATGCCCGGCGTCCAATGGCGTGCCCGCGGTTACCTGGAATGGCCATCCTTCAATCCCTTGACGTGCGGCCGCGCCGCTGCCGGCGGCCCGGTTGCGGGCGAATCGGCGCCCCGCCCATGCATTTTATTCGTCCCGTTGGGTCATGCCCGGCTTTTCCTGTCAAGCGAGGGCAAGGGGCCGGGTCGGTCGCGGATTTAAGGCCATCCAAGACGCCGTCCCGTGGCGTAAATACGGCGCCGGAATGGGGCATGGGGTAGCCGGTCTGTCGCACGCGACAGCGCATGAAGGCGCATTGCAGCAGCCCCGGAATTGTGGTTTGAGAGGCCGGGACTTCCCCCCGGCCCCGCCGCACGATAGCCGAAGCTGCCACGCCCGTGGCAAAACGCAGTGCTCAACGGGCCGAGCCGAACATCATGTCTTGCGGTGGGCGGCAAAGCGGAGCCTTGGATCCACGGCCGTTATTCTCGTCGAGGGAGCGCAAACGACAATGCTGTTGCTCAAGCGATTGATCGCATTCGTGGTCACGGGCGTGACCGTTCTGGCGGGCGGGGGCGCAGCAATGGCCGCGACCGGTCAGCCGCAACCGTGGCAGCTCGGCTTTCAGCCGGGTGCTACCCCGGTGATGGACGACGTTATTTGGTTCCACGATTTCTTGCTCTGGATCATCGCGGCGATCGCGCTGTTCGTGCTGGCGCTGCTGGTTATCATCATGATCAAGTTCAACGCCCGCGCCAATCCGGTGCCCTCGCGCACCACCCACAACACCACCATCGAAGTGATCTGGACCGTGGTGCCGGTGCTGATCCTGGTGACGATCGCGGTGCCGTCGTTTCGTCTGCTGTTCTATCAGCTCAACGTACCGAAGGCCGACGTCACGGTGAAGGCCACCGGCAAGCAATGGTTCTGGACCTACAGCTATCCGGACAGCAAATTCGAATTCGATTCGCTGATGGTGCAGGACAAGGACCTGAAAGCCGGCCAACCGCGCCTGCTCACGGTCGATAATGAAATGGTGGTGCCGGTCAACAAGGTGGTGAAGGTGCTCACCACCGGCGCCGACGTCATTCACTCCTTTGCGGTGCCCTCGTTCGGCATCAAGATCGACGCCATTCCCGGCCGCGTCAACGAAACCTGGTTCAAGGCCGAGCGCGTCGGCACCTATTACGGCCAATGCTCCGAGCTGTGCGGCCGCGACCACGCCTTCATGCCGATCGTGGTCCACGTCGTGAGCGAGAAGGATTACACGGCTTGGCTCGATCAGGCGAAGAATAAATACGCATCCACCGACGATAGCGCGCCCAGCAAGACGACTGTGGCCGCCGCCGATAACAAGTGACACATATAAAAACTCGAATATAATTCGGGCGACGAAGACGAGGTCGAAGGACAATAACGATGGCTCAGACTGCAGCTGCACACGGCACTCATGACACCAACGGTCACCATCCGACCGGATGGCGCCGGTTTGTCTATTCGACCAACCACAAGGACATCGGCACGATGTACCTGGTGTTCGCGCTCATGGCGGGCATCGTCGGCGGCCTATTGTCGATGGGCATCCGTCTGGAGTTGCAGAACCCGGGCATCCAGTTTTTTCCGAGCCCGCACGAATATAACGTGTTCATCACCGCGCACGGCCTGATCATGATCTTCTTCATGGTCATGCCGGCCATGATCGGCGGCTTCGGCAATTGGATGGTGCCGCTGATGATCGGCGCGCCGGACATGGCGTTCCCGCGCATGAACAACATCTCGTTCTGGCTGCTGCCGGCCTCGTTCTCGCTGCTGATCATCTCGAGCTTCACCGGCGGCGAGCCGGGCTCGGACGGCGTCGGCGCTGGCTGGACGCTGTACGCGCCATTATCGACCAGCGGCCATCCCGGCCCAGCGGTCGATTTCGCCATTCTGTCGCTGCATCTGGCGGGCGCCTCCTCGATCCTCGGCGCCATCAATTTCATCACCACGATCTTCAACATGCGCGCGCCCGGCATGACGCTGCACAAGATGCCGCTGTTCGTGTGGTCGATCCTGGTGACCGTGTTCCTGCTATTGTTGTCGCTGCCGGTGCTTGCGGGCGCCATCACCATGCTGCTGACCGACCGCAATTTCGGCACCACCTTCTTCGAGCCGCAGGGCGGCGGCGACCCGATCCTGTTCCAGCATCTGTTCTGGTTCTTCGGACATCCGGAAGTCTACATTCTGATCCTGCCGGGCTTCGGCATGATCAGCCAGATCGTTGCTACCTTCTCGAAGAAGCCGGTGTTCGGTTATCTCGGCATGGCCTACGCCATGGTCGCGATCGGCGGCATCGGCTTCGTGGTATGGGCGCATCACATGTACACCGTCGGCCTCTCGACCGGCGCGCAGGCCTACTTCATCGCCGCCACCATGGTGATCGCGGTGCCGACCGGCGTGAAGATCTTCTCCTGGATTGCCACCATGTGGGGCGGTTCGATCGAGTTCCGCGTGCCGATGCTGTGGGCGCTGGGCTTCATCTTCCTGTTCACCATCGGTGGCGTCACCGGCGTGGTGCTGGCCAATGCCGGCGTCGACCGCGTGCTGCAGGACACTTATTACGTAGTGGCGCACTTCCACTATGTACTCTCGCTCGGCGCCGTGTTCGCCATTTTCGGCGGCTGGTATTACTGGTTCCCGAAAATGACCGGCTACATGTACAACGAGACCATCGGCAAGCTGCACTTCTGGGTCACCTTCATCGGCGTCAACCTGGCCTTCTTCCCGATGCATTTCCTCGGGCTCGCCGGCATGCCGCGCCGCTACGTCGACTATCCTGACGCCTTCCACGGCTGGAACGAGATATCGTCCTACGGCGCCTACATCGCGGGCATTGGCACGGTCATCTTCTTTATCGGCTTGATCGAGGCCTTCGCCAAGAAGCGCGTGGCCGGCAACAATCCGTGGGGCGCGGGCGCGACCACGCTGGAATGGACCTTGTCCTCGCCGCCGCCGTTCCATCAGTTCGAGACGCTGCCGCGGATCAAGTAACCCATGTCGTTCGTCAGCGAAGGCGCAGACTTCCGCGGTGCGCTCGCCGCTCGGGCCGGGCGCGGCCTAGCCGAGCCGAGTCTCGCGGGCGTCGGCGACTACATTGCGCTGATGAAGCCGCGGGTGATGTCGCTGGTGGTGTTTACCGCGCTGGTGGGTCTGGCTGTCGCGCCCGGCAGCTTGCATCCGATGATCGGCTTCACCGCACTGCTCTGCATTGCGGTCGGCGCCGGAGCGGCCGGCGCGCTCAACATGGGCTATGAGGCCGACATCGACGCGCTGATGATTCGGACGCAGCGCCGTCCGGTACCGCGCGGACGCGTCAAACGCGGCGAGGCGATCGCCTTCGGCCTGACGCTGTCCGCGTTCTCGGTGGTGACGCTCGGCCTGCTGGTCAACGCGCTTGCCGCCGCGCTGCTGGCCTTCACCATCTTCTTCTATGCCGTGGTCTACACGGTTTGGCTCAAACGCTCGACGCCACAGAACATCGTGATCGGCGGCGCCGCCGGTGCTTTCCCGCCGATGATCGGCTGGGCGGCGGCGACCGGCTCGCTGTCGCTTGAACCGATATTGCTGTTCACGATCATCTTCTTCTGGACGCCGCCGCATTTCTGGGCGCTGGCGCTCTACCGCACCGACGATTACGCCCGCGCCGGCATCCCGATGCTGCCGGTGGTCGCCGGCGACGCCAGCGCGCGGCAACAGATCCTGCGCTATACGCTGATCCTGACGCCGCTCGGCGTGGCGCCGTGGGCGCTTGGCTTTGCCGGGCCGCTCTATGGGCTGACCGCAGTCGTCACTGGCGCGATCATGGTGGCGCTGGCCTGGCAGGTGTTCTGCGAGCGCCGTCCAGCCGAGCGCGCCAGCAAGCAGCTTTTCGCTTTCTCGATCCTGTATCTGTTCCTGTTGTTTGCGGTGTTGCTGATCGAGCGGGGATGGGGCGGGCTGCTTGCCCGGTTGGTGGCGTGACTGTCGGTATCGCGATGAACGACCAGCAAGATGATGATGGCATCGTGCTCACCGAGGCGCAGAAGCGCGCGCGGCGGCAGCGCTCGATTGCGATTGCGCTGGCGCTCGCAGCGTTGGTCATCCTGTTCTACGTGATGACCTTGGTGAAGGGGCCGGGCGTCCTGGTCCGCCCGATATGAGCGAACGAATGACCGCGCCCGCTTCCAAACAAAACAAAAAGCCGCTGCGGCGCGACATGCTGATCGCCGCTGCCTGCGGTGCTTTCGCCGCCGGCATGGTGGGCGCCGCCTATGCCGCGGTGCCGTTCTATAACTGGTTCTGCCGCACCACCGGCTTTGGCGGTACGCCGCAGATCGCGGAGAAAGCGCCCGGCCAGGTGCTCGGCCGCGCGCTCGCCATTCGTTTCGATTCCAACGTGACGCCCGGGCTGCCGTGGAAATTCGAGCCGGAGCAGAACGAGATCAAGCTCCGCATCGGCGAGGTGGCGACCGTGCATTACAAGGTCGTCAACATGGCGGCGCGCGAGATTTCCGCGCAGGCCTCCTACAACGTCTCGCCGCCGACGGTTGGCGCCTATTTCACCAAGATCAACTGCTTCTGCTTCACGAAGCAGACCATGAAGCCGGGCGAGACGCGTGAGATGACGGTGGTGTTCTACGTCGATCCGGCGATCGCCAAGGATCGCGACCAGGACAGCCTAAACACCATCACGCTGTCCTACACTTTCTATCGGCTGCGCGAGCCGGCGCAGCCGCTGGCGCAAGCAACCGACAACAAAGCGAACAAGCTTTAATAGGGGATCGGGCGCGTGTCGCCCGGACTGGAACGGAGACGACGATGGCCGACGCCCACGCCAAACATCACGATTACCACCTGGTCGATCCGAGCCCGTGGCCGGCGGTCGGCGCCATCTCGGTTTTCATCCTGGCGGTCGGTCTCATCACCTGGTTGCATGACATGTACGCCGCGGCGCCTGCGGTGTTCGGGATCGGCGTCATCGGCGTGCTCTATACCTTCATTGGCTGGTGGCGCGACGTGATCCGCGAAGCCCAGTACGAGGGCTATCATACCCGCGTGGTGCAGATCTCGCACCGCTACGGCATGATTCTGTTCATCGCCTCCGAGGTGATGTTCTTCGTCGCCTGGTTCTGGGCCTATTTCAACACCGCGCTGTTCCCCGACGCGATGAAGGATGTCGCCCGCATCGCCTTTACCCACGGCGTGTGGCCGCCGCAGGGGATCGAGACCTTCAATCCCTGGCATCTGCCGCTGCTCAACACGCTGATCCTGCTCACCTCCGGCACCACGGTGACCTGGGCCCATCACGCGCTGTTGGAGGGCGACCGGCAGGGGCTGAAATGGGGGCTGGCGCTCACCATCCTGCTCGGCCTCACCTTCACCTGCGTGCAGGGCTACGAATATTCGCACGCCGCCTTCGCCTTCAAGGGCAACATCTACGGCGCCACCTTCTTCATGGCGACCGGCTTCCATGGCGCCCATGTGATCATCGGCTCGATCTTCCTGATCGTCTGTTTGATCCGCGCGCTCAAGGGCCACTTCACGCCGACTCAGCATCTCGGTTTCGAATTTGCCGCCTGGTACTGGCATTTCGTCGACGTGGTCTGGCTGTTCCTGTTCGCCTGCATATATGTCTGGGGCGGCGGCGTGGTGCACGCCGAGTGACCGTCACTCGCGATTTCAAGGGGGCGGCGGCGACGCCGCCCTTTTGCGTTTGAGGTGCCAAGGCATTTGAGGTGCCGATATGACTGACCATGCTTCGCCCGGCGCTCTGCCGATCGGTCGCGGTCTGCGCGGTCGCTGCCCGCGCTGCGGCGAGGGCCGGCTGTTCCAGGGATTTCTCACCTTGCGCCCCGC
>Ga0307442_1000991_pt1 | contig 13930 bp, 10 predicted proteins | sample SalMarWE160430MG_FD_202143 | JGI IMG/M metagenome (GOLD analysis project Ga0307442, IMG submission 202143) | Salt marsh sediment microbial communities from the Plum Island Ecosystem LTER, Massachusetts, United States - WE1604-30 | ecosystem: Environmental > Aquatic > Marine > Intertidal zone >...
TGTCCGCGACGCCTCTACCGAGAACCAAGGCGGCATGATGCCGGTGCCCGGTATCCCCGGCTTCCTGCGCCGACACAAAGCCTGGGTAATCATCGCCGCACTCGCCTCCGTCGTCCTCGGCGTCGGCGGCACGCTTTGGTGGCTCAACGCGCGCCAATACGAGTCGACCGATGATGCATTCATCGACGCCCGCGTCGTTCCGATCAGCGCACAAGTCTCGGGGGCGATCGTCGATTTAGCGGTCACGGACAATCAACTCGTCACGGCCGGACAGACCCTGCTTCGCATCGATGATCGCGATTATCGCGCGGCTCTTGATCAGGCGAAGGCCTAAGTCGAACAGGCGGACGTGACGATTGCTAACCTCGGCGCGCAAATGGCCGCCCAGCAGGCAAGAATTGACCAGGCCAAATGGCGAACGGGAGCACAGGGTTAGCTACTGCGCGGTACAGGCCAGCACGAGAATCTTAGAACTCGAAAACCGTTGTCGGGTAACCGTACCGTGGGTTCGGGTCCTACCCTCTCCGCCAATTCACCTATGAATTTCAATTTACCGATAGCGGACATTGCCGCCTACGTCATGGTGCCGACGGTGCTGCGGAACCTTGTCAAGGCGATACCGAACAGGATCGCACCAATGACGGCGAGCGCGAGAAATTGCGGCCAGACGACATCGAGGCCCGCGCCGCGAAACAAGATCGCCTTGGCGGCAATTACGAAATGGGTATTCGGCGCCGCCAACATCAGGTCCCGGACGGCTTCCGGCATGCTTTCGCGCGGTGTCGTTCCTCCGGACAGCATTTCCAAAGGTAGCAGTATCAGGATCAGCAGTAGTCCGAATTGCGGCATCGAGCGGGCGATGGTCGCCAAAAAGATCCCCATCGAGGTGGTGGCGAAGAGTTGGAGGACTGCGGCGGCCAGGAACAATACGATCGATCCTTGAATCGGCACTGCGAGAAATCCTTGCACCACAAAGATCAGCGCCAAGGCACAGGCCACAAGCACCACAATACCCATGGCCCAGACCTTGCTCGTCATGATCTCGAACGGCGTCACCGGCATGACCAGCAGATGTTCGATCGTGCCATGCTCACGCTCGCGGATCAGAGCCGCGCCGGTCAGCACGATAGCGAGCAAGGTCACGTTGTTGATAACCTCCATGATAGCGCCGAACCACGCCTCCTTGAGCTCGGGGTTGAACCGGGCCCGTAGCGTCAGCCCCACCGGAGGCTGATTAATGTCACGATAATGCTGGGCGAAGGCGCGCACCTCGTCGGTGAGAATGGTGTTGACGTGGCCGCTGCCGGTGAAGGCCTGGCTCATGCGGGTGGCGTCGACGTTCAGCTGTATGGTCGGCTGGCGTCCGGCCAAGACATCGCGCTGGAAGTCGGGCGGAATATCGAGAGCGAACGTGTCGAGGCCGGCATCGAGGCGCGCATCCATCTCCGCCTGCGTGATGAGCTTGGGCGTGGTGAAGTAGGGCGGATAGAAGGCTTCGACTATGCGTGCCGAGAGCGGCGAACGGTCCTCGTCAACGATGGCGATCGGCGCCTTGTTAAGCGTCTCGGGGAGGGCTGTCGCTGCTGCATAGATGGCGACCGTGAAGGCGTAGAGAATCAGGATCAGCATCGCTGGATCCCGCGCGAGACTGCGCAGCTCCTTGATACCGAGAAACCAGATATGGCCAGCACGCATGGATCAGCGCTCCTGCTTTCTCAGCAGCATCGCGGTCAACAAAAGCGCGGCTGGTCCTGCGATCGCCAAGGGAAGGAAGGAGGCCCTAAGGTCCGAGAAGCCTAAAGCCTTGGAGAACACGCCGCGCGAGATGGTCAAGAAATGAGTGGTGGGATAGATCTCACCGATGACCCGGCCTGCACCTTCCAGCGAGGACACCGGATCGATCATGCCGGAAAAGCTCACCGCAGGCAGGATGGTGAGCACGGCGGTGCCGAAAATTGCCGCGATCTGGCTGCGCATGAAGGTCGAGATCAGGAGGCCCAAGGCCGTGGCGGCGCCGGCATAGAGCAAGGCGGCAGTCACCAGGGCAAGCACGTTCCCTTTAAGCGGCACGCCGAACACGGTCATAGCAAGGATGGTGAGCAGCACAAAGCTCACCATGGCCAAGATCACGTATGGGATCTGCTTGCCGAGAAGGAATTCTAGCCGCGTGGTCGGCGTGACATAGAAATTGACGATGGATCCGAGCTCCTTCTCGCGCACGACGCTCAGCGCCGTGAGCATCGCCGGGATCAGCATGAGCAGCAAGGGGATGATGGCCGGAACCATGGCCACCACGCTCTTGACGTCGGGATTGTAACGGTAGCGGATCTCGACATTCGCAAGCCCTGACCGCGCACCTTCTTGACCCGCCTGGCTCGCCTTCCCGGCAAGCCAAAGCGCATGCATGCCCTCCACATAGCCGCGCGCCGTGTCTGCCCGCGTCGGCATGGCGCCGTCGATCCAGGCGCCCACCGAGACGTCCCGTCCACGCGCAATGTCGCGGGCGAAGTTCGGAGGGATTTCGATGGCTAGGCTCAGTTCGCCTGACCTCATCCGCCGGTCGAGATCGTCGTAGCTCGTAATCGGAGACTTCTCGACGAAGTAGCGTGAGCCGGAAAGGTTCAGCGTATAGTCGCGGCTAGTGGTAGTCTGGTCGCGGTCCAGAACCGCGAAGGTCAGATCCTCCACGTCGAGGCTGATGCCGTAGCCCATTACGATCATGAGAATGGCACTGCCAAGAAGCGCCAGCGTTAGGCGGATGGGATCACGGCGCAGTTCTAGGCCCTCGCGCCGCGAGTAGCTCATCATGCGGCGATGGTTGAAAAGGCTGCGCCAGCCGCGGGTCGGCCCTTCGGGTTCAGGGGCCCTCGCCGTCTCCGCCAACGCGATTTGCGCGTCTGTCTCGGCCGCCTCCTCGCTGCCCTCCCCGGCAACCGCCTCCTCCAAATAGCTGATGAAGGCGTCCTCGAGCGTGTCGGCCCCGCTCTTTCGCATCAGGTGTTCCGGGCTGTCGGTGACCAGCACCTTGCCGGCGTGCATCAGCGAGATGCGGTCGCAACGCTCCGCCTCGTTCATGAAATGGGTCGAGATGAAGATGGTCACGCCGTCGCGGCGCGACAGCTCGACCAGCATCTGCCAGAAGCGATCGCGGGCGATCGGATCGACGCCTGACGTCGGCTCGTCCAGGATCAGCATCTCAGGCTTGTGGATCATCGCCACGGCCAGAGACAGACGCTGGCGGTGGCCGAGCGGCAAGGCGCCCGGGTACAGGTCGATCACCTCGGCAAGGCCGAAGCGCTCAACCATCTCCGCAACGCGACCGGAGAGTTCCGCGTCCGGCACCTGGAACAGCTGCGCGTGCAGGACCAGGTTCTGCCGGACCGTGAGCTCTGCATAGAGCGAGAAGGATTGCGACATGTAACCGACGCGGCGGCGGGTGGCGATGTCGCGCGGATCGACCTTCTGCCCGAACAGCCAAGCCTCGCCCTCACTCGGCTCAAGCAGGCCGGTCAGCATCTTCATGGTCGTGGTCTTGCCGCAGCCGTTGGAGCCGAGGAAGCCGAAAATCTCGCTGCGCCTGATCTTGAAGCTCACGCGGTCGACGGCGGTAAAGTCGCCGAAGCGCATGGTCAGTCCTTGCGCTTCAATGGCGATTTCATGATCGGCTTCGGCGGGACGCGGCGGAATCGTGACGGCTTCGTGGCCACGGCGCTTCTCTTCCGGGAGCAGCGCGATAAAGGCCGCCTCCAGCGACGACGTGCCCGTCCGGGCGACCAATTCCCAAGGCGCGCCGGTCGCGAGAACCTTGCCGGCGTCCATCGCCACCAGCCAGTCGAAGCCTGCGGCCTCCTCCATGTAGGCGGTGGCGACAACCACGCTCATGCCCGGGCGGTCGGCGCGGATGCGATCGATCAGTTTCCAGAACTGCCGGCGCGAGAGCGGATCGACGCCAGTGGTCGGTTCATCGAGGATCAAGAAGTCCGGGTCGTGGACCAGGGCGCAGCACAGACCGAGCTTCTGTTTCATGCCGCCGGAGAGCTTTCCCGCAGGGCGATCGACGAAGGGCGCGAGCCCCGTGCTTTCGGTGAGAAGTGCGATGCGGTGGGCACGCTCCTCGCGGTCATGTCCAAACAGGCCGCCGAAGAAGTCGATGTTCTCGAACACCGAAAGCGTCGGATAGAGATTCCTGCCGAGCCCTTGGGGCATGTAGGCGATGCGCGGGCAGACCTTCTCGCGATGTCGCGCCTGCGCCATGGTTCCGCCCAGCACCTCGACCCGTCCTTCTTGGATGATGCGCGCCCCCGCGATCAAGGCAAGCAGGCTCGACTTGCCGATGCCGTCAGGACCGATCAATCCGACCATGCGGCCCGCCGGAATGTCGAGATTGATTCCGGCCAGGGCCTCGACCTTGCCGTAGCGCAGGGTGACGTTCTGCAGGCTGGCGACGGCGGCTCCTGGTTCCAGCTCCCCCCTAGCGTGTCGCGACAGCTGGCTCATTCCGGCAGCCGCACCTGCAAGCCAGGCGGCCATGGGGCAGCAGGATTGAGCTGCACATAAGCGACACCCGGCAGCCCTGTCTTCACGTCGCGGATGTACTTCTTCAACAGTTCGGGAGGGATTCGTGCCTTGACCCGGAACATCAATTTCAGGCGCTCTTCGGCGGTCTCGACCGTCTTCGGCGTGAACTGGGCAACGTCGGCGACGAACGAGACCTTGGCTGGAACGACGTATTTCGGCGCAGCGTCGAGCACGATACGCGCATCAGCCCCTAGCGCAACGCGCCCCGCGTCCTTGGTCGGCAAGAAGATCGTCATGTAGACATCCGCCAGATCGACGATATTGAGCACCGTGCCGCCTGCCGCCAGAACCTCACCAGGTTCGGCAACCCGATATTGGACGCGGCCATCTCGGGGCGACCGCAACGTGCTGTCATCGATATCTGCCTTGATGCGCCGGATGGTCGCGCCCGTGGCTTCCACGGCGGACTGTGCGCTGACGACCTCGGACTTGGCGAGACCGATCGCGGCGTTGGCCGCGGCAACCTGCGCCTGCGCCGCAGCGACCGCTGCCTTCGCACCCTCGAAGCTCGCCCGGTTATCATCGAGAACCTGAACCGACGCCGCGCCCTTCGGCACGAGTTCTTCGGAGCGCGCCAGGCGCTTGGCCGCGGCGTCGAGTTCGGCTTGACGCTGCGCCACCGAGGCCTCGGCGGCATTCTTTTCCGCCTCACGCTGCGAAACCCGGCTTTGCGCCGTCTCCACGCCGATTTGAGCACGCTTCAGCTCGGCCTCGGCCTCGCTGAGCTGGGCTTCGAGCACCGCCGTATCCATCACTGCCAGAACTTGACCGGCCGTGACAAAGTCGCCTTCATGAACCAGGATGTCTTCGATGCGGCCGGCGATTTTGGTGGCGACGTCGATCTCAGTCGCCTCGATGCGGCCATTGCCGCTGGCGAAGCCCTCCGGCAAGCCGTTTGGTCTCAGGGCCTGCCATGCAACGTAGGCGGCGCCGGCGAACACGCCCGCGATCACGATCCGCAAGAGCCAGGTTTGCATCGATCTTGTCATTGATCCGCCTGTTGCTAGACAGCTGGTCCTTCCACTCACCGACACAAAGCTATCATCCCTGCATCGTGCCGGCACGCATCCGCGGCCTTAGAAAATTCCGCACCACAGTTGGATGCGGGCACTTGCCTTGAATAGGATCGGAAAGCGAATATCAAACCAGCCGCTGCAATGTAGCTAGGTAAGGGCGAATGGCCGCTTTGGATTCATTAGCGGGCATAGGCGGGCATCAGAGAATGTCTGCTTTAACCCAGACAGCGGACACTCTGTTCGGCGTCGGAAACCGGGGCGTTCGAGAGCACGAGGAACTCAGGCAAGGCCTTGAACTTCCAAGACTGCGTCCCTTCACAGGGCTCAGCTCGACTCTGAGCCCCGCCATGATGCAGGCCAGGTAACGAGCCCCGCGGCGCGCTCCCAGTGGGAGCACGATTCAGCCTCGTACTACAGCTCCCAGGACGTAACCAAGGACCTACCCGGCGGATCGATCTTCGTTTTTAGATATCTTGCAGGGCAACAAACAGGTTTTTTTGATGTCTCTCTCTCCGTCAATGACCGCGCATCTCCGACCAGGTCGGGAGCGGCCGGTCACTTGAACGCAAATCAACTCAACTCTTCAACGGCAGGACGAGGTCTACGCGCAGTCCTCCGAGGCTTGAGTCTCCCAGTCTCACATCGCCCCCATAGAGACGCGCCAAGTCGCGCACAATCCCAAGACCCAATCCGGATCCCGCCGCGCGAGAGTCCCAGCGCTCGCCGATGTTGAAGACCACTTCGCGGGCTTCCGGCGGAAGGCCCGGCCCGTCGTCGTCAATCGTCAACGCCGGAGTAACCCCGTCCTCCCAGGCGATGCTGACCATCGATTTGGCGTGCTTGCACGCATTGTCGACCAGGTTGGCCAGCATCTCGTTGAGATCAGCGGGATCGCAGGCCAGGAGCGGTCTGTCAGGGACGTCGACGTCTATCTTGATTTTGTTATGCGCATAGAGCCGGCCGAGAGCCGAAGCGACCTCGAGAGCCGCCGTGCGAGCGCTGGCGACGACACCGGGCGTTGAGCGCATCGCAACAGCCCGCGCGCGGGCAATTTGGTAGTCGATGTGCGATTGCATCTTCCGGCATTCGCTCAGGATCGTCGAGGACGCTTGGTCGAACCCCTGATCCTCCAGGCGATAGGCTTCATCCGTGATGATGGCGAGCGGGGTCTTCAAACCGTGAGCCATATTTCCGGCTTGCGTTCGGGCGCGTTGGATGAGTTCGGCGGTTGATGTGAGAAGGGTATTGAGGTCTTCCACCAAAGGCACGACCTCGGTCGGAAACTGCCCGCTAAGCTGTTTTTCTTTTCCGGAGCGGACATCAAACAAGGCCGTTCGCAGTTGGCGCAACGGCTTGAGGGCATACAGGATCAGAAACGTGGCAGCCGCGACCAGTGACAAGCCGAAGGCAGCCAAGGAACCGGCGAGCGTCATATTGAAGCTTGAGACCACCGCGTCGAGATGGCGTTGATCCGTCCCGATGATGAACCGATCAGGCGCGGCGCTGGGATTGGTCCAAACCGCCTTATCCGCCACGATGAGAGGGCCAGTCGGTCCTTCAATCATATGGGTGTGCACCCCGACGTCCTTTGGCGTGTCGGGTGGCATGTGCAGCGGTGGACCTTCGAGCGACGCTGACCGGGCCAGGACGTTACCTTTCTTTTGGACTTCCCAATAAAAGCCCGAAAGAGGAACGTCGTAGCGCGGGTCACTGAGGGGCCGCTGCAAATGCAGACTGCCATCCTGATGGAATTCGGAGAGCCGTTGCAGCTCGTCGAGATGGACGAAAAGCTCGTCATGGAACTGCTCGGTGACATGATGCTTGAAGACCGCTGACAACATAAGACCGGCACCGATCATGCCAAGCGCGATCCACAACGTGGCGGCCGTGATCAATCGGCTCTTGAGGCTGGTCCTAAGCATCCTAGTCCATCCGGTAGCCGAGACCGCGGACCGTCGTGATGAGGTCTGCTCCGAGCTTTCGCCGGAGGCGGCTGACATAAACCTCGATCGTGTTCGACTCTCGACTTTCATCGAGTGCGTAAAGGTTCTCGATCAGCTCGGTCTGGGAGACAATGCGGCCGATGCGATGCAGGAAGTAGGTCAGGATCTTCAGTTCGCTGGCCGTGAGCTCGATAGGCGTTCCGTTCAGCATGACACGGTTTGAGCCCGTATCGAGCTCGATGCCGCGATGCGTGAGAACCGCACTCGCTAGGCCGGAGGAGCGGCGGATCAGTGCCTTAAGGCGTGCGGCGACCTCCGGCACGTGAAACGGCTTCGTAACGTAGTCGTCGGCGCCGGCATTTAGCCCGTCGACCTTCTCCGCCCATGTGCCACGAGCCGTCAGGATCAGGACGGGTAGCGTGCGACCAGCGGATCGCCAGCGCTTGAGCACGTCGATGCCCTGCATTTGCGGCAATCCGAGATCGAGAACCGCCGCCGCGTATGTCTCATCTAGTCCCATCGTGTAGCCGTCCGTGCCGTTATCGGCGCGCTCGACCGTAAAGCCGGCCTGGGTCAGGCCGGCGGTCAGGCGCTGGGCAATATCCTCATCATCCTCGACGAGCAGGATGCGCATGGGCGTCCTCGCGCTTCTGTGGTGCCGTGCTTCTAGCACGCAGCAGCTGAAACGAACCTGAAACGCCCTGTCAGGTAACCGCAAACTTCTGTTCAGGTTGGTTTCAGCTACGGGCTCCATATCACGCTGGCCGACAGATTCGCAGCCGGGATGGAGCAGGTCATGCGCGTGTTGTCCTTAACCAGCGTTTTCATCGTAGCCGTAGCCACAGCAGGCACCGCTTCAGCTTCGCCTGAAACCAACACCGTGACCCTGACAGCCGAGCAGGTCCGTCGCCTCGACATCAAGGTGGAGCCGGTGCGCCCGGCTAAGGTCGACGCGCTGGCGGCGCTTCCGGGAACTGTGATCCCGCCTTTGAACTCGCGCATTGTCGCCACGGCCCCGTTTGCGGGAACTGTGACGCAGGTCCACGTGCTGCCCGGACAGCGGGTGCGCAAGGGCGCTCCCGTCGCGACGATCTCCAGCCGCGAGTTGCTCGACGTCCAGAGCCAACTTTCCCAGACCGAGGCCGAGCTGCAAATGGCCGACGCCATCGCGCGGCGCAAACGGCTGCTCGTCGACAAGAAGTTCCAAAACCCGGTCGTAGCCGAGGAAGCCGAGGCTCAGGTTACCAAGATCAAAGCCGTCATCGAGCAGCTCAAGAGGACGCTGTCGCTCAACGCGATCTCGCTGGGACAGAATGGGGAATACTCGATCCCCGCCGCCCAGGGTGGCACGGTCGTCGAGGTCAACGCCATGCCCGGCGATACGATCGCTGCGATGGGCGCGGTGGTGACGGTCGATACGAGCAATGAGCTGTGGGTCGAGGTCCAAGTACCGGCCAGTGTCGTTGAGCTCATAAAGCCAGGCAGCGCCATACAGATTGTCGGTGGTCCGGAGGGGCGCGTCGTGTCGGTCGGCACCGCGCTGCAAGGGATGACGCGGTCTGCCCTTCTCTACGCGGCAGTCCCCGCCTCCAGCGGACTGTTGGCAGGCCAGCTGGTGTCGACCGAGCTACAGCGGCCCACTGTGCCCGGCGCCGTTTCCGTTCCGGCCAATGCTATCGCGCGCATTGCTGGCCAGAGCGCCGTGTTCGTGCGCGACGACACTGGCTTCACGATCAAGACGGTCGAGTTGCGCGGCAGGTCTGCGGATGCTGCCACTGTTGTCGGCGATCTTCCACCGGATGCGCGGGTCGCGGCGAGCGGCCTCCCGCAGCTCGAGCAGATGCTGCAGGGGGAATAAGTGATGTTACGCCGCTTGATCGAATGCTCCCTGACGCAGCGTGTCTTCACACTGCTCGTGTACACGCTCGTGGCGGGTGCGGGCATCTACGCCTTCCGCACCATTCCCATTGACGCGTTTCCAGACATTTCGCCCGTTCAGGTGAAAATGATCCTCAAAGCGCCGGGGATGACGCCGGAGGAGGTCGAAACGCGCGTCATCACCCCGATCGAGATGGAGCTGCTTGGGATTCCCGGCCAGACCATCTTGCGCTCGGCCGCAAAGTATGGCGTCGCCGATATCACGCTCGATTTCGCGGAAGGCACCGACATCTACTGGGCCCGCCAGCAGGTGGCCGAACGGCTCGCCGGTGTTCGCGGCGACCTTCCTGCGAGCGTAAGCGGCGGCCTCGCGCCCGTTTCGACCCCGCTCTCCGACGTCTTCATGTTCACGATCGAAGGCGGCGACCTGTCGCTCGAAGAGCGGCGCAGCCTCTTGGATTGGACCATCCGACCCGCGCTCCGCACCATACCGGGGGTGGCGGACGTGAATGCGCTCGGCGGCATGGTTCGCACCTTCGAGGTCATACCCGACAGTGCGGCGCTCGCCGCCGCTGGCCTTGGCGTCTCTGACCTGGCGGCAGCCATCGAGGCCAGCAACCGCAATGACGGCGCAGGCCGCCTCAGCGAGGGCGAGAAAGCACTGGTCGTGCGCTCGGAGGGCGCCATCAGTGCCCCGAAAAATTTGGAGCAGATCGTCCTCAAGATGGATGGCGAGCGCGTGCTTCGTCTCGGCGACGTCGCCACGGTTCAAATCGGCAACCTGACACGCTATGGCGCCGTGACCGAGGACGGCAAGGGCGAAGCCGTCCAAGGGTTGGTGCTATCGCTCCGCGGCGCCGACGCCAGCGCCATTGTCAAGGCGGCGCGCGACCGGCTCAAAGAACTGAAGCCGAGTCTCCCCCAGGACGTTCGCGTCGATGTGTTCTACGACCGGTCCGACCTGATCTCCAGCGCCGTCGGAACGGTGAGCAAGGCGCTCATCGAAGCAACGGTTCTGGTTCTCATCCTTCTGATGGCGTTTCTCGGAAACCTGCGGGCCGCTCTCATCGTCGCCGTCACCTTGCCTTTCGCCGCGCTCGTGACGTTCGTCATGATGCAGCGGTTCGGCATGACCGCCAACCTTATGAGCCTCGGCGGGCTCGCCATCGCCATCGGTCTTATCGTCGATGCAGCGGTGGTCGTGGTTGAGAACACTGTCGAGCGCCTTCAGCACGCAAAGCCGGACTCACGCGTGCCCAAACTCCATGAGGTCTACCGGGCAGCGCGCGAAGTGGCCACGCCCGTGGCCGCCGGCATCGTCATCATCTGCCTGGTGTTCCTGCCACTCCTTTCGCTCACTGGATTGGAAGGCAAGCTGTTTGGTCCCGTCGCGCTGACAATGATCATAGCGCTTAGCGGCTCGCTCATTCTGTCACTTACCCTCATTCCGGTCCTGTCGTCCCTTGTCCTCAAGTCGGGCGCACACGCCGATCCCTTGCTAATGCGCGTATTGACACGCGGTTACCGTGCGCTGCTCAAGGTTTGCCTGCGGTTTCCGCTGCCCGTGTACCTCATCGCCGCTATCGGGCTTGGACTACTCGTCGTAGCCTATGGGGCGATTGGCAAGACCTTTATGCCAACGATGGACGAGGGTTCCGTGATCATGCAGATCACCAAGCACCCTTCCATCAACCTGCAAGCCAGCGTCGACGGCGATCTGCTCATCCAGCACACCCTCAAGGAGAAGGTGCCGGAGGTCGAGCGTATCGTTGCCCGCGTGGGGTCCGACGAGCTCGGTCTCGATCCTATGGGGCTCAACGAGACCGACACGTTCTTGGTTCTAAAGCCCAAGGACCAATGGCGCGTGCCAGACAAAGCGTGGCTCGTCGAGCAGCTACGGATGTCCATGGCCGACCTTCCAGGCTACGAGTTCGCCTTCACCCAACCGATTGAGATGCGCACTGCCGAGATGCTGACCGGCTCGCGAGGTGATCTGGCCATCAAGATCTTCGGTCCTGATCTGGGGGCCCTGTCCGACATTGCCGCAAAGATACAGGAGACGCTGCGCAAGGTGCCGGGTGCCGCCGAGGTTTCGACGGTGGCCAACGACACCGTCGATTATATGCAAATCGATGTCGACCGACTAACGGCGGGACGCACAGGCCTCTCCGTCACCCGCCTGCAGGACGAGTTGCGCTCGGTCATTGAAGGCGCACCGGCTGGACTAGTCGCAGAGCCGGGAAGACGCACAAATATTGTTATTCGCGGTACCCCGTCCGTTCGCGAAGACCCGAACGTGTTCGCCATGACGCAGTTCGCGGCAGGCGATGGAGGTCTCGTGCGCGTGGGCGACGTGGCCAAACTTGAGCGTGTCGCGGGGCCGATAAAGATCAGTCGCGAAAACGCCTCGCGGTTTGCGGTCGTGCAGGCCTACGTCACCGGTCGCGATCTCGTTGGCTTCGTCGAGGATGCGCAGCGTGCGGTCGCGGAGCAGGTTTCGCTTCCACAAGGTTACCGTCTCGTATGGGGTGGCCAGTTTGAGAACCAGCGCCGGGCGGCCACGCGCCTCTCGATCGTGGTTCCCATCGCGCTAGTCCTGATTTTTGGCGTTCTGTTTGCGACGCTCCGCTCCATCCGGCAGTCGCTGCTGATCCTTGCCAACGTTCCATTTGCCCTGGTGGGCGGGATGCTCGCGTTGTGGCTGTTCGGTGAGTACCTATCGGTCCCGGCATCCGTGGGCTTCATCGCGCTGCTCGGCATCGCCGTGCTCAACGGTCTAGTGCTGGTCAGCCACTTCAACGAGCTTCTCGCGAATGGCCTAGCGATCCGCGACGTTGTGTTCGAAGGCGCGGTGCGCCGCCTGCGGCCGGTGATGATGACCGCCAGCATCGCCGCCTTCGGGCTTGTTCCGCTGCTGTTTGCCACTGGTCCAGGCTCAGAGATTCAGAAGCCGCTGGCGATCGTGGTGATCGGCGGTCTCGTAAGCTCGACCGCTCTCACCCTCATCCTGCTCCCTATCCTGTTTCGACGCTTTGGCGTTGCGGAACTCGCCTCTCAAGCCCCCGATGGAACGCTCGCATGGACCAATCCCTTTGCAAGATCACATTCGTCTGCCCCCCAGACAGCGCCGATCATATCACCGAGCTGATGTTGAATTTCGACCCACCGCTTCCGGGGTTCACGACGTGGATGGCCGAGGGGCACGGCTTTGGCTTCGGCGACGCCACGGTCAGCGAACGCGTGCGGGGGCGCGTGAAGCGCAGTGTGATCGTGGCCGTGCTCGACCGCGTGGTCGCGGCCAAGCTCTTGGATCTCATCGCCACGAAGGGCGCTGTCGCCCACCTGACTTACTGGACCGAACCTGTCGATGGATTTGGGCAGATGCGCCGGACCGGTCCCGTTACTCAGTGAAGTTGGCAAGGGGCTGGACGCCCAGGCAACCCTCAAAGGAGTGAAACCATGAAAGTGCGATCAGCGATCCTGCCGGCAGTCGTGCTGGCAATTGCGTCAATTTTCGGTGCGCTTGTGACGCCGATTTCGGGCACCGCGATCGCGGGCGGATCCTTGCTCCCAATCCATTGCGGGAGCGGTGTCTGCTCATCGAACAAGGTAGTCACAAGCAAGGAGGCCAACTTGTCCGACGGTGAACGCCACTTTGGCTCGTGTTGGCAATATCGCCGTGTCGCCGGGCGGTTTAAGCGGACGTATGTTTGCGATTAGGGCGACAGAGCGCAAATAGCAAAATCGGGCTTTAAGCGAATGGCCTCCGTAAGGTCGGCTATGGCAGCGTCATGCTGACCTGCGGCAACTGCTCCGGCGGACGGAGCTTGAGCAGGAGATCGGATCGGCATCGACGCCGCCCGTCCGCCTGCATCCAAACCTGGCGCAAATTTACCGCAGAAAGGTCGAGCGGCTCCAACATGCCTTGAGCGATCCTGAGATTCGGGATGAGGCAATTCAGATTCTCCGTGGCCTCCTCGAACGTGTCGTCATCACTTCCGCAGAGACTAGCTTTGAGGTCGAGATTGTCGGCGAAATCGCTCACATGATCGAAATGGGTATGGACGAAGGGAAAAAGAAAGGGCCGGTCCTCAATGAGAGGATGGCCCGTTCGGTAAAGATGGTTGCGGGGGCCTGCAACCGCCTTGATTTGCAGCTTCAGAAACTGCTCGCGATAGTCGTCCCAACGTAGCCGTTAGCGCAACTGATAGCGCTGGGTCAGCGGAGTCCGCTTTGTCTCCAAGAATGGAGTGCTCAGCATCGATGTTGATTCCGCTAAGTGCCACTCCGGACATCGGGACACTTCGAAAGTGATGACGGGAGGACGCTCCGCCCGGCGCGATCTGTTCATTCGTCAGGGTCTTGGGAAAACCTGGCAGCTTCCCCTCCTGATACTGGACGAAATATTCCTTGGCCATGTGATCGCGTACCGTCACGACTTGCGTCTGAGCCAAACGAATTGCCGAGCACCTCGCGCGTGTGTTGACCGAGAGAGGGCGGGCCATTCTGCAAGCT
>Ga0307442_1000994_pt1 | contig 13923 bp, 11 predicted proteins | sample SalMarWE160430MG_FD_202143 | JGI IMG/M metagenome (GOLD analysis project Ga0307442, IMG submission 202143) | Salt marsh sediment microbial communities from the Plum Island Ecosystem LTER, Massachusetts, United States - WE1604-30 | ecosystem: Environmental > Aquatic > Marine > Intertidal zone >...
ACGACCAATAGTCGTGTATGGGCTCCGATGCGCTCGATGGGCTCGATGGGCTGGGCCATGGCGGCAGGTTCGGCGACAGGTCGGAGCGCTGCGCAGCCGGCTCGGGCGCCTGCGCCGAGAAAGGCTTGGGCTGAGGTTGAGGCGGTGGCGCCTGCAATGTCGGCTCGGCGGGCGCCGAAGCGGCGGCCGCTGGCGCTGAGGAGGAGCGGGCGCGCAACCCGGACGCCTTGGTGTCGAGACGCGGAGAGGGCGGAGGAGCACTTGCGCGAGCGCCGCGGCCCGTCGGTTGGGCACCGCGCGCTGGCGGCACGTACTCGCCCGGGCCACGCCCCTTGAAGTGGGCGAGCTCACCTTCGAGCCGCGTCACCTCGGTGACCAATGCGTCGACGCGCTCCGAGCGACGCATCAGCGTGTGCAGCATCAAAAGCGTGATGTACACCGACAGCGCGGCGATGAGCGCGAGCCAGAACGTCACCTGGAATTGCAGGTAGGCGCCGATGAAGAACGCCGCCGTGACGAGCGCGATTGCGCCCTTCACGATTAGGTCGGCAATGCTGCCTTGGTTCCGCATGCCGGTTTTGATTTTGCCAATGCTCGCCATGAAACGTGATCTGCGCCCCCTGCCGATTCGTTGCATGCCTGAGCTTTTCGCTCGCCCAGGACGAGCGCAATGGCAGGGAAGCCACTTTCACCAGCTTTCTGGCTGGACAAGGTGATTCGCTTGCACGACCAGCGCACTCCGCCAATCAGACGCCAACTGTCCCGGCGGCGCAAGGCCGCAGCAGAGCTCCTCGAGCGCACCCCATATCACTAACGAGAGCCCACTTGCCCGAGGATTGCCACGTCGCGCCGCAATGGCGCCGTCGGGTGGCCGCAGCAAACCCGAATTGGGGAGCTTGTTTAGGTCTCGTTAGGCGAATCGACGTGCTATCGTTGTGTCCGGGCGTTCCTCGCGGTCCCGGCGTATGAGAGAAGGGACAGCCCGATGCTGATGAGTGTGATTGGTCGAGATCCGAGTGCTTCGTATTACGGTGAGTTGGCGGGCGTACGCGTCCTCATCACCGGACTTTCGACCGTTTGCGGCGTCGACGTGGCCCGTGCCTTCGCCGATCACCGCGGCCGCCTCATCATCGATACGGCCGCCTCCACGCCGGAAACCGATGCCCTGGCGGCGCTCCTGGCCGAGACGGCAAGCGAGATCGACCTCTTTACCGAGGCTTGCGCGGACTCCGACTCGGCCGTCCCCTTCGCCCAGGCCGCCTCTCAGGCTTTCGGCGGTCTCGACGCCGTCATCAATCTCATCCCCATTAAGGCTCGCGATCTGGCAAATCGCACAAGCCTGGAGGACGTCGAGGACCTGGTGTCGCACAAACTCGCGGTGCCGCTGCTCGTTTCCCGCATCGTTGCCAATCGCATGCGGCTGCTGCTCACCGAAGGCCTCGTGCTCAACGTGATGACGATGCCAGCACCGCGCAGCGCCGGCGAAGCCGCGCTGGCTGGCGTAGCGCGCACCGCGCTTGCGGCGTTAACGCGGGGCGAGGCCGAGAGGTGGGCGCCGCACGGCATCCGCGTCAACGCGATCGGTCCACGCGCGACGACGCCGGAGGCCGGCGCCTGTCTCGCGAGCGAGCCGGATATTGCCGCGCTCGCGCTCTACCTCGCGTCAAAGCGCGGGCGCACTCTGTCCGGCCATATCTTCGACGCCGCAGGGATCGCCGCGCGACGCTGCTGAGGCGCGAACCTCGCGCTCTCAAGCCTGCAGCAATCTTCGCAGCTGCCTGCGCCAGGGAATGCGCGAGCCGGCGAGCTTGACGAGCTCGTGCCTGCGGTTCGCCACGTCCTTGAGGTTCTGGCGCAATTGCTCCAGCGCAAAGTCGAGCGTCATCAGACGGATCGCATCCTCCATCGACATGTTGCGCAATTCGCCGCTGTCGCGGATCGATGCCACCGTGCCGTTGAGCTTGGCGATCGCCGCCTCCACCGCTGCCATGTCGGGCGTAGCGCCTCTCACATCGCCGTCTGCCTCGCTCACGTCGACGCGCAGCGCACCGACCGCGTCGCGAAGCTCTTGCAGGCCGTCTCGAAGCCTTGGCTGGACGCTGGCAGGCAGCGGCGAGGACACGGCACGCGCAAGCATCAACTCCGTATGCCACAGGCGCCGTAGCGCGGTCAGCAGCGCTTCGGGATTGGGACTGTCGGCGAGAAATCCCGCGACCTCGGTCTGCACCTGCTGGCCCAAGGCCGCATTCGTCGTAATCGCCGCCCTTATCTTTGCACTCGTCGTGGCGACCGCCGTCTCATCGTAGCGCCCTGTGAGCGCCATCGTCAGCAGATCGGACGTCAGCTGGAAATAGAGCGGCAAGGTGCGGGAGACATGGGAGGCGAGGGCCGGGCCAGCGCGCGAGGGGTAGACGAGCAACATGGTCAGGATCGCAACGACCGTGCCGATCACGACCTCGATCATGCGGATGACCGCGGACGCCAGCGGCGTCCCGAACACCGGCGTGCCGAGAATGATGATCGCGGCGTTGACGCAGGCGATGCGCATTTGCGGCCTCGCCGCTGCAAAATACGCCAAGACGAGAACGGTCGCGGCAAGGCCGGCAAGCCGCAGAGGAAAACTGTGGCCCAGGAGCACGGCAACGGCGCCGCCGACAACGGCGCCCACCAGACTCCCCAAGAACCAATCGAGAGCCAGGCCGAGCGAGGCGCCGATGTTGGCCTGGGTGATGAAGATCGCCACCACGGCCGCCCAGAAGGCTTGGGGCAGGCCTAAGAAGTCGGCGATGACGTAAGCCAGGCACGCCGCGATGGTCGTTTTCACCGCCTGGCGGACGCGGGGCTTGCTCTCGCGCCAATCGCCGAGCCAAGTCAAAGGGTTGCTCAAGATTCCGACCCCACCGTGGAACGGGACACTCTACGCTGTGCGCCGTTACGCCTGAGTTACCCTTTGTCCGCTAGAAACTGTCCGCTGGAAACCGCATGCGCAAAGATCGCGCCAGCGGTCGCAGCCCGCATTTCTTGACAGGTGCCCCTGGCGGCGCGTATCACCACCGCGCCTTTGGCACTCTCAGTCACTCAGTGCCAAAGCATCCCTTCGAGACAGCAGGCCGCTAGCGGCCAAGCCCTTGATCTGGAGCGATATTTCCCATGAAATTCCGTCCACTACACGACCGCGTCGTCGTCAAGCGTCTGGACAGCGAGACCAAGACGACCGGTGGCATCATCATCCCTGACACGGCCGCCGAGAAGCCGCAGCAGGGCGAGGTCGTCGCGGTCGGCCCCGGCGCCCGCGACGAGAGCGGCAAGCTCGTCCCCATCGACCTCAAGAAGGGGGACACGGTCCTGTTCGGCAAATGGAGCGGGACCGAGGTCAAGATCGACGGGCAGGAGCTGCTCATCATGAAGGAAAGCGACATCATGGGCGTCCTCGACAAGTAGGTCGCCTGCTTCCCTTCACTCGCGAAAATGCCCGCCTGAGGCGGATCCGATGCCGGCGGCCGGCTCCCATTCATGGCCGCCCCCCGAAAACTTGCAACGCAGGAGAAAGCCCCTATGGCTGCCAAGGACGTTCGTTTTTCCGTCGACGCGCGAGAGAGAATGCTGCGCGGCGTCGACATCCTTGCCAACGCGGTGAAGGTGACGCTCGGGCCCAAGGGCCGCAACGTCGTCATCGAGAAATCGTTCGGCGCGCCGCGCACGACCAAGGACGGCGTGACGGTAGCCAAGGAGATCGAGCTCGAGGATAAGTTCGAGAACATGGGCGCGCAGATGGTGCGCGAGGTCGCCCAGAAGACCAACGACATCGCGGGCGACGGCACGACCACGGCCACCGTTCTTGCCCAGGCGATCGTGCGTGAGGGCCTCAAGTCGGTCGCCGCGGGCATGAACCCGATGGATCTGCGGCGCGGCATCGACAAGGCCGTCGTGCAGGTCGTCGAGGAGATCGGCAAGCGCGCCAAGAAGGTCAAGAACTCGAGCGAGATCGCGCAGGTCGGCACCATCTCGTCCAACGGCGAGAAGGAGATCGGCGATATGATCGCCGAGGCCATGCAGAAGGTCGGCAACGAAGGCGTCATCACGGTCGAGGAGGCCAAGAGCCTGGAGACCGAGCTCGAGGTCGTCGAGGGCATGCAGTTCGACCGCGGCTACCTGTCGCCCTACTTCATCACCAACGCCGACAAGATGATTGCCGAGCTCGAGGATCCCTACATCCTCATTCACGAGAAGAAGCTGTCGAACCTGCAACAGCTGCTGCCGGTGCTCGAGGCAGTGGTGCAGTCGGGACGGCCGTTGCTCATCATCGCCGAGGAGGTCGAGGGCGAGGCGCTCGCCACGCTCGTCGTCAACAAGCTGCGCGGCGGCTTGAAGGTCGCCGCCGTCAAGGCGCCGGGCTTCGGCGACCGCCGCAAGGCCATGCTGGAGGATATCGCCATCCTGACCGGCGGCCAGACCATCTCCGAGGACCTCGGCATCAAGCTCGAGAACGTCACGCTCGATATGCTGGGCCGCGCCAAGCGCATCTCGATCACCAAGGACGACACCACGATCGTCGACGGCGCCGGCAAGAAAAAGAACATCGAGGCGCGCGTCAACCAGATCAAGGCGCAGATCGAGGAGACCACCTCCGATTACGACCGCGAGAAGCTGCAGGAGCGGCTGGCCAAGCTTGCGGGTGGCGTCGCTGTGATCAGGGTCGGCGGAGCCACGGAGGTCGAGGTCAAGGAGCGCAAGGACCGCGTCGACGACGCGCTCAATGCGACCCGTGCCGCCGTCGAGGAGGGCGTGGTCCCGGGCGGCGGCGTCATGCTCCTCAAGGCCGCCAACGCTGTCACGGCCAAGGGCGAGAATGACGATCAGGACGCCGGCATCGCCATCGTCAAGAAGGCGCTGCAGGCGCCGATCCGGCAGATCGCCGACAACGCCGGCGTCGAAGGCTCGATCGTCGTCGGCAAGGTGCTCGAGGGACGCGGACAGTCGTTCGGCTACGACGCGCAGAACGATGAGTACGGCGACATGCTGGAGAAGGGCATCATCGACCCGGCCAAGGTCGTGCGCATCGCACTGCAGGACGCCGCCTCTGTCGCCGGATTGCTCGTCACCACCGAGGCCGCGGTCGCCGAGGCCCCTAAGAAGGACGAGGAACATTCCCACGCCCCTGGTGGCATGGGGGGCATGGGTGGAATGGGCGGCATGATGTAAGGCGTCCCCGGGTTTCGCCGTTTGCGAGATCAATGAGACCGCCCGCGGGCAACCGCGGGCGGTAGCGATTTGGGCCGCCCGCCCCTATTTCGGCTGATTGTTCCAACCGAAGGCGCGCAGCTCGCCCGGCAGGATGGTCCCCCGCAAAGCGGCCTTGGGATCGGGCGACTTCTGACGGCTGGTGTAGGAACGGATAGACCGCGTGCGTGCGCTCACCGCCTTCGTGGCCGTCGGCGCGCGCTTCGGCACGGGCGGAATACCCTCTGGCGGCGGAGGCGGAGCGGCAAGCCGAAACCTCTCAGTCGTCATTGCGCTTTGCGTTCGCACCGATGCATCAAGCGGCTGCACTTCCGCTGATGTCACCGCGCCGGTTGTGATCGTCTTCGTCTCGCTTTTCTTGCGCGTGGGCAGCTCCGGCTTGGCGTGGACCTGGTCGTCCCGATCGGACGGCCCCTGGGGCACAGCCGCCGGCGACATTGTGCCGGAAGGCGCTGCCGCGTTGCCGGCCGGTTTCGACGATGCCCCCTCTGCACTGAAACGCCGGCTCAGCTCTTCCGCCCGCTGCCGCACGGATGCGGTGTCGTCGGGCGCCGCTGCAGGCTCCTTGGCGGTTGGGGCCTTCATAGGAGCAACGACGCTCTGCGGCGGCTGCGGTGCCACCGCTTCGGGTGCGTGCTCGCGTGCCTGCCACGCCTCCTGCAATGCGGGCAAGCGCTCATCGTCAAGGAAGTGTGGCAGTGCCGGGCCGGACGAGGATGTCGTGGAGGCGCCGGGTTGTACCCGCTCCATGGCACGCGAGACATCGCTCACGACGACGCAGAAGGCGAGCAGCGAGCTGCCGACTACCATGCCTTCTCTTGCGCCCATAACCCCAAGCTCCCAAGCGCAAGTCCAGTCGCTCAATCCTGGGTTTGAGGCCCAAACTTGCGCTTTGACAGTCTACATTGTTCGCAGCACGCATGCACGGAACGCTGAGCGGCCGCTCCGCCATCCATCCAGCGAACACGGCCGCGCCCCTGAAAACACGCAGTACCCCGACGAGGCGCCGTCATTTACTGGCCATGTATTCGGTTAAAATATTGATGCCTGGCGCGGCGAGACCGTGGCGCCATCCCGAATGGCCTCTACAAAGCGGCTAGCCGCCGCGGGGCTCGATTGCCTTTCGGCGGCGGACAGCCGATGATTGCCCCTTAGGCGGACTGCGCTCACGCACCCCGGGGCCAGCAAACCTCGAATGAGCCATGAGCCAGCGCCGCTTGCCTCGGGAGGGGCACGATGGACATCCGACAGCTCCAGTATCTCGCAGCGCTTGCCCGCGAACGCCATTTCACGCGCGCCGCGGCCGCCTGCAACGTGACCCAGCCGACACTGTCAGGGCGTATTCGCCAGCTCGAGCTCGAGCTCGAGGTCCCCATCGTCGAGCGCGGACAACGCTATCGCGGCCTGACGCCCGAGGGTGAGCGTGTGCTCAAATGGGCCCACGTCATCCTCAAGAACTGGCAGGCGATGCAAGAGGAGCTGGGCCACCTCAAGGACCATGAGAGCGGCCTGAAGGGCCGGGTGGTGCTGGGCGGCATCCCCTCCTCCCTGCCGATGATCCCGTTGCTCACCAAGAAGATCCGCTCAATTCACCCGGGGATCGACTTCACTGTTCTTTCGCATAGCTCGGAGGAGATCCTCAGGGGTCTGGCAGATTTCTCCATCGATGTCGGCATAACCTATCTCGACAACGAGCCGATCCATGGGATGCTCGCCTCGCCGCTCTACATAGAGCGCTATTGCCTTTTTGTGCCCGAGACGCACCCGCTCGCAAACCGCGACTCGGTGACCTGGCAAGAGGCATCCGAGGAGCCGCTCTGCCTGTTGACGCCCAACATGCAGAACCGGCGCATCATCGATCGCGCATTCGAGACTGCGAAGTGTCACCCCATCCCGCGGCTTGAGACGAACTCAGTCATAAACTTATGCTCGAACGTGCGTTTGATGGGGCTCGCCAGCATCATGCCGCAGTATGTGCTGGAGGTTTTGGGGAACGTGTCGGGGATCAAGGCGATCCCGCTCGATCACCCCAAGGTCGAGCACAGCGTCGGTCTGGTCGTCGCCGACAGAGATCCCTTGTCACCTTTAATTGAAGCCTTGCGGGAAGCGACGACAAAGCTCGCGCCAGTGACGTTCGGCGCACGCGCCTGACAGGCGTACCCGGGGGGAAACGACCAATCTTGTGCAGTGCAGCATTGATGCCTTCGATTGGCACATCGAAAGGGCCAATTTGATAACAGCCGCATGACTTGAGAGAAGTCAGTTTGCCGCAGGAGAGGCCACCGAGGCACACGAGTCATGTCGCGACCTACGACCCCTAAAGTTGCCGTTGCAGCACCGCCTGGCAGCGAGGAGAAAGCCCGCGCCATCTGTGAGGCGCACGGCGGTCGCCCCGACGAGCTGCTGGAGATTTTCCACGCTGTGCAAGCCGAGCTCGGATTCGTGCCCGAGCAGACGTTGCCGGTCATCGCCGACGCGCTCAATTTGACCCGCGCCGAGGTGTATGGCGTCCTCAGCTTCTATCACGATTTCCGCAGCGCCCCGGCGGGCCGCCATATCGTCAAGATGTGTCGCGCCGAGGCCTGCCAGGCGATGCACACCGAGGAGGTCTGCCGCCACGCCGAGCAGCGGCTCGGCACGAGGTTCGGTGAGACGAGCCCGGATGGCGAGTTCACGTTGCAGGCCGTCTACTGCCTCGGCAATTGCGCGCTGTCTCCCGCGATGATGATCGACGGCGACTTGTTCGGATGCGTGGATAAGAAGCGCTTCGACGCGATCATCGCCGATCTCGACAAGGAGGCCGCAGCGTGACGAAGGTCTTCATTCCCCGTGACGCCGCAGCCCTGTCGATGGGCGCCGATGCGGTTGCCAAGGCAATCGCCGCAGAAGCCAAGAAGCGAAAAAAGAACATCGAGCTCGTGCGCAATGGCTCGCGCGGCATGCTCTTTTTGGAGCCGCTGGTCGAGGTCGAGACCGAAGGGGGGCGCGTTGCCTACGGCCCCGTCAGCGCTGCGGACGTCGCCGACCTCTTCAAGGCGGACTTCCTCGCAGGCGGCAAGCACAAGCTCTTCCACGGGCTCACCGAGGAGATCCCCTACTTCAAGAAGCAAGAGCGGCTGACGTTCGCCCGCTGCGGCATCATCGATCCCCTCTCGATCGAGGAGTACCGCGCGCACGGTGGCTTCGAGGGTCTCAGCAAGGCTCTTGCCATGGACCCGGGCGACATCGTTGCCGAGGTCACCACCTCGGGCTTGCGCGGCCGCGGCGGCGCTGGCTTCCCCACCGGCATCAAATGGAAGACCGTCCTCGATACTGAGGCCGAGCAGAAATACATCTGCTGCAACGCCGACGAAGGCGATAGCGGCACCTTCGCCGACCGCATGCTGATGGAAGGCGACCCGTTCTGCCTGATCGAAGGCACGATCATCGCCGGCATCGCGGTGGGCGCAACGAAGGGCTACATCTACATCCGCTCCGAGTACCCGCACGCCGTCGCCACCTTCCGCGAAGCCATCAGGGTCCTCACCGAGGCCAATTGGCTCGGCCGCACGATCCAAGGGTCTGCCTACGACTTCGAGCTCTTCGTGCGCGTCGGCGCCGGCGCCTACATCTGCGGCGAGGAGACCTCGATGCTGGACAGCCTCGAGGGCAAGCGCGGGCTCGTGCGCTACAAACCGCCGCTGCCGGCGATCGAGGGCCTGTTTGGCAAGCCGACCGTCATCAACAATGTGCTGAGCCTCGCCTCCGTGCCGATCATCATTGCCAAGGGCGGCGAGTACTATCGCGACTTCGGCGTCGGCAAGTCGCGGGGCACGCTGGCCTTCCAGCTCGCCGGCAACATCAAGCAGGGTGGCCTGGTCGAGAAGGCGTTCGGCGTCACTGCGCGCGAGCTGATCGAGGATTTCGGCGGCGGCACCCTGTCGGGACGGCCCGTGCGCGCCGTCCAGTTCGGCGGTCCGCTCGGCGCCTACCTTCCCGAATCGAAGCTCGATACCCAAATGGACTATGAGGCCTTCATCAAGGAGGAGGCCATGGTCGGTCACGGCGGCGTGGTGGTCTTCGACGACACCGTCGACATGGCAAAGCAGGCGCGCTTCGCCATGGAGTTCTGCGTGATCGAGTCGTGCGGCAAGTGCACGCCCTGCCGCATCGGTTCGGTACGCGGCGTCGAGGTGATCGATCGTATCATCGCCAACGAGAACCGCGCCGAGAACATAGAGCTGTTGAAGGATCTGTGTGTCACCATGACTGACGGATCGCTGTGCGCCATGGGCGGCCTGACACCGATGCCGGTCATGAGCGCACTCAACCACTTCCCCGACGATTTCAACCGTCCGGCGCGCGCCGAAGCCGCCGAATGACTGAGCAAAACGAGGCCGCTATGAGCAGCGAAACCCAGCCAATGACGCTCATCAAGGAGAAGGACTACGGCACGCCGCCGCGTCACTCCAATCAGATGGTGACGTGCGAGATCGACGGCCAAGAGGTGACGGTGCCGGAAGGCACCTCGATCATGCGCGCGGCCGCCGAGCTCGGCATCATGGTGCCGAAGCTGTGCGCCTCCGACAACCTCGATCCCTTCGGCTCCTGCCGGCTGTGCCTCGTCGAGATCGAAGGCCGCAGGGGCACGCCCGCCTCCTGCACCACGCCGGTGGCGCCCGGCATCAAGGTCGCTACGCAGACCGAGCGTCTCGCCCGCATCCGCAAGGGCGTGATGGAGCTTTACATCTCCGACCACCCGCTTGACTGCTTGACCTGCGCGGCGAATGGCGACTGCGAGCTGCAGGACATGGCAGGTGCCGTGGGCCTGCGCGACGTCCGCTACGGCTACGATGGGGAGAACCACGTGTTTGCCCGCCAGCACGGCGAGGAAAACCCGCTCTATCAGTCCAAGGACACCTCCAACCCCTACTTCCAGTTCGAGCCGTCGAAGTGCATCGTATGCTCGCGCTGTGTGCGCGCCTGCGAGGAGGTGCAAGGCACGTTCGCGCTGACCATCGACGGGCGCGGCTTCGCCTCCCACGTCGCCGCCGGCATGGACGAGGACTTCCTGCAATCGGAATGCGTGTCGTGCGGCGCCTGCGTGCAGGCCTGTCCGACGGCCACGCTCATTGACACGTCCATCGTCGAGCACGGCCAGCCCGAGCACTCCGTGGTGACGACTTGCGCCTACTGCGGCGTCGGCTGCTCGTTCAAGGCCGAGATGCAGGGCGACAGCGTCGTGCGCATGATGCCCTACAAGGACGGCGGCGCCAACGAAGGCCACTCCTGCGTCAAGGGCCGCTTCGCCTTCGGCTATGCCACCCACAAGGATCGCGTGCTGAACCCGATGATCCGCGAGAAGATCACCGATCCCTGGCAGGTCGTGACCTGGGACGAGGCGATCAAGTTCACCGCCGACCGCTTCATGGCCGTGCAGAAGAAGTATGGCCGCGGCTCAATCGGCGGCATCACCTCCTCGCGCACCACCAACGAGGAGGTCTACGTCGTGCAGCGCATGGTGCGCACGGCCTTCGGCAACAACAACGTCGACACCTGCGCACGCGTCTGCCATTCGCCGACGGGCTACGGCCTCAAGGCAACGTTCGGCGAGTCCGCCGGCACCCAGGACTTCCGCAGCGTCGACAAGTCCGACGTCATCCTGGTTATCGGCTCCAACCCGACCGACGCGCATCCCGTGTTCGGCTCGCGCATGAAGAAGCGCCTGCGCGAGGGCGCCAAGCTTATCGTGGTCGACCCGCGCCGCATCGATCTGGTGCGCAGCCCCCATGTCAAGGCCGACTATCACCTACAGCTCAAGCCCGGCACCAACGTGGCCGTGCTCAATGCCTTGAGCCACGTCGTCGCTAGCGAAGGCCTGATCGACCGCTCATTCGTCGCCGCCCGCTGCGAGAAGCACGATTTCGAGCAGTGGGAGGCCTTCATCAAGGACGAGAAGAACTCCCCCGAGGCGTTGGAGCCCATCACCGGCGTACCCGCAGCCGACATTCGCGCCGCCGCACGCCTCTTCGCCACCGGTGGCAACGGCGCGATCTACTACGGCCTCGGCGTCACCGAGCACAGTCAAGGCTCGACCATGGTGATGGCCATGGCCAACCTCGCCATGGCGACCGGCAACATCGGCCGCGAGGGCGTGGGTGTGAACCCGATGCGCGGCCAGAACAACGTGCAGGGCTCCTGCGACATGGGCTCGTTCCCGCACGAGTTCCCGGGCTACCGTCACGTCTCGGGCGAGGCGACGCGCAAGTTGTTCGAGGAGGTGTGGCACAAGAAGCTCGATCCCGACCCTGGCCTGCGCATCCCCAACATGTTCGACGAGGCCCAGAGCGGCACTTTCAAGGGCCTCTTCGTGCAGGGCGAGGACATCGCCCAATCCGACCCCAACACGCAGCACGTGACGCACGCGTTGGAGTCGCTGGAGATCCTTGTGGTGCAAGATCTGTTCCTCAACGAGACGGCGGCCTTCGCGCACGTCTTCCTGCCGGGCACCTCCTTCCTTGAGAAGGACGGAACCTTCACCAACGCCGAGCGGCGCGTCAATCGCGTGCGCCCGGTGATGAAGGAGCAGCAGGGCATGGCCGAGTGGGAGATCGTGTGCCAGATCGCCACCGCGATGGGCTATCCCATGAGCTACCCCAATGCCGCGGCGATCATGGACGAGATCGCCTATGTGACGCCCACCTTCAAGGGCATGAGCTTTGCCAAGCTCGATGCACTCGGCAGCATCCAGTGGCCGTGCGACGACGACGCGCCCGAGGGCACGCCGGTCATGCACGTGGAGGAGTTCACGCGCGGCAAGGGCCGCTTCATGCTCACCGACTTCGTGCCGACGCAAGAGCGCACCAACCGCAACTTCCCGCTGATCCTGACCACGGGCCGCATCCTCAGCCAGTACAATGTCGGCGCGCAGACGCGGCGCACCGAGAACGTCGTCTGGTACAAGGAGGACATCCTCGAGATGCATCCGAGCGACGCGGAGATGCGCGGCATCAAGGACGGCTCGCTCGCCTCGCTGACGAGCCGCGTGGGCGCCACGACCATGCGCGTGCAGGTGACCGACCGGGTGCCACCAGGCGTCGTCTACTCGACCTTCCACTTCCCCGAGAGCGGCGCCAACGTCATCACGACCGAGAACTCCGACTGGGCGACGAACTGCCCCGAGTACAAGGTCACGGCCGTTCAGGTGATGCCCTCCAACCGGCCTGCGGAATGGCAGACGGAATGGGAGGAGCGCGACCGCGAGAACAAGCGCATATCCGGCAAGACGCTCGTTGCCGCGGAGTAAGAGGCCTTAAGGCCGCGAGCATGCCATGAGTGCCATGACGAAGCCGGCCGACCTCGCTGACACGCCGACGCCTGTCTCGCTATGCTCGCATGCCGTCGAGGGGACCGGCCTCGACGTCGCGGGCGAGCAGTCTGCGGTGACGTGGCAACTGCCCGAGGAAGTGCCCGTCGCCTTGCAGATCAACTCGACGCCTTACACCGTGATGATGGCGACGCCGGCCGATCTTGCTGATTTCGGCCGCGGCTTCGTGCTGGCCGAGGGCATCGTAAAGAGCCGCGCCGACATCCGCGGCGTACTCGCCATGCCGGTCGAGAATGGCCTGGCGGTCGACATCGCCGTCGACGAGAGCGCGCTTGAAGCGGCGCGCATGCCGCGTCGTGCGATCGAGGGCCGTTCAGGCTGCGGGCTGTGCGGCGTCGAGAATATCGCCGACGTCGTGCGCGTCACGCAGCCCATACCGCACAGCGTGCGCCCCGCTCCGGCAGTAATCCTCAAGGCCGCTGCCGCGCTGCCGCAGCGGCAGCCGATGAACCGGCTCAACCATACAGTCCATGGCGCCGCGTGGGTGTCGCTCCAGGGCGATATCCGCCTCGTGCGCGAGGACGTCGGCCGCCACAACGCACTCGACAAGCTCATCGGCGCACTCTTCGAAGCGGAAACGGATCTCGCCTCCGGTTTCGTCCTGATGACGAGCCGCTGCAGCTTCGAGCTCGTGCAGAAGGCGGCAACCGTCGGCATCGGCGCCCTCGTCACCGTCTCGGCACCGACCTTGCTTGCACTCGAAATCGCCCGCAACGCCCGCATGTTCCTCGCTTCTCTCGGCGAGCGTGGGGTCGTCGTGTTCAACAGCTAGAGCCAGCCTCACGCAGACAAACGGGAAAGCGTCGCCTCATGGAAAACCGTGACATGATCCGTATGGCCAATCAGATCGCGGCCTATTTCGAGGCCTACCCGCGCAAAGAGGCTCTGGAAGGGATCGCCAACCACATTAAGAAGTTCTGGGATCCGCGCATGCGCAAGCAGCTCAGCGAGTACATCGACGGCGGCGGTGAGGGCCTGTCCCCGCTCGCCCTCGCCGCGCTCGCGCCCAAGGCAAAAGCGAAGGCTTGACCGGAAAGCTTTGGTTAGCCAACCCGCGCTGCACTGCGAGCAGGCCGGGTTGCCGTTTCGCCCGGCCGGGCATAGGCTGCGGGCGTTGTCACTGGCCGCCAGCGCCGCCGCAGATTTCAGCTGGCCGCCGGCATCGGGCCCCTTAGCCGAGCGTCGGCCTGCAATCGGCCATGCGGCGCGTAGCGACCCCCCGCGGATGGTAGGAGGTCTGCCATGGGAATCGCACTAACGCTTCAGCAATACCTCGACGACAAGCAGATCGATTACGACGTGCTGACGCACAAACG
>Ga0307442_1000996_pt1 | contig 13911 bp, 14 predicted proteins | sample SalMarWE160430MG_FD_202143 | JGI IMG/M metagenome (GOLD analysis project Ga0307442, IMG submission 202143) | Salt marsh sediment microbial communities from the Plum Island Ecosystem LTER, Massachusetts, United States - WE1604-30 | ecosystem: Environmental > Aquatic > Marine > Intertidal zone >...
TGCATGGGCTCCACCGGCCCCGCCTCCATCGATCCCAAGACGGGCAAGCCCTATGCGCTCAATTTTCCCGTCATCACCATCTCCGACATGGTGAATGCGCAGGTGCGCTTGATCGACCACTTGGGCGTCGATCAGCTGTTCTGCGTGATCGGCGGCTCAATGGGCGGCATGCAGGTGCTCGAATGGGCCTCGAGCCACACCGAGCGCGTGTTCTGCGCCGTGCCCATCGCCACCGCGGCGTGGCACTCCTCGCAGAACATCGCCTTCCACGAGGTGGGCCGCCAGGCGGTGATGGCCGACCCCGACTGGTGCGGCGGCGAGTATCATGCGCACGGCAAGGTGCCGCGCAACGGGCTCGCCGTAGCGCGCATGGCAGCCCACATCACCTACCTGTCGGAGGATGCGCTGCACCGCAAGTTCGGCCGCAACCTGCAGGAGCGCTCCAAGCTCACCTTCTCCTTCAACGCCGACTTCCAGGTGGAGAGCTACCTGCGCCACCAGGGCTCGACCTTCGTTGACCGCTTCGACGCCAACAGCTACCTCTACATTACGCGTGCGATGGACTACTTCGATCTCGGCGCCGAGCACGGCGACGTGCTCGCCAACGCCTTCCGCGGCACCAAGACACGCTTCTGCGTCGTCTCCTTCACCTCGGACTGGCTCTACCCGACGCGCGAGAGCCGCGAGATCGTGCAGGCCTTGAACGCGGTCGCCGCCAACGTCTCGTTCGTGGAGATCGAGAGCAACAATGGCCACGACTCCTTCCTCTTGGAGGAGCCGGAATTCTTCGCAACCGTGCGCGGCTTCTTGAACGCGGCCGGCGTCAGGCGCGGATTGAAGGTCTAGGGGGCGCCAGATGCTCAAAGTCACGACACCACCACACGGACCTCATCGCGTCGACCATCTGCTCATCGCCGAGATGGTGGAGCCGGGCGCACGTGTGCTCGACGTCGGCTGCGGCGACGGGGCGCTTTTGCAGATCCTGGCCGAAACCAAAGCCACCGACGGGCGCGGTGTGGAGCTCGAGCGCGATCGCGTCAACGCCTGCGTGACCCGCGGCCTTTCCGTCATCCAGGGCGACGCCGACCGCGATCTCGACGACTATCCCGACGGCGCCTTCGACTACGCCATCCTGAGCCTCACCATCCAGGCGACGCGCCATCCCAAGACGGTGTTGGAGAACCTTTTGCGCATCGGCCGGCGCGCCATCGTCTCGTTCCCCAACTTCGGGCATTGGCGCATTCGCATGGAGCTGCTGCTGACGGGCCGCATGCCGCAGACGCAGAACCTGCCCGAGCCGTGGTACGCGAGCCCCGACGCGCACTTGTGCACCATCAAAGACTTCGCCGACCTCGTCGCCCTCGTCGACGCGGAGGTGGAGGAAGCCGTCGCCTTCAACACCTCGGGCCGTCGCCTGCCGATGCGCCACTCGATCTCGCTGCAGAACTTGCTTGGCGAGAAGGCCGTGTTCCTTCTGCGCAAGCGCCACGGCGCCTAGCTCGCGCGCGTGCCGGCGGGAACGAGCCCGCGCAGCGGGCGCGCCTTGGCCGGCTTGCCGATCGGTGCCACCAGCTCCTTGCGCGCCTCCGCAATCACCACGCCACAGAAGGCCGGCGACAGCACTGCTCCCACGCGTTCCCAGGCGGTGGCCGAGCGCAGAAGCATGCGCCGCCCCACGGGCGGCATGTAGAGCGCGCCGCTCCAATCGAGCGGCGTGAACATCGCCTCCACCAGCAGCGCCTCGAGCTGGCGGCGGCTGTAAGGACGCCCTTGCCCGAACGGCGTGTTGTCGAGCCGCGCCCACACCCCGCGCCGGTTGGGGACGACCAGCAACAGACGTCCCTCAGGCGACAGCACGCGCCAGATCTCCCGCAACAGCGGGCGCGCGCCCTCCGCCATCTCCAGACAGTGCACACCAAGCAGCCGGTCGACGGAGCCGTCGGCAAGCGGCAGGCGGTCCTCCTGCACCAAGACCGACATCGTCGGCGCATTCTTGGGCCACGCCAGCGCGCCTTGGGTCTCGGGCATCAGCGCGCCGATGCGCCGTGCTTCGCCGCGAAAGGCGCCGAGGTAGGGCGAAGCATACCCGAGCCCGATCAGAGTTGCGCCGCTCAGACCGCGCCAGCGCGCGCGGATGCGATGCGTCAGCAATCGGCGCACGGCCTGCCCGAGCGCGGTCGCGTAGAACGCCTTGAGGTCGTTGACGTCGAGCTGCATGGGGCAGAGAACCCTTGCGCGTTGCGCCGCCAGTCTGACCGGATCGGAGCGCAATTCAAGCCGTCCCCACCCCTTCCTACGGCGCAAGCGATCGAGCCGGCCGATCTGACCTGGACCTGTTCCATCCGCTGCGATCCTGCTCTAGTGTCCCGATCGCGAAGTTCGTCGGGATTAGCGGCTGGCATTGAACGAACTTCGCGATCGAAAGGACACTAGCAAGTCCATGGCTCTAGTGTGATTCAGATCGAGAAACTCGCTTGAGGGCCTTGCCGCGAATGACGGCGAATTTCTCGATCATCACACCAGGGCCCCCGTCCGAGAACGAACCGTCGAGGAAGAGAGCCCGCGTCGCATGCCGAAGCTCGACATTGAGCAATTTCCCTGCCTTTCCGATAACTATGCCGTGCTGATACACGACGAGGAGGCAGGGGTTACGGCCTCGATCGACGCGCCCGATGCCGACGCCATCTTGCGGCGTCTCTCCGCCAAGGGATGGCGGCTCACGCACCTGCTCGTGACGCACCACCACGGCGATCACACCGGCGGCAATCTCGAGCTCAAGGAGATGACGGGCTGCACCATCATCGGACCGAAGGAGGAAGCCGACCGCATCCCCGGCATCGACCGCGAGGTCAGCGAGGGCGATGTGATTACCTTCGGACACTTCGAGATCCGCGTCCTCGATACGCCCGGTCACACGGCCGGCCACATCGCCTACTGGATCCCAGAGGCGCGCGCCGTCTTTGTCGGCGACACTCTGTTTGCCATGGGCGCAGGGCGCATCTTCGAGGGCAACGCAGAGATGATGTGGAACTCGCTCAAGAAGCTCATGGAGCTGCCGCCCGAGACGGAGATCTACTGCGGCCACGAGTACACCGCCGCCAACGCGCAATTCGCGCTGACTGTGGACCCCGACAACCTGGCGCTGCAGAATCGCGCCAAGGAGGTCGATCAGTTGCGCGCCAAGGGGCAGCCGACGCTGCCGACGCGCCTCGACCGCGAGCTCGAGACCAATCCTTTCTTGAGACCGAACGTGACGGCGATCCGCGCCAGGCTCGGCATGCCTTTCGCTCCCGACTGGAAGGTCTTCGCCGAGATCCGCGAGCGTAAGAACAGAGCCTGATGCCCCCTCCCTCCTTGAGCGCCGCAGACGTGATCGGGATGCTGGACTTGAAGCCGCACCCCGAGGGCGGCCATTTCCGCGAGACGTTCCGCGATGGGCTCTGCCACAACGGGCGCGCCGCCTCGACTGCGATCTACTTCCTTCTCGCTGCGGGTGAGGTCTCGCACTGGCACCGCGTGGACGCGGTGGAGATGTGGCACTGGTACGCCGGTGCCCCACTCGAGCTCTCGCTCGCTCCGCCAGCCGGCGGCGCCTCTCACGTCCGCCTCGGACAAGAGCTCGCCAGAGGCGAGCTGCCGCAGGCCGTGGTGCCCGCCGGCCACTGGCAGAGCGCGCGCAGTCTCGGCGATTGGACCCTTGTTGGTTGCACCGTCGCGCCGGGGTTCGTCTTCGAAGGATTCGAGCTGGCGCCGGACGGCTTCGAGCCGCCTGCGCAAGAGCCGCGCAAAGCCTAAGATGTTGCCCGAGAAGCGCAGGATCGACTTTTCCACCGCTAACGGTGCCCTGAGCATTTCACTAATTAACTGAATAATAAGCGAACTTCTGCATTCGCGGCCAACGCGGCATGGCCGCGCTTGCCGCCCCGAGCCGACTCACCAAAGAGTGCAACGGAGTTCATCTTGGACGACGGCTGACGGGGGGTTGCCGGTTATGAAGCGCGAGTCAATGGGGCCGATGCTAACGACAGTCTTTGTCGACTACGACAATGTCTACCTTTCTCTCAAGCGAAAGAGCGAGGAGGCGGCCAAGCGCTTCTCGAAGGACGCAAGCCGCTGGATCAAGGAGATCGAGACCGGTCGGCTCATGACGCCGACCAACGGTCCCGCCGTTCCCGGACCGCGCCGCATCGTCATCAACCGCTGCTATGGCAATCCGGTGCCGCGGCGCAACCAGAACGACAACTCCACCGACATGAGCTCGTTCCCGTTCGTGCGCCATCACTTCCTGCGCGCCGGGTTCGAGGTGATCGATTGCCCGCCGCTGACCGCTCAGCTCAAGAACTCGGCCGACATCCGCATGGTCATGGATGTTCGCGACATCCTCACGCACGACACCTACTTCGACGAGTTCGTCATTCTCTCTGGCGATGCCGATTTCACTCCGGTCCTCCACCGGCTGCGCTCGCATGCGCGCCGCACCGTGATCTACTCCAACGACAACACTGCCGCGCCCTACACCGCGATTTGCGATGCGGAGATCCGTGAATCCGATTTCCTGGCGCTTTTGCTCGACAATCAAATGCCGACAGCGATCGACGACACCCGCAGTGAGACGCCGTCGCTGCCGAGCGCGGCCAACATCGAGACGCTGCGCAAGGAGATCCTGGGCGAGGTGGTTACGGCCGTACGCGCGGCCGACCAGCCGGTTCCGCTCGAAGCGCTCGCCGACCGCGCCGTGCGCAATCTCGGCTACGACAAGACCGTCGGCTCCGGCTGGGGCGGCATCGGATCCTTCCGCGATCTGCTCGCAAAGGGCCTGCCGGAGGAGATTCGTCTCAGCAGCCAGCCGCCCTACTGCGTGTATGACGCAACGCGCGCCGTGCAACAGCAGCAGCCGAACGAGCCGCGCCGTATCGAGCCGCGTCGCGCCGAGCCGCAGCGCGCGGCAGAGTCTGCGGGCCCTGCTCCGTTCCATCGCACACTGCCGCCGCTTCTCGGCGCTATCCAGCAAGCTCAGCGAACCGCCGGGCCAACTTCCGGGCCCCCCGCCCAGGCGCCGCGCGGTCCGCTGGCCCCGGCCCAGTCCGAAGCCCTCTCGGGCCAGCCGGGGCTACCTCATCCCCAGCCTTACGCGCCGCGCGCGGGCGAAGGCGCGACGCTGATCCAGCAGTCCATCGCCCGCATCCATGAGGCGAGCCAGGCGCCCACGCTGTCGCCGCCGGACTATCGCACGCTGTTCGACGTGATGGCGCAGGAGATTGGGACCAACGGTCCGGCTGGCGCCCAGACGCTCGCCAACATCGTCAAGCGAGCGCAGGAGTTGGGGCTGGATGTTCGCCGCGACGACGTGCGCTTCGTGCTCGACGTCGTGGGCGAAGGCGATCCCTGGTTCACGCAGGGCGTCTCGGCGAGCCTGTTTGCGAGCCGCTTCCGCAACTTCGTCGTTGCCCGCTGCCGCAGCCAGGGCCTCAACCTGTCGGCCGACGAGCTGGATCTGATCGAAGCGTGGTTTGCGGCGCCGGCTGCTCCCCAACGCGGTCCGGCCACGGCCTACGGCGCCGCCCCGGCGGCCCCTCAGCAGCAGCCCGCACCTGCACAGCAAGGAGGACCCGGCCAGGGTCTCGACACGGAGCTGCGTGCCGACCGCTGGTGGGCCTTGGACGACGGCCATCAGCCGCAGCAGCAGGCGCCCGAGCAGGGTTTCGGCACGGATGAGTTCCCGCGCATCATCAGGACGCGGCTGCGGGGATAACCCGGCGCCACGGCCTTGAACAAGCCGCCATGTCAGCATGACATGGCGCCATGAACCGTGGTCATGGCGTCATGGCTAGGTGGCCATGTAGTGGCCGCCGTTAATGTCGAAGCAGGCGCCCGTCACAAAGCCGGCCTCGTCGGCGACAAGGAACACAACCCCCCGCGCAATCTCTTCCGCCTCGCCCAAGCGGCCGACCGGAATCTGCGGGATGATCTTGGTGTCGAGCACCTCCTTGGGCACGGCCCGGACCATCTCGGTGGCGACGTAGCCCGGCGCCAGCGTGTTGACGGTGATCCCCTTGGCGGCACTCTCGTAGGCGAGCGCCTTGGTGAAGCCGTGGATGCCGGCCTTGGCCGCCGAGTAGTTGGTCTGGCCCATCTGCCCCTTGCGGCCGTTGATCGAGGACACGTTGACGATGCGCCCGAAGTTGCGGCTGCGCATGCCCTCGATCACCTGGCGGCACATATTGAAAACGGAATCGAGATCGGTGCGCACCACGATGTCCCACTGCTCCTTCGTCATGCGATGCAGCATGGCGTCACGCGTGATGCCGGCATTGTTGACCAGCACGTCGATGGGCCCCAGCTCCTTGACGACCTGCGCCACGCCCGCCTCGCAGGCGGCGTAGTCGCCCACGTCCCACTTGAACACGGGGATGCCGGTCTCGACCTGGAACTGCTGCGCGGCGGCGTCATTGCCCGCGTAGTTGGCGGCGACGCGATAGCCCCGGTTCTTCAAGGCGATCGAGATGGCATGGCCGATGCCACGCGTTCCCCCCGTCACCAGCGCGACACGGGCCATAAGAATCCTCCCTCAGATTTGTCTCTTGTTTGGATGATTGGAAGACCAAAGACGATGGCGTCCAGCCCTGGTCGCCACGACGATCGGCCGAGGCGCGTCACACGCGCTCGACGCACATGGCGATACCCATGCCGCCGCCGATGCATAAGGTCGCAAGCCCTTTCTTGGCGTCGCGCCGCTTCATCTCGTAGAGCAGCGTGGTGAGAATGCGTGCGCCGGAGGCGCCGATCGGATGGCCGATGGCGATGGCGCCGCCGTTGACATTGACCTTGTCGGTGTCCCAACCGAGACCCTTGTTGACCGCCAACGCCTGTGCGGCAAACGCCTCGTTGGCCTCGATGAGATCGAGGTCCTTGACCGTCCAGCCGGCTTTTTCCAGCGCCTTCTTAGAGGCTGGTATCGGGCCCGTCCCCATGATCGAGGGATCGACGCCCGCGTGCGCCCACGAGACGATGCGCGCGAGCGGCTCTATTCCGCGCTTCTTCGCCTCCTCCAGCGTCATCAGCACCATCACGGCGGCGCCGTCATTGATGCCCGACGCGTTGCCCGCCGTAACCGTGCCGTCCTTCTGGAAGGCGGGGCGCAGCTTGGCGACGGACTCCAAGGTGACGCCATCGCGGATGTACTCGTCATCGGAGACGACGACGTCGCCCTTCCTGGTCTTGATCGTCACGGGCACGATCTCGTCCTTGAACTTGCCCGCCTTCCTGGCCGCTTCCGCCTTGTTCTGCGAGGCCACGGCGAATTGATCTTGCTCCTCGCGCGTGATCTGCCACTGGCGGGCGACGTTCTCGGCCGTCGTGCCCATGTGGTAGCCATTGAAGGCGTCCCACAGACCGTCCTTGATCATGGTGTCGATCAGGTCCAGCGGCCCCATCTTCACGCCGTTGCGCAAATGGGCCGCGTGCTTGGACTGGCTCATGCACTCCTGACCGCCGGCGACGACGATTCCGGCTCCGCCCGTCAGGATCTGTTGCATGCCGAGCGCCACCGCGCGCAGCCCCGAGCCGCAGACCTGGTTAACGAGCCAGGCTGGGGAATCGACCGGCACACCGGCGCCGATGGAGGCTTGCCGGGCCGGATTCTGGCCCTCTCCGGCGGTGAGAACCTGGCCCAAGACGGCCTCGGAGACGTCGCCCGGCTGTACCCCGGCACGGTCCATGGCCGCCTTCATGGCGGCGATTCCGAGCTCGTGCGGCGAGAGACTTGCCAAAGAGCCGTTGAAGGAGCCGACTGGCGTCCGCGCCGCGCTGGCAATGACGATGGTCGCGTTGTCTTGGCTCATCGGTGACGTCTCCTCGGGCCCATTTTAGGCCATGTTTAGGATTACCAGGCCGGAGGGTGGGCTGGCGGCGGCAGGGGCCGGCTCGGCCCAGACGCCGGCCACGATAGCAGCACGGCCTTCCCGCCTGCAATTGCGACATCTGGTCGATAACGTCAACATAAACGGCTGGCACCCCCGCCGCCGCGTGTGGTACTGTGATGCAGTGCAACAACTGCCGCAGCGGCCCCGCAAATGCTCAACAAGACCGACGCACCCAGCGAGAAGAAAGAAGCGGTTGTCATAAAGAAATATGCCAACCGCCGGCTCTACAATACCGAGACCAGCACCTACGTGACGCTCGACGATCTCGCCGCCATGGTGCGCTCGGACCGGGACTTCGTCGTCTACGACGCCAAGACCGGCGACGACCTCACCCACTCGGTCCTCACTCAGATCATCGTCGAGCAGGAGAACCGTCAGGGCGGCCAGACCCTGCTGCCGGTCCCCTTCCTGCGCCAGCTCATCCGTTTCTACGACGACAGCATCGGACGCATGGTGCCGGGCTATCTCCAGTTCAGCCTCGAGAACCTTGCCAAGGAGCAGGAGAAGTTCCGGGCGCTGTTCGCCAACGCATTCTCCAACCCGGCCGCCGCATTCGAGGCCTACCAAGAGCAAGCGCGCAAGAACATGGAGATGTTCGAGCAAGCGCTCTCCATGTGGACCCCATTCACGGGCCTGCCGGGCGCCAAGCGTGGAGAGGAAGAGAGCGCCGCGGGCGGCAAAGGTGAGAAGGAGGCGGGCGAGAAGAAGGCTGCGCCTTCCGGCAAGTCCGACACCAACGACATCAGCGATCTCAAAGCGCAGCTCGCCAGCATGCAAAAGAAGATCGACAAGCTGTCAAAAGACGAAGGCTAGACGCTTTCCGCAATCGATGGGACGGCCGTAGCGGGCAACCGTTGCGGCCGTTTTTGTCTGAGACGGCACGATCCCGGTGCTGTCCCACTTAGGCCGCAAGTGTCCTAAGTTGCCGCCGAGGTTTCCTAATTTCCTGCCAACTTTTGTGATGAGCTTCCTGAGTCGCCCAACATCAGGAGGCCGACGATCATGAAAGCCCTTAGGAAGGTTGCGCTCGCCGCCGCTGTTGTCGTCCTCTCGACCGTTGCCGCCAAAGCGGGAGAGCGCGTCATAGACGCGGGCGTGGGGGCCGTTTCGGGGGCGATCGTCGCAGGCCCGGTCGGCTTCGTCGGAGGCGGCGTTCTCGGCTACGTCGCTGGCCCCGAGATTACTTGCGGCTTGGGAATCAAGCGCTGCTATCGCCACAGGCATAGACACAGACGCCATAGGCACTCTGGCCATCGCGGCGGCGGGAGCGGCTACAGCGCCGGCGACGTCGGCAGGCGCCCCGATCACGGCAACTACTAATTCGCAGTGCGAGGAACGAAGCCCGGTCACACGCCGGGGCTCGCGGCGCTCTTTCGATCTAAGTCGCGTGCAGGGCCGCTAACGGCTACTGGCCGCCGATGGCGAGATCGCGGCGCGCCACCCGGATGCCGATGGTGAAGCCGGCCACGACGTCGATGAACGTCGCCACCATCACCAGAAAGAACACCGACGTGGCGGCCTGCGGCGTCAGCAGGAACTCGACGAGGCAGGCGATGAACAGCAGCATCGACAGGCCGTGGTCGACCAGAGAGGACGCTGTCGTATAGGTCGCCTTGACGAGCTCGACGAACAGCAACAGCAAAGTCAACAGTATGATGAAGTGGCCCCAGTTGAACTTCCAGAGGCCGCCGCTCAGCATTGGGATCTCGAACAGGTTCTTGTCCAGAATGTCGATGCCGAACATCAGGACGACCACGTTGTAGAGAATGAACGAGATGACGATAAGCGGGATCGACCTGAGCGACATAAGCGTTTCCCCTTCCAGCGGGCCTTGCTGACCACCCCAAAGGAATTTGTGCCACGGCTAACTTGCTGCCGCAACGCAGAAAAGGCGGCAAAGTGCGGCGGTTATCGGCCCGCAGAGCCTCAGACGTCGGCTTTCGGCTCGAGAATCTGGCGACCGCGATACTTGCCGGTCTTGAGGTCGATGTGGTGCGGACGGCGGCGCTCACCCGACTCCTTGTCCTCGGTATAGGTCGGAGCCTTGAGCGCGTCGTGCGACCGACGCATGCCCCGCTTCGTCGGGGATACTTTCTTTCTCGGAACTGCCATCTCTATGAACTCCGTGCATTGGCGCGACGCTGAAAGCCGGTGGCGGCCCTGCCGCTCGCTCTCGATGCGGTCCTCCAGCATCACCGCTGCGGACCTTGAGCAAATGAACGCCCCGGCGCGGGGCTCGTACCGGGGCAAGCTTCGGCCGCCTTATACTCACATTCTAAGGGGAGTGCCAGGGGGCTTGCTCGGGCCCTGCCGGAGCCCTTGCGGACGGCCCTCAATCGCTGCCGAGCACGCAGCGCGCCGCCTCGGGCGAGCGGACCGCGCGGCGGTGGATTATTGTGGCGCGGCGCCTGGCCCAGGGGCCGGGATCGCCCGCATCCCACCGCAGCGGATTGGGCAGCGCCACGGCGAGCTGAGCGGCCTGGCGCCAGGTCAGGCCGCGGGCCGGCCTGTCGAAATAATCGCGGGCCGCGGCCTCCGCCCCGAATGTACCAGGGCCCCATTCGGCAATGTTCAGGTACACCTCCATGATGCGCCACTTGGGCCACATCAGCTCGATCGCATAGGTCAGGGGCACCTCGATGACCTTGCGCACGTAGCTCTTGGCCGGCCACAGAAACAGGTTCTTGGCAACTTGCATGGTGATGGTGCTGGCACCGCGCGGCGTGCCGTGTGACGTGCGCTTGATCGCCTCGGCCAGCTCGCCGAAATCGATGCCCCAATGGTGGCAGAAGCGGCCGTCCTCCGATGCGATAACGGTGCGCACGAGGTGCGGCGATATCTTCTCGATCGGCACCCACTGGCGATGAATGCTCGTGCCGCCGAGCCACCGCATCGCCATCAAAGTCGAGAACGGCGGGTTGATGAAGCGGTAGGCCGCGATGAGGATCAGGACGACGGTGAACCACGCGCTGAAGACGATGGCCGCGACCTTGGCGGCGCGCACGCTGACCGATTTGACCCGCTCGCGGTCCCAGTCCGCAAGCAGCGGACGCGGATGGCCACGAACCCAAGACGAGAACTGCAGCGGCGCCGTGTTCCCAACCGACGGTGCATCGCCGCCAGCCGCATTCATGCCCGCGCTGGCGGCGGGGTCAATTTCGTTGCCGGCGGTTTGCGCCTCAGCGACCGCGGGCTCCGGATGTGACCTGGCGGCGGCCTCCGCTTCCCCGCTTGCGACTCTCGAAGGCGCGTCGGACTGCTCCGGGTCTGAGCTCGCGGTCGCTGGCGCACTTGAGGAGTCCGGCTGCGCGTCCTCCGACTCTACATTCGAGGTGACTCCGGGCTCCGCTGGCTGGCTTGCCGCCTGACCGGGCTCGCGCGCACCCTCTGGCGACGGGCCGGGAGGCTCGGTCTTCACCGTCGGCGGATCGGCTGCGGCACAAAGTGGACGATCGGACCTATCCATACTGGCCTTGCGAGCCCCGGAGGCTGTATCCGCAGCGCCGATCCCTCTGAGGGCTGCCGGCGGGGAATGGATGCCAAAGGCCTACTAGGTAATCCGCCGACCGCATTTGTGCAAAGGCTGGGGGCCGTTGCCGGCCTCGAGCATCGCCTGCGGGCGCTGCTGGGCGAATGCCGGCCCCGTGAGGCAGCGCGGTTTGGCGGCGCCACGCGGCACTAAGGAGCTGGCGGCTCAGGGATTGATGCCGGGAATTTTCTTCTCGCGCGGGTCGCCGGATTCAGGCTTCTTGGTCTCGAACACCTGCTCGGTGTGGGCTCTGGCGCCGGCAACCTGGCTGGCACTCAGCCGGCATTGGTGGTTCTTGTCGAGAAGCACAAAGGCACGGTTGGGCTTGTCGACGAACTCGCTGCGGTCGAGCTTGCCGTCGCCGTTGGCGTCGTAATAGCGGAACTCGACGATCTGGAACATGCGATCGGTATTCACGATCTTCGAATACTCGCTGCGATCGACGACACCATCCCCATTGGCGTCGGCACTGCTGAAGAGGTCGTTGGCATAGGCCTTCCATTCATCGCAGGTGACGATGCCGTCGTGGTTGGTGTCCCAACTGCCGGCGGCCGACAGGAATACGCGATCGACCTCGCCCAGCGAGCCGGTTGTGGCGGAGCAGCCCGCCAGCGCCAGCAGCAGCAGGGCTCCCGCACCAGAACGCCATCTGGCACCACAAGCGCTCATTGCTCTTTTCATTGTTCCGTCCCCAAAGGCCGCGACGCGGGTCACCCCTCAGGCCGTGTCTCTGCGGCGTTGCGGGTCGGACGATACCGGACCGAAACGGCGCTCGATGTAGTCCTCTACGATCTGCTTGAACTCAGCGGCAATATTCGGGCCGCGCAGGGTCACAGTCTTCTCTCCGTCGATGAATACGGGTGCGGCCGGCGCCTCGCCCGTTCCCGGCAGCGAGATGCCGATATCGGCTTGCTTGGATTCTCCGGGGCCGTTCACGATGCAGCCCATGACCGCCAGGCTCATGGTCTCCACCCCGGCATAGCGCTGGCGCCATTCGGGCATGCGGGCGCGAATCATCTCCTGCACGTCGCGCGCGAGTTCCTGGAACACCGTCGAGGTGGTACGTCCGCACCCCGGGCAGGCCGCGACCACCGGAATGAACGATCTCAACCCCATGCTCTGCAGGATCTCCTGCGCCACCTGGACCTCGCGCGTACGATCGCCTCCCGGCTCGGGCGTGAGCGAGACGCGGATGGTGTCGCCGATGCCGGCCTGCAGCAACAGCCCGATGCCGGCGGTGGAGGCGACGATGCCTTTGGAGCCCATGCCGGCCTCGGTGAGGCCGACGTGCAGCGCGAAAGAGCTGCGCTCGGCAAGCTTGGTGTAGACGCTGACGAGATCCTGCACCGCCGAGACCTTGGCAGAGATAATGATGCGGTCTGGGCCGAGCCCCAGCTCCTCGGCGCGCTGAGCCGACAGAAGCGCCGATTGAACCATCGCCTCGTGCATGACCGCGCGCGCATCCTTGGGCGCATTCGCGCGCGCGTTCTCGTCCATCAGCCGCGTTAACAGCTCCTGATCGAGCGAACCCCAGTTGACGCCGATGCGCACCGGCTTTCCGTGGCGCAAGGCGATGTCGATGATCGCGGCGAACTGCTTGTCCTTCTTGTCCTTGAAGCCGACGTTGCCGGGATTGATCCTGTATTTGTCGAGCGCCTCGGCCGCGGCCGGGTTCTCGCCCAGCAGCTTGTGTCCGATGTAATGAAAGTCGCCGACGAGCGGGACGCGCAGGCCGCGCGCCGCCAGCTTGTCGCGGATGTGGGGGACGGCCTTGGCGGCCTCGTCCCGGTCGACGGTGATGCGCACCAGCTCAGAGCCCGCACGCGCCAGCGCCGCGACCTGATCCACGGTGGCGCCGACGTCAGCGGTGTCGGTATTGGTCATCGACTGCACGACGACCGGAGCGCCGCCGCCGACGATCACGTCGGCCACGGCGACCGGTTGCGATCGCCGCCGCGGCGCGATGAGATCCGTGGCAGAGCCCGACATAGCTTCGCTTTCGCGGTTCATATCAATGCCTAACTAATCCAGGCCCCGGCTCTTGGCCAGAGGCCGGCGCCGGCGGGAGGCCTAGTGTCGCTGTTTCAGGCCTGCCGCCGTCAAGGAAAGCCCGGCCACCAGCGCCATGACGAGCACGATCGAGGGGCCGCCGGGCGAATCGACGCTCAGCGACAGCCACAGGCCCGCGACCACGCTCGCGGCCGCGATGAGGGCGGTCAGAACCACCATGCGCTCCGGCGATCCCGTCAGCGGGCGCGCGGCGACGGCGGGAACAACGAGGAAGGCCATGACGAGCAGGATGCCGACGATCTTCATGGCGACCGCGATGGTGACCGCGAGCAGAAGCGTGAAGGCCAAGCGCACGCGCTCGCGTCCGACGCCTTCGGCGGCGGCCAGCTCCTCGTGCACCGCCAGCCGCAACAGCGGCTGCCACAGCCAGGCGACGAGGCTCAGCACCAC
>Ga0307442_1001007_pt1 | contig 13827 bp, 15 predicted proteins | sample SalMarWE160430MG_FD_202143 | JGI IMG/M metagenome (GOLD analysis project Ga0307442, IMG submission 202143) | Salt marsh sediment microbial communities from the Plum Island Ecosystem LTER, Massachusetts, United States - WE1604-30 | ecosystem: Environmental > Aquatic > Marine > Intertidal zone >...
GGTCAGCTTGCCGGTCGGGGCGCTGATCACCAACATCCTGATCATCGACGATATTCGTGACTATGAATTCGACACGGTCAAAGGCAAGAACACCATCGCCGTGCGCTTCGGCAAAGGCTGGAGCCGCACTGAATTTCTCTGCTTGCTCGTTTTCGCTTATTTGATGCCGTTCTGGCTGTGGCTGGGCCTTGGCTTCAGCGCCTGGGTGCTGCTGCCGTTGATGACCGTTCCGATTGCGTATCTGGTCACGCGCGCGGTGTGGACGCGCGACCGCTACGACGAGCTGATGCCGATGACGCCGCGCATGGCCATGCTGACGGTGGCTTTTTCGGCCTGCCTGACGGCCGGGTTGGCGGTCACCGGCTGAGCGGTGTCGTTATCGAAGGCATGAGACAAAAACAAAACGCCCGGCGCTAAGGCCGGGCGTTTTCGCATTCGATCTTGCTATCGGCTATTCGGCGGGCTGGGTGCGGGCGCCCTTCGGCCCCATTTCCTCTTCAACCCAGAGCGGATGATGCTCCTTGGCCCAGTTGATGTCGACAGTGCCGTGGCTCATCGACTCGAAGGCGCCCTCCATGCCGAGCGTGCCGAGATAGATGTGGGCGAGGATGAGGGCAACGAACAACATGCCGACCACGCCGTGGAAGACTTCGGCCAGCTCCATGTCGCCGACGCCCATGCCGTAATAGAACGGGAACATCAGCATGTAGCCAGAAATGATCATCGCCGCGCCGCCGATTACGATGAACCAGTAGAGCAGCTTCTGGCCGGCGTTGAACTTGTACGCAGGCGCTTTGACGTGGCTCTTGCCCATGCCGCCGCCGGCCTTGAGCCATTCGATGTCGGCCGCGGTCGGGAAGTTCTGCCCGATCCAAATCAGGAATACCAGCACCACGCCGATGGTGAAGGCAAAGCTGAGATAATTATGCGAATACTTTGCCCATTCCGACCAGGTGCTGAAGGCCTCCGGGCCCATCCACGGCAGCACCAGCGCGCGGCCGAAGCTGATGTTCAACCCGGTGATGCCGAGAACGACGAAGGTCGAGGCGGTGAGCCAGTGCACAAACCTCTCGAATGCATTGAAGCGCACGATGTTGCGGCCGGAGCGGCCGCCCTCGATCTTCATGGTGCCGCGCCACAGATAGAAGATGATGAGCAGCGCCAGCATGCCGAGGATGGCGATGCCGCCGACCCACTTCAGCGTGACGGTGTGAAAGGTCTGCCAGTTACGGCCTGCCGGATGGATTAGGTTGGCCGCCTTCTTGTCCGGAATGCTCACGTCACCGCGGATGACGCCGCCTTTGAGCTGCTGCATGAGCTGTTGCTCGCTGGTGGCTGCGGTCGGGCCGCCCTGCGCGGAAACCGGCGCAGGCGTAATCGTTGCGATTATGAATGCGAGCGCGAGAGCGCCGGCGATGAAGCGGATCGTAGCGAGAAGCTTCGCCATAGCATCCTCTCCCCTTGTAACCAGTGTTCTTGTTATCGAAACCGGCGGCGCGAGAGACACCCGCACCGCCGGCGTGAATTCAGCTCGCGATCGTCTCGTGGTAGGCGGTCTGCCAACCCCAGGCGCCCGACCCGTAGCCGCGGGTCTTGACGCGCTCCTTGTAGATCTGGGCGATGACTTCGCCGTCGCCGGCGAGCAGCGACTTGGTCGAGCACATCTCCGCGCACAGCGGCAGCTTGCCTTCGGCCAGGCGGTTGGCGCCGTACTTCTCGTACTCCGCCTTGCTGCCGTCGGCTTCCGGTCCGCCAGCGCAGTAGGTGCACTTATCCATCTTGCCGCGCGAACCGAAGTTGCCCACCTGCGGATATTGCGGGGCGCCGAACGGACAGGCGTAGAAGCAGTAGCCGCAGCCGATGCACAGGTCCTTGTTGTGCAGCACGACCGCGTCCGCCGTGGTGTAGAAGACGTTGGTCGGGCAGACCGCCGCGCAGGGTGCGTCGGTGCAGTGCATGCAGGCCATGGAGATCGAGCGCTCGCCCGGCTTGCCGTCGTTGAGCGTGACGACGCGCCGGCGGTTGATGCCCCACGGCACCTCGTTCTCGTTCTTACAGGCGGTGACGCAAGCGTTGCATTCGATGCAACGGTCGGCGTCGCAAAGGAATTTCATGCGTGCCATGTCAATTCTCCCTTACTGGCGCCGTTAGGCCGCCTCGATGCGGCACAGGGTGACTTTAGTTTCCTGCATCTGCGTGACCGAGTCGTAGCCGTAGGTCCCGGTCATGTTCGACGCTTCGCCGAGCACGTAGGGATCGTTACCCTTCGGATACTTGCCGCGCAGGTCCTTGCCCTGCCAGTAGCCACCGAAGTGGAACGGCATGAAGGCAACGCCGGCGGCGACCCGCTCGGTGACCAACGCGGCCACCAGCACCTTGCCGCCTTCGGGTGAGTGCACCCAGAGCTTGCTGCCTTCCTTGATGCCAAGCTTGCCGGCATCGGCAGGATTGATCTCGCAGAACATCTCCTGCTGCAGCTCGGCGAGCCACTTGTTGGAGCGAGACTCGTCGCCGCCGCCCTCGTATTCGACCAGACGGCCGGAGGTGAGGATGGTCGGGAACTGCTTGGAGTGGTCGTTCTTCTGGATCGACGCGTACAAGGTCGGCAGCCGGTAGGCGTGGCGATCCTTGTAGGTGGCGTATTTCGGCAGCAGATCCCGCCGGTTCGTGTAGAGCGGCTCGCGGTGCACCGGGATTGGATCCGGGAAGGTCCACACCACGGTGCGGGCCTTGGCGTTGCCGAACGGCGCGCAGCCGTGCTTGATCGCAACGCGCTGGATGCCGCCCGACAGGTCGACCTTCCAATTCACCCCGCCGATCTTCTTCTCGTAGTCCGCCATGGCTTCGGCCGTGGCATCAGCGGCGGGTTTCTTCGCCCCCGCCACCTTCTCGATGGCCGCAAGCTCCTGAGGCGTGAGATCCTTGTCCCAGCCGAGCTTCTTGAGCATGGCTACCTTGAATTCCGGATAGCCATCCTTGATCTCGGAGCCGACCGAATAGGAACCCTCGGCCAGCAGGTTTTGTCCGTTGTGCTGGACGCCGAAGCGGGCGCGGAACGTGAGACCGCCTTCCGCCACCGACTTGGAGGGATCGTACAGGACCGGCGTGCCGGGATGCTTCATCTCCGCCGTTCCCCAGCACGGCCACGGCAGGCCGTAGTAGTCGCCGTCGACCGGACCGCCCTTGGCTTTCAAGGTGGTCGGGTCGAACTTGTCCTGGTGAGCCATGTGCGCCTTCAAGCGCTCCGGCGACTGGCCGGTATAGCCAATGGTCCACATGCCCTTGTTGTATTCGCGGGTGATGTCCTCGATCAGCGGCTCGTTGTTCTTCACTTCGATGTGCTTGAACAGCTCCTTGTCGAAGCCGAGCTTCTTGGCAAACAGGTACATGATCTCGTGGTCGACCTTGGCCTCGAACCACGGCTTGAACACCCGGTCGCGCCATTGCAGCGAGCGGTTCGACGCGGTGACCGAGCCGTAGGTCTCGAACTGCGTGGTGGCCGGCAGCACGTAGATGCCGTCTTTGCGGTCCGGAATGACCGCGGCGAAGGTCGGCACCGGATCGACCACGACCATGAGGTCGAGCTTCTCCATTGCCTTCTTCATCTCGGGCAAACGGGTCTGCGAATTGACCGCGTGGCCCCAGTAGACCATCGCCCGAATGTTGTTGGGCTGGTCGATGTTCTTCTTGTCTTCCAGCACGCCGTCGATCCAGCGCGAGACCGGGATGCCGGCCGACTGCATCAGCTTCTGGGTGGCGAAGCGGCCCTTGACCCATTCGTAGTCGAGGTCCCAAACGCGCGACCAGTGCTTCCATGAGCCGGCAGCCAGGCCGTAATAGCCCGGCAGGCTGTGCGACAAGATGCAGAAGTCGGTAGCGCCCTGCACGTTGTCGTGGCCGCGGAAGATATTGGCGCCGCCGCCTTGTTTGCCGATATTGCCGAGCGCCAGCTGCAGCACGCAGTAGGCGCGGGTGTTATTGTTGCCGATGTGATGCTGCGTGCCGCCCATGCACCAGACCAGGGTGCCGGGCTTGTTCTCATGCATCATCTTGGCAACGCGCTCGAGCTGCTTGCCGGGCACGCCGGTGACCTTCTCGGTCTCTTCCGGCGTCCACTTCATCACTTCCTTCTCGACCTGGTCGAGGCCCCAGACGCGCTGCTTGACGTATTCCTTATCGACCCAGCCGTTCTTCAAGACGTGGTAAAGGATGCCCCACACCAGCGCGACGTCGGTGCCCGGACGGAATCGCACGAACTCGTCGGCGTGCGCGGCCGTGCGGGTGAAGCGCGGATCGCAGACGATCAGCTTCGACTTGTTCTTTTCCTTGGCATGCAGGATGTGCTGCACGGCGACCGGATGCGCTTCGGCCGGGTTCGAGCCGAACAGGATCATCAGCTTCGAATTGTGCATGTCGTTGTAGGAATTGGTCATCGCGCCATAGCCCCACGTATTCGCGACGCCCGCGACCGTGGTGGAGTGGCAGATGCGTGCCTGGTGGTCGCCGTTATTGGAACCCCAGAGCGCATAGAACTTGCGGAACAGGTAGGACTGCTCGTTGTTGAACTTGGCGGAGCCCAGCCAATAGACCGAATCGGGACCCGATGCCTTGCGGATCTCCAGCATCTTGTCGCCGATCTCGTTGATCGCCTGCTCCCAGGAGACGCGCTTCCAATTGCCGCCTTCCAGCTTCATTGGATATTTCAGGCGGCGCTCGTTGTGCGCATGTTCGCGCACCGAGGCGCCCTTGGCGCAGTGCGAGCCCATGTTGAACGGGCTGTCCCAGCCCGGCTCCTGCCCGACCCAGATACCGTTTTTCACTTCGGCGATGACGGTGCAGCCGACCGAGCAATGGGTACAGACCGATTTCGCGCGGGTGGCGCCCGCCGTCAGCGGGCCTGCCATAGCCGCGTCGGCCTTTTGCACCGCGCCCGGCATCAGGCTGGCCATGGCCACGCCGCCGGTGAGCAAGCCGGACCGCGCCAGGAACGTGCGGCGGTCAACGGCGGCGCCGGCGACCGACGCCAGCCCCTGCATCAAACGGGTGGTCTTTGCGGTGCCGCTTGATTTTTTCCTCAGCATTTCTCCCTCCTGAAGTGGGGTCGTTCCGGTCGGCGCTAGGCGCGCGGGCGGTGAATTCGAGTAAGTGGTCAGAAGCGGGCGAGCTTGTAGTAGGTCTTAACGTCGTCGGTTTCGCGATAGCCGACGTATTGTGGCGTGCGGTCATCCTTGCTGGCGACTTTTCCGTTTTCGCAGGCGCTGGCCGCGGTGGTCACTGCGGCTGCGCCGACAGCGAGCCCCGCGCCTTTCAGCAAGCGACGGCGATCGAGTTGACCTGGCCGTTTCTTGTCTGTGTGCATGGTCAGTCCTCCAGTGATCCGGGCGCCCGGCCGACGACGGCCGCGCTCGCGAAGTGAATGACGTTACTGGCAAGGGAGAGCCCGGCGGCGGATGCCGTCGTGTTGATGCGCCCCTTTGTGACGGGCTTGACGAAAGCCATCTTTCTCTCCCCAGAAAGACAGAATGTCCAAACTAACGCCGGGCTCTCGTTTTTGGTTGCTTAGCGAGCCTGGAATTAGAACTTTTTGAAAGTATAGTGTTAGCCTATGGATGACAATGCACTTTATGCTTATTTACGCGGCATCCTGCAGTAGCAATCGCGTGATTGGGCACAACGCCCATGGTGCGCTGCAATAACGCGGCGCTGAGCTTAATTGCCCTTGTCTTCCGCTTGCCCACCGTCAACGTCGTCTGGTTCCGCTGCGCCCATCTGCCGCGGCGCGGCATCGGAATCATCCCCAGCTGCGTCACTATTACCTATCGTAGCGCCGCTCGCCTCGCCGTCCGGCGCACCGGAATCGGCCGGCGATTCGGCACGCGCGTCGTCTTCATCGGCATGCGACGGCTCGAGCTTGGCCATGGTTTCCTCGGCCTCGTCAATATGGCCCTTGCCGACCTGGTAGCTGGTCCGTACGGCGGAGACCACCGATTCGACGATGCTGTAGTCGTCGTCATAGTCGTTGAGGCGGTCGAGGTCGGCGAACACCGGATCGCTGAGCCAGAGTTTGCGCAGTGCGGCGTTCTTCAGCGCTTGCGGCACGTTCTTACCGAGAAAGACGGTGTAGTCGGACTCGGCCGTGAGCTCATCGATCGGCGGCAGCACCGGCGTTTCTTCATCGTCCGCCGGAACTGCCTCGACGGCCGCCGTCTGCCGGCGCGCTTCGGCCGCTTCCGGAGCGGACGGCTGGCGCTCATCGTCGCGGCGAATGTCAGCCGCCGTATCCTCGGGCGCAACGCCATGACGGGCAGCGTGCTTGCGCTGCGACCAGCGGGTCAATTTTGCGCCGAGATCTTCGCTCACGACAGAACCCGTCCGGGATGCGGATGCCGGCCGCGCTCATCTTCTTCTTCTTTCTGACGTTTGTTTTTGCGCTTCACGAACGGCTTGTCGACGTGATGCAAGGTGACGAACTCGCGCAGCCATTCCATCACCTCGGGCGGCATCGGCACGCCCTCGACCACGTCGTCATTGCCCTCGCTGTAGCTCATCGCTTCGTAGGGGCAGGCCGTCACCATGAACGGCTCGAATTCCAGCACCTCGGCGTCCGCGCTGCGCCGCAGGACGACGTAGACCAGCGGTGGATCTTGCGACAGATTGGTGCGATACCCATCGGTTTCGCCGCGATACAGCTCGATGTCGAGCACGCCGCCATAGTATTGCGCCCAACCCTCGCCCTCAGCCAGCATTTTTCCGGGTTCCAAATCGGCGCGCGGCAGCACGCCGATCGGCCGCCAAAGGTGGTCGTCCCATTGATTGTCGGTTTCGCGCCGTTCGATGACGACGCTGACCGGCATCACAGCGTCGGCCGACATGCTCGCTCGATCCTAAGCTCCGCTCAGGCCGCCTAGTAGCGGTTGACGCGGTAGAAGTTCTTCACGTCTTCGGAATTGGGGTTGTAGCGCTTCTTCTTGGCTTCCTGCATGGATTCGGCCGCCTGCGCCTCGGTCACGAGCGGAGCTGTTGCGGCCACGGCCAACCCGGCGCCGGCGCCAACACTGAGGCCCATGACGCGCAGGAATTCGCGACGCCCGATATTGCCTTGGTCTTTTGTCTTCATCGCCAGTCCTCCTTGGCTGAATGCCTTGCAGCGTTTCAGGTCGGCAGCGCGAAAGCCTCGGTTTCGATATCGATAAACACGCGGCCGAGCGCGCCGACGTGCCGGTAGAAATCCGCGCCCTCGGCATGTTCCATATCGGAAAAGCAGCGGCCGATCCAGGGCGCCAGATGCTTCTCGAAGATCTCCTGGTCGCTGCCCTTGGGCGCCGCAAAGGCGCCGCTGATGATACCGGACATGATCTCGAACAGAATGGCGGCGTGATCCTCCGGCTCCACCACGCCCTCGCTGCGAGCGATGCCGAGCCGGTTGAGGTCGTCGCGCAGCCGCGCCAGCGGGCGCTCTTGCAGGAAGCCTGAGAGGTAATAAGAGCCGTAGGGCAACAGCTCGCCGCGGCCGATGCCGATGAACAGGTTAAAGAATTCGTGCTCGATTTTCTCCGGGTCGGCGTTGCCGGCCGCGTCCGCCAGCGCCAGATGGGCAAGGCCAAGCGGGGTCGGATCGCCGCGCAGCTCGGACAGCCGCTTGAGCATGGCAGCGTCCGGCGCGCGCGCCAAAAGCACCGCCAGCAGCGCATATTCCTGGGCGCGGGCGAGATCGACCTCGTCGACGGCGCCGGTTTCGTTGGCTTCACCGTAAAGATCGGGCCGCAGAATCGCGCGCGCCACGCCGGTCACCGCCTCGACGGTCAACACGCGCTCGGCGGGAACGCGGGTCCAGTTGGAGACCGAGGGCTGCGAAATGCCGATACGGCGCGCCAGCTCGGTGACCCCGCCGACGGCGCGGATCGCCTCCTGCAGTCCCGGATCGGTGTCTTGTTCCTGCTTCATCAGAAGTTCTGGTTCGCTCGAAGGCGTCGATGGCGGTTTTTAGCGCGACCGGTGGCAAAGGGCCATGGGCCCATAATTAAAGCCCGTAATGTGGCATTTATTCGCGGGTGCGCCGGCTATTGCGGCGCAGTAATCAGCTCACCGCCTCCAGATGGCGGATCGGCAGGCCGGTGACCAGGTTCTGCGGCTTCATGCGGATCATGTTGTCCGGCGTCATGGCAAGGATCAGGTAGACCGGCTCGCCCTTGACCTTGTCGAGCATGACGGAAGCGTCGCGGAAGCTGAGCCGGAACAGTCCGGCCACGCGCGACATGGCGGCCTCGTCGATCTCCTCGCCGTTCCACAGCGCATCGCCGATCTTGGTGGCGTCGGCGTCGAGCCCGACATACCAGGAGAGCGTTGTCTCGCGCAGTTCGGTAAGCGGCTCGATTTTCACCTCGACGCCCAGCACATGCGCGATCCAGCGCCGCATGGCCTCGGCCAAGGCGGCAAGCCCGGCGCGCCCGCCGGTCAGATCGAGCGCCATGTCGTAGCGATCGCTGCGCTCCCAATAGGTCTCGGCGTTGTCGTCGTTGAAGACATCGATCGCCGCCTCGGCCGGCAGTCCCAACATGGAGACCAGCGGCGTCACCGGCGCTTGCGCGCCGCCGCCGACGGTCTCTTCATCGGCCGCGAGCAGCGAGCCTTCGTGCACGGTGGCGCGCTGGGTGCGGAAGAACAGTTCGGCGGCGCGCACAACGCGGGCGTCCTCGACGCCGTCGAGCGCGTTGCGCAGGATCACATGCACAAGCTGATTGACGAACAGCGGTGGCGTGTTGCCGACCCCGCGGCGGACCAAGTCGATATAGACTGCTTCCAGCGTCTTGTGGCGCAGCAGCTGGTCGCGGAAGGCGATCAGCAACTGCCAGTTCTCGCGCGCATCGGCGTCGGCGATGGCGGCGATGTCGGAGGCCGACACGACTAAGCGCGGATTAGCGAGCAATGCGCCATGCTGCGTGCGCTCGACCGCGCAGGCCTCCGGCGGCGGGATTAGTTCGGGCCGCGCCAGATAGACCTTGAGGAAGTCGTCGGTCACGGTTAGTCCGCCGCCTTCGCCACGGTCGAGCAGATGATGGCCGCAGGAGAGCCAGAAATCGTTCATTTGCGCTCCTTGTCGGCCAGCGAGATTAGATCGACCTGCTCGCCCGGCTGTTCCTCGTCCTCGCCTTCGACTTCCATGAAGGAGAAGGCGCGCGCCGGCTTGGCGCCCTCGCGCGGCCGCAAGGTGCGGAACGCCTCGCGCACGTTGCCGTCCTCGTAGGTGCGGTGCACGGCGATCAGCGTGTCCTGCGGCTGGCTGCACAGCGACTCGGCGAAGGCGACCTCCTCTTCGGCGGCGGCCGCCGCCGTTTTCAGATCGGGCGCGCCGAAACGCTCGACCAGTTGCGTCGCCAGCACCTCGACCAGATTGGCGCGGTCCGCGGCGCCCGCCTCCACGATCTGCACCAGCGTCGACCAGCCGAGCGACTCCACGCCGAGAAAACCGCTGCGGAAGGCTGAGCGCACCTTGCCCTCGAGCTTCCCCGGATCGCCGCCCCAGAACGCAAAAGCGCCCGACACCGCCCATTCGCCCGGCTCTGCTGCCGGCTCGAACACAAACGTATCTGACGGGTCGAGCCTTATGGTGCGCAACAGTTTCAAATGCGCGGCTCCTTATTGACCGAATCGTACCAGGCCGGCTCGTGCAGTTGCGGCAACAGCGCATTGCGTTCGACATCCGTCGAAGCCATGCGGCGCAGCAGCAGGTCGCCGTTGTCTTCGATCTCGCGGCGCAGGCCGTTCTCGCGCGGCAGCCGCTCGATATAGCGCTTCGCCACCGCGCCGAAGCCAGTCTCTTGCCAGGCATCGACTGCCACCATGAAGTTGCGGGCGAAGCTTTCCACCAGATGGTTGGTCATCGTGTCGGTGAAGCCTTCCTCGTCGAGCGCGGTGATCGACGGGTTCAGGCCCGGGTCAGTATTGGCCATCGAAGCGGTGCGGAGCATGGCGCCGAACACCAGCCAGGGTGGAACGTCGTCTTCGCTGGCACCTTGCGGCCATGCGAGGCGCGCGCCGCCCACCAGCCCGCCATTGACCAGGATGGCGTCCGGCCAGGCGATGTCGATGGCGGTTTCCGGCTGCGCCACCGCGGCGAGCGCGTCGACCAACGCCACCATGCCAGCATAGAGCGCGCGGCGCGCAGTGCGCAGCGGCTCCTCCGGTTCCAGCACCAGCGCGAATTCGGCAAGATCGAAGCGCCCGACATGGACCAGCGTGCCCGCGCCCTGTTCCGACGCGAGCGCGTTGGCGTGGGCGAAAGCGTCGCCCATTTCGCGCAAGCGCACCGGCGTGAACGGCGGCGGCAGCGTCAGTTCCGGCTGTAGCGACATCCCTGAACCTGTCCGCGATTGCAGCGGCATCGAACCCCGCCCTTACTTTCTTGTTTGAATAGCTATAATTATAGCTCGAAAGAAGCCGTGGCCAGACCCGCCGATGCCGCGGTTTTCGCGATAAAGCGGCGCCCAATAGGCGTTTCGCTGGGAATGGCGGGCCAGCACATAGGTAAATGAACAAGATGGCCGAGCGGCCGCGCAAAATCCTGATCTGTTCCTGCGAGGACACCATGCCGCTCGACGGCGCGGCGGTTCGTCGCGTCTGCCGCGGTTCCGAGGTGATCGAAGGCCGCCAGTTCTGCCGCGCCGAGCTCGAGCGATTCCGCAAGGCCGCGGCCGGCGGTGAGCCGGTCACCGTCGCCTGCACCCAGGAAGCACCGGTGTTCTCCGAGGCGGCGGGCGAGACGGAAGGCGCCGGCGAGCTCACCTTCGTCAATATCCGCGAGGCCGCCGGCTGGTCGAAGGACGCGCAGGCGGCCGGGCCGAAAATGGCGGCGCTGCTCGCGGCCGCCGCCGAGCCGCCGCCGGAAATTTCCTATGTCAGCCTTTCAAGCGAAGGCGTGACGTTGCTCTACGGCAGCGACGAGCGGGTGATCGAAGCCGCCCAGTTGCTCAAGGACCATCTCGACCTCACCGTGCTGATCAAGCAGCCGGGCGAGGTGTCGCCGCTGCGGGTGACCGAGTATCCGCTGGTGAAGGGTGCCATCCGCTCGGCCACTGGTCATCTCGGCGCGTTCGAAGTGACGATCGACGATTACGCCCAGCCTGCGCCGTCCTCGCGCGACGGCTTAAAATTTGGCCCGGCGCGCAACGACGTGGTTACGCGCTGCGACCTGCTGATCGACATCTCAGGCGGCGCAGCCCTGTTCCCGTCCGCCGATCGGCGCGACGGCTATTTGCGCGCCGACCCGGGCGACCCGGCCGCGGTCTTGCGCGCCGTGCTCAAGGCGCGCGACTTGACCGGTAGCTTCGAGAAGCCGCGCTACGTCACCTACAGTGAGGACCTGTGCGCGCATGCGCGCTCCGGCATCGTCGGCTGCCGCCGCTGCCTCGATCTCTGTCCGACCGGCGCAATCGCGCCTAACGGCGATCACGTCGCGATCGATGCGGCAGTCTGCGCCGGCTGCGGACAATGCGCCGCCGCCTGCCCGACGGGTGCGGCGTCTTACGCGCTGCCGCAATCGGACGCGCTGTTGCGCAAATTGCGAACGCTGCTTTCGGCCTACCGCGAAGCCGGCGGCAAGCAGCCGGTAGTATTGTTCCACGACGGCGAACACGGCGCCGAGCTGATCGAGGCGCTGGCGCGCTACGGCGACGGCTTGCCGGCGAACGTCTTGCCGGTGCAGCTCAACGAGATCACGCAAGTAGGCCTCGAAGCGGTGGCGGGCGCGTTTGCCTACGGAGCGTCGGCGGTGCGCATGCTGATCCACACCAAGCCGCGCCACGACGTCGTCGGCCTTCGCCAGACCATCGCGCTGGCCGAGCCGATCCTCGCCGGCCTCGGTTTTGCCGGCAGCCGCGTTGCAACAATAGAGACCGACGATCCCGACAATCTCGGCGCAACGCTGCGCGCGATCGCAGCGATGGACGGCGCGGCCAAGCCCGCCACCTTCACCGCCGTCGGCAGGAAGCGCGAGGTCGTGCGGCTCGCCTTGCGCGAATTGTACGGCGTGGCGCCGGCGCCGACCGACATCATCGCGTTGCCGGCGGGCTCGCCGTTCGGCACGCTCGACGTGAAGGTGGAAGGCTGCACGCTTTGTCTTGCCTGCGTGCCGGCCTGCCCGACCGGCGCTTTGTCGGACGATCCGGAAAAGCCGATGCTGCGCTTTGCGGAAGACGCCTGCGTGCAATGCGGGCTGTGTCAGGCAACCTGCCCCGAGAAGGTCATCAGCCTAAAGCCGCAGATCGATTTCCGCAGCGCCACCGCCGACAAGCGTGTGATCAAGCAGGAAGAGCCTTACGTCTGCATCCGCTGCGGCAAGCCGTTCGGCGTCAAGAGCTCGGTCGAGCGCGTGATTGCTAGCCTGGAAGGCAAGCACTGGATGTTCAAGGGTTCCAAGAAGCGGCTCGACGTCATCCGCATGTGCAGCGACTGCCGCGTGGGCGCCATGGCCGAGGAGAATTTCGATCCTTTCGCCGGCCCCGCCCGACCGACCGTGCGCACCACCGAGGATTATCTGCGCGAGCGGGAAGCCAGCGAGCCGAAGGGCGAGAGCTAGCCACAAGATGAGCGGACCGCGGATCGATGCCGATGCGTTTCGCGGCTTCGAGCGCGACGCCGATGATCTATGGGACCTGGCGATGGGCAGTTTCGCCCGCGCTTCCTCGCTGATCCGCGCGCAGACAGTGGCGACGCAGCGCAGGATTCGGGTGGCGGTCGCCGAGGCGGCTCAGGCTTATACAGGCCCGGACGGGCTTGCCATCCCGGTCGCATTCCTGGTCGCTGCCGCCACGAAGCCGTAGCGTCAAGCCAGCGCATTTCGACCCCGGTCGCGGTACCGCCTTTGGAGATGCGAAACGCATCGCCGGCAAGGAGTTGCGATGGCGACACGGTCTGATCTCAAGGTGGAGTTCGCACTCCTGGCGCTGCTCGCGCCGTTGTGGGGGTCGTCCTACCTTTTTCTAAAAGTCGCCGTGGCGGAAATTCCACCGATCACGCTCATTGCCATGCGGGTCGCGGGCGCCGCCGCCTTTCTACTCGTCGTGATGCACATGCGGAACGAAAGATTGCCCCGCGACGCCGGCACTTGGCGCATGCTCTACCTGCAGGCGATCTTCAACGGAATCGTCTCATGGACGGTGTTGGCCTGGGGCCAGCAATATGTCGACGCCAGCCTGGCGAGCGTCCTGAACTCGACATCGCCGATCTTCGTGTTTCTCTTCACGGCGCTGGTCACGCGGCACGAGCCGCTCGGAGGCCGAAGACTATTCGGAGCGCTCGTGGGATTTGCCGGTGTGGTGCTTATCGTCGGGCTAGACGCGTTGCGCGGACTCGGGACGCAGGTCGCAGGCCAACTCGCTTGCCTGCTGGGCGCGGCGCTCTATGCCTGCGCCGCGATCTATGGCAAGCGCTTCAGCCATATTCCTCCCGTCGCGACCGCGACCGGTACGATGATTTGCGCGACGGCAACTCTCGTTCCGCTTGCTTTTGTAGTGGAACGTCCCTGGGCAATGCATCCTTCGACCGTTGCTCTCGCCGCGATGGCCGTACTGTCGGTGCTGTGCACCGGTGTTGCCCTGTTGCTCTACTTCCGCCTCGTCCGCACCATCGGTTCGATGGGTGTTGCCAGCCAGAGTTACCTGCGCGCCGGCGTTGGCGTCATTCTGGGGGTCGTGCTGCTCGGTGAAACCATCGCGCTGCCGGCGGCGATTGGTATCGCGGCGGCGATCATCGGCGTCGCACTGATCAATTGGCCGGCGCGCAAGCTGGCGCGGGCGTCCTGATCACTTCTTTTTCTTCGCCGGCTTGGTC
>Ga0307442_1001010_pt1 | contig 13802 bp, 10 predicted proteins | sample SalMarWE160430MG_FD_202143 | JGI IMG/M metagenome (GOLD analysis project Ga0307442, IMG submission 202143) | Salt marsh sediment microbial communities from the Plum Island Ecosystem LTER, Massachusetts, United States - WE1604-30 | ecosystem: Environmental > Aquatic > Marine > Intertidal zone >...
ATATCGTCGCTCATCACCAAACCGGTCAATCCAATCCGATTGCGAATCACTTCGCCCATTATAGCCGGGGAAATGCTTGACGGTCGCCGCTCATCGAAGGCGGGCATCAACACATGGGCGGTCATAGCAAGCGGCGCATGGCGAAGCGCCCGGAACGGTCGAAAATCAAGTTCATCAAGTTCAGACGGCGCGGCATCGATGCACGGCAACGCAAGATGGCTATCGGCCGTCGCCCGCCCATGACCCGGCACATGCTTGATGACGGGCAGCACGCCGCCGGCAAGACAGCCATCTATGACCGCTCGTCCCAAGGCGATCACCGTCTCGGGATCGGTACTATAGGCACGGTCGCCGATAATCTCATGGGCGCCTTTCTGCGGCACATCGAGCACGGGCATGGTGTCAACCGTAATTCCCAACGCGTAGAGTTCTTGGGCGATCAGTCTCGCTCCAGCGAAGGCGGCGCGTGCCGCCAATTCAGGATCGGTCTCGTATAGGCGTCCATAACACCGCGCGGGCGGCATGTTCCGCCAATTCGGCGGCCGCAGACGCTGCACCCTGCCGCCCTCTTGGTCGACGAGCACGAGGACGTCGTCGCTCGCCACAGCCTCCTTGAAAGCGGCAATCAGCGCCCGGACCTGCGCCGGCGTCTTGCAGTTCCGGGCAAACAGAATGAGGCCGCAAGGACGCGTCGCAGCGAAGAACTGCCGCTCGGCGTCACCGAGTTCGGCACCTGCACAGCCGGAGATGAGGGCCTTGAAGTCCACGCTGCGGGTTAGCGTGCGCCCCGGCCCATGGTCAAGGCCGGAAAGACGCGCCGGATGCGCCGAATTACTGCGCGATCACGAGGCAATCAGGCAGGCCTTGCGACTTGAGCTGGCTGCACAGTTTGCTGGCCGCCGTCTTGTCAGCGACCGGGCCAATGCGCAGCCGGTACCATGTTCCCTTCGCCCCGAGATTGGCCCTCTGCACGATCGGCCGGTAATCGGCGAGAAGAGTCGGGTATTTCTGTTGCATGTCGGCGAAGCTTGCCAACGCGTCGGTCTGGTCCTTCTTGGAGGCGACCTGCACGAGGTACTCTTTGGGCTTGGCCGGTGCTGCGGGCTTGGGCTCCGGTGCCGCGGCGGCAGTCTGCTGCGCTGGCGGCTCAGGCTTGGCCTCCGGCGCGGGGACAGAGGCTGTCTGTTGCGGCGCGGCATTCGCGGGCGCAGGCGCAGGCGCAGGTGGCGCAGCCTGGGGATTGGCGGCCGCAGCCTGAGGGGCGGCAGCCGCTGCTGCCGGTGGCGCTGCCGCCGCTTCAACCGAACCGTCAGGCCGAACCACCATGGTCCTGACCTTGCGCGGGCCGCCGTCAGGGGCCGAGGGGTCGCTGACCGCGGCGACCGGCACGGCACCGGGGACTGCTTGCGTGGTGGGCGGGGCAGCATCGGTCGTTGCGACCGCAGCTGGCTCGGCGGGACTGGCCCCAGGCAAGGCTGGTACGGCCACGTCTTCCTGGCGTGGCACGAGCCTTTCGCTCTGCGGCTCATCGGCGTTCTGCAACCGGTCGTAAATAAGCTTGTTCTTGTGAGGAAACTCCTTGCCGCCCGGCTGATCGGGCACCGCCTTGACCGGCGAGCTGTCGGCCTGGACCAAGGGAGGTGGCTCGCTGCCTAGGCCGCCGCCGCTTTGCTTATAGGCAAAGGCGAGCGCGCCGCCGAGCGCGATCGCGCCGAGCAGTGCGGCTCCAACCATCACGGCGCTTCGGCTCCTGAGCGTCGATCCGTCTTTGGCAGCGTCGCCCTGCGCGGCGACGATTTGCGTCTCGTCAAGAAAGTCGGCATCGAGCCGTTCGCCCTCATAGAAGTCTTGCGACTGGCCGTGCGCGGGCTGGGGCGAACCCAAGGGAATCTGGGGCGGTTGATCATAGCCGGCGTCAAAAGGTTGGAGCTGCCGGCCCGGCTCGCCTTGCGCCGCGTGTCCACCATAATCCTGCGCGGCATCTTCTTCCGCAAATTGCTCGAAGCCTTGCTCCGGTTGGCCATCTTGCTGATCGAAGGAGGCGTCCCCCGCAAAACCTTGCTCAGGGAAACTTGCATCGGCTTCGGGCCGCTCGGCAAAGCCGGCGGCCGAGAAATCCTGATCGGCGAAGTTCGGATCGGCGAAATTCTGATCGAAGCTTGCGTCGGGGAAACTCGCATCGCCCCCGCTCGTCTCCGAGAAGCTCGCATCGGCAACGCCCTGATCTTCGTAGGCTTGGTCCCCTTGATAAGGCTGAGATCCGAAATCGCCGGGAAAGGCTAACGGATGCGGCTGCTGGTAGGCCTGGTTGCCAGGCTCCGGCGTTTGATAGTTGGGCGCCGCCACCTGGCCTGGTGCGCTTGGGTATTGCTGAGTCTGGTAATCCGGCGTGCCCTGCGGGACGTTCTGGTAGCCCGGCATCATTTCGGGCGTGGCATAATTCGAAGGAGATTGTGGTTGCGGGTGACCGTACCCCGGAGCGGTCTCCTGGACTGGCTGCTGGGGCATCGGCGGATTGGGCTGTGGGGGAACGGAGGCGTAAGGGTCGTAAGCGGGCTGTGCCGGTTGGGGGATTTGCTGACGCGGATCAGGACCGCGGGTGACCGGCGTGTAGGACGGCATCGGCGCAAAGACCGGGCTGCCCCCGCCAAACATCGGTGGCGGTCCGCCCGCCGGCCGGCCTGGCTGTCCTACGCCTGGAGCCATTGGGTTTGCACCGCCTGGCCTGGGATTTAGCGCGTTATTGCCCCAGGTCGGCATCCCTGGGGCACCCGCGACATTCGGCCTCCGGGTGAAGTCCGATTGCGGCCCAGGATTAGGACCGGCCCCGTGGCCGAATCCGTCATCTAGCTTCGACATGAATACTCCCCTCGAACCTTCCCCTGCCCCGGATTGGCTCAGTGCAACTCGTGCATGGCGTGAACGCCGAGGATCCCCAAACCTAACGCCAAGACGCGCTTCGTAGCCGCCACCAAGGCGATGCGAGCGCGCGTTAACTCTCGGTCACTCTCGTAAATAAAACGTAATTGTGGCAAGTCTTTGCCTCGGCTCCACAAACCATGAAAATCTCCGGCAAGATCATACAGATAGAAGCCGATGCGGTGCGGCTCATGGGCGATTGAGGCGGCCTCGACCAGGCGCGGGAAATTGGCGATGCGGCGGATCAGCGCCACCTCGGCCTCATCGGTCAGAAGATCGAGATCGGCACTCGCCAGGGCACCCTCCTCGACATCGAGATCGGGAAAGCTCTCCACCACGTTGCGCAGAACCGAACTCGCCCGCGCATGGGCATATTGCACGTAGAACACCGGATTGTCCCGCGACTGCTCCGTCACTTTGACAAAGTCGAAATCGAGCGGCGCGTCGTTCTTGCGGTAGAGCATCATGAAGCGGACCGGGCCGGCGCCCACCTCGTCCACGAGCTCCCTTAGCGTGACAAACGTGCCGGCACGCTTGGACATCTTGACCGGCTCGCCGGCCCGAAACAACCGGACAAGCTGACAAATCTTGATATCGAGTTCGGCCTCGCCGTCGGTCAGAGCCGCGATCGCGGCCTTCAAGCGCTTGACGTGGCCGCTATGGTCGGCACCGAACACGTCGATCATGGTCTTGAAGCCGCGGGCGAACTTGTCGCGATGATAGGCGATGTCGCCGGCGAAATAGGCGTAGCTTCCGTCCGATTTCACCAGCGGGCGATCCATGTCGTCACCGAACGAGGTGGAGCGGAACAGCAATTGCTCGCGGTCCTCCCAATCCTCGTCGGCTTTGCCCTTAGGCGGCGGCAACCGCCCGCGGTAGATCAGGCCCTTGGCCTTGAGATCGGCGATGGTCTCGGCGATTTCGTCGCGGGGCCCTTCGGTCAGCGCGCGCTCGGAGAAAAACACATCGTGATGAATGCCAAGCGCGCCAAGATCGTCTTCGATCATCGTGAGCATGGCCTTCAGCGCCGCAGCGCGCGCGATCGCGAGCCCTTTCTCTTCCGGCATGGCGAGCAGCTCTTTGCCATGCTCGGCCGCGAGCGCCTCGCCGACGGGTTTGAGATAGCCGCCCGGGTAAAGTCCCTCCGGAATCTCGCCGATATCTTCGCCGAGCGCTTCGCGATAGCGCAGAAAGGCGGAGCGGGCGAGCGCATCGACCTGCGCACCGGCGTCGTTGACGTAATATTCGCGGGTCACCGCATATCCGGTGAAGGCCAGGAGATTGGCCAGAGCATCGCCGAACACCGCACCCCGGCAGTGGCCGACATGCACCGGCCCGGTGGGGTTGGTGGACACGTACTCCACGTTCACTGCTTCTCCTTTGCCGATGGCGCTGCGGCCGTAAGACGCGCCCTGCTCGAGCACCGCGCGCAGCACGCTTGGCCAGAAGGCAGAGGCAAGTGTCAAATTGATGAAGCCGGGGCCCGCGATTTCGACCTTGTCGATGTGAGGGTCGGAGGTCAGCAGCGGCACGATGCGCTCGGCCAGTGCGCGGGGAGCTACGCCCGACGCCTTGGCAAGCACCATGGCCGCATTGGTGGCGAGATCGCCATGCGCAGGGTCTTTCGACGGCTCGAGCGTGATGCCTTCGATGCTCGCTTCAATCGGGACCACGCCGTCATGCTTGAGCTGCTGGACAGCGGCGAGGACCCGCCCGTGGAACCCTGCGAAGATGTCCATGAAAGCTCCGAAGCGATTGTGGGGCGCGACTAACGCAAATCGGGGGTGGCGTCAAACAAGCGGCGATGCTCGGCGAGGGCGAAGCGATCGGTCATGCCGGCGATGAAGTCGGCGACATGGCGGGCATAGGCGCGCGTGCCGCGCGGCGGAGCCTGATCGCGCCAATCGTCCGGGAGCGCTTCAGGCTCGGCCTCGTAGCGCCGGAATAAGTCCTGCACCACGCGCTCGGCATCGGCCATGATGCGAACGATACGTTCATGCCGGTACACGCGAGCAAAGAGGAACGCGCGTAAAGCCTCGAGCTCGCGGCGCATGTCCTCGGAAAAAGCGACGACTGGCTGCGACGCATGCCGTACATCGGCGGCGCTCCGGGGCTTCAGCGCGTCAAGCCGCCGGCCGCTTTCTGCCGTGACGTCTCTGATCATGCCGCTGATCAGGCGGCGAATGGTTTCATACAGGAGCCGCGTATCTTCCACGCCGGGATAGGTCCTCTTGACCTCGTCAAGGACGCGCCCCGCGACCGGCACCTCGGCAAGGTCTTCAAAGGTGAAGAACCCCGCACGATAGCCGTCATCGATATCGTGATTGTTATAGGCAATGTCGTCGGCAAGGGCCGCGGCCTGGGCCTCGACCGAGGCAAAACTGTCGAGCTCGAGATCCTGCCTGGCGCAATAGTCGCGGATCGGCTCCGGCACCTCGCCGGACTGCCGTGCATGAGGCCCGGTCAATGGACCATTATGCTTGACCAAGCCTTCGAGCGTCTCCCAGGTGAGGTTGAGACCGTCGAACCGCGCATATTTCTTCTCGAGCGCGGCGACCACGCGAAGCGATTGCGCATTGTGGTCGAAACCGCCGGAGTCCTTCATCGCCACATCGAGCGCGCGCTCGCCGGCATGGCCGAAAGGCGGATGGCCGAGATCGTGGGCAAGCGCCAACGCCTCGGTCAGATCCTCGTCGACCTGAAGCGTCCGCGCGAGCGCCCGGGCGATTTGCGCCACTTCAAGGCTGTGGGTCAGGCGCGAGCGGTAATGATCGCCTTCATGATAGACAAAGACTTGGGTCTTGTAGTTCAGGCGCCGGAAGGCCGCCGCATGCAGGATTCGGTCGCGGTCTCGGGCATAAGGCGAGCGCGTGGGGCAAGGCGGCTCAGGGACAAGCCGGCCGCGGCTCGTGCCCGGATCGACGGCATAAGCGGCGAGGCCACGCGGTTCGGAAGCCGCGTTTTGACCCTCTGGCTGCTGTGGAAAAGCCTCTTTGGCCTTAACTCGGGGGTCGATTGACAAGCGTCCCAGCCATCCTATGTTTCAAACAGATTGGCTACACCTAAGATGAACGAACCGTCCATTACCATAAGTCAGCGCGCCGCGAACCGCATCGCCGAGATCCTCAGCAGCGAGGCGGGGCCTGCGCTGTTTCGCGTGAGTGTCGAAGGCGGCGGCTGCTCGGGATTCCAATACCGCTTCGACCTGGTGACGGAACGCGCGGCCGACGATCTCCTCATCGAACATGACGGCGCGCGCGTGGTTGTCGATCCGGTCTCGCTCGGCTTCATGCAAGGGGCCGAACTCGATTTCGTCGACGATCTCATCGGCGCCCAATTCAAGCTGAACAACCCTAACGTCACCGCCGCCTGCGGCTGCGGCACGAGTTTCTCTGTGTAGTTTCCAAAGTCTCATGCCCGCGGCGCGGGCTCCCTCCGTTTTCTGATATTTGATGCTCGGAGACGCTTGGGCGAGTGGAAGGCCGGCCGAGCCGGGCAATGACGAGACTCCATGAAGATCGCCTCCTGGAACATCAACGGCATTAAGGCGCGTATCGATGCGGCCACGACTTGGCTTAAAGGCGCCTCCCCCGACATTGCCTGCTTTCAAGAGATCAAATGCGTCGACGAGGCCTTCCCCAGGGAGGCGTTCGAAGAGCTTGGCTATAACGTCGCGGTCCATGGGCAAAAGGGTTTTAACGGCGTGGCGCTGTTGTCGAAGCTTCCGTTCGATGAGGTCCGTCCGCGTCTCCCCGGCGATTCCGACGATGTGCAAGCGCGCTATCTCGAAGCAGTGATCTCGGTGCCGACCGGCGTGCTTCGTCTCATCAATATCTATTTGCCGAACGGCAATCCGTTCGGCAGCGAGAAATTCGTCTACAAGCTTGCGTGGATGGCGAGGCTTAAGGAGCGTGTCAAAGCGCTGCTTGCCAACGAAGAGACGATGGCGATCGCCGGCGACTTTAATGTGATCCCCACCCCTGAGGACGTCTACAACCCGAATGCATGGATGGACGATGCTCTGTTCCGGCCCGAGACGCGTGCTCAATTCCGGTCGCTCGTCAATCTCGGACTAACCGACGCGTTCCGCGCCTGTCACGATGAGCCGCATCGTTACACCTTCTGGGACTATCAGGCCGGCGCCTTTCAGAAGAACCAAGGCTTGCGCATTGACCATATCTTGCTGTCGCCGCAAGCCGCCGACCGGCTTAGGGCCTGCGAGATCGATTCTGCGCCTCGAAGCTGGGAGAAGCCTTCGGATCACGTACCGATTATCGCCGAACTTGCTCTGTAAGGCGCCCGCCCCTGCGTCTTACTGCCCGCCGGGTCCCGCGCCGCTACTGAAGCCGACCGAAAGTCCGATCGGCGCCGGCGCGGCACCCGCTCCGAGAGTCGCATCGGGCACCGGCGCTGCCGGTTCCAGCGTCTCGTCCGCAGCGGGAATAGCGACGACCTCGGCAGGTTTCGCCGGCATGATTGTGATTGTCTTGACGCTGCCGAGTTCAGGCAACAGCGCCTCGGCCTCTTTGCGAATTGAATTGTCCGACAGGGCCAGCGCTTCGCGATAGAGTTTAGCGATCCACGTTAGATCCTTGCCGCCGTCCTGGGCGTTCTCATACGCCAGAACGATCAGGGCAAGCCCCCTCGCCCGCCGTTTCTGGACCTCGCGGCCACGCCACAGGATTTCGCCGAGCTTGGCCTGCGCCGCCGGGTGTTGCTCCTTGACCGCGATGGCAAGCCAATTCACGGCGAGCCGCACATTCTTCTCCACGCCGTTGCCATCCAAATAAAGGCGAGCGAGCTGGTATTGCGCCTCGGCGCTGCCGAAATAGCTCGCAGCGTGCCGGAACAAGTCCGCGGCGATAGACGGGTTGGCTGGAAGTGGCATGGATGGAATGCCGTCCAGATAATACTGGCCAAGCGCCACGAAAGCCTCGGCGACATATGCCGCCACGGGGCTGGACGGATTGATATCGGCGCGCTGGTCGGCGATCTGTTCGAAATAGGAGAAGGCCTTGGCGTCGTCTTTGGGCACCTGCCGGCCCGAAGCATAGGCGCGGGCTAATCTAACCTGAGCCCCAAGCACGCCGCGCTTGGCGGCATATTCGAGGGCGGGGACTGCAATCGCCGCATCGCCCGCCTTGAACGCTTTCACGCCCTGGCGATAGGCCTCGGTTGCTGAAGAATAAGGAGGCGGATTCTCCGCGGCGACCGCCGGCGCGCCGATGACCAGCGAGCCAATCGTCAAGACGACCGCACACAACACCACTCTGTTACACATCAGCATAGCACGCAACTTCCACACTACCGCCGGGATGGGTCACAGCACCCGTACGCGCCGGCCCAACCTCGTTTGCATACTTCCACAAGGCGCCGCTGGTGAACGTCATCGGCGGCACCGTCCACGCCTCGGCCCGCTTTTTCAGCTCGGCCGCATCGAGTTCGACATCGATGGTGCCCTTCTCGGCGTCGAGCGAAATCATGTCGCCGTCGCGGATCAGGGCGATGGGCCCTCCGACCGCGGCCTCAGGCCCCACATGGCCGACACAGAAGCCACGCGTGGCGCCGGAGAAACGGCCATCGGTGATCAGCGCGACTTTGTCGCCCATGCCCTGGCCGTAAAGAGCCGAGGTGGTCGACAGCATCTCGCGCATGCCGGGGCCGCCTTTTGGGCCCTCGTAGCGGATGACGATGACATCGCCTTCCTTATAACTTTTGGCGCTGACCGCGGCGAAGGCGTCCTCCTCGCAATCGAAGCAACGCGCGGGCCCGCGGAATGTCAGCCCTTTCATGCCGGCCACTTTGACGATCGCCCCGTCCGGCGCGAACGAGCCGCGCAAGCCCACCACGCCGCCGGTGGGCAGAAGGGGATTGTCCGCCGGCCGCACGACGTCCTGATCCGGGTTCCATCGAACCTTGGCGAGATTGTCCTTAAGGGTCCGGCCGGTCACGGTCATGGTGTCACCGTGCAGGTAACCGTGATCGAGGAGCGTCTTGAGAAGAAGCGGCACACCGCCAGCTTCGAACAGGTCCTTGGCAACATAACGGCCAGACGGTTTCAAATCTGCGATGTAAGGTGTCCTTTTCATGACATCGGCCACCGCGAACAGGTCGAAGTCGATGCCGCATTCATGCGCGATGGCCGGCAAATGGAGCACCGCATTGGTGGAGCCCCCGGTGGCGGCAACCACGGCTGCGGCGTTCTCGAGAGCCTTGCGGGTGACGATGTCACGCGGCCGGATGTTCAGGGCGATGAGATCCATGATCTTCTCGCCCGCCGCATTGCAGAACCGGTCTCTGATCTCATAAGGCGCCGGCGCGCCGGCCGAGTACGGCAGCGCCAAGCCGATCGCTTCTGAGACACAGGCCATGGTATTGGCCGTGAACTGAGCGCCGCACGCCCCCGCCGATGGGCAGGCGACATGCTCGAGCTCGTCGAGATCCTCAAGCGACATCTTGCCGACGGTGTATTGGCCGACGGCCTCGAACAAATCTTGGACGGTGACGGGGCGCCCTTTGAAAGAGCCCGGCAGGATCGTGCCCCCATAGATGAAGATCGACGGCACGTTCAAGCGGCACATCGCCATCATCAAGCCGGGCAAGGATTTGTCGCAACCGGCCATCCCGACTAGTGCATCGTAACAATGTCCCCGCATCGTGAGCTCGACGCTGTCCGCAATGACCTCCCGCGACGGCAGAGAGGATTTCATGCCCTGATGACCCATGGCGATGCCATCGGTCACGGTGATGGTGCAGAATTCGCGCGGGGTGCCGCTGGCGGCAACCACGCCCTCCTTCACCGCTTGCGCCTGGCGCATCAGAGAAATGTTGCAAGGGGCAGCTTCGTTCCAACAGGTCGCGACGCCGACAAAAGGCTGGTGGATTTGCTCGCCGGACAGCCCCATCGCGTAATAGTAGGAGCGATGAGGGGCCCGGGACGGGCCCTCGGTGACATGCCGACTTGGCAAACGCGACTTATCGAACGTTTTCGCGTCCATCTGCTAACGCCCTGGTGAGGTGCGAGGGAATATGTGGTCCCGGCCACGATTCCCCAATGGTCCGGCCTTCGTTTCTCCTAGCTCGTCCCCCAAATGAGACCTGGGAAACGTTTCGGCCAGCGCGCCTCGTGCAAGCCTCGATGTGTCAAAGTTTTATGGCGCAAACGAGGCGAAAATGCCGCAGTCTGTTGCAAGATAGGCACAGGTGCGGAGATTCTGGTTTAGGAACGCTGCCCGCATTTGCCGACACTACGCAAAACCCATTGAATTGTCGTAAAAGCGTCACGGGACGTGCTGACCGCGTGCGGGTGGAGGGCAAATGGCGAAGCTACAGAGCGAACCGCGCCTCGCCGGCCGAACCTCCCACCGGGCGAAGCTTCCCGATCCCAAGCTTAAAGGCCCCTTCCGGCCCTTCGCCAGCGATCCCGGCTGGGCGGAGGCCTGGTGGTGGCTCGGCATTCCCCTCGCCGTCGCGCTGTTCGCGCTGTCCAGCTACAGGATCGATCCGGAATGGCACCAGCGATGGGTCACCGCCGAATCCGGCGTGCTTGAAACAGCGCAATTCATTCTGATGGTCATCGGGCTCGCGCTCGCCGTGCAACTCCTGTTCGATCCGTTCGTGCGCCAACGCCCTTCGGTGTTGGCCGTCGTCGCACTCGCTGCGCTGGCGTGTCTTTTTATCGGCGGCGAAGAGGTGAGCTGGGGCCAACACATAGTCTTCTGGCAGGATCCAAACCTCATCACCGCGGTTAATGACGAGGGAGAGTTCAGTCTTCACAATATGAACAAAGGTTTCGAGCGAACGCCACGCACTCTGCTTGAACTTGGCGTGTTCGTCGGCGGCCTGCTCGTTCCTTTGCTTTGCGCTTACGCGCCTCGCCTCAGGCAGAGCCGGATGGCGTTGTTCCTGCCCGCAGCGGCGCTCGTGCCCACGGCACTTTTTGCCGCGCTGGTCAAGGGAGGCAACCTCCTCACCAAATTTCACGTCGCAGATGTGAGACTGGCCGCGCGGCCGAGCGAGGTCACCGAGTTCTATTTGTATTTCTTCATCGTGGCTTATCTGATTGTCTTCGAGCGGCGCATCCGCGAGACCAAAACGGAAAGCGAGAAAACAAAACGACGTAAGCGATGACGCCCACGCGACCACATCTTCCCGATCCCAAACAGGCACAGGGTCCGTATCGGCCTTTCACATCCGATCCTGGCTGGACGGAAGCGTGGTGGTGGCTCGGATTGCCTGTTCTCGCGGCAATATTTGCGGTCGTGACCTCACAGATCGCACCGGCGTGGTACAGGAGCTATGTCCTGCCGGAGGGTTACGGCATCCTTGAGGTTGGTCATTTCATCATCCCGCTCTTGGGTCTCTTGATCGCCGTCCCCCTGCTCTTTCTGCCCTTCGTCAGGAGGCGGCCGATGGTGTTCGCCGTGGCGGCGATCGGCGCGGCGAGCTGTCTGTACATCGCGGGTGAGGAAATGAGCTGGGGCCAGCACTTCTTCCATTGGAACACGCCCGAATATTGGGCGATGGTCAATCGTCAGGCTGAGACCAACCTGCACAATACTTACGCGATCTTCGAGAAGACCCCCCGCTCGATCTTGGAAATCGGCATCGTCGTCGGCGGCATCCTGGTTCCTCTCGCCGCGCCGTTCGTGCCCTGGCTGCGCGCTTGCCGCCTGTCGTTGTTCCTGCCGCCGGCAGCGCTCATGCCAACGGCCCTCGGTGCCATGTTCTTCAAACTGATCGACCGGCTTCAACAGGGCGGCCATATTTCGGTGCTCGCAATCCGGCCAAGCGAGGTCATAGAGACGTATCTCTATTTCTTTATCTTGGCTTATCTGATCGTCTTCGCGCGCCGCATCCACGAGCTCGAAGCGTCGCAAGGCGCTGCGCCAAGATAAATCGACTCGTTAGAGCGCGGCTTCGAGGCGTTTCAAAGCCTGTTCGAGCTTGGCGGCCATCGCCTCGGCTTCCGTCCTTCGCTCGCGTTGCTCCTCGACCACGTGCTCCGGAGCCCGCGAGACGAATTTCTCGTTCGCCAGCTTAGCGTCGAGTTGCTCGATCTCGGACCCAACTTTGTCGATCTCGCGCTTCAAGCGCTTCGACTCGGCGTCAATGTCGATGACGCCGGCAAGAGGCAGCGCCAGCACGGTCTCGTCCAGCACGATCTGAACGGCGCCCGGCGGCGATTTGCCGAACTCGACCCCCTCCAGGCGCGCAAGGCGCAGCATCGTCTCGCGGTGCCGGGCGACGCGGGCCTTGGTCTCGTCGTTCTCACCAGAGATGATGAGCGGGACTTTGGCGCCGGCCGGAACGTTCATTTCCGCCCGCACCGAGCGAACCTCTGAGATGAGCCTGATCAGCCAGCCGATCTCGGCATCGGCATCGGCGTCGGCAAGGCCGAGATGCTCCGGCCACGGCGCCAGCATCAGAAGCGTTGGCCGCCCTGCTTCCGGAGCACGCTTCGCCCATAGCTCTTCGGTGACGAACGGCATGAAGGGGTGAAGCAGCGTCAGCGCCCGGTCCAACACGAAGGACGCCATACCGCGCGTTTCGGCGGCGGCGGCATCGTCTCCGGCGAGAATCGGTTTGGAGAGCTCAAGATACCAGTCGCAATAGACATGCCAGATGAAGTGATAAATCGCGCCCGCAGCCTCGTTGAACCGGAACGCCTGCAACGCCTCGGTGACCGCGGCAAGCGTGCGTTCGCTCTCGCCCGCGATCCAGCGATTGAGCGTCACCTTGGCCGCAGCCGGATCGAAATCGGGACGCGGCACGCAGCCGTTGATTTCGGCGAAACGCGCCGCGTTCCACAGCTTGGTGGCAAAGTTGCGATAGCCTTCGACGCGGGATTCGCTGAGCTTGATATCGCGCCCCTGCGCCGCCATGGCGGTAAGGGTGAAGCGCAGGGCATCGGCCCCATAGGTCTCGATCAAGTTGAGAGGATCGATCACATTGCCCTTCGACTTCGACATCTTCTGGCCCTTCTCGTCGCGGACCAGCGCGTGGATGTAGACATCGCGGAAGGGCGCTTCCTCCATGACGTGAAGGCCCATCATCATCATGCGCGCCACCCAGAAGAAGATGATGTCGAAACCGGTGATCAGCACATCGGTCGGGTAATAGCGCGCCAGTTCAGGCGTCTTGTCAGGCCAGCCGAGCGTGGAGAACGGCCACAAGGCCGAGGAGAACCAGGTATCGAGCACATCTTCGTCGCGGGTGAGCGCGACCGGCTTGCCGTAATGCTCCTTGGCTTGAGCTTTGGCGCCAGCTTCGTCCTCGGCGACGAACACCTTGTCGTCGGGGCCGTACCAGGCCGGGATCTGATGGCCCCACCATAGCTGGCGCGAAATGCACCAGGGCTGGATGTTCTGCATCCAATGAAAATAGGTCGTCTCCCAGTTCTTCGGCACGAACACGGTGCGGCCACGCTGCACCGCTTCGATGGCAGGCTTGGCCAGGGTCGCGGCATCGACATACCACTGGTCGGTGAGCCGCGGTTCGATCACCGCGTTGGACCGGTCGCCATGCGGCACGGCGTGACTATGCGGCTCGATCTTTTCGACGAGGCCTTGGCCCTCGAGCCGGTCGACGATCATCTTGCGGGCGGCAAAACGGAACACGCCGTTCAATTCCAGAATGGTCGCCTTCAGCTCGGCGCTCGGCTCGACACCTTCAGCAAACTCGGGATTGGGATCGAGCAGGAGCTTCGCCTCTGGGCTTAAGACATTGATCATGGGAAGGCCGTGGCGCCTGCCGACCTCGAAATCGTTGAAGTCATGGGCCGGCGTGATCTTGACGGCGCCCGAGCCCTTTTCCGGATCGGAATATTCGTCGGCGAGGATGGGGATGCGCCGGCCCACCAGCGGCAGGATCACGTTCTTCCC
>Ga0307442_1001011_pt1 | contig 13797 bp, 14 predicted proteins | sample SalMarWE160430MG_FD_202143 | JGI IMG/M metagenome (GOLD analysis project Ga0307442, IMG submission 202143) | Salt marsh sediment microbial communities from the Plum Island Ecosystem LTER, Massachusetts, United States - WE1604-30 | ecosystem: Environmental > Aquatic > Marine > Intertidal zone >...
AGGGACACGCATCGGCACCCGCCCAATCGTTGTATCGCGCCCCCATGCTACGTTAGCCTGGCATGGGAGCGACAGACGGCAAGGGGTGGAACATGTCGGGCGTCATGGGGAATGTCGCATCGGCGGCGTACGGAATATACGACCGCGCCTGGACGGCGGCCTGCTGGCCGCTCATCGGCATCTTGAACCTCGTCTTCCGGCCCGACCCGCAGACCGGCGATATCAGCGTTTGGAAGATCGTGGTGTGGCTCGCGGCCAATGCGGCGATCCTCTACGTCGCCGTCATGGGCCTCACCTCGCGCCCGCTGTTCTGGACGCTCGTCGCGTTTCTGATCGTGCATATCCTCATCATGATGAGCTCCTTGCGCATCATGTACGAGGAAAAGCGCGTCATGGAGGGTTCGCTCAGGCCCGACGCCATGACCTTCTCGGCCTTCGACGCCGTCAACAACCTGCCGATTCTCACCTCCTCGGTGATCTTCTACATTCTCGGGCTCGCCGCCCTCATCCAAACCGTCGAGAGCTGGGGGATTGCGCAGATCCTGCGCCACAAGCCCACGCTGATCACCGAGTACGGGGCCTACCTCGCCTGCGTGTTGAACGAGATCCCGATCGTCAGCTCGGTCATCAATGCCTGGGCCAACCTCGTGCGACTGTCCGACAATATGACCGCACAGATCGTCTACAATGGATGGACGGGCAATGGCGTGCGGCTTTGGATCGTGCTCTCCATCAGCGTGATCGTGATGCGCGCTCTGCTTTTGCGCTTCCAGCAGTGGAGCCAGCAGGTCGCCATGGCGCACGCCATCGAATCCGGGACAGCGAGCCCCGAGAGCTTGAGAAAGCGGCTCGTGCGTGTGCCGACCACGCTGCGCCGCCAGCTGATGGCAGCGGCGCTTGCCGATCCCGACACCTCGGTGCGGCGGCGCGCACTTTCCGCCATGGCCAAGCTCGAGGTGCCCCACTTCGCCCGCGACTTCCTAATGAAGCTCGACCGTCACCTGGAACGTGATCTTGGCTTGGCACACATCCGCGAGGCGCTCGCTGTCATGAACGCGTCCGCGCGCGAGAAGATCGCGGGCGAGCTGGGGCCCGTCATCGAGCGGCAAATGGCGTCGATCAAGGACGCCATCGATACGCAAACGAGGTCGCGGCTGGAGGAAATCCGGGCGATGCTGAAGCGCGCCTAGCCGCAAGGCTGACGGCTCACATCGCGAAAGGTCGAGACGCGACATGGACACAACGAGCGCCGGCAAACCGACGCGTCCGCTGCCGCCCGCCGATTTGGCCGATACGGCACGCCGCTTGAAGGCGATCTTCGTCGGTTCCTCCGGCAACCTCGTGGAGTGGTTCGACTTCTACACCTATGCGGCGTTCTCGCTCTATTTCGCCAGTTCCTTCTTTCCCTCCGAAAGCCAAACCGCGCAGCTCCTACATACAGCCGCGATCTTCGCCGTCGGCTTTCTGATGCGCCCCATCGGCGGTTGGCTGTTCGGCCATTTCGCCGACCGCCATGGACGCCGCCTGGCGCTGACCGTCTCCGTGCTGTTGATGTGCATCGGCTCGCTGATGATCGCGATGACGCCGACCTACTCGAGCGTCGGTGTGGCCGCGCCCCTCATCCTGCTCGTCGCCCGACTTGTGCAGGGCCTCAGTCTCGGCGGCGAGTATGGGACCAGCGCGACCTACCTTTCCGAGATGGCGCACCCGGAGCACCGCGGCTTCTACTCGAGCTTCCAGTACGTGACGCTCATCGGCGGCCAGTTGCTCGCCATGCTGGTGCTGCTCACCCTGCAACGGGTGCTGCTCTCACCCGAACAGCTCGAGGCCTGGGGGTGGCGTATCCCGTTCGCGATCGGCGCCGGACTCGCCATCGTCGTCTATTTCATGCGCCGCGACATGCATGAGACCAACGCCTTCGTGGAAGCCAGCGCGACCTTCGATACGCATCACAGTCCTTTGCGTGGACTGCTGGAGCACCCGCGCGAGGTCGCGATCGTGGTCGGACTGACGCTCGGCGGCACCGTCGCCTTCTACACGTACACGGTCTACATGCAGAAGTTCCTGGTGAACTCCGCTGGCTTCTCGAAAGGCACCTCGACCATCATCGCGGCCAGTACTCTGTTCGTGTACATGTGCCTGCAGCCGATCGTCGGCGCCATCTCGGATCGCATCGGGCGGCGCCCGGTGCTGCTCTCCTTCGGTATCCTCGGCACGCTGCTGACGGTCCCCATCCTCACCGCGCTCGAGCAGGTCACAAATGCCTGGTCGGCCTTCCTCTTGATCATGGGGGCTCTCGTGATCGTCAGCGGCTATACGGCCATCAATGCGGTGGTGAAGGCGGAGCTGTTCCCGACCAGCATCCGCGCCATGGGCGTGGGCTTCCCCTATGCGGTAACCGTGGCGCTGTTCGGCGGTACGGCCCAGTGGGTGGCGCTCTACCTCAAGGACATCGGCCACGGGATGGTTTTCTACTGGTACGTCACGGGCTGCATCTTCGTGTCGCTCCTAGTTTACGCGCTCATGCGCGACACCAAGCGCCAATCGGCCATGGACCGGCACGGTTAAGCGGCCGGGGTGGCGGTGCATTGCGCGATGTGCTACGTCCGCGCACCTGTTGCAGCGCACAAAGCCCGATGAACCTTAGAAACATTGCCATCATCGCTCACGTCGACCACGGCAAAACCACGCTTGTCGATGAGCTCCTCAAGCAGTCCGGCGCCTTCCGCGAGAACCAGCGGGTGGCCGAGCGCGCCATGGACTCCAACGACCTGGAGCGCGAGCGCGGCATCACCATCCTGGCCAAGTGCACCTCGGTGGTGTGGAAGGGCACGCGCATCAACATCGTCGACACGCCGGGCCACGCCGACTTCGGCGGCGAGGTGGAGCGCATCCTCAACATGGTGGACGGCGCCATCGTGCTGGTCGACGCCTCCGAAGGCCCGCTGCCGCAGACGAAGTTCGTGGTGTCCAAGGCCCTCAAACGCGGCCTCAAGCCCATCGTCGCCATCAACAAGATCGACCGCGCCGACGAGCGTCATAGCGACGTCTTGAACGAGATCTTCGATCTCTTCGCCAATCTCGACGCCACCGATGAGCAGCTCGATTTCCCCGTGCTCTACGGCTCTGGCCGCGATGGCTGGATGGCCGAAGCACCGGAAGGCCCCAAAGAGAATCTGGCGCCGCTGTTTGATCTCGTCCTCCGCCACGTGCCGCCGCCCAAGGTCGAGGAAGGGCCCTTGCGGCTCTTGGCGACGACGCTCGAGGCCGACCCTTACCTGGGGCGCATCCTCACCGGACGCATCACCTCGGGCGCCATCCGCCCCAACCAGCAGCTCAAGGCGCTGCACCGTGATGGCAGCGTCGCCGAGACTTTCCGCGTGCAGAAGGTGCTCGGTTTCCGCGGGCTCGAGCGTATCCCGGTCGATTCGGCCGAGGCAGGAGACATCGTGGCGGTGGCGGGCATGAGCGTGGCGACCGTCGCCGACACGCTATGCGATCCCGCTGTCGACGCGCCGCTGCCCGCCCAGCCGGTCGATCCGCCGACCTTGTCGATGATGTTCCGCATCAACGATGGGCCGCTCGCGGGCCAGGAGGGCGACAAGGTGCAAAGCCGCGTCATCCGCGAGCGTTTGCTGAAGGAAGCGGAGCGCAACATCGCCATCCGCGTCGGCGAGACCGACGACAAGGACAGCTTCAGCGTGGCGGGAAGGGGCGAATTGCAGCTCGCGATCCTGATCGAGAACATGCGCCGGGAAGGCTTTGAGCTGACCGTGTCGCGCCCCCGCGTGCTGTTCAAGAAGGACGAAACGACGGGCGAGCGCCTGGAGCCGATCGAGGAGGTCATTATCGACGTCGACGAGGAGTACTCCGGCGTCGTCGTGCAGAAGCTGTCGGAGCGCAAGGGCGACCTGATGGAGATGCGGCCCTCCGGCGGGGGCCGCCAACGGCTTGTTTTTCACGTGCCGACGCGTGGGCTGTTGGGCTACCAGAGCGAGCTGTTGACGGATACGCGCGGCACCGCCGTGATGAACCGCCTGTTCCACGCCTACGCGCCGTTTCGCGGCGACATCCAAGGGCGCCGCACGGGCGTCCTCATTTCCAACGGTGACGGCGAGGCTGTCGCCTATGCGCTGTTCAACCTGCAGGACCGCGGGCCATTCATGATCGGGCCACAGACGCGCGTCTACACCGGCATGATCGTGGGCGAGCATTCCCGCGACAACGATCTGGAAGTGAACGTCCTCAAGGGCAAGAAGTTGACGAACGTGCGCGCGGCCGGCAAGGACGAGAATGTGCAGCTGACGCCGCCCATGAAGATGACACTCGAGAAGGCGATGGCCTACATCACGGACGAGGAGCTCGTCGAGGTCACGCCACGCTCGATACGCCTGCGCAAGCGCTGGCTCGATCCCAACACGCGCAAGAAGATGGAGCGCACGCGCGATCGGGAAGTCGCCTAAGGGAAAATTTGCAGGGCATCCGCATTTTTGCGTTAGAATGTTCATGTAACTGTGTAACATCAATGTCGTTCCAATCTGCAGGAGGGACCCATGAAAAAGCTGCTGATGACTGCCTTTGCCGCGGCACTGTGCGCCGCTCCCGCCTTTGCCGACGAGAAGCCCACCGACGATGAGGCCACCAAGATCAAGGCGGCGCTCACGGACTGGGGGTGCGAGGGCGGCACCATGGAGAAAGAGAGCGAGGCGACCAGCGTCTTCGAAGTGGATGACACAAAGTGCAAAGGCATGCAGTACGACATCAAGCTTGACAGTGCCTTCAAGGTGATCTCGATCACCCGCGACTGACCCACAGCAATTTCACGCATATCTTGCGCCGGCCGGCTCTTCGGCCGGCGCAAGCTTTTCGGGGGCCCGTACACCTGCTAAGCACAACGCAGCGGTGCGAGGCCTCGTGTCATCTGGAATTCCCGACGATCGGCTCGTGATGGAAGCCGGCCCCGACCGGTGGCCAGCCGGCATCACGCCGCCTGCCCAGTTCCTCACCGCGCTCGACTTCGCCCGCAATGAGGACGGCCACTTGTTCGTGACCGGCCGTGCCGGCACCGGAAAGTCGACGCTTCTGCGCGCCCTTCGCGATATGATTGCGCAAGAGGCAGTCGTGCTCGCTCCGACGGGACTCGCGGCCGTCAACGTCGGGGGCCAGACCATCCATTCCTTTTTCGGATTTCCTCCGCGGCTCATCCGACCTGACGACATCCGGCGCAGCCGCAACGGGCGGCTCATGCGGCGCTTGAAGCTCATCATCATCGATGAGGTGTCGATGGTGCGCTCCGACCTCATGTGGGCGATCGACCAGTCGCTGCGTCTCAATCGTGGGCGTCCGCGCGAACCCTTTGGCGGCGTGCGATTGTTGCTCTTCGGCGATCTGCACCAGTTGCCGCCGGTCGTGCAAAGCGCGGAGGAGGCCGAGCATCTCGAAAGCGCGCACGGCGGTCCCTTCTTCTTTCAACTTCCGTCCCTGATCGACGGCGCTGGCATGTCGCTCGTTGAGCTCGAGCATGTGTTCCGGCAGAGCGACGAGACACTCATCGACGTGCTCAACCGCATCCGCGACGGAGAGGTGACCGAGGACGATCTGGAAGTCCTGAACGAGCGGACCCATCCCATTCGCACATTGGGCGAAGGCGACAGTTTCGTAATCCTCACCCCAACCAATGCAGCTGCCCAGCGTATCAACATGGCCTATCTCGATGCGCTCCCCGGCGAGGTCAGGCCCTACGAGGCTGGCATTTCCGGTGAGTTCGGCCAGTCCGCACACCCGACCGACGCCAACCTGCTCTTAAAGCCCGGCGCCAAGGTGATCCTGTTGCGCAACGATCCCGATAAACGGTGGGTCAACGGCTCGGTCGCGCGCATCGCGCGCTTGGAGCCGAAGCGGATCTGGATCGAGATCGACGGCAATGTGCACGAGATCGAGCCCGTGTCTTGGGAGGCGCGTCGCTACGCCTTCGACCAGGCGGCCGAGAAGATCGTGGAGAACGTCACCGGCACCTTCCGGCAGTTCCCGCTGCGGCTCGCCTGGGCACTCACCATTCACAAGTCGCAGGGCCTCACCCTCGACCGCGTCTACATCGACCTCGGCCGCGGCACGTTTGCGCACGGCCAGGCCTACGTCGCTCTATCCCGCTGCCGGTCGCTCGACGGTCTGGCGCTGGCGCGCCCTTTGCGGCCTACGGATATCCTTTTTGACCGCTCGGCGATGGGCTACCGCGACAAATTCCCACGGCTTTAGTTGCGCTGCGTCAAAGAGCAGCAATGCGGCTTAGGCATTATTCGGGGGCGTATTTGGGCGCCGCCGATGACTGATACTGCGATGCAACAAAATTCTATGTTGCAATGCACAAAATCATCGGCTATATAGAAAGCCGTAAGACTCACGGGGTGCCAATGCAACCCGCGTTACCCGGACGACCCGCCCGCGTTCAATTGCCGGTCCACACCATTCCGAATGGAGACAACCATGAACGACCAATTCACCCGTCAGGCTCAGGACATGCTGGCCGCTGCCAAAGAGGCGCGCATTCCTGAAAACGTTCAAGCGTTTGCCGAGGACAGCGTTGCCAAGACGCGCGAGGCCTACACCAAGATGAATGCGGCTGCCCAGGACGGCGTGAAGGCCATGCAGGAGATCATGCTGGCCGCTCAGGCGGGTGCGAAGTCCTTCGGCGAGAAGATGCTCCAGACGGCAAGCGTCAACGCGGAGGCAGCATTCGACGCCGCCGAGGCGATGGCGAAGGCCAAGACCGTGCCTGAGATGGCACGCCTCCAGGCCACCTTCGTGCAGCAGCAACTTGCGGCTGCTAGCGCGCAGACGAAGGAGTTCTTCGAGCTCTCCAACAAGATCGGTCGGCAGACGCTCGAGAGCATGAATGCCGCCGCCACCAAGACCTTCGACCAGATGAAGAGCGTCGGCTGAGACCCTTCTGTCGCATTGCTTCGACCCGATGCCTCGCCACGCACTGAAAGGGCCCGCGGAGCCGATCCCGGGCCCTTGCACGTTTGCATGGCCCTACTTTCAGCAAACTATTCGCTCCCAATGTGCAAGGAAAAATGCCAACGTTGGCCTCTGGTCGAGGTCGTGCATGCTGGGTGCAAGTTCACATTGCGAGGTCCGCCGCGGCAATCTCTCTGATGCGCCTGCGCTGAGTGAGATCTTCCGGCTGACCTGGAGCCAAGCGTATCTCGGCATCATTCCCCATCTGCACCTCGACAACATGATTCGACGGCGCGGCATCGACTGGTGGCGCTCTACGATCAAATCCGGAAGCGGCGTCCTCGTCTTGGAGGTGGGTGACAGCGTCGCGGGCTACGCCACCCTCGGCGCCTCCCGCACGCGCGGGCCGCACGAGGGAGAAATCTACGAGCTCTACGTGACACCGACCCACCAGGGCCTGGGCTTCGGTGAGGTCCTCTTCGAAACCTGCCGACATCAGCTCGATACGCGGCAGCTCTCTGGCCTCATCGTCTGGGCACTCGCCGACAACGACAAAGCGACGGACTTCTACTGGCGCCGCGGTGGCCGGCCGCTAGGTTGCGGGTTCGAGCGCTTCGGCGACAGAAGGCTCAAGAAGATCGCATTCGCTTGGGATTGACCACATAGTGAGACACATCCCATTGCTTCTTAGCCACCCGCATTTCAACAAACAGCTCTGAGGTGCACGCGACCCCAAGCACCCCTTTCCCAGCGCCAAACGGTCCCGACGGCCGCTTCGCAGTTGCAGAAGAAAGGCGGCCCGGGCCACGCAGCAGCCCCCGCTCTTCCTCTTCGCCGGGCGCGTTGCTATACCGCGGCGCACTTCCACCGTACGAAGTCGAGGTCCCCTGATGAAAATCGCCGTGATGGGCGTTGCCGGCCGCATGGGCCAAGAGCTCGTTCGCGCGGTCCACGAGGCGGAAGGGTGCACGCTTGGCGGGGCCACCGAACGACCTGATTCGCCCGTCATCGGCGCCGACGTCGGATCCCTCGCCGGCATTGGGCCCATCGGAGTCACGGTGAGCGCCGACCCGCTCGAGACCATCGCCAAGTGCGAAGGGATCCTCGATTTCACCGCCCCAAAGGCCACGGTCGAGTTCGCCGGACTCGCCGCCAATGCGCGCATTGTCCACGTTATCGGCACCACTGGCCTGACGCCGGCGGACGAGACACATATCGCCGCCGCGGCGCGACATGCACCCATCATCAAGGCCGGCAATATGAGCCTCGGCGTCAACCTCTTGGCCGCCATCACGCGCCGGGTGGCCGAGGCGCTGGATGAGGACTTCGACATCGAGATCGTCGAGATGCACCACAGGGACAAGGTCGATGCGCCCTCTGGCACTGCGCTCATGCTGGCCGCGGCCGCCGCCGAGGGGCGTGGCGTCGACCTTGCCAAGCATACGATCCGAGGCCGCGACGGCATTACCGGCCCGCGCCGACGCGGCGACATCGGCATGGCGAGCCTGCGCGGAGGCAGTGTCGTGGGTGAGCATCGGGTGATCCTTGCCGGACCCGGCGAGCGCATCGAGCTGGCCCACCTCGCAGGCGACCGCGGCATCTTCGCGCGCGGAGCCGTGAAGGCGGCGTTGTGGGGCCGTGGCAAAGCGCCGGGGCTTTATTCGATGTCCGATGTTCTCGGGCTCTGAAATTTGGGAAGTCCTGGCGTGGCGCCTACAAAGAAAAACAACCACATTCTCGTGCTGGTGCGGCACGGTGAAAGCGAGTGGAACCGGCGCAATTTGTTTACCGGGTGGCATAACCCTGACCTGTCGGAAAAGGGTTTGATTGAGGCGCTGGTCGCAGGCCGCCTGCTCAAGGCGGAGGGCCTCACCTTCGATATCGCCTTCACCAGCCGCTTGAAGCGGGCGCAGCGCACGCTCGACATCATCCTGTCCGAGCTCGGTCAATCCAACATCGAGATCCGCTACAGCGAGGCCTTGAACGAGCGTCATTACGGCGATCTCTGTGGCCTCAACAAAGACGAGGCGCGCGAGCGTTGGGGCGAGGAGCAGGTGCAGGTGTGGCGGCGCAGCTACGATATCCCCCCACCGGGCGGAGAAAGCCTCAAAGACACGGCAGAACGTGTGCTACCGTACTACGAGGAGGAGATCTGGCCCGAGTTGAAGGCCGGCAAGACCGTGATTGTTTCCGCGCACGGAAACTCGTTGCGGGCACTGATCATGACGCTGGAAGGACTGAGCGCGGAGGAGATCCTGGAGCGCGAGTTCGCGACGGGTGCTCCCATCATTTATCGCCTGTCGCCGGACGGCACCGTGATCGAGCGCAAGGACTTGCTGCCGAGCCGGAGCCTCGATGCTCCGCCGGAGGACGTCGTGTGAGGGGGGAACAGTCATGGCCTTCAAGGATCTCCTCGATACGGTCGAGGAGAGCACCGTCAAGCACCGCGATCGGTTGATCGCCGTCTACATCGGCGTGCTCGCCGTCGCGCTCGCCATCTGCAGCGTCGGCGCGGACAATGCGACCAAGAACGCGATGACGCACAACATCGCGGCCGCCGATGCCTGGGCCTTCTTCCAGGCCAAGAACATCCGCCGCAACGACGTGCGCCTCCAAATCGATGCCCTGGAGCTCAAGCTCGCGACCGAGCTGAACCTGTCGGCCGCAGCGCGCACCGCCATCGAGGACAAGATCAAGAGCTATCGCGCGTATGAGGCACACTTGAGCTCAGAGCCCAAAACGGGCGATGGGCTGAAGGAGCTGCTGGTCAAAGGCAAGACGCTGGAAGCCAAGCGCGACCTTGCCATGCGCAAGGACCCCTATTTCGACTATGGCCAGGCGCTTCTGCAGATCGCCATCGTGCTGGCCTCGGTGGCCATCATCACCGGCGGAACGAGCCTTTTGATCTTGAGCATCCTTCTGGCGAGCGGCGGCGCGATCCTGACCCTCAACGGCTTCACCCTCGCCTATACGATCCCTCACCTCGGCTGATCCCTTATTTCTTGCCCCCGGGTCGTCGGGCGGGTAGCACTACGCGCGCCAAACCCGAGACGAGACCCTTTACGACATGACCACGTATCGCTTGCTTCTGCTGCCCGGCGACGGGATCGGCGTCGAATCTATGGCCGAGGTCGAGCGCCTCATCGCCTTCCTGAACAAGACCTCCAAGACCGCCAAGTTCGAGACCGAGTCCGACCTCGTCGGAGGTGCGGCCTACGATAAGCACGGCGTCGCAATCAGCGACGAGGCCATGGCGAAGGCGCAAGCCGCCGATGCCGTCATTTTCGGCGCCGTCGGCGGCCCCAAGTGGGATTCGGTGCCCTATGCGGTGCGTCCGGAGGCGGGCCTCTTGCGCTTGCGCAAGGACCTCGGCCTCTTTGCCAACCTGCGCCCGGCCATCTGCTATCCGGCGCTTGCCGATGCCTCCTCCCTGAAACGCGAGCTCGTCGAAGGGCTCGACATCATGATCGTGCGCGAGCTGACGGGCGGCGTCTACTTCGGCGAGCCCAAGGAGATCGTGACGCTGGAGAACGGGGAGAAGCGCGCCATTGACACCCAAATCTACACCACGCACGAGATCGAGCGCATCGCGCGCGTCGCCTTCGACCTGGCGCGCAAGCGCTCGGGCAAGGTGCATTCGGCCGAGAAGCGCAACGTGATGCGGACGGGGGTGTTGTGGAACGAGGTGGTGACGGCGACGCACAAGGCCTACGCGCCGGACGTGAAGCTCGAGCACATCCTCGCCGACAACTGCGCCATGCAGCTCGTGCGCAATCCCAAGCAGTTCGATGTGATCGTGACCGACAATCTGTTCGGCGACGTGCTCTCAGACGAGGCGGCCATGACGACCGGCTCGCTCGGCATGCTCCCCTCGGCCTCGCTCGGCGCGCCCGATCGCAAGACCGGCAAGCGCAAGGCGCTCTATGAGCCGGTCCACGGCTCCGCACCCGACATCGCCGGCAAGGGGCTCGCCAACCCGATCGCCACCATCGCCTCCTTCGGCATGGCGCTGCGCTACTCCTTCGACCTGGGCAAGGAGGCCGATTTGCTGGATCAGGCCATCGCCGGCGCCCTGACAGCCGGCCTCAGGACCGCCGACATCATGCAGCCGGGCATGCGGCAGGTGGGCACGGCCGAGATGGGCGCCGCCATCGTCAAGGAGCTTGGCAAGCTCGCCTCCTAAAGCGACGCGACCGGCCCCCGAGCCAGCTGCGCGCGAGAGGAGCCTTGCAACCGGCGCCCGCGATGCGTAAGTGATCGGCCGCAGAAGCGATAAGGTCTAGCGATGGGCTACAAGGTTGCCGTAGTCGGCGCCACGGGCAACGTGGGCCGCGAGATGCTGAACGTGTTGGCGGAGCGCGAGTTCCCCGCCGACGAGGTCTATGCGATCGCCTCGCGCCGCTCGCTCGGCACCGAGGTGTCGTTCGGCGAGAAGACGCTCAAGTGCCACGATCTGGAGCAGTTCGATTTCTCGAAGGTCGACTTTTGCCTCATGTCGGCAGGCTCGATTGTCTCGAAGGAGTGGTCGCCCAGGATCGGCGCCAAGGGCTGTATCGTCATCGATAACTCGTCGGCCTGGCGCTACGACCAGGACGTGCCGCTGATCGTTCCGGAGGTGAATGCCGACGCGGTCAAGGGCTATACCAAGAAGAACATCATCGCCAACCCCAACTGCTCGACTGCGCAGCTCGTCGTGGCGCTGAAGCCGTTGCACGACGCGGCGGTGATCAAGCGCGTCGTCGTCGCGACCTATCAGTCCGTGTCCGGCGCCGGCAAGGAGGCAATGGACGAGCTGTGGCAGCAGACCAGGAGCAAGTACGTGCCCGGCGAGGAGATCGAGCCGCACAAGTTCCCCAAGCAAATCGCCTTTAACTGCATTCCTCACATCGACGTCTTCATGGAGGACGGTTACACCAAGGAGGAATGGAAGATGCTGGCCGAGACCAAGAAGATTCTCGATTCCCGCATCAAGCTGACGGCGACCTGCGTGCGCGTGCCGGTGTTCGTCGGCCATTCCGAAGCGGTCAACATCGAATTCGAGAAGCCGCTCAGCGCCGAGGATGCACGCGAGATCCTGCGCACCGCCCCGGGCGTGCTCGTCGTCGACAAGCGCGAGCCCGGCGGCTACGTGACGCCCGTCGAGGCGGCCGGTGAGTTCGCAACGTATGTGTCGCGCATCCGCGAGGATCCCACCGTGGACAACGGCCTGGCGCTATGGATCGTGTCCGACAATCTCTTGAAGGGCGCCGCGCTCAACACGGTCCAGATCGCCGAGACGATCGTCAACCGCAAGCTCCTTCCCAACGCCGCCTGAAGCAACGCGGCCGGGCTCGAGCCCAGCTCATGCCTCTTCGGCATATTCCTGCTTCGCCCCCAGGCTGCCGATCGCCTCGATGATGGCGCGCAGGTCTTGCAGAAAGCGTTCGCGCTGCTGGCTGGGTAGCACGGCGAGAATCTTGTCATCGACCCGCCGAGCGAGTGGGTCGGCAGCTTTCAGAACACGCCAGCCCTCATCCGTGAGCTTCACCGCATAAGCGCGCGCATCGTCCTTGGTGCGCCGGCGCTGCAGCAGGCCTTTCTTGAGCATGCGCCGCACGATATCGGCCAAGGTCGAGCGGTCGACGCCCGTCTTCTCAACGAGATGGGTCTGGCTCAAGCCCTCGTTCTGGGAGACCGCCACCAGCACGGCGTACTGGCGCGGGGTCAGATCCTCTTCCCCCAGCTCGTTCTGAAAAATGTCGCTGGCGCACTGACCGGCACGATGCAGCAAATGAATCGGCGATCGATCCAGCCTTCCGACCGTCATGTCGCGTGCCCTGTGCCGTGCCATGATTGTCATTGGACAAGGTAAGGGCCCGCTCGAAACGCCATCTTATCGGATGACGCCTCAACCCCCCGAGCCCACCTTTGCCGGAGAGGAAAAGGTTACGGTTCGGTTTGGAGAAAATACCAGTTTTGATCATTCGTCCAGAGCAAAACATCTCTTGTCGTCAACAATTCGCAAGATATTGCCGCATCTTACTTTGAATGCTGAGTATCAGTATGGCGATGTTCTGACGGGCGACTGGCTACTCGTCAGGTAGCTCGTACTGCCGCAACAAACCGATTTGAGCTACGGCGAAAGCCATGGTCAGCGGCATGATGCCGAAGACCTTGAAGCTGACCCAGGCGTCGGTCGAGAACGTGCGCCAAACGATCTCATTCAACACGGCAAGGAATACAAAGAAGCAGGCCCAGCGCAGCGTCAGCTTGCGCCAGCCTTCCTCCGTCAGCCGGAACACCTCGCCGAAGACGATTTTCAAGAAGGGCTGCCCGGAGAGAAGCCCGGTGAACAGCACGCCCGCGAATAGTGCGTTCACGATCGTCGGCTTGATCTTGATGAAATGATCATCATGCAGCCACAAGGTCAGGCCGCCAAACACCATGACACAGACGCCGGTCACCAGCGGCATCACAGCGATACGCCCAAACAGGATGCGAGACGCAATGAGCGAGGCCACGGTCGCCGCCATGAAGGTGCCGGTTCCCCAGAAGATGCCCGCGCGTGCGTTGACGATGAAGAAGACCGCCAAGGGACCGACTTCGACCAGAAGCTTGAGCATTTGAGCCCCAACTGAGGGCCCCTCCGCCGGCTTGGTGTCTGCTTCGTTTGCCATTCTACCTCTCGCCCCTTGCACGAATTTTCTATCTAAGCGTCCGCCGCGAGACCGCACCTGCCTAGCCGAGGTTGGCTTCCCGGCTTTCCGAAGGCGACGGCTTCTCCTCGACGCATGAGGATTCGGCCTCGGAAGCTGCAGCAGGCTCTGTCCCGTTTGCCCCCTTGGCCGCGGGGTCCGTCGT
>Ga0307442_1001017_pt1 | contig 13764 bp, 10 predicted proteins | sample SalMarWE160430MG_FD_202143 | JGI IMG/M metagenome (GOLD analysis project Ga0307442, IMG submission 202143) | Salt marsh sediment microbial communities from the Plum Island Ecosystem LTER, Massachusetts, United States - WE1604-30 | ecosystem: Environmental > Aquatic > Marine > Intertidal zone >...
GCTTTGGCTCCGGCACGATGTGGACGGAGCCCTGATCGCGCTTGGCTTGCCACAAGCGCAGTACCGGCGGGTGCAGGAACCGCTTCCACGAGTGAGCGCCGGCCGCGTAGCCGAAGAGCGCATCGTCGCCGCGCTTGATGAGCCGGTAGTGCCCGCCATCCTGCTCGTCGGTCCATCCCTTCGGCAGATCGGCAATCGAGTCGATGTCGTCGAGGACAATGGCCTGATCGCGCAGCGTCGGGCCGACGAGCCGGTAGCCCCGGCCTTTGAGGGCCTCGACCAGCGACTGGAGGCCGTCGAGCGTCAAGACGGCCGGTTGGGCGGGGCGCATCGCGGCACCTTTCGATCGTAGCTGGGCCTTGCGCGGAGACATCGCTCTTAGAGCCGCGTCGGACAGCTTTGCGACAGATCCGGCTCAAGACGCCGATCGACGTCCGTCGCCTGCTCACCCTATCATGGTCTGCCGCTTGCGGCAGCACCCGCAGCGGAAGCCGACAAAGGTTTTTCCGCCAGCGACGCAACCACGACCGAGGAATGTCGCAACGTCTTGCTTACCGGGCATCTGTCGGCGATCTCCAGAAGGCGGGCGCGCTGTTCGTCGGTCAGCTCACCTTGCAGGTGAATAATGCGCTCAAATCGATCAGACATGATCGCGCCTTCCACAGAAGCAACCTTCTTGTGGTGCACGGCGACCGAAACCTTTTGCAAAGGCAGATTATGGTGCGCGGCATACATACGCAATGTCATGGCCGTGCACGCTCCTAGACCCGCCATCACGAATTCAAAAGGCGACGGGCCGGTATCTTGGCCGCCGAACGCGTGGGCCTCGTCGGCGTGCATCACGTGAGGGCCGACCGTGACGAGCTCTCCGTAAGGTCCCTCCCCGCTTTCTTCGACCGTCACGCTACGTTTGGGGGACGCCACCATAAGGAACTCTCCTTGCTGCGCACGGGCGACGGCGCGGCCTTCTAGGCCCTCACAAGCGCAGACCGCCGTCTATCTCGAGTACGCGACCGTTGTAATAGTCGTTTTGCAGGATGAAGAGCGCCGTGCGTCCGATCTCCTCCGGTTCCCCCAGCCGCCGCAACGGAATTGTCGAGACGATCTTGTCGCGGATTGCCGGCTTGATGTTGCTGACCATGCGCGTGTCGCAGAAGCCGGGCGCAATGGCAGCGACGCGTATCTTGTGGCGCGCCAGCTCCTTGGCCCAGGTCACCGTCATCGCCGCCACACCCGCCTTGGCGGCGGCGTAGTTCGTCTGCCCGATGTTGCCGGCCCGCGAGATGCTCGAGATGTTAATGATCACGCCGCCGTTCCCGCCCTCGACCATATGCGCCGCCGCCTCGCGACCGCAGAGAAAGACGCCGAGAAGATCGACGGCGATGACCCTATTGAAGTCGGCAAGCGACATTTTGCTCTCAACCTTGCCGTCCTTCACTTTCAACAACAGAGCGTCGCGATTGGTGCCTGCGTTGTTGATGAGGCCATCGACGCTGCCGAGATCGCTGTGCACCTTGGTGAAAAGAGCCTCCACTGCGGCCTCGTCTGCCACGTTGGCAGAGTATTTGCGCACCTTGCTGCCGGATTCCGTGCACAGCCATGCCGTTTCCTGCAGGTCGTCCTCATTGAGGTCGACGAGGGCGAGCTTGGCGCCTTGATTGGCTATGACTTCCGCCATTTTGCGGCCGAGCCCCCGCGCTGCGCCCGTTATCACGATCGTCTTGTCTTTCAGATCCATGGCACGTTGCCTTCCCGGCCTTTGCTGTCAGCTACGGAGCGTGCGCCGATCCGCGGGCGAAGATGCGGGCCCCTGTCTCGATGAGCTTCTGCGTGTCGGAGAAGAGCCGTGGCCCATCGTCGGCGAGAAGCTTCAGGTGCCGGTCCAGCCACTCCTGATAGGCAGAGGCGTAGTCGGCGACCGAGCGGGCGGCGGTGACCTTGTTGGTGAATTCAGAGGCTATCGACGCTTCGGCTTGCATGCGGGCGAACCAATTCCGGTTCGCCTCCTGCAGGCAGGCGAAGAGCTCACTCGGAAAATCGAGCATATCTTCGCCGCCCTTGGCGATCGCTTCGCCAACCACGCTAGGCGATAAATCGGGCGGTTGCGATTCGGTGAGGTCTTCGACTTGAGGATTGTTCTGGGGCATGACTTGGCTCCATGTGGCCCTTAGGTGTCACCCCGCTGTGACAGGACGTCGATTAGCTGTCGCTGCCTGCGCTGGCTTTGGTCCGAGCAGAGCCGGCCTCTCGCAGGCAAAGAGCAGAGATCGCGTAAGTAGCCGCAATGCTGGCTAAGATATCGTCACGCGTGGAAGGTGAATTGATCCGACGTTTTGACGCAGCAATCGTGCGCGCCGGCACGGGGGCTTTGCGCCCGTCAATGTCCCCAGAATAGACCGTAGTCGCGCGACACGGTTACCTTCTGGTTGAGGGGAAACACGGAGTTTGCCGGCAGCTTGACCTTAGCGAGCTGGTTGCGGGCGGACGGCTGGAACGTGTTCTGGAACTCCTTGGGCAGCGTATCGGTCACCGGGAGGATGTCGGTGACCACCCCACCCTCCGTGTGCTGCCCGTCCGTGACCGTCAGCTTCATGCCGACATTGATCGGGAACAGATAGCGGCGCGGCAGGTAGACGAGGACATAAGGCGCGCCCCAATAGATGGAGAGCATGGCCTCGCCCGGCCGATAGACGTTGCCGACGAAGGGGACGATCGCACCGACCGCGCCGCTGACGGGCGCGCGCACCAGCCCGTTGGCATAGAGCTTCTCCAGATCCAGGAACGTGGCATCGGCGTCGGCACGGGCCGTCTCCAACGCCGCCAGCTCCTCCTTGAGGACGCGGGACTGCGAGGCGAGACTCACGCGATCTTTGTTGGCGTCGTAGTCGGCGCGCAGGGCCTCCGCGTAAGGGACCGAGCGCACGAATCCTTCTTTTTTCATGCCTTGGAACTGCTCGATGACTTGCTTGGACTCCGCCGCACGGCGCTCTGCGAGCGGGAGCAGCTGCTCGACGGAATCGGCGCGAATCTTGAAGTCGGTGGCCTTTGCCGCCAGGTCGGCGCGCTTTAGCGACAGGTCGGCGATGCGCTCCAGCACCTCCATCGACTGCAGTTGCAGGAGCGGCTGGCCTTTTTTGACGATCTGGCCCTGCTGAACGTCGACCTTCTCTACGCGCGCGATATAGGTCGTCGCGACCACAGAATGGTCGCGCAGGGCCAGCCCATCGGCGCGCAGCAGCAAGAAATCGCCGAAGAAGTAGTTGAGCACCGCGAGCCCGAAGGCGACCAGCAGCACGAGATAGATGATGCGCCCCATCGAGCCGCGCGCGACGCGCTGCTCGTTGGGAATGTTGTCGGGGCGAAGGCGTTTCCTGAGAGCTCTCATCGTTACTTGCGCGCGAGATGCACTTTCTTGGGCACGTAGGGATCACGATAGGACGCTCTGAACACCCATTCCTGCACGTAGGCCACGACCCGGACCATGCGCATGAGAAATCCGTAGAACGGGCTGTAGGCCAACAGGTAAGGCATGAGCGCCAGACCATTGGCTTTCGGCGTCATCCAGGCGGCGAGTAGGAAGGTGAAGAGGTCGAGCGTCCACATGCCGACCTGCGCCGCCAAGAGGATCACGAGGGCGAAATCGGCGTAAGTGACGAACAGCCAGGTGAGGTAGATCGGGAAGGCGATCGCCGCGAGGACGTTGAAGACGATGAAGTCCAGCTCATGCAACAGCTCGATGACGTCGAAGCGCCTGCTGAAGGGATTGAGCAGAGCGCGGTGCTTGCGGTAGCGCAGGCGCACGGCATCGCGTTCCCAGCGAAAGCGTTGCCGCGTTAGGGCCATGAGCGTAACAGGCACATCCGTGTAGCAGATGGCATCGGGGGCAAAGACCGCCTTCCAGCCGGCCTCGCGCAACCTGAGCGTCACGTCGAGGTCCTCGCCGCCGCCCGAGTCGAGTCCGCCGACCCGCTCCAGGGCGCCGCTGCGAAACGCGCCGAAGGCGCCGGAGACGCAGCTCATCTGGTCGGTCAAGTTCGCGGCCTGCTTGCCCTGCGAGATCGAGATCATGTACTCGATCGCTTGGCAGGCGGTGACCAGGCTGGCTTTCGGGTTGCGCACGATGATGTTGCCGGCCACTCCTGCCATCTGCGGATCAGCGAACGGCTCGATGATGTATTTCAGGGCGTTCCGATCGAACGTGCAGTCGCAGTCGACGTTGACGATGATGTCTCCGGTCGCGCGGCCGACCGCCAGATTGACGCCTGCGGACTTCCCGCCACGCATTTGCGTGCAGTGCGCTTCATCTATGAGGCCGCGCTCCTCCAGCTCGCGCAGCTTCTCCGGCATGCGGTCGGTCGAGCCGTCGCTGACGGCGATGATCTCATCCGGCGGCCGGCTCTGCTCGTGCAGGGAGAGAACGCAGCGCTCAATCGTGTCCTCTTCATTGTGCCCGGCGATCACGACGCTCAACCGATCGACGCTGTACGGCTTCCATTTGTTGGAGCGAACGGCGAGCGTCAGCGTGGCGATGAAACCCAGCGTGTAGCGGGGGAACTCGAAGAGGATCACGAACCAGAACAGCGTGAAAAGGCTCACTCCGCTCTGCGAGGTCAGGAATGCGAGGCTTTCCGAGGTGAGATGCCACATCAGGAAAAGTCCTCCGGACCGAACGCCTTGAGTTTGGCGCCGAGATCGAAGCGGACGGTTGCTTGGGCGGCATCGCGCAGCTTTCCGAGCCCTTCCTTCGCCTGCTGCGGAGCGATGTCGCGCAACAGCGCGTAGTCATAGGACTGGCCTTTAACAACCATGTCGGTCTTCTGCAGCGCGGCACGCAGGTTGTCGATGAAGAGGTCGCGGGCCTGGGCGAACTCACGCGCGCCATGCTCGGCCGTGATCTCCCGCTCCTTCTCGTAGGAGATATTGACGAGCGTGAAGGGGACCTTCTCTTCGTTGTATCGTTTTGCTGCGGTGTTGAGCGCCACGATGAGCTCGACCGGCAGATCGGCGAAGCGCAGGACATCGTGTGCTTGGCCGAGGAAGGCATTGCCGAATTCGGCGAAGCCCAGGCCGTCGTCGGTGAGCTGGAAGGAGTAGGCGTCGCTGGTGGGACAGGCGTCGGAGTCGGAATGGGTATCGCAGTCGAGGCAGACGAAGCCGATGGCGGGGTCGGACGCGGCATGGCCGCACGCCTGGCACACGATCATGCTGCCAGGCCGGTCATAATCGAACCCGAAGTGTGTGAGCTCGCGGCGGCATTTGGGGCAGATGAGTTGGTCACCATGCCGGAACTGCGATTCGGGGCCCTGATAGGCGCACTTGAAATGATGAAGGTAGGACTCCTCCACCAGGTCGGCCGAGCGGCACTTCGAGCACTCCTCGCGCACGTGCATGCGTGCCGAATCGCAACGAGGGCACAGGTAGAAGCGGTCGAAGAACTCCTGACGCAATAAGCCTTGCGCGCACAGGGTCTCCGCTTCGCGCGCGACCAAGTGACCACTCAACGTCGTGTTGTACGAAACGAGGCTCTTGGACTCGGGATTGAGCGCGGCCGTCAGCGGACGGTCGGAGACGAATACGCGTCCGAGAAGCTTCTCGACCAGATTCTCGCTGAACAAGATGTCGCGATGGAGCCGCGCCCGCTGATCTTGAAAGCGGCAAATGAGTTGTTTGACCTGCTCGGCGTCGTGCGTACTGAGCTTGGAGCCGTCGAGGTCGGCCTTGGTGCCGAGCGTGCCCGTGAGGTCGATCACCGGCAGTGCGAACAACGCCTTGCGGTGCCAGATGGTCACCAGCTCGTCCGCGGAGACGGGCTCGCGGATGAGGATGCCATCGAAGCGCGGATCGCCCAGCGTCGCCTGCATGCCGCGGGCAGAAATCCGGTTCGCATCCAGGTCGTCGGGCCATGCGATGAAGTGGTAGCCGAGCTCCTCGAAGTACGAGGGCGGCGGTCGCGCGGCACCGACCTCGACCGGCGTGGGAGTGGCGGGGGCGGCTTGCGTCCGAGCGGCTTGCCGTTCTGCGATATCGGCCTGCTCCTCGACCAGCTTGCCGACTTGATAGATGTCGAGCGGCTTGGGGATGATGTGATCGAAGTTCTCACAGCCTTCCTCGTGGGCAAGCAAGCCTCCCACGTCGGCCGTTATAGCGATGAGCCTCGGCAGCTTGTGCCCGCTGGGAGACTTCTTCAGCGCAGCGGCGACCTGCAACCCATCCATCTTCGGCAGGTGAAAATCCAAGAGCGCCACGTCGTAATCGCGCGTGCGCAGGGCCTCCAGCGCTTGTTGGCCGTCGGTCGCGATATCGACTTGATGCCCCCGCTGGTTGAGCAGCAGCTTCAACAGCTCGTGCGTGATGGGGCTGTCTTCGGCAACCAGCACTCTGCGCCCGGCGGTGGGGCGCGGCGTAGTCTGCAGGTTTTCGGCAGCGACTGCTGTCATCGTCATTCTGATGTCGGAAGCTCAGTTCACACACACCTCAGCCGTGGGGCGCGGTGAGCGCACCGCCGCACGGCGCTCGCTCGATCCCATGCGGCGGTTTGGGATCAGACCGTCGGCGGGCTGATTATCCTGCCTAAACAGTTACGAAGTGGTCTCGCGGCGGCCAGTTGGCGGAAAGTACAACTCGCATTTCCGCCTCGGGAATAAGGTTGTGGTTTGCAAAAAGCCTCGACATTGACGGTAATTTTCAGCGTTGGCGCGAAGGCCGGGAGCGCCGCGTGGAATGCCGGCAAGCCTGCGTGCGCCGCTCTCTGGCGCCGCTGCGGGCGGCGCAACGGCGGGGGCACGGGGCCGGGCTGCCCCCGCGAGCTTCCGTCCTCTTGACGAGCGGCCCCAGGTAACTTTATTTTGCAGTTGCAAATCATTTGCAACAAGGCTTCACGCGACCCGGCCCTCCGGGGCCCGGGAAGGGGGAAAGTGCGGAGACCGTCGATGGACGACGTGGCGAAGCCCTCGGAGGCTTCCGTTGTTGCCGAGCGTGGCGGCTGGCGCCGTGCGCGCGGCGAGCCGTCGCTGCGCGAGGTGTGGGGCTCGATCCCCGTCACCGGGAGCGGCTGGCGCCGCCTCATTGCCTTCCTCGGGCCCGGCTATCTGGTCTCCGTCGGCTATATGGATCCCGGCAACTGGGCGACCGCGCTCGCCGGAGGCTCGACCTTCGGCTACACGCTGCTGAGCATCGCGCTCCTCTCCAACATCATGGCGATCATCTTGCAGGCGCTGTGTGCGCGCCTCGGCTTTGCCACGGGGCGCGACCTGGCGCAGGCCTGCCGCGACGCCTACTCCACGCCGGTCGCCTATGGTCTGTGGATCCTGGCGGAGATTGCCATCTGCGCAACCGACCTCGCCGAGGTGATCGGCACCGCCATCGGACTCAATCTCTTGTTCGGAATTCCGCTCGAGCTCGGCGTCTTCATCACCGCGCTCGACGTCTTCCTGATCCTCTATCTACAAAACCTAGGCTTTCGCTGGATCGAGGCTTTCGTGGTGACGACGCTGTTCGTCATCGCCGCCTGCTTCATCATTCAAGTCGCCATGGCGCAACCCGACATGCGCGAGGTCATCCTCGGCTTCGCGCCCACGGTCGAGATCGTGCGCAATCCGGAGATGCTGTACCTTGCCATGGGAATCCTCGGCGCCACCGTGATGCCGCACAATCTTTATCTGCACTCCTCCATCGTGCAGACGCGCATCGTCGCCGACACGCTCCCAGCCAAGCGCGAGGCGACCAAGTTCGCGACCATCGATTCGACGATCGCGCTCATGCTGGCGCTCGTGGTCAACGCCTCGATCCTCATCCTTGCCGCGGCGACTTTTCACAAGGCGGGCCAGTATGGCATCGCCGATCTCGAGCAAGCGCAGAAGCTGTTGGCGCCGCTGCTCGGCTCGGCGTGGGCCGCTACCCTCTTCGGTGTGGCGTTGCTCTGCTGCGGTCTCAACTCGACGGTTACCGCCACGCTCTCCGGCCAGATCGTGATGGAGGGCTTCATCAATGTGCGGATGGCGGCATGGGCGCGGCGACTTTTGACACGCGGCCTCGCCATCATTCCGGCCGCCATCGGCATCGTGCTCTACGGCTCGGCGGGAACGGGCAAGCTGCTCATCCTGAGCCAGGTGATCCTCTCGATGCAGCTTCCGTTCGCGATCGTGCCGCTCGTGATGTTCACCGCCGATCGCCGCAAGATGGGAGAGCTCGTCTCGCCGCTATGGCTGACAGGGGTCTCCTGGCTGATCGCCATCGTGGTGATCGGCCTCAACGCCAAGGTCGTATTCGACTTGCTCTAATGCGGCTGTCTCAGTCTGAGCTCTGCTGGGCTAGGGACCCCGCCTTTGCGAAGGGGTAGACGGCGAGAATGTCATTGGGACCGAACACCTTCGTGTTTTTCCAACGGACCCAAGGGACTTTCCTGTCAGGGCGAGCTGGTTGCGCCTCTCGTGCATAGACGACGAGCTTCCCGAGTTCATGCCATCGTTCGCCCTTGGCCCAATCTTCTTCGTTAGGCTCCTGCCCTTCAGGCAGCCAAATCAGCACAAAGTGACGACTGTAAATCGCTTCCGGCATGCGCATCTCCGTGCTTTCCGCTAAGCATGGCTCAGACCTGGGCCGCATCTATGGCCGTGTCAGCTAGGTCTCGCCCTCTAGGTGCAGATGTGAATTTCAAACTGCAGCAGTGCAGGTAATGGCAAGTGCGCGCTTTGCTTATTCGGCGGGCTCGGGCGGCGCCGTCGCGGCCGCTCCTTCCTCACGATGATGCTCGCGCGCAATGTAGGTGTAGACCGCGGGCGTTACGAACAGCGTGAAGATCGTTCCGATCGTCATGCCGAAGGCGATGACAATGCCGATGGCGAACCGGCTCGCCGCGCCCGCGCCGGAGGCGATGATCAGCGGCACCATGGCGATCACCATCGCCGCTGTCGTCATCAGGATGGGGCGCAAGCGGATGGCGGCGGCGTGCTCGATCGCCTGGCGACGGCCCAAGCCCTCGTTGATTTGCAGATGGTTGGCATAGTCCACCATCAGGATGCCGTGCTTGGAGATGAGCCCGATTAGCGTCACCAGGCCGATCTGCGTGTAGATGTTGACGGTGGCGAGCCCGGCCGTGAGCGGAATGAGCGCGCCGAAGAGCGACGTCGGCAGCGCGATCAGGATGATCAGCGGATCGCGGAAGCTCTCATACTGAGCCGCCAGCACCAGATAGATGACGATCAACGCGAAGACGAAGGTGATGAGGAGGCGGCTGCCCTCCTGCACGTACTGCCGGCTCTCGCCCTGGAAGTCGTAGGTGAAGCCTTCCGGGAAGATCTCCGCCGACTTGGCTTTCAGGAAGTCGATCACCTCGCCCAGCGTCCGCCCCGGGAAGGGCACGCCCGAGAGGATCGCCGAGTTGAGCTGCTGGAAGCTCGTCAGCGCGTTGGGCTGCACCGACTGGCGCACGTCGACGACGGTCGACAGCGGCACCAGCTTGCCGGAGGCGGTCTTGATCTCGTAGCGCTTGATCCAGTCGCGCGACAAGCGGAACTCGCGCGGCACCTGGGGGATCACCTGATAGCTGCGGCCATAGAGGTTGAAGCGGTTGACGTAGTTGCCGCCGAGCAGGGTGGCGAGCGAGTTGCCGATGTCCTGCATGGTGATGCCGAGCCGGTTGGCTTTGTCGTGGTTGATCTTCACCTCGATCTGGGGCGTGTCGAACTTCAGGTCGCTGTCGGTGAAGATGAAAAGACCGCTCTTCTTGGCCTCCTCTTGCATGGTGTTCAGCACCTGTGCGAGCTGCTCGTAGCCCGCCGTGGTCGTGATGACGAACTGCAAGGGCGCGCCGCCCGTCGAGCCCGGCAGCGACGGGCGGCCGAAGGTGAAGATCTGTCCGCCGGCAATGCTCGCGACCTTGGGCTGCAGCTCCTTCAGGATCTGCTGCTGCGTACGGTGGCGCTCCTCCCACGGCTTGAACAGGATGCCCGAGAAGGCCTGGTGCACGTCGCTGTTCATGCCGTTGATGGCGAACACGTGCTCCTTCTCCGGCACCGTCTTGAACACGTCGTAGAGCTGCGCGGTGACCTGCTCCAGATAATCGAGATTGCCTGCCGCCGGCGTCTTGACCAGGTTGAACAAGATGCCCTGGTCCTCCTCGGGCGCCAGCTCCTTTTGTGCCGTCGTGTACATGATGCCGGTTGCCACCAGCACGCCGACCAGCACCAGAAGCGTCACCGGGCGATAGTTGAGCGTGCGGTCGAGGCGGCGCTGATAGAGCTGCTTCAGGCGCTCGAAGGCGCGATCGAGGTACCTGACGAAGCGGCCGGCCGACAATTCCGACGTGAGCAGCTTGGAGCACATCATCGGCGATAGCGTCAGGGCGATGACGCCCGACACGATCACCGAGCCGGCGAGCGTGAAGGCGAACTCGCGGAACAGCGCGCCCGTCAGCCCGGAGACGAAGCCGATCGGCGCGTAGACGGCGGCGAGCGTGATGGTCATGGAGATGACCGGCACGGCGATCTCGCGCGCGCCCTTCATGGCCGCGTTGAACGGACTCATGCCCTCCTCGATGTGGCGGTGAATGTTCTCCACCACGACGATGGCGTCGTCGACGACGAGGCCGATGGCGAGCACCAGCGCCAGAAGCGTCAACAGGTTGATCGAGTAGCCGAGCGCCAGAAGCGCGAACATCACGCCGATCAGCGACAGCGGGATGGTGATGATGGGGATCAGCGTGGAGCGCAGGCTGCCGAGGAACAGGAAGATGACGACGATGACGATGACGGCGGCCTCGATCAGCGTCTTCTCGACCTCTGCAATCGAGGCGTCGATGAACTTGGTGGAGTCATACGCGATCGCCGCTGTGATGCCCGGCGGCAGCTGCGCCTGGATCTCGGGGAAGGCCTTGCGCACGTCGGCGATGACGCTCAAGGGGTTCGCGGTGGGCGTCGAGTAGATGCCGATGAACACCGCCTTGAGCCCGTCGAAGACCGAGGACGAATCGACGTTCTCCGCCCCCAAGGCGATGTCGGCGATGTCGTTGAGACGCACGAGCGCGTCCCCGCGCGCAGCGACGATGAGCTGTCCGAAGGCGTCGGCGCTGTCGAGCGACGTCTCCGCGTTGATCGTCGTCTGCACGAAGTCGCCTTTGATCTGCCCGGCGGCCGAGGTGAAGTTGTTGGCGGCGAGCGCGTTGCGCACGTCGGTCGGCGTGATGCCGAGCGCCGCCATCTTCTCCGGGTTGAGCCAGATGCGCATGGCGAAGATCTGCCCGCCGAGAATCTGCGCATTGGCGACGCCGTCGATCGTCTGCAGCTTCGGCTGCACGACGCGCGTCAGGTAGTCGGTGATCTGCGAAGGGGTCAGTACGTCGCTGTTGAACGACAGATACATCAGCGCCGTCGCCTCGCCCGTCTGCTTCACCACAATCGGGTCCTGCGCCTCGGGCGGCAGCACAGTGCGCACCTGATTGACCTTGGCCAAGACGTCGGTGACTGCCCGGTCGGGATCGGCGTTGAGGCGCAGGTTGAGCGTTACGGTCGAGACGTTCTGGCGCGAGGACGAGGTGAGCGTGTCGATGCCTTCGGCGCTGGCCACCGCCTGCTGAATCGGCACGGTGATGAAGCCCTTGATGACGTCGGCGTTGGCGCCAGGGTAGATCGTGGTGATCGTGATCGTGGTGTTGGAGAGCTCGGGATACTGGCGCACGGGCAGGTTGAAGACTGAGCTCAAGCCAATCAGCAGGATCAAGAGGCTCACGACGGAGCTCAAGACGGGCCGGCGGATAAAGATGTCGGTGAACGACATGCGGTGAGGCCTTCGCTACTGTTTGGGAAGCACCGCCGGCGGCTTCAGCGCTTGCGAGTTGTCGATCTTGACGTGGCTTCCGTTGTTGAGCTTGAGCTGCCCCGTGGTGACGACCTGCTCGCCCACCTTGAGCCCGGAGTTGAGGGCGACGAGATCGCCGCGCACCTGGCCGGGCTGGACGAAGCGGCGCTCGACGACGAAGACGGCCTCCTTGGAAGGCTCTTGTGCGGCCTTGCCGTCCTTGCTCTCCTGCGGCTTCACGACGTAGACGCTGTCGCCATAGAGGCTGTAGGTGATGGCCGTGCGCGGCACTGTCACGACCTCGGCGGGCGCGCCAGCCAGCACGGCGACGTGCGCGAACATGCCGGGCAGCAGCTTGCGCTCGGGGTTCTCCAGCGTGCCACGCACGAGCAGCGTGCGCGTCTCCTGCGAGACGCGCGCGTCGAGTGAGGTCACCTTTCCTTTGAAGACTTTGCCCGGGAAAGCGTCCACGGTGAGCTCGATCGTCTGGCCCACGTGCAGCTTGCCGATGTTCTGCTCGGGCATGGGAAAGTCGACCCATATGGGATCGAGCGCCTGCAGCGTCACCAGCGTCAGTCCGGGCGACACATATTGCCCGAGCTCGACCTTGCGAATGCCGAGCCGGCCCGCGAACGGCGCGCGGATCGATTTCTGGGCGATCAGGGCCTTGGTGCGATTGACGGCGGCGGCGGCCGTGTCGCGCTTGGCCAGCGCGGTATCGACGTTGGCTTCGGACGCCACCGACCTGCGCAACAGGTCGGCCTGGCGCTTATAGGCGACATCGGCCTCGCGCAGCGTAGCTTCGCCGCTCGCGAGATCGGCAAGCTCCACGGCGATGTCGAGCTGTACGAGCTTGTCGCCCTTGGGAACATCCTGGCCGCTCTCGAAGCCCAAACCGGTCACGATGCCCGAGACCTGCGAGGCCACGTCGACGCCTTGCGACGCGATGAGCGTGCCGATGGCGGGCAGCCGCTCGACCCACATTTTGGATTGTGCCGCCGCCGCCGTGATCGTGGCGGGCGGCGGCACCTGCTTCGACAGGAAGCCCTTGATCATCTGCGGCTTGAAGACGAGCTGGAAATAGGCGAGCCCGCCCAACAAGATTGCCAGGATGACGGCGGCAATGAGCAGTCGTTTGACCATAGGTCGTTTCCCACACGAGGCGTGGCGCGGTCCGCGCGCGATCAAGCAATGCGGACCCGGGGGGAACCGCTCTGCAGGAAAGTCCGGGTTTAGCCGAATGAGGGTGGCTCGTCAGCCCAAACTTACGACGAAGACACGCATCGGCAACCGCCGTGCATGGCGGGGTCCTGAATCTGGAGGAGCTGGCGCGGGCGCCGAGCTTTCAGACTCCGATCCGTTTGGCGAGCTCCTTGAGCCAAGCGGCCACCCCCTCCGGGCCTTGCAGATCGACGTTGGTATGGCCGAAATGCCCGCCGGCGACACGCAAGCCGACGCCGCCGAGCTTCTCGGCCGCGGCAAGGGCGGGACCGTCGCCGGCGTCGTCGCCGATCATGACGGGCATGCGGCCCAAGAACGCCGGCAAGGCGGCGAGAGTCTCGAGCGCGGATCCTTTCGAGAGCCCCTCCGGGATGACCTCGAACAGTTTTCGACCGGGGCAGAGCACGAGGTCGTCGGGGTATTGGGCCAGCATCGCCCGGATCTCGGCCTCGACCACGGGCTTTAGGTCCGGCGCCTGCCGGTAGTGGACGGCGAAGCCCGGGCCTTTGGACTCGGCCATGATACCCGGCAGGCGCTCGGCAAGCGCGGTGAGCTCTTTGACGAGGGCGTCGGGCAGCGCCGTGGCCACGCGCGCAATCGGCCCTCCCGGCGTCGTGCGCAGCTCTGCCCCGTGGACGCCGCCGCCCACGAGCTTCGCCGGCGCCAGCAGAGCGTCGATTTCGGCCAATTGCCGGCCGGTGAGGATTGCCAAGGCGCCGCCCAATCCTTTGGTGACGCGCATAAGCAACT
>Ga0307442_1001023_pt1 | contig 13688 bp, 15 predicted proteins | sample SalMarWE160430MG_FD_202143 | JGI IMG/M metagenome (GOLD analysis project Ga0307442, IMG submission 202143) | Salt marsh sediment microbial communities from the Plum Island Ecosystem LTER, Massachusetts, United States - WE1604-30 | ecosystem: Environmental > Aquatic > Marine > Intertidal zone >...
AACCAGGCTGGTTTCAACAGAACGGTCTGCACTAAAAATATCCTTGCATGCGATGGATCCGACCTGGATCCTGCCCACGGGAAAATGAATGGACGTCGAGGATGGCACAGACAGGCTCCCAGGCTCAGCGACGAGCGGAAAGACGAGAGACTGATTCGGCAGCCGGGGAAGGCTCATGCTGCCAATGAACAATCTGCCCTTCAGGCTTTCCATGTCCTTGCCGGGCGCTGCTGGGCCAGACCAGACCGGAAGGTCAAGTTCAATGTCGCCAAAGGAGACATCTTGGTCGCCAAATGAAAGCGCCCCATCATGCCACGTGGAATGCCCCTTGACGCCCCAGGCCTTTCCGGCCCGTCTGAACGCCAAGTCGGCGGCAATGACGCCTCCCACCTGCAAGGATTCAAGGAAGGGTTTTTCAAATTTATAGGGTTCTGAAACAAAATGCCGGAAAAGCGGACTTAAAGCAGTCGTTGGGAGTTTCACGAAAAGCGCCAGGGTCGGTTGACTGGCCCTGTGGGAAAGGGTCCCTTCCAGTTCAAGGGCCAGCAGGTTTCCCAGGTCGAGCCTCAACCCGCTCACTTGCGCCGATCTCTTTGGGGCATCATAGACACCCTTTCCAGCCACAGAAAGCCCGTTTTCTTTAAAGTCCATGTAAAATCGGTCCAGTAGGATTTCGCCGGCATCGACTTCAAGCCGCATTTCGGCCGCTGCTTTCTTGTTTCCAGAATCGATCCGGGCGTTCACCTCCGAAACGACCCGGATCTTTTCACCCATGCACCTTTCCTTTCCGTCTTGAAAATTCACATCCACCATCTCGAGTTTGGCATCAAGCTCACCCCAACCCGCTGGATTGAAAACAGCCCTCACGGTCAAGGAATCTTGCGCCATCACATGCCAGTCTGAAGGTAAAAGCTTCAGGGTGCTGACAGCTTCAAGCAAATGGCTGTCTTTCGCTTCTAAAATCAGCGAGGTCTGTTCCTTTCTGTGCGTTAAGGACGCATGAACATTTTTCACCAAAGAAGATGAAAACCGAATCTCTGGTAGGAACAAGGCCCCGTTCTCTAAGTTGATTTGCCCGTTGCGAAGTCTAATATCAACGGCGTTCACCGCGTATTCGTTCTTGCCGAGCAATACAACGGCACGAGGAACGCGAGCACCCAGTTCTTCAAGAACAAGCCCTGGAAATTTCCCGCTCATCGCCAAGGCGGCTTCAAAGGGCTCAAGTTTTAATCCCCGCCCCGAAAAAGTGGTTTGCTCGGATGTCATCCTGACAGAATAATCCAGATTCAGAACGCTGCCATGAGCCTTGAGGTTTCCCGAAATCCTCCCCGACAAGCGCTCCTGACCCGTGACGTATGAAACCGGATTTTCCGACAAGCCGGCATCCAGGTCACAACGCCAGGTCCACTGGTGTTCGTCTTTTTCCCCGTCGACACCCCCTTTCAGGCGGACCGACCCGGCCAGGTCCAAGGATTTCATCTTCGCTCCTATATATGGAGAAGCCAAAGGGACAATGAGCCGGGGCACCAGGCGTCCATCAAGCCGGTTGATGGTGATCGATCGAAGGGGCGAAATCCCCATGCCCAGGTTTCCCCTAAACTCCAAAAGCTTTCCGGCGATCAAATGCCATTGGATGACTTGCAGCTGATTTGCCTGAAGGTCCACAACACCGCTTGCGTCGACCTGGAGGCCATGCACTGCTGTTTCCATGCCCGCTGAATTTTTCAGGATGAGATGTTCACATACCAGGGTAGCGGATTCAAATGTCAGGCGTCTCTGTTCGGCGTCATAGGCGAGGGGGATGCGCACCCTCATATCGCCGACTTGTGAATCCGGGCCTTGGATAGATCCCGCAGATATGTCCAGTTGGCCCGTTGTAGTTGACGAGCGCGCAGCCCCTTTGGGATCAGGGGGATCAGTCCGGAAGTGGATTTGGGGCGCAAGAAACCGAAGCTTTTTGGAAAGTACGTTGATCTCCGCAGCGCAAGACACCTCCAATTGGCTGTTGCCGGACAGTCGCGCGTTGATCTGAGTCAGGCCTGCCTGTTCGTCTGCCGAACGGAAGACGATCGTTCCGTTGACGGCTTCCGCTGCTTGAAAGTGTATTTCTCTAAAAATAAAATATGCGGCCAAGGGTTTCATGATTCGGCCAAGATAAGACGACCCCGTCGGCTTCCAGATGGTTGGGGAGAAGCTCAGGTCGGAAAAAACAGATAAGGATGGATTGGTGACGTCGATCTTTTCAATGGAGAGCACCTTGCGGCCAAAGGGTCCTGACAGAGAGAAATGCCCCACAAGCTCCGGAACAGTCAATTCAAAACCGCCTGTGGTTTTACCCGGTGAGAACTTGATATCTTTTGCATGCACGCGCAGGGGGCTTAAAGAAAAAGAGAGTTCTCCAAGGGTCAAAGACGTCCCTGTGGCAACGGAAACCGACTTTTCTATCTGCGATTTTATGGCAGTGGGATGTTGCCAGTAATAGTAAAGGACAGCTAACAGGCAGGCCAAAACAAGAAGCGTGATCCCCGAAACAACGATGAAAGGTCTCGGCCTGATTCTCACTCGAATGACGTCCTCCCTTATACATGTTGTGGGATCCGGCGTTGCAAACTTAATCGGCCTCTCGTCACTTAAACCCTGCCAGGTTTGTGCGTCAAGCCTCCTGAAGAGACTTCAGGAACGGACCCCTTGTCACGATAGTCCACTCTGGGAATGGTTGTGAACATGTCAAAAGCTTCCAGAATGATATCAGATTGTCAAGGACGTTCAGACACGGCCCCAAAGACCTTAAAAAAACGGGCTGGAGATCTAGATATGGAAGATTTGAACGTTGTCATCGCCGGTTCCGCTGGCGAGGGGATACAAACGGTTGGGGCTGTTCTGGCAGAAACCGTTTTGAGCCAGGGCTATGCAGTCTTTGCTTGGAAAGAGTATGAATCAAGGATACGGGGCGGGCAGAATACCTATTCCATCAGGATAGGTGAGAAACCTTGCAACGCGCCGTTGGTAGAGGCCGATATTCTTCTGTGCTTGAACGAGGGCGCCTTGGCCAAGTACGAACCTCTGTTGAAAGATGACGGTATCCTGCTGGCTTCAGAACTCGGCTGGGGGGAGTCTTTCACCCCATCAGGCGCCCTTGAACCAACAATCTCTCAGTATGGCCCTGTGTGCTCATATCGAATAGATCAGGCCCGCTTCCAAGAGAGTTCACTCAACCCGATAAGTTACTCTAACCATCCAGTCTGCGTAATCGGGATGTCGCCTTTTCATCAAGGCAATGACTTGCTGTTTAAACGACGTCTCTATAAGCGCGCCCTGGCCTGGCCATAGTCGGAATTTGACTCGAAGATATCGCCAGTTGCCCGCCTTGGCTTCTTTGACACCGAAGAGTTCTGGTTGATTAAGAATAATGGACTTGTGTTGACTGTAGAGGCCCAAAGCGGTTGATTTAACATCTTCTATCACCTCCTTCTCATCAATGCCCTCTGATATTTGAATGTCCACATAGGCTCGGATGGCGCCACGGCGAAAACGGCTGATCATTCCGATATTTCGATTTGGCATGTAGATTTTCTGACCTTGGAAGTTGACCAGGGTCGTGAACCTCAAACCAACATTTGCCACTTTTCCAATCTGACCCGATAATTCGACAATATCCTCTATGTTGAGGGCGTCCGAAAAGATAAGTGTGAGCCCGATGACCACGTCTTGAACCAGGCCCTGCAACCCAAAACCCACTGCCAGTCCAATGACAGAAGCACTTGCCAGATAGGCGGTCAGGGAAACGTGAAACTCCCTCAAGACCAATCCAACCGCTATGAAATAGATCGAAAAGGTAAGGGCGCTGACAAGGATTGTGGTGATGCCTGCAATTTTTGGATAACGACGCGAGAAACTCTCTGAAAGAGCAGCCTCGTCACCCAATTTAAGCGTCAAGAGCCACTGGCTGAGGCGCTTGAGTTCTCTCACGATGAAGTGGGCAAGAAAAGCCAGTAAGACAACCACCAGAATCCGAATGCCGGCTGGCAGTGAGGCCATGAATTCAGCTGGATGCATAATCAGTCCATATCACAAAGACGTTATTGAAGCCTCCCCGCGGGAAGTCACGGGGGAATCTTCACCGTAAGGAAGCTTTTCATTTTCAGATTCGCTCGCTAACCCCGCCGCAAGCAGCGGGGAATGCGCTCGCTTTCGCGGTTCAATAAGGCTAACCCCCACTTTTTCCGTCTTCTTCTCTCCGATATGAAGCAGGCTTCCCGGTGGAAGACCTGCCTTCTTGGATGCCCTTTTGGTCAGCTTGAGCACGAGCACTCACCTCCTGTTAGCCAGTCTTGGACTGTCATTCGTGCAACGCGAGTCCTCACGTTACTTGGGGTTCATGGCCACTCACGCATCGACGATATTTCTAGCCGCGAAGTCTCAGTTAACCAAGTGATCCGAAAAAGCCGAGGTGGCTCTTAAATTGACTGAGTAATAGCGAAAGAGCATCCGATCTCTTCTTGCGTTTCAAACGATTGGCACCGAAGTGCATGAGGCGCTGTCTGGCATCTTCACTTGTCAGGCCTTCTTTACTGCTTTGAAGCTGCCGCAACACTTCAGCAACGGGCAAACTCCAAAACGTAACCGGGCTGCCGTCCATCTTTACCCGGTCTCCCAACATTCATTTTCCAGCCCCGAAAGGCCCCAGACCGGATGCAGGCGGTGGCGGACCCAAGCACCGGCGATCATCGAGAGGCCGATATGACTGCTAAAAGCATAGCCTGTCATGATACTGCACGTCATCATCGTCAGAAGCAAGGCCGCCCATAGGCCTTGTGTAACGGAATTTGGTAAAATTGTTGCAGGATGGCTTCAAAGTGGTCCATCTGAAGTTCCTGGTGCAACACCCAAAGGGCCAGTGAGAATAGCAGCAGCCCAAAAACCGGTCCCGGCTCGGAGAATGTGTCTCTTGTCACCATCATTTTCACGAAAGATCGTTTACAGCAATGGGGCAAACAGACGCCCGATGCCTTCCCAGGTGCTCAGTGGATGTCGGCCCTGCGGCGTGCGCGGTACGCAATCGCTCATCAAAGCCTGCATCCACGTTTCCAGCTCGGCAACCACTTCCGGATCCGGGATGCTTAACGCCACTTCGTAGTTGAGAAGCAGACTGCGCATGTCCATGTTGGCCGATCCCACGATAGCCAGGCTGTGATCGAATAAAACAGCCTTGGCGTGCAGCATGGTCGGTTGAAACAGCCGGATTGAGGCCCCGGCTTCCTGCAGCATACTCAGGTAGCTCGACCGGGCTAGGTCGGCCAGACGATGGTTCGACCGTTCGGGCACGATCACCCGCAGGTCAATGCCCCGCCGTGCCGCCATACATAGGGCCTCGATCAAGACCTCATCGGGAACGAAATATGGCGTTACGATCCATATCCGCTCCTGCGCTTGAAACACCGCAGCGATGATGGCCTCCCGGATCGTGTCCAGCGGGCAGTCCGGACCACTGGCCATCACGCGTAACCCGCCAAGTGACTCGCCTGAAGTCAATGCCGGAGCGGCAATTGACGCCGGAAGAGATTGGTGCGCGGCAAATTCCCAATCCGATCGAAAAATATCGTAAAGGTGCCTGATGGCCGTCCCTTCGATTCGTGCAGCAAGATCACGCCATCGTTCGGGATCAGTCGTTGGCCCCATGTATTCCACACCGAGGTTCATCCCACCCACGAGGGCCGCGTGGCCGTCCGCCATGATCATCTTGCGGTGGTTGCGAAGATTAGCACGACCGCGGAACGGCAAATGGAGCATGGGCATGAAGAAGGCCACGTGGCCACCGGCTTTGGTCAGCGGCGCCAGAAACCGACCCTTGACGCGGTACGAACCCAGCGCGTCAAGCAATAGATGGACCAAGACGCCTTGGGCGGCTTGGTCGGCCAGCGCTGCTACGATAGCGCGGCCGGTATCGTCTTTGCCGAGAATGAAGGTGGCCAGACAGATATGATCGGCGGCGCGGTTGATGAGCTGCAGCGTTTCAATGAAGGCCTGTTCTCCCGAAGTCAACAGCACGATCCGGTTCTCGTCAAACAGTGGAGCAGTGGAAGAGCCCAAAGGGCCGGCGGACGTGCCGGCATGCTGAAGCAGGTCTGATGGGTTGTTGCTGCCAGACAGTGCCAGTTGTCTTTTAGCCCCTGACTGTCGGGCCATCTTGCGGCCGCCCAACATCAAATACAGTGGCACACCGACATAGGGAATAACAATGATGGCCAGGAGCCAGGCTAACGTGCTGGCGGGCGAGCGTCGCTGCCGCAAGATGTGCGATAGGAGCACTATGGCCAACACGAAACCCAGGGTCGGCAGAAAGTGGACTAGAATCGAGCCAGGGGTAATGCTTGGCATGTTCAAGATCTTACGCTCTCCGAGCGAGGCTTTTGCCCGGCATTGAACCGCGAAAGCGAGCGCTAACCCCGCAGCTTGCTGCGGGGTTAGCGAGCGTATCTGAAAATGGCAAACTTCCTTACGGTCGAAGATTCCCTGCAGCTTGCTGCAGGGAATCTTCAATAGTCTGCGGCCTACTCCTTTTGAGAACGGTAGCCCCGGTTTTGACGGTCTCGGTAAAAATATAAGGCCCAGATTACAATTCCGGTGATGGCAATCGCGCCAAACAATCTGAATTCATAGTGCTTGAGATCACCCATAGCCAGTTCGAGGGCGCTTCCGAAGACGTATCCCCCCACCGCCACACCTGTGGCCCAGCCCAGGGCACCGATGGCGTTGAGGACCACAAACCGCACCACGGCAACAGTGCTGACGCCCAGGGCAAAGGGCATCACCGTTCTCAGTCCATACAAAAAACGGAATCCGAGGATCAGTGGAGTCTGAAATCGGGTTATCAGGCGATTGGCCCGTTCCATCTTCCCTTTGAAGGCAGGTCGATGTTCCAAGATGAAATGGCTATGACGACGGCCCAGGAAGAAAAACAACTGGTCGCCGCAAAGACTACCGACAAAGGCTGCCAGGATGACCCAGGGCAGCTCAAGGTACCCGCGGTGGGCTGCAAAGCCGCCGAGAACCAAAACGGTCTCTCCCTCGACAAAAGTGCCCACCAAGATGGCTGCATAACCATAAGTGCTAATCAGGGACTCAAGTGTCATTCTGTCATCTCTCCCTATCTCCTTCGGTCAAATAGTACGATCAAGCCTGTATAGGATCATGGTAATCGCCACCGCGCCTATCAGCATCCAGCTTGGACCGAACAACCATAGCGTAAACGGTACGGCAAGATAGTATCCTCGCATGCCCAGGGTATAATGGGTGTTGGCGTGGTTGATTATCTTTGCAACGGTGTCGTATGTTACCATTGGGTCATCTGAGGGAGGAACATTGATTGTGAAACTGGCGTGGTTGTAATAGCGTATAGAAAGGGCGAAATTGAAAAAGGCAAAGAAGAAATCGATAACCAACACCATTAACTTCATCAACCACATGGCTTCACTCTTGGTGCCAAGCAGATTAAGGGCTTGGGTGCATGCAGCGATCTTGTCGGTTCGGAAAGCCGCATTGAGTATGCCAAGACCAATCAGAATGGCAGCCGAAGCAAGGAAGCTGGAGGCCATGACCCAATTCCGGAGGGTTTGAACAGCGAGGATATTTTGTTTTCCCTCCATGACGGCTTGGACCCATTCGCGACGCAGACGGTTTGTCAGGCCAATGGAAGTGCTCATAGGGCGAGTCCGAACCTGATAGAAGAGATGAATATGGTAAAGCACCAATATCAAAAGTGCTAACGAAGTAAGGGCAATTTCGGGCAAAGAGCTTATCAGCACGACCCTTATCTCCTATGCGTCTTTCAAAGCCTTTATATAAAACTTCTGAATATATTCCTTCAGCATGCGCCGTGTGGAAAACCTCGGTCCGTTGCTCTTTATGGATTCTTTCATGACCTTCACCCAGTCGTGGGGTGTGCCATCGTCCGAGACCTTGTAGTAAAGCGGGATGATCTCCTCCTCCAGAATACGATAGATCGCCTCGGCATCCGCCTGTCCCCGGTTGTAGCCTGATTCGTCTTGGCCAAAAGTCCAACCGTTCTTCCTGTTGAATCCCTCCATCCACCAACCATCCATGATGCTCAAGTGAGGCACACCGTTGAGGGCGGCCTTCATACCGCTGGTTCCACAGGCCTCCATGGGTGGCACCGGGTTGTTTAACCAAACATCTACACCGTGGACCATGTATTGGGCGAATTGTTCGCCATAGTCTTCCACAAAGGCGATCCGCCCACCCGTGGCCGGATCGCGAGTTGCGTTAAACACCCTTTGAAGGACTTGTTTTCCCGGGTCGTCCGCCGGATGGGCCTTGCCGGCAAATATGATCTGTATCGGCCTCCATGGATCATTCAAAAGGTTTTTCAAACGCTCAAGATCGTAAAAGATCAAATCCGCACGCTTGTAGGTAGCAAAGCGACGGGCAAACCCCAGGGTCAATACTGAAGGATCCAGCAATGCCCCCCCGGCCAGGACAATTGACGGGCTGGCACGTTCTTTGGCCCAGCGCTGACGTGATCGCTCCCGTATGGCATCGATCAATTTGATTTTCAGCCAGTAATGGGTCTTCCATAACTCATCGTCCGGGATCTTCTCGACCAACTCCCAGATAGAGGGATTGTCATGATCTTCCAGCCAATCGGGGCCAAGATATTGATTAAACAGGAGTTCCAGCTTCGGTTCGATCCATGTGGGGACATGCACCCCGTTGGTGACATAGTCAATGGGCACTTTATCCTCGGGCAACTCTGGCCAGAGGGCTTGCCACATCCGGCGAGCCACCTCCCCGTGTTTCTTGCTAACGCCATTGCGATATCCTGACATCCTAAGAGCAAAGGCTGTCATATTAAAGCCTGCGTTAGGCGCCCCAGGGTGGACTCCCAATCCAAGGAAGCGATCGTGATCTAACCCCAGAGCCGGCCAGTAGGAATGAAAGTATTTTTCCATTAATTGGAAGGGGAAGACATCATGGCCGGCCGGCACCGGGGTATGGGTCGTAAAAACGGAAGTACGCTTTACCTGGTCAGCGGCCTCTTCATAATTCATTCCGCCCTGGACTCCGTCTCTGATCCTTTCCAGAAGGGCAAAGGCAGCGTGTCCTTCATTCAGATGCAGCACAGAATGCTTAATGCCGAGTGCCTCCAAAACCTCTGATCCCCCAATCCCAAGGATGATTTCTTGCCGTAGCCGCTGCTCCACATCGCCGGAGTAAAGACGCGCCGAGATTGACCGGTTCCAAGGATCATTAATTTCAATATCAGTGTCCATGAGGTAAAGACACACTCGGCCTACGTCCACCTTCCACACCGCCACATGGATTGGAGGCTCGGTCAAAGGGACCTTCACCACGATCTGTTCTCCCTTTTCATTGAAAACCCTGGAGATTGATGCGGCATCTCGGTCAAGGATTTGATCCAGATTTTCCTGCCAGCCGTCCTCGCGAATGCGCTGCCGGACATAGCCTTCCGGATACATAAAACCAAGCGCCACCAGAGGCACCCTCAGATCGCTGCACTCCTTGATATAGTCACCAGCCAGAAAACCTAACCCGCCGGCATAAAAAGGCAGCGAATGATGCAGCCCGTATTCCGCGGAAAAATAGGCGATGGGTCTTCTGCCCGTATCAGGAATATGCTTCAAGTAGGCGCATACTCTCTCTTCCATATCTTTTCGGAATTGAGAGAGTATCCGATCATAATGGCGTAAATATTCAGGGTCATTGGCGGCAGATTCTAAAGCCCCTTGAGTGACCTCCTTGAGGAGCTTATCGGGATTGTGGCGGGTCTCCTTCCAGACCGGACGGCTAAGCATCTTGAAAAGCATCCGTGCTGCTGGATGCCAGCTCCACCAGAGATTTTCCGCCAGCTCTCCCAGTCCAATAAGACGCGATGGGAGGTTAGGAAATAAACTCTCTTGCGTTTCCATCTTTCACATTCCTTTTACGGTATGAATTCATTTAATGTTTGCCTTCATATAGTTGACTGGCCACAGATTCCGTAGCTTTTCTAAGAGCTTCCTGATCTCCCAAATAATAATGAGTTAAGGCGCGTAAGCCATCATCTAATTCGTAGACCAAAGGGATGCCGGTCGGTATATCAAGTCCGGGGATGTCCTCATCCGATATGTTATCGAGATGTTTGACCAAAGCGCGGAGGCTATTCCCGTGTGCCGAGACGATAACCTTTTTCCCCTGCCTCAAGGTCGGAGTGATCGCATCATGCCAGTACGGGAGAACACGATTGAGTGTGTCCCTGAGAGATTCCGTCTTGGGCAACTCCTCCTTAAGATGAAGATAGCGTGAGTCATGGCTAGGATGCCGGGGATCCGTCTCAGCCAATGGAGGGGGTGATGTATTGTAGCTGCGTCGCCAGATGTGAACCTGTTCAAGGCCGTACTTGTCGGCAGTCGCCTTTTTGTTGAGACCCTGCAGGGCACCATAATGTCGCTCGTTAAGTCTCCATGAACAATGAACTGGAATCCACATAAGATCCAACTCATCCAAAACGATCCATAATGTTCTGATGGCGCGTCTAAGAACAGACGTATAGGCGACATCAAACGTGTAGCCTTCGGCTTTGAGTAGTCTTCCTGCCTCATGGGCCTCCCGGAGCCCTTGATCTGAAAGATCCACATCCGTCCAACCGGTGAACCTGTTTTCCAGGTTCCAAGCACTCTGTCCGTGACGAAGCAAAACTAACTTTAGCATACTCACCAGCGTCTTATGAAATTATTTGATCTCGAGCACTTTCAGAAGGTTCGTGCTACTAAATCTGGCCGCTCAGGCATTGGCGAGGTTGTCTGCAACGAAGTCCCAGTTGACCAAATGATCCAGGAACGCCGCGGTGTAATCCTTGCGTCGGTTCTGGTAGTCGAGATAATAGGCATGCTCCCAGACATCAAGAGTAAGAAGTGGCGTCTGGTCATAAGCGAGAGGTGTCAACGCATTGCCGGTTTTCACAATCTTCAGCGAATTCCCGTCTAAGACCAGCCAAGCCCATCCACTACCAAATTGTGTTACGGCAGCCTCTGTGAATTCCTTCTTGAAGTTTTCAAAACTCCCGAACGCTGCTGTGATTTTCTTATCCAGCTCTCCGGATGGGGCGCCGCCGCCCTTTGGCCTCATGCACTTCCAGTAGAATGTATGGTTCCAGGCCTGAGCAGCATTATTGAAAATTGCCGCCTTTTTGGCACCACCAGCCGTAGCCTTGATAATCTTCTTGAGAGAGGATTCGGCTAGTTCCGTACCTTTCACCAGTTCATTGATGTTGTCGACGTAACCACGATGGTGCTTGCCGTAATGAAACCTTATAGTGCGGCTTGAGAGGTAAGGAACCAATGCGTACTCGGGATAGGGAAGAGGAGGAAGCTCAAAGGGCACTGCCCCTTGGGCAAAGGCCGAAAAGCCCATGACACTGCCAGCTAGTGCGGCTGAAGCGGCTACGCTGGTGGCAAGGAATTGGCGGCGGTTCATGCTGAGGGATTCAATGTTCTCTTTCACTGGCAATACCTCCCTGTGTTCATGGTTAATCCAAAGTCCCAATACCTAACAGAACTCTCGACCGGACAATATAGGTTCACCCTTGAGACACATAATATTGACCCGGTAGCCCCTATAGCTGTGAACTTCACTGACACTCTGCTCGAGGATTCTTGGACGTTGACCATTAAGTCGTCAATCATACTGATGAGTTCGTTCGTAGATGCCTCAAGGTTTGGACCATCGGTGGTGTCTCTGGTCTGCAGACCAAAGACTGATCATGATGATGCAGTGTCCAGTGCGCTCTCTAGGTCGTATGAGCGTACTGTTATTTCCGGCACCAGTTTCACAAAATCCTCCTTCTCACAAAGTGCTGTCCCAGGCCTCAGCGTCGTGGCCGTACCCGCTGCGACTGCATAGACCAGGGATTCCTTGAGGCTTTTGCCCTGCACCAGCCCATAGACAAAGCCGGCTACAGCAGAGTCCCCGGCGCCAATCGTGTTCTCTACCTTTACCGCTGGTGGTGTCGCCAGGTATTGTTCTTTCTCACCCACGAGAAGAATCCCTTGGGCTCCCATGGAAACAAGGACTATTTCAACGCCCTGTTCACGGACATCTTGGGCCGCCTTCATGACCTGCCCGACCTCCTTCAGGTCTCCACCAACCAGACGACCCAGTTCATGTACGTTCGGCTTAATGACGTCTGGAAATGCCCGGATTCCCACCCTCAAAGCATCTCCATCCGTATCCATGATCACTTTTGATCCCTCACTCTTAGCCAACTCTGAGATTTTGTGATAGATCTCAGGGGAAACCCCTGGAGGAAGACTACCACTGATGACGACGATTTCAGGCACTTCAAGCTTCTCCACCTTATGAATCATCCGCATTAACTCATATGGTTCAACTTGAGGCCCCCTGGCGCTGAACACCGTTTGGTTTCCTGTACTTATATCATTAATGATGATGTTGGTGCGCGTCTCAGCGGAGGTTCTTACAAAATCACAAGAGACTCCTTGGTTAAGCAACCGGCCTTCAAGCTCTTCGCCTGCAAAGCCACCGACAAATCCCAACGCCTTGTTACTGACCCCAAAGGTCGTGAGAACCTTGGATACATCTATCCCTTTACCACCGGCATATCTTTCTTCTCTTTCGACCCGGTTGGAGTCATCCGGCTTTATCTTTAGGACCCAGAGCGTCCGGTCCAAGGCAGGATTAAGTGTTATAGTGTAGATCATGTTGAGCCATACACTCTTACGCAGGTTGGCTGCCCGTGCAATGTGCGGTTGTCCCTGTTCTCTTGCGCTTACTCTCCCAAGTCCGATGCCCTAACGATATCCTCCAGGGCCATATCCGCAAACTCAGTCCCCTGAATAAGACTGTTGAGATTGGCAACATAGGCACCATGGTGCTTCCCATGGTGGTATTCCAGTGTCTCAGCAGATATGTAAGGTTCAAGGGCGTTCATTTCAAACGGCAGTTCAGGCAACTTGTGTTCCATCTTATTCTTGTCCTTTCGCATCTGTCAAGCAAGTCAGTTTGGTCCGACCCCAGTGCACCACCACAGTGCACCGCCCATCTCAAATTCCGCTTGACACACAAGTCCCATGCCCACTATACTCGGGAACCAAGAAACGAGTCCTTGGTAGTTCAGGAGTCAAACGTGATAGAGCCGAAGTACGAATATATTTTTGCGTGCCCTGGCCGTTAATGGAGGCTTGAATGACGCTGTCTTTGGAAGAGTTAAAAAAGGAAAACGATGTGATCAATGAGATCAACTGGGATTTGGGGCCCGAAGAGGCGGTTAAACTTTATTTGGAATGGGGGAACACCGATTGGGGAAGCGGCAAGTATGTCATCCGTTCTAAGAGTGATTATTCAACCTATTTTGTAGTTAATTGTTGGCGCAAACCTTACTATATATACTTAATTCGCCGCAATTCAGAAGAGGCTGTGGAGCTGGCAAAATTTGAACTACCCAAGCAATTCGAAAAGGATATTTGTGAACTCAAGGGCATATACGCGCCTGATGAGGATGTAAGAGCCTGGCTAAAAAGAGAATTAGGCGTGGCACAGTAAGTGAGTGATGGATATGTGCCCTCAGCTTGAGCCGAGATAGACTCACCCCCCAAACATTCAAAGACTTGCGCTTGTTCATCTTCAGACCCCCCCTCCTGATTTTATGAGTC
>Ga0307442_1001032_pt1 | contig 13650 bp, 12 predicted proteins | sample SalMarWE160430MG_FD_202143 | JGI IMG/M metagenome (GOLD analysis project Ga0307442, IMG submission 202143) | Salt marsh sediment microbial communities from the Plum Island Ecosystem LTER, Massachusetts, United States - WE1604-30 | ecosystem: Environmental > Aquatic > Marine > Intertidal zone >...
GTCGTGCCCTGCGCCGCCTATCTCAATGGCCAATTCGGTTTGAAAGACATCTATGTAGGCGTTCCGGTGGTGATCGGCGCCAAGGGCGTTGAACGGGTGGTGGAGATCGACCTCAGCAGCGGCGAACGCGCGGCCTTCGAGAAGTCGGCCGAGTCGGTGCACGGGCTGATCGAGGCATGCAAGAAGATTGCACCAGACCTCGCCGCCTGACGGCGCCGAGACTGATGCATGGTTCCAGCGCGCGATCGGGCTTGGCGGATTCCCACCAGGCCTGCATCTACGCGCCAAATCGTGATCCGGCCGCGCCGGACGGGAGCGGGGATTTCCCATGAATATTCATGAATACCAGGCCAAGGCGGTGCTTCGGGAATTCGGCGTGCCGACATCGCGTGGGATCGCCGCCTTCTCGATTGAGGAGGCGGTGAAGGCCACGCAGCAAATCGAAGGGCCGGTTTATGTAGTTAAGGCGCAGATCCATGCTGGCGGCCGCGGCAAGGCCGGCGGCGTCAAGGTGGTGCGCACGATCGACGATGTCGAAAAGGAAGCTAAGCGACTGCTCGGCTCGATTCTCGTCACCCACCAGACGGGGCCGCGCGGCAAGCAAGTGCATCGCCTCTATATCGAGGAAGGCTCGGCCATCGACCGCGAGTTTTATCTCTCGGCCCTGGTCGACCGGGGAAGCTCGCGGATTGCCTTCGTCGTTTCGACCGAGGGCGGCATGGATATCGAGAAGGTCGCAAAAGACACGCCGGAGAAGATCGCTACCGTCATTGTCGATCCGGCGACCGGGATCATGCCGCATCACGGCCGGCGCGTCGCGAGCGCCCTGAAGCTGACCGGCGACCTCGCCAAGCAAACCGAAAGCCTAGTGGCGAAACTCTATTCGGCGTTCGTCGCCAAGGACATGAGTCTACTTGAGATCAATCCCCTGGTGGTGACGAAGAACGGCCAACTCATCTGCCTCGACGCCAAGATCGGGTTCGAGGGCAATGCGCTTTACCGCCACCCCGACATCGCCGCGCTGCGCGATCTGACCGAGGAGGACGAGAAGGAGATCGAAGCCTCCAAGCACGACCTCAATTACATCGCGCTCGACGGCACCATCGGCTGCATGGTCAACGGCGCGGGTCTCGCGATGGCCACCATGGACATCATCAAGCTCTATGGGGAGTCGCCGGCGAACTTCCTCGATGTCGGCGGCGGCGCCAGCAAGGACCGGGTGACGGAGGCCTTCAAGATCATCACCTCCGATCCCAATGTGAAAGGCATCCTGATCAACATCTTCGGCGGCATCATGCGCTGCGACGTGATCGCCGGCGGCGTGGTCGAAGCGGTGAAGGAAGTCGGACTGAAGGTGCCGCTCGTCATCCGGCTCGAAGGCACCAATGTCGATCTCGGCAAGAAGATCATCGCCGAGTCCGGTCTCAACGTCGTCTCTGCCGACGACCTCGACGACGCCGCGCAGAAGATCGTCAAGGCGGTGCGGGGCGATTAGCGGCTGACGCGGCTCCGCGTTCGCGCTGACAACCCGTTCCGCTCATCCCGTTGACCGTCAAAGGCAAACCCATGTCCATTCTCATCGACAAGAACACAAAGGTGATCTGCCAGGGCTTCACCGGCAAGAACGGCACCTTTCATTCCGAGCACGCCATCGCCTACGGCACCAAAATGGTCGGCGGCACCTCGCCCGGCAAAGGCGGCAGCTTCCATCTGAATCTCCCGGTGTTCGACACCGTCGCCGAAGCGCGCGAAAAAACTGGCGCCGACGCATCCGTGATTTATGTGCCGCCGCCCGGCGCCGCCGACGCCATTTGCGAAGCGATCGACGCCGAAATTCCCCTGATCGTCTGCATCACCGAGGGCATCCCGGTGCTCGACATGGTGCGGGTCAAGCGCGCCCTGACTGGCTCGAAGTCGCGCCTCGTCGGGCCGAATTGTCCCGGCGTCATGACGGCGGGGGAATGCAAGATCGGCATCATGCCGGGCAATATCTTCAAGCCGGGCAGCTGCGGCATTGTCTCCCGTTCCGGCACGCTCACCTATGAGGCGGTGTTCCAGACGACGCAGGTCGGGCTCGGGCAGACCACCGCCGTCGGGCTTGGCGGCGATCCGGTGAAGGGCACCGAATTCATCGACGTCCTCGAAATGTTTCTCGCCGATGACAACACCGAATCCATCATCATGATCGGCGAGATCGGCGGCTCGGCCGAGGAAGAGGCGGCGGAGTTCCTCCGCGATGAGGCCAAGCGCGGCCGCAAAAAGCCGGTCGTCGGGTTCATCGCCGGGCGCACTGCGCCGCCCGGCCGTCGGATGGGCCATGCCGGTGCGATCATCTCCGGCGGCAAGGGCGATGCGGCATCGAAAATAGCGATTATGGAGGCCTGCGGCATCCGAGTATCGCAATCGCCGGCGCGTTTGGGCACTACTTTGGTGGATTTGTTGAAGAAATAGCCGGAACGCGCCCGGCTGCGGTCGTCTCGGGGCTAGCAGCTGGGGTGAGACCGATGCTAACGCGCGCCGCTGGGGTGTTGGCGAGACGCAGCTTCGAGCATTTTCCGGCGAAGTGGGAACCGGTTCGCCGCAGAAAATGCGACCACTCAAGGACAACCAGAGCGAATTTCGATTCTGTTCGAACGGAATTCGCTCTGGCGCCTTGAGGCGACGCCAAAGCGCCAGCAGAGGCTTACTGCTCCGGGCGAAAGTTCGGCCGGCATTGGCCAGCCGGGGGTCGGCATTTCAACTTTAAGTACTATAACGTAAAGGCCACAAAGAAAAAGGCGTGGCTGACGAAAAGTCAGACACGCCTTAGATGGCCGGCCGAGCACGGGGGGAGGGGGAATGGCGGCCGGTCAGTGGCGTAACGAGCTTTTCGGTGATTGGTTCCCGCTGGCCGCAAAAATTTTTTAAAATTGTGTTGATTTGCACACGCCTCCGCTCAGCCTAGTTGTGCATTTTCTGCACCGGCGGGGCGAGCGAAAGGGAAAGGGAGCTTGCTGCCACGTTTCCATTTCGCACCGATCTGTTTCGTAATCATCATTGGATGCGTATTTCTACAACCAAAACGAGAAGATGCGAAGCGCCGCGGCGGATTCCCTTATTGCCCGAAATCAACACAGGGCTATGAACCGGGAGCCTATTGCCTGTCGCGCAAGCAACAATGGGATTGGAAGGGATGAGCGTTGCCCTCGATTGGCTCGCCTCGGCCGCATGCGAGGGCGAGGCGTGCCCCGCGTCCGGCGGTCTTTACCTCCTGCTGGCGCGCGCGGCAGATGTCGGCATTGCCCTCGATCTCTTCGCTGTTCTGGTCGGCCTTCTATGGATCGCTCGACGACGTTCCGGCTGGCCAAGTCAGGATTGGGGTTTGGCACGGGCGTCCGGCGGTTTTTTGCTCCTGGTCGGGGCGGTTCATATCGCGAATGTGTTCGGTCCTCAGATGCCTTCATTTGGATGGGTGCTGCCAGCCAAGGTCGTTGCCGCCATCCTGGGCGGTGTGGTCGTCGTGCTTTTGTGGCGAGAGCTCGCGCAGAGCGCGCCGGCCGCGGTGGTCGGTTTCGCGAATCTGAACAAGCCGGACCTGCGCGCATCCGCAGATCATCTGACAGCGCCGCAAGAACTTGCAGCGGCCCCGCCTGAACTCGAGGCGGCCCGGCTTGCGCTTGAGGCGCAGCTCGAAGAACGGACGCGCGAACTGGGGCTGGCGAAGGCGCGCCTCGAAACGGCGCTGCGCGGCGCGCACGTCCACGCTTTCTCCCAGGACCGGGAGCTGCGCTACACCTGGGCCTACAATCCCGACAGCGCCGACGCGGCGGCGGAGATGATCGGCCGCACCGATAACGATCTCCTGCCGGCGGAGCTCAGAGACGCAGTCATCGCCGTCAAGCGGCGCGTGCTCGCGACCGGTCGGTCGGAAACCTGCGAGGCATGTTCAGCCGATGCGCGCGGGCAGGCGCATTACTCCTATCATATTGCGCCGTCGCTCGGACGTGACGGCGCCGTCGACGGGATTACCGGCGTCGCCATCGACATTTCGCGCATTCGCTCGTTGGAGAGCGAACAACGGCGGCTCGCCGACGAATTGCGCGGCGCTCTCCAATGTTATGAGATCGCGCTCCGCGGTTCGCATGTGACTCTCTTTACCCAGGATCGCGATCAGCGCTTCACCTCGATCAGCAATCCGCTGTTCGGACGCGAGGTCGAGGAGATTGTCGGCCGCACCGTCGCCGACATTCTGCCTGCGGAAAGCGGCGAGCAGTTCGGCGCGCACGTGCGCGCATCGCTGGCGAGCGGCCACGGCCAGGATGGCGAAGTCAGCGTGAAGGAGGCCGACAAGACTCGCTGCTATGATCTCCATGTCGAGCCTTTGCCTGACGAGAAAGGCAACATTATCGGCGTAACTTGCGCGCTGTTCGACATTACCGATCGCAAAACCAGCGAGGGTCATCTGCGCCTGCTTATGCGCGAGTTGACCCATCGTTCGAAAAACCTCCTCGCGGTTATTCAATCGATGGCGCGCCAAACCGCGCGCCACGCTGGCACGATCGATTCCTTTCTCGAAACCTTTGGCGACCGGCTGCAGGCGCTCGCCACGTCGCATGATCTGCTGGTGCAGGAAGGATGGTATGGGGCTTCGCTGCAGGATCTTACGCGCCGGCAGCTCGCGAAGTATCTCGACGGAGCCGCCAATCGCGTCACCTTGTCCGGACCCGCCATTCATCTCAAGCCTGCCGCGGCTCAGAGCTTCGGTCTCGCGCTGCATGAGCTTGCGATGAACGCCGAGCGCTTCGGCGCGTTATCGGTGCCGCAGGGACGCGTCGAAGTCGTCTGGCGGAAACTTCCATCGTCGGAAATCGCGGCGAAAGACGGCGCAGAAAAAGAGGGCGTGGAAATCGTGTGGGCCGAACATGGCGGCCCCGACGTGACGGCGCCGAGCCGCCGCGGCTTCGGCAGTCTGGTCGTGGAAAAGAACCTGTCGCGCGCGCTCGACGCCGATGTCGCGTTAACCTTTGAACCGACCGGCGTGCGCTGCCGGATGCTCATCCCCGCGACGCATCTTCTCGACGGGCGCTGACCTGGCCCCCGCGCCGGTCGAAAAAAGACCGGCCCTGGCGACGCCGCACGGAACCAAATCCTTAAGAATGCGTTATCGCGGTGGATCGTCAGGGGGACGGTCCATGGCACGGGGCCATTAATCAGCAAAAATCGGGCGACTCCGATGTTCAAGCTGAATTCTCTATTGGTTATTGGCACTTCCGCGTTCATCGCCGGAGCGGCCGTGAGTTTTTCGGGGGACCTGAGCGCGCGTTTTGTCGGCGTCGCCGACGCATCGGCGGGCGCCAAAGCCGCGGTCACGTCGGTCGACCGTACACGAAAAAGTGATCGGCTGATGGTGACGGTCACGGTGCGCGACAAGGCGGGTAGCGCGGTGCGCTCGGTGACGAAAAATGCGCCGAAGACGAATCCGACCGTCGACTCGCGCGATCAGCGCAAGCCCGTTGGCGTCGCTCCGCAGAGCAACGAGCGGCGGTCGCGCATCCCGGAAGGCTGCGACGCGGCGGCAAGCCCGATTGCATCTCCGCAGCTTGGGCGCATCCTGAGCAAGTGCTTGGTCTGATCGTACGCGGTGATTAATCTCGCTGCGCTTCATGAGAGCATTTTCCGGCGAAGTGGAAACCGGTTCGCCGCAGAAAAATGCGACCACTCAAGGACAATTAGAGCGAATTTCGATTCCAACGGAACGGAATTCGCTCTAGAGGCATCGCGCGCAAGACCAAAACTCAGCAGCGAACCAGTTAGAGCATTTTCCGGCGAAGTGGAAACCGGTTCGCCGCAGAAAATGCGACCACTCAAGGACAATTAGAGCGAATTCCGATTCCACTGGAACGGAATTCGCTCTAGCGCAAATGGCCGGGCTTTCGCCCGGCCATTTGGTTTGTTATCCAACTATATTTGCTTTAGCTGCGATGTTTAATGTCGATTTGTTGCCGCAATTGCGCCTGCTTTCATGCAAACTTCGGCTTATTCGTCAATACTTTCCGCGGAACTTTTCCACGCCTCCCACGTTGTTTGGTCGGCAACGTTATGCCGAGGGGAAAATAACGGGGGGGTCTTTCATGGCTCGCAAAACGAAGCTTTCTCTCGCAATCAGCGCTGCATTGGCGTTCGCGTCGGTCGGCTTGGCAAGCGCGCCGAGCAAGGCAGACTTTCTGTTTTGGGCGTCGCCCCGCGTGGCCACGTCGTCGCCGGTCGACCGTTATGTGCATGATGACCGGATGCGCGAAGAGCGGCCGGCGGCCCTGTCTGGGCGGCTGCGCCGCCAGGTGGTGAACTACCCCAGCAACGAAGCGCCCGGCACGCTCATCATCGATACGCCCAACACCTATCTCTATTACGTGCTCGGCGGCGGCAAGGCGATCCGTTACGGGATCGGCGTCGGTCGCCAAGGCTTCACCTGGTCGGGCGTTGAACATGTCACCCGGATGAACGAGTGGCCGGATTGGACGCCGCCGCCGGAAATGATCGCGCGCCAGCCCTATCTGCCGCGCTTCATGGCGGGCGGACCCGGCAATCCGATGGGAGCGCGCGCGCTCTATCTCGGCGACACGATTTACCGCATCCACGGCACCAATGATCCGACGACGATCGGGCAGCGGGTGTCGAGCGGCTGCATCCGCCTCGCCAACGCCGACGTGATCGACCTCTACGGCCGCGCGAAGGTGGGCGCCAAGGTCATCGTGTTGCCGATGAGCGGCCGGCGAACCGCGAGCGTGCGTTCGTCCCGCAGCGCCGACTGAACAATTGAGCGATGGGCTCGCAGAGCGGCTCCGCCTCGGTCAGGCGGGGCTGCTTTGTTTTTGAGAGCAGCGGCAAGTGTCGGGCAACGGCTGGAGCGTGATCATTTCGGCTCGGTTCGTTCCACCCTCACCCGCAGTGGTCATGCCCCGCGGAGGCGGGGCATCCAGTAGTCACGGCGAGCGTCTGTATTTACTGGATCGTCCGCTTGCGCGGACGATGACGGACTCCACGTTCTCGCTCTAGGTTTTCCGGGCCTCGGTCAGGCGGGGCCGCTTTGCTTTTGACGAGCAGCGGCAAGCGTCGGGCAACACCGGAGCGTGATCATTTCGGCTCGGTTCGTTCCACCCTCACCCGCAGTGGTCATGCCCCGCGGAGGCGGGGCATCCAGTAGTCACGGCGAGCGTCTGTGTTTACTGGATCGTCCGCTTGCGCGGACGATGACGGACACCACGTTCTCGCTCTAGGTTTTCCGGCGGCGCGGTTTGACGCAAAGTTGCGACTTCCGCGCTCGCGGGCAATTCGCGCATCCACGCTGGCGCAAGGCCCTATTGAGCGCGGCCCAATTCACGCCATTACTCGGCTAGCTCCAGCGGAAGCGGCGTCGGCTGCCACAGGTGTTCGATCTTGAAGTTTCTGACCGTGTAAGCCTCCCACGCGTGCAGGAGGCGCGCGAGCCCCGCGCGGTCGTCATCGGCCAATTTGGCGCACAGCTCGCGGAGCCGGCGGTTTTCCGCCCCCGTCGCGCTCCGCATGACGTGGACCGCGTTGCTGATCACGTCGGCAGGGCGCGCGTCTCGCCTTTAGGGCCTCTGGGCATTCCTGGTAGGCTCCTGCTTGGCGGTAAGCATAGTCTATCTGACAATCGATTGTGAGGCCTCCATGGACGATAATGACCGTTTTGACCGATATATGAAGCTGGCAGATTTCCGCCTGAGACGGTGGGACGGCCGCCGCAACAACGAATGGAAGATGTCTTTCGCGTTTTGGGGCCTATTGATTGCCGCAGGCAATCTGTTGCCTTCCAAGGTAGGCATCGGGCCATTCGCTATTGTTCTTGTCTTAAGTCTCGCAATTTACGTGTTCTTATGGTCATTGCCGAACTTAACTAAAAATGACGACGACATGGATATGGCCTTTTACTATTCTGACCATGCGGAAAGGCTGTTGTACTCTAAAGAAACAGACAAACTTTTGGCCGAAGAAATCGGATACCGTCACCGCCCTAAGGGAAAAACGGTCTGTGAGTATCTAAAAAAGCGGTGTCACCAAGAGCGGCGCAAGGTCGGTTGGCAGAATGCATGGAGTCCGTTCTGTCAAATATGGGCTACGGTAATTATCGCGTGCGCTTCATTGTGGCTCTTTTTGCACCCGCACTCGCTGTGTCTGCCACAATCAAACTGAGAGAGACCCTGTCAGGGGCCACGGTAGTGTCTCAGTTTGCAGCGCCGATCACGTCGGCGGGCGCTTCGCGTCTTTGGGGCCTCGGGGTATCTAATCGTCAGACCAGCGCTTGGGAGACCGATTGATGCTCCAATCAGGAACACCATTACGCGGAGGGCAGGATTTGCTGACCGCCACCCTGATCTCATCATCCGGGAATAAGGCGGCCTGCTCAGCCATAACCTTCTGTCTTATCTCCGCAATTTCGTCTTTCGTGCGCATTCTGCTCATGGCGAACTCCTGGTCCTAAACACCATATGAGGACCGAGAGCCATGTTCTATACCCGGCCGAGACGGCAAAAATTCAAACTGAGACACTAGCAGGGCCAACCCCGACTTGACACGGCGGCTGCGTTCCGGAATCTATAGAACAAAACATGAACACTCCAGAGCGAGCCCATGCTCCACCATGCGGACGAGATTTTGCTCGCGCTCCGGCGCCGCGTGGCGGCGATCGAGGTGCAGGGCGCGGGAAGGCCCGCAGGCAGGGGGCTCGCCCTCGGCATAGGTGCGCTCGACCGCATGCTCGGCGGCGGGTTGGCGCTGGGCGCCCTGCACGAGATCACGCCGGCTGCGCCTTCTGATTTCGGCGCCGCCGTCTCCTTCGCGCTGGCGCTGCTCGCCCGCGCGCTCGCGGCAGAGGGAGCCGGCGAGAGCCTGTCCCCGGCGATCCGTGGGCGGGCCGTTTTTTTGCCGCCGGACCCTGCGGCCGGCCAAAGCCTGTCCCCCGCGATCCGCGGGCGGGCCGGTTCGCCGCCGCCCCCTGCGGCCGGTCAAAATCAAAGGAATAAATTCCCTCTTCCCCGCAGGGACATCCATGCGGGCCGCGCGGTGTTGTGGATCGAGCCGGAGGCGGCGGAGTTCGAAGGCGGCGCCCTTTACGGGCCGGGGCTCGAACTGCTCGGCCTCCCCTTGGCGCGCGTGATCGGCCTGCGCGTCGCCCATGAGCGCGACGGCGCCTGGGCGATGGAAGAGGCGCTGCGCTGTCGCGCCATCGCCGCCGTGGTCGGCGAGTTCGCGCGGGAGAAAAACACGCTCGATCTCACCATGCTGCGCCGCCTGGCGCTGGCGGCCGGCGAAGGCGGCGGGCTCGGGCTCCTCCTGCGCCATTACGCCTGTCCTTTGCCGAGCCCGGCGATGACGCGCAGCGAAATTGCGGCGGCCCCCGGCGCGCGCGACGCGTTCGGCGGGCTCGGGCGGCCGGCCATCGTTCTCTCTCTCGTCAGAAACCGCCGCGGCCCCACGGGGCGCTGGCTTTTATCGTGGGACTGCCATGAGCGCGCCTTCCATTCCGTCCCGCTATCTCTCGATCTGGCTCCGGCGGCTGCCCACGGACCGCCTGACGCGGCGCCGCGCGTCCGCACCGGATGAAGGCGAGGGTCCGCTCGTCGTCGCCCACATGGTCAAGGGCGCGCTGCGGATCGCGGCGATGAACGACGCGGCCGCGCGCCTGGGTCTCACGGTAGGCACGGCGCTCGCCGATGCGCGCGCGCGCCATCCGGCGCTGGAGGTCGCGCCGAGCGATCCCGCGGCCGACCAGGGGCTGCTCGAAGCGATCGCCGACTGGTGCGACCGCTACACCCCGCTGGCCGGGATCGATGCGCCCGCGGGCGTCATGCTCGACGTCACCGGCTGCACCCATCTCTTCGGCGGCGAGGCGGCGCTTGCCCGCGATATCGTCACGCGGCTCGCCGCCCAGGGTTTGCGCGCGCGCGTCGGCATCGCCGATACGCCCAGCTGCGCCTGGGCCGTCGCGCGGTATGGTGTTTGGGCCGACATGCCCGTCATTCGGGGCGAACCCAAAGGGCGAAGCCTGACATCCAAACTCGCAGGCACTGACTCTCCTTCACCTCTCCCCGGCGGGGAGAGGTCGCGAGCGCAGCGAGCGGGTGAGGGGGGCCGAACTTCGACAGATGGGTTTGAGCCCCCTCACCCAACGCCTTCGGTGTCGACCTCTCCCCGCCGGGGAGAGGTGGAAGAAGCAACAAGCGCGGGGTCTATGTATTCCGGGCGCGCGCCCGCGTCCCGGAATGACGAGGACAGACATGTTGTCATCGTGCCGCCCGGCGCGATGCGGGAGGCGCTGGCGCCGTTGCCGCTCGCCGCGCTGCGCCTTGATCCGGAGACCGTCGCAGCGCTTGCCGATGTCGGGCTCAACCGCATCGCCGACGTGCTCGATCTGCCGCGCGCGACGCTCGCCGCCCGTTTCGATGCGAGCTTCCTGCGCCGGCTCGATCAGGCGCTCGGCCGCGAAGACGAGCCGATCACGCCGAAGCGGCCTGCGCCCTCCTACATGGCTGAGCAGCATTTCGCCGAGCCGATCGCGCGCGAACGCGACGTGCTGGGGACGATCGCGCGCCTGAGCATCCGGCTCGGCTATGCGATGGAGGCGCGGGGAGAGGGCGCGCGCCTCATCGAACTCGCGCTCTTTCGCACCGACGGCAAGGTCCATCGCCTTGCGGTCGGCGCCGGCGCGCCCGTGCACGAGGCGAACCGCATCAGTCGCCTGTTCGCCGACCGGCTCGCGGGCCTAGGCGAGGCCTGCGATCCTGGCTTCGGCTATGACCTGGTGCGTCTCTCCGCCCCGGTCACGGAACGCTGCGCGCCGGTACAGACGAGCCTCGCCGCCGATCACGGCGCAGCCGATCATGCCGGCGAACTCGGCCATCTGGTCGATCGGCTCGGCGCGCGCTTCGGCCTGCGCCGCGTCACCCGCCTGGTGCCGCAGGATACTCACATTCCCGAATTCGCCGTCGCCGCGGTCCCGGCGCATGCGCACCTTGCATGCGCCGCTTCCCGTTTGCGGGGAGCGGCCGAGGTGCAAGCGAAGGCGGTTCCCGAGCGTGACGCCACCGAACCCGCCACGCAGGACACGCTCGCGCCGGCGCGGCCGGCGCGCTTATTCGCGCGCCCCGAACGCATCGAGGCGATCGCCGAAGTGCCCGATGGTCCGCCCGTGCGTTTCCGCTGGCGGCGCGTGCTGCATGAGGTCACCGCCGCCGAAGGGCCCGAGCGCATTGCCCTCGAGTGGTGGCGCGATGCGGCGGGCAGCGCGCTCACCCGCGACTATTTCCGCATCGAAACGCGCGCAGGCATGCGCGTCTGGCTCTATCGCGAAGGTCTTTACGGTCGCGAGACGGACGCGCCGCGCTGGTTCTTGCACGGCCTGTTCGGGTGAGCCGGCCGGCCGCTACGCGGCTATTTGGTGTACATGTGCCGCGCCGGCGTGCTCGCCATCGTCGGTGAACCCCCCGAAGGCGGCGCGGGCGAGAGCACGAAGGTCAGCCAGACATTCCAGCCTTCGGGTCGATGCTCCGACTCGAATTCCTTATAGCCTTTGAAGTTGACGTAGCCTTGCAGCGATCCCATCGGGATGATGTAGCCGATCTGCGCTCCAATGCCCGCGACACGCGACTCGAAACACCCGACTTGATCGCCGGATCCGCTGTCGCAACTGGCTTGCTGATACAGATAGCCCACGAGGCCGATCTGGAATTGCTTCGTCACGAATTGCGAGGCGGCCCAATCCAGATGAAAGTCGACGCCGCTTTGATATTGCGTATAGGGATCGACGAAATTGTAGGTGAAGCCGCCCACCGTCGAGAATTCGTGCCCGGTCTGCGGGTTGAAATACGTGTAGCCGAGGCCGGCATCCACCACCCAGTGCCCAAGCCCGAGATTCGACAGGCGAGCCGGGTCATAGGCGCCGATCGGTATGTCTCCGGTGACGTAGGCCATGTAGTTATGGACCCCGGCATTCCATCGCAGCACAAACTGCGGGACCAGGTCGGCGAAACCCGTCACGGAATCGCCGATAGTGTTAAATCGTGTCCGGCTGAGTCCGAACGGCCCGACGATCGTGTCAGTTCCGGGTATCGCGAACGGCTGGATAAGCAGTCCGGCGCTCAGCACCGAATTGATCGATGTGTTCGTGCGGCCATAGGCTACGATCGCCCCGATGGTCGCCTGCCCGCCGAGCACCGGTGTCTTAAACGTGTATTGGGGGATCGCCATGCCGATATCGGCGTCTGCGTCCAGGCTGGCCCTGATGCTTCCGGAGACAACGCCCGAAATCTCCTTGATCGTGATCTCTTTTGCGCGCGCAACCTGGGCGCCGGCGTTGACGGACGTGTGATAATACATTGACACGAGAGAGGGGCCGGGCTGCAGAGGCACCGCGGCGAGACTCCCGAAGAATCCGGGAATCCAGAAGCTCACCCCGTCTTGGTCGGCCAACGAAGCCCGCGGCATTAATGCGAGCGCCGCGGCAAACGCCAGCGACACCATCCACGTTTTCGCCCGACGCATGTCCTCCCTCCCACGCATCCGAACAACGATAAGGGGGCATGAATGAGCGATAGTTTTAGGCGGTCGCGCGTGCCCAACCTATGCAAAAGTTGAAGGAGATCGGTCGCATCGATCTGAATCCGCGCAGATGTGGCCCTGCGGCCACATCTGATGCGATTGAATCCAGGGTGTGCCGAGCGCGATTAATCCTAAGCCCGGAAACAGCTTTCGTTGTTCTGAAGCTTAGAGCATTTTCCGGCGAAGTGGGAACCGGTTCGCTGCAGAAAATGCGACCACTCAAGGCCAACCAGAGCGAATTCCGATTCAACCGGAACGGAATTCGCTCTAGCAGGCGTAGAGCTGATGCGCGAAGTCTAGTTGACGAGCGTTACCAAGCGCGCGTTGAGATGTCGCCTAATCGCGCCAACCCAGATAGTGACCTATTTGACCCAGAACGAGCTGCAATACTTCACGCCCGCGGCGGGAACTACGATGAGGCGATCTGGCTGATCTTTCTTTCGATACATTTTGGAAAACACGCTAAAAGCGATTTGCCTCCCTCGGGCACAGGATTTATCTCAAGGCATGTCGCGGTAATCAGGACTTGGACAGAAACGTCTTGGCTTCCTGAGCCGCCTTGGTCCAGGCTGCGGCCACGTCCGCGGCTTTGGCGTGCGAGGTGGCCTTGATCGCCATATCGACCCAAATCTTGCAGGGCACCCCGGTCAGCGGCGCCTCCTTCTCGATGATCTCGCCGAGTTGGTTGTTGAGGTTGGGCACGCCCATGGTGTTGAGGCCAAGAGCCATGAATCCGGCAGACGAGACGGCGAAGACAGCGCCGGCCCGTTCGCCGACCTTGGCCGTCAATACCGCCTCGACCTTTTTTCGCTGCTGAAAGATGAAGGCGATCGCCTGCCTCACCTGGGCGATTTTCGGGCCTTTGAATTCCGGTATCGGGTCAAGTCCGTGTAGCTCCTTGCCGGTGGCCTTCTCTCCGGCCCGCACCAGATTCGATACGGTGCCCCACGCCTTGTCGGCTTTCTCGTTGGGTTTGCCCGTCAGGTGTTGCAGGGGCACCAGAGCGACAATCTTGCCGAGTTTCCACGCCGTGGTCAGATCCTTAGGACTGGC